>SL_7KL_010_BRINEDRAFT_10000381_pt1 | contig 20869 bp, 18 predicted proteins | sample SodLak_010_BRINE_FD_10663 | JGI IMG/M metagenome (IMG submission 10663)
ATGTCGCATCAGGTGGATGAGTATCTGGAGGCCGGGTTTTCCGGGCATCTGGGCAAACCCTTCCGCCGCGACGATCTGGCCGATGCCCTTGTCACGGCCATCGGTGCACGCGACTGAGCCAGCACCCTGCAATACCCGTCCGGCACTGGAGGTCCGCAACAAACCCGGCTATCGATAGCGCGCCCCACGCTTCGAGGACCAATCAGCAATGCAGACCGTGCTGCCCTTTTGCCCATCCTGCCAAAGCGCAGTCCCGATAGCGGGCCATGCGAATGGCTGAGATTGCCATGACAACCTATCTGTTGCTTGCGCTCGGCCTGACGCTGACGGGCGTTGTGGCGGGTATCCTGTCGGGATTGCTGGGCGTGGGGGGCGGCATTGTCGTCGTGCCGGTCCTGTTCTGGATGTTCACCATGCTGGGCTACCCGCCGGAACTGGGCATGCAGGTCGCTGTCGGCACATCGCTGGTCACTGTCGCGATCACGGCGCTCAGTTCCGCCAGATCGCATATGGCGCGCGGGTCGGTCGATATGGTGCTGTGGCGCCGATGGGCGCCATGGATGGTGCTGGGCGCGCTGGCCGGGGGCACATTGGCCGGGCTGGTCGATGGCACATTGCTGCTGATCGTCTTTGGCACGGTCGCGCTGCTGGTGGCCTGGAACATGGCGCGCCCCAATCCGCGCACCCTTGCGCCTGCCCTGCCCGAACGGCGCGGCGCGCAACCTGCGATGGCCGGAAGCGTGGGCTTCATCTCGGCCATGATGGGGATCGGATCGGGAACGCTGGGGGTGCCATTGATGACGGCCTTCTCGGTGCCGGTGCATCGCGCAGTCGGGACAGCGGCAGCGCTGGGGCTGATGATCGGGGTACCCGGCGCGCTGGCCATGATGGTATTCGGCATTGGCGCCGAAGGGCGCCCGCCCCTGTCCATCGGCTATGTGAGCGTGATCGCCGTGGTGCTGATCCTGCCGACCTCGGTGCTGAGCGCGCCGCTTGGTGTGCGGCTCGCGCATGCGCTGCAACCTGTCTGGATCAAACGCGCCTTTGCCGTGTTCCTGTGCCTGACCGCCCTGCGCATGCTGACCAGCGCGCTCTGAACGCGGCGTCACGCATCGCGCGCGGGCCGAGCATCCTCCGCAGGCAGCCAGAAGGTAAAGACCGACCCCTCGCCCGGCACGGTGCGAAAGCTGATCCGCCCGTCCTGCAATTCCGCCAGCGCCTGCGCCAGCGACAGCCCCAGCCCGGCGCCATCCTTCTGCACGGCCCCCCGGTAATACCGGTCGAAGACATGGGGCTGATCCTTTAGCGCGATCCCTGCGCCCTTGTCGCTGACCTCGCAGGCGATCTGGCCACCGCGCCGGAAGACCCGGATCTCGACGGGCTGCCCCTCTTCACTGAATTTCAGCGCATTCGACACCAGGTTTTCCAGCACATGCCCGGCAAGGTGCGCGTCGCACAGCGCCGTCAATGGCCCGTCCCCGGTTGTCAGTTTCAATATCCGGCCCGGATAGCGTACCTGCGCATCGGCCAGAGTGGATTGCGCAAGCTGGTCCAGTGGCACCGGGGCAAAGGCCGCCTGCAACTGGTCATTGTCCAGCCGCGCCAGCAGCAGCACCGTATCGCTCAGATGTGTCAGCCGCCCGATCGCGCCCGAGACGATCTCGCGCCGCTCGATCACATCCTGCGGCGTGATCCTGTCGCCCTTGCGCTCCAGCCGGTGCATCGCACTGTCGATCAGGCTGAGCGGCGTGCGTAACTGATGCGACACGATGGCGGCGAAATCGCGATACATGCTCGCGATATCGCGTTCCTGTTCCAACAGGCGGTTCGCGCGCAGATTCTCGACATCGGCCTGATGCAACTGCCGCTGCTTGCGCAGCAACAGCCCCGATATCGCCAGCGCGGTCAGCAGCGACAGAACCACGGCGGCCATGATCAGCCGCTGGGTTTGGCGATAGGCGTCAAGGCGCCCGGCGGCCTCGTCCCAGTCCTTGATCATCACATCATTCGCGATCCGGTTGATCCCCGGTGTCAGCCGCGCCCCAAGCGCGGCCAGCGCGTCATGCAGCGCCGGGTCAGGCCCGTGCTCCTGCGGGTCGAGCGCCAGCATCTCATCGGTCATGGCGCGCACCTTGTCCAGATGGCCCAGCGTCTCCAGATAGCGCGCCTGCGGCCCCTCTTGCAGCATGCTCAGGCGCGCCAGCGTCAAATCGAAGCGCTGCGCGATCTCGGATGCCTCGCGGTCGGGGACAGAGGCGGCGAGTGTGAGCGACTGAAGCTCCATCTGTGTCTGGCTGGTGACCCACAGCATGTTCTGCGTGGCCGCAATGCGCATGTCACGTTCCAGTTCCGAAGATTTGGCAAGCGCAAAGGCCAGCGAACCCAGAAAGACTACCAGCACCGGAACAAAGGGCGCGTATCGCCGCCATGCCGGGACAGCGCGCAGGGCCGAACGGTCGCTCATGCGCGGCCCTCGGCATCAGGCCGGGCGTGCCACAGGGTTGTGTCTTGCGTGGGGGTCAGCACCATCAGCATGGGCCGGATCATACGAAATTCCGCGCGCACGGCAATTCGTTCGTCGCATCTGGCCGGGCAAAACGCAGTGTTCGTGCCAGGGCGCAGGGGTCCCATGCCATTCCCATGTCGGAAAGCGGATGTCGCCGCGCCAATGATCTGATACACAGACCCCATGTTCCGACTGTTCGACATGCTGGGCAAATCGACCGCCATGCGCGCGCTGGATGATGCGTTCCGCGCGGTGGGCCTGCACCCGCTGCAAATCCCCGAGCCGGTCAAGCTGACCGTGATCCAGTTGACCAAGCGACAGGTCGATGAGCGCAGCCGCGATGCGATGCTGGCGCATTCCGCAAAGCTGATGGGCTATTGCATGCTGGGGGCGGAGCATTTCACCGAGACCAACAGCGCAGAGGACGCCGCGCGACAGGACGCGCGGCTGGAGGACGCGCTGGAGGCAGGCGACACCTTTGATGCCAAGCTGGTCCTGCTGGCGCTGCATGCCGATCTGATCGCGCCCGATATCGCAGACCGGATCGATATGGATGATCTGCCCTGACACGGCGCGCGCGCGCGCGTCGTGTCTGTTTCCGCCCGCCGGGTGCATAGTCCAGCGTATCCACCGGCTTTCCACCCATCACATGTGCGTCGATAATCCTGTACCAGCGCCGCCAGCGTGACGCTGCCGATGGGACAGGCGATGTCCGAAGCGGTATATTAGAGTATTTTTGGCAAGATGAAGCCATGGGGCTGGGGCTCTGCCGCTTGTCTCAGGCCGGGCACGGGGCGATTGCCTTGTCACCGCGATCATCTGCGATTATGTCTGACGTGTAACCGTTGGGGTGCCCCGTCCGTGGGCTGAGAGGCGCAAGCCAACCCATCGAACCTGATCCGGATCATACCGGCGGAGGGAACGGTGAGAATGTGCGCGACATCGCGCGAGTTCCGTTTCCCTGCACTGGCGATAGACGCAAGGGGGCGGCAAGTGGTTCCGATAGCACTGACGATAGCAGGGTCCGATTCGGGCGGCGGCGCGGGTATTCAGGCCGATCTGAAGGCGTTTTCCGCGCTGCATGTCTATGGGGCGAGCGTCATCACGGCCCTGACCGCGCAGAACACCCGCGCTGTCACGATGGTCGAGCCCGCCAGCCCTGCCACCCTGCCATGATCGCGGCCCAGATGGNNGCCGTNTTNGACGATCTGNACATCCGCGCGGTCAANCTGGGCATGCTGGGCGGGCCAGAGGCGATTGCGGCTGTGGCACAGGGGCTGGAAGGGCGCAACCTGCCGGTGGTGCTGGACCCGGTGATGGTGGCGAAATCGGGCGACCGGCTGCTGCCGCAGGACGCGCTGGACGCCTTGCGCCGCCAGCTTGTGCCGCGCGCCACGCTGCTGACGCCGAACCTGCCCGAAGCGGGCGATCTGCTGGGCTGCGCGCCTGCCCATGATGAGGCCGAGATGACCCGTCAGGGCCATGCCCTGCGCGAGATGGGCGCGCAGGCGGTGCTGATGAAGGGCGGCCATGCCAAGGGCGCGGAATGCGTGGACCTGCTGATCGCCGAGACCGGGATCACGCGGCTTTCCGCCTCGCGTCAGGCGACACGCAACACCCATGGCACAGGCTGCACGCTNTCGGCCGCGATCGCTGCCGGGCTGGCACATGGGCTGGGGTTGGAGCAGGCGGTGATCCGCGCGCATGACTATCTGCAAGGCGCGATTGCGGCGGCGGACGGGCTGCAGGTCGGCTCCGGGCGCGGGCCAGTGCATCATTGCCACGAAGCGTGGCGCCATGGCTGATGTGACCATCATCGGCGCGGGGGTGGCCGGGCTGTGCGCGGCCCATGCCGTGCTGGGCGCAGGCCTGACCCCGCGCCTGATCGACCGCCATGGCGCGCCGGGGCCGCATGGGTGTTCGTGGTGGGCCGGGGGGATGCTCGCACCATTTTGCGAAGGGGCCGTTTCCGAACCTGCCATTGTCGCCCATGGCCAGCGCGCGGCGGCGTTCTGGGCGGGGGTGACCCCGGTTGCGCAGCGCGGCTCGCTTGTCGTGGCGTTGCAGCGCGACCGGGCTGAGCTGGATCGCTTCGCGCGCCGCACCAGCGGGCATCGCGCCATTGATGACCTGTGCGCGCTGGAACCCGATCTGGGCACGCCCCAACCCGCCCTGTTCCTTGAGCAAGAGGCGCATCTGGACCCGCGCGCAGCACTTGCCGATCTGGTCACCGCGCTGGCCGCGCGCGGGGGGCAGATCGAACGGGCCGAGGCCACGCCGCAGGACATCAGCGGCCCGGTGATCGACGCGCGCGGCATGGCTGCAGACTTGCCGGGGCTGCGCGGGGTGCGCGGCGAAATGGTGGTGCTGCGCGCGCCCGAGATCCGGCTGTCGCGCCCTGTTCGCCTGCTGCATCCGCGCCATCCGATCTACATTGTGCCGCGCGCGGGCGGGGTGTTCATGCTGGGCGCCACGCAACTGGAAAGCAGCGACCCGCGCGGGGTGTCCGCACGCGCCGTGCTGGAGCTGCTGAGCGCGGCCTATGCGCTTGATCCGCGCTTTGCCGAGGCCGAATTGCTGGAAACCGGCGCCGATCTGCGCCCGGCCTATCCCGACAATGTGCCGCGTGTGACTATCCGGGGGCGGGTGCTGCATCTGAACGGGTTGTTCCGGCACGGCTATCTGATGGCGCCTGCGCTGGCCGAACAGGCCACGGCGTATCTGACCAAGGGGATCAAGGGGGATCTGCTGCATGAGGATTGAGGTGAATGGNGAATCGCGCGACGTGGCCGGGCCGACCCTGGCCGATGCGCTGGCAGAGCTGGGCTGGGCCGATGCGCGTGTGGCCACTGCGCTGAACGGCGCATTCGTGCCCAAGGGCGCGCGGGGCGAAACTGCGCTGAATGCGGGCGACCGGCTGGAAGTGCTGGCCCCCATGCAGGGGGGCTGAGGGGATGCGCGATTTCCATGGCGTGTCGCTTTCCAGCCCGCTGATGCTGGGCACGGCGCAATACCCCTCTCCCGCCGTGATGGAGGAGGCCTTTCGCGCATCCGGTGCGTCAGTCGCCACTGTGTCGCTGCGGCGCGAGGGCGGGCAGGGGCAGGCATTCTGGGACATCATCAGGGGGCTGGGCGTGCATGTGCTGCCCAATACTGCCGGGTGCCACAGCGCACGCGAGGCGATCACCACTGCGCAGATGGCGCGCGAGTTGTTCGGCACGAACTGGATCAAGCTGGAAGTGATCGGCGATGCCGACACGTTGCAACCTGACCCGTTCGGTTTGCTGGAGGCGACCGAGGCACTGGCCGCCGACGGGTTCGAGGTCTTTCCCTATACGACCGAAGATCAGGTTCTGGCCAAGCGACTGCTGGAGGCTGGCGCACAGGTGCTGATGCCCTGGGGCGCGCCCATCGGGTCCGGGCTGGGGCTGAACAACCGCTACGGGCTGCGCACCCTGCGCGCGGCTTTCCCCGATGTGCCAATGGTCATTGACGCGGGCCTCGGCCTGCCCAGCCATGCGGCGGACGCGCTGGAAATGGGCTTTGACGCGGTGCTGCTGAATACGGCCGTTGCGCAGGCGGGCGATCCGGTGGCGATGGCGCGCGCGTTTGCGCTGGCGGTCGAGGCCGGGGCACTGGCGCGGCAGGCCGACCCGATGGCCCCGCGCGACATGGCTCAACCTTCAACCCCTGTTATCGGAAAGGCGTGGCTGTGAGCTTGCCCCGTTTCTACCCCATATTCGGGTCCGTTGACTGGCTGGAACGCGCGTTGCCCCTGGGCGTGAAGCTGGTGCAACTGCGCATCAAGGACCGTGACGCGGACGCGCTGCGGCTGGATATCCGCGCGGGCCTTGCGCTGGCGCGGGCGCATGGCGCGGCGCTGGTGGTGAATGACCATTGGCAGATCGCGATTGAAGAAGGGGCCGACTGGCTGCATCTGGGGCAGGAGGATCTGGACGCGGCCGATCTGCCCGCCATCCGCCGCGCCGGGCTGCGGCTGGGCATCTCCACCCATGACCATGCGGAACTTGATCGCGCACTGGCGCTCGCGCCCGATTATGTCGCGCTTGGGCCCGTCTATCCGACGATCCTGAAGGCGATGAAATGGCACGAGCAGGGGCTGGAGCGCGTGACCGAGTGGAAGCGGCTGGTGGGGGATATTCCCCTCTGCGCCATTGGCGGGATGAGTGTCGAGCGCGCGCCCGGCGCATTTGAGGCCGGAGCCGATTTCGTCGCGGCGGTCACGGATATCACGATGAACCCCGACCCCGAGGCGCGGATGCGCGACTGGCTGCGGGTCTGCGCATGACCCGCTATGACCGCCAGACCGTGCTGCCGGAAATCGGCGCGCAGGGGCAGGCGCGGCTGACGCGCGCGCATGTGCTTGTGGTGGGCGCCGGGGGGCTGGGTGTGCCGCTGCTGCAGTATCTGGCAGGCGCGGGCGTGGGGCAGATCACGCTGGTCGATGGCGATGTGGTCGCGGAACACAACCTGCATCGCCAGCCGCTCTACCGCATGGACCAGATTGGCCAGCCAAAGGCGCAGGCCGCAGCCCGCGCGCTGGGGGCGCTGAACCCGGATGTGGCGGTTACGCCTGTCACGCATATGCTCGACCCGGCCAATGCGCCCGCGCTGGTCGCCGCCGCTGATATCGTGCTTGATTGCGCCGACACGTTCGCCGCCAGCCTGACGCTGTCGGATATCTGCCACGCACAGGGCAAGGCACTGATTACGGCATCGGCGCTGGCGCAGGCGGGCTATGTCGCTTGCTGCTGCGGCGGCGCGCCCAGCCTGCGCGCGATCTTTCCGGACCTGCCCGAACGCGGGGCCACCTGCGCGACGGCGGGCATCATGGGGCCGGTTGTGGGTGCCATCGGGGCATTGCAGGCGCAGATGGCGCTGTCGGTCCTGCTGGGGCTGGACCCGTCACCCCTTGGCCAGTTGGTCAGCCTGGATGCGCGCAACTGGCGCATGGGCGGGTTCCGGTTCGACCGGGCGCCAGAGCCCGCAGCCCCCCTGCCCTTCATCGCCCGCAGCCATATCCGCGCGGATGACATGCTGATCGACCTGCGGGCCGAGGCCGCGCCCTTCAGCCCCCGCGCCCGGCATATCCCGCCCGAGGGGATTGCCACACTGGCCCCGCCCACGGGCACCCGCATCGTGCTGGCCTGCGCCACGGGCCTGCGCGCGCAGACTGCAGGCACTGCCCTGCGCAACCGCTGGCCGGGCGAGATTGCCCTGCTGGCACTGACCGACTGAAAGGACCGAGCATGACACCACTTGCCCCTGTGCCGCCCAACCACATTGCAAAGGCTGCATCATGAGCGCGCCGGACTATGGCCGCGCCTTTGTCCGGTGGCGCGAACAGGCCCCCGAATGGCACGCCTACACCCATCATCCCTTTGTCGAAGGGCTGCGCGACGGGACGCTGCCGCGTGAAAATTTCCTGCATTACCTGCGACAGGATTACATCTTCCTGATCAATTTCGCCCGAGGCTGGGCGCTTGCCGCCGCCAAGGCCGACACGCTGGCCGAGATTCAGGCCGCCGCGGCCACGGTTCAGGCGCTTGCCCATGACGAAATGCCGCTGCATGTGCAGATCTGTGCACGCGAAGGGATCGATACCGCCACGCTGGAGGCGACGGAAGAGGCCAGCGCCAATCTGGCCTATACCCGCTATGTTCTTGAAGGGGGATATTCGGGCGATTTCCTCGATCTTCTGGCCGGCTTCGCGCCCTGTGTGCTGGGATATGGCGAAATCGGGCACAGGCTGCGCGGCAGCGGCGGCCCTTATGCTGAATGGATCGATACCTATGGGGGCGACAGCTATCAGGCGCTGTGCCACGATGTCGGCACATTGATCGACGGCGCGCTGATACATCGGCTGGGACCGGACTGGGCAGGGCTGCCGCGCGCGGATCAGCTTGCAAGGCGCTTCGCCACGGCCACGCGACTGGAGGTCGGGTTCTGGCAGATGGGGCTGGACGGGCCGTAACGGCGCGGGCTGGCCTTTGAGCGCCGTGCGCAGCGGCTGCTGCGCCATGGCGACCGGGCTGCGCAGATGAAACGGATCGGCTGTTTCAGGGCGCCCCTGCCTTGCTGGCAACCGTCACTGATGTGCCCCATCCCCGACAGGCCCCGGCCAGCGGTGCCGAGAGGGGCGCATCGGTATAGAAACTGTCCATCTGCGCCAGCGATCCGATGCGCGCGGGTGCGCGGCGGCGGAACTTGGAATGATCGGCCACCAGAACGCTGCGGCGCGCCTGTTTCAGGATGGCCTGGCTGACGCCGACCTCCTGAATATCGAAATCCAGCATGTCGCCATCGCCATCCAGCGCCGAACAGGAAATGACGGCCAGATCGAACTTGAACTGCCCGATGGCCTGCGTCGCGACAGAGCCGACCAGCCCGCCATCGGCGCGGCGCAACAACCCGCCAACCACGATGATCTCGCAATCGGGGTTGTCCACCAGGATATTGGCGACATTGAGGTTATTGGTCAGCACCATGATATCGCGATGGCCCAGCAGCGCGCGGGCGACAGCCTCGGTCGTGGTGCCGATATTGAGGAAGAGCGAACAGCCATTGGGAATATCACGCGCGGCGGCCTGCGCGATGGCGGCCTTGCTCTCATCATTCAGATCGCGCCGGTCCGCATAGCCGATATTGGCCACGGTCGAGGGCAGGATGGCACCGCCATGCACACGCTGCAGCTTGCCCTGATCGGCCAGTTCGGTCAGATCGCGGCGGATGGTCTGCACAGTGACATCGAACTGTTCTGCCAGCCTCTCGACCGACACGCGCCCGTCACGACGCGCAATGATCTGAATGTCCTGCAACCGCTGCGACTGGGACATCTGCGACTTTCGAGCGGTGGGGCCGATATGTCTGTCCATACGCTCCCTCTCTGCGATCCGGTCGCCTCCTGCGTCGAAACGGGCTTTCCGTATCCTGTGTCAGGTCAATGACGACAACACCGATCCCACATCTGGTGCGGGTCATATTGCCAACGCCTGCTTGCAGAACGCAATTCGAAACCACCGTCGCCAGTTGGCGACGACATGCTCGACCCACGTATCACACTTTCAGGGGAAAAGTGGCAGCCCGTAGGGGAATCGAACCCCTCTTTCCAGGTTGAAAACCTGGCGTCCTAACCGATAGACGAACGGGCCAGCGCGTGTGTCGGGTTATTATGCAAACATCGCAGACAGCGCAAGGGCCTTCGGGATGTTTTTTCAATCAGTTTGCGACCTCACGCAGTCGGGATCGCTGCATCCTCCAGTCGCAGCTGAACACGCGACCGACCGCCCCAGTGATTGACCTCGATCCGGCCTGCCAGATGGGTGCGCCGCCCCTCCAGCGTCATCAGAACAGGGCCCAGATCGCTCTCGAACGCGCCGAATGACACTGCATCGACTGCCGGACCGCCGCCGGCGTCGAATCGCAGGCGCAGATGCTGATCGCCGATGCGGCGCACCGAGCGCAGCCGCATGTCCGGAAAGGCAAAGCGCGGGGCGGGGCTGGCGGAACCATAGGGGCCCGCAGCCTCGAGTTGTTCGATCAGTTCTGTCGTCGCCGCACCCGGCATCAGCACACCGTCCAGATGCAGCTCTGCCGCCTGCCCCGCGCCGCTGCCCTGTTCCGCCAGCAAGGCGCCCAGACGGTCCATCGCTGCCTCCAGCCCCGCACGCGCGACGGTCAGCCCGGCGGCCATCTTGTGCCCGCCCCCCCGCAGCAGCAGGCCCTCACGTTCCAGCCGGTGCACGGCGGCGCCCAGATCGACGCCCGGCACCGACCGGCCGGACCCCTTGCCCTCTTCCCCGTCCAGCGCGATCACGACGGCGGGGCGGCCCGTCGCCTCCTTCAGCCGCGCGGCCACAATCCCGATCACGCCCGGGTGCCAGCCCGCGCCCGCCGCCCAGACCAGCGGGCCATCCGCGCCGCGCGCCTCTACCTGTGCCAGCGCGCTTGCGCGCACCTGCGCTTCGACCTCGCGGCGCTCAGAGTTCAGCATTTCCAGCTTGTCGGCCAGTGCCTCGGCCTCTGCCGGGTCCGAGGCCGCGAGCAGCCGCGCGCCCAGATCGGCGCGGCCCAGCCGCCCGCCGGCATTGACGCGCGGGCCCAGCACAAACCCCAGATGATGGGCCGAGGGGGCGACATCCAACCGCGCCGAATCGGCCAGCGCGCGCAGCCCCGGACGCCCGCGCTGCGCCATCACCCGCAAGCCCTGCCGCACAAAGGCCCGGTTCACCCCGATCAGGGGCGCGACATCGGCCACGGTCGCAAGGGCCACCAGGTCGAGCATCGCCATCAGATCGGGCAGCGCCGCCCCGGCAGCACGGCGTTGGCGATTGGCCTCGACCAGCATCAGGAACACGACCGCCGCAGCACAAAGATGGCCCAGATCGCCCGCCTCGTCCTGCCGGTTGGGGTTGACCACGGCATAGGCGGGCGGCAGATGCTCGCCGCCCAGATGGTGGTCCAGCACGATCACATCCGCCCCCTGCGCGGCGGCAATCGGGTCATGCGAGAGCGTGCCGCAATCCACGCACAGGATCAGGTCATGCCCGCGCGCCAGATCCGCCATCGCCGGGCTGTTGGGGCCATAGCCTTCGCGCACGCGGTCGGGGATATAGAGCGTGGCCTGCAGCCCCAGCGCGCGCAGCCAGTCGATAAGCAGCGCCGCAGATGCGCCCCCATCGACATCGTAATCGGCAAAGATCGCGATTCGCTCGCCACGATCAACCGCCTGCAGGAACCGCGAGGCCGCGCGTTCCATGTCGCGCAAGCCGCGCGGATCGGGCAGCAACTCGCGCAGCGACGGGGCCAGATAGCGGGCGGCATCCTCTGCCGCCACGCCCGCGCGCGCCAGCACGGCACAGACGGCGGCGGGCAGGCGCGTGCGCTGGACCAGCGCCTCGCTCAGGCGGCTCAGCGCCGGGTCGGGGCCGCGCCAGACCTGCCCCAGTATAGAGCGTGTGACCCCCAGATAGGCCGCGTCGCCATGCATCACATCGCCGCCCCCGCCTGGCTCGGCCAGCGGCAGCCCGCGCAAGGGGGTGCGATCCATCATGCGCGCCCTGCCCTCAAACCGGTGTCTTGTAGCTCATGCGGCGCACCGATCCGGTCTTGGACCGCATCAGCAGCGTGTCGGTCGTCACCCAGCCCGGATCGGTCCGGATGCCGCGCACGATGGACCCGTCGGTAACCCCGGTCGCGGCAAAGATCACATCGCCACGCACCATTTCGTCGCGGGTATAGATCCGGTCCAGATCGGTGATGCCGGCCCGTTCGGCGCGGCCAACCTCATCCTTGTTGCGGAACATCAGCTTGCCATAGATCTGCCCGCCCATGCATTTCAGCGCCGCGGCGGCCAGCACACCCTCGGGCGCGCCGCCGGACCCCATATACATGTCGATCCCGGTCATGTCGGGTTCCGCGCAATGGATCACACCGGCCACATCCCCGTCCATGATAAGCCGGATCGCCGCCCCGGTGGACCGCAGATCGGCGATCATGTCTTCATGGCGGGGGCGTTCCAGCACACAGACGGAAATGTCGGACGGATCGCAGCCCTTCGCCGCGGCCAGTGCGCGGACACGTTCCGACGGGCTCATCTCCATGGTGACAGTGTCGGGGGCATAGCCGGGGCCGATGGCCAGCTTGTCCATATAGACATCGGGCGCGTGCAGCATGGTGCCGCGCGGGGCCATGGCGATCACGGTCAGCGCGTTGGGGAAATCCTTGGCGGTGAGCGTCGTGCCTTCCAGCGGGTCGAGGGCGATATCCACTTCGGGGCCGTTGCCATTGCCGACCTCTTCGCCGATGAACAGCATGGGTGCTTCGTCACGCTCGCCCTCGCCGATGACCACGCGCCCCTTGATGTCGAGCATGTTCAACTGGTTGCGCATTGCATCGACGGCGGCCTGATCGGCGGCCTTTTCATCACCGCGCCCGACCAGCTTGGCCGAGGCGAGGGCCGCCGCCTCGGACACGCGGGCCAGGCCCAGTGAAAGCATACGGTCGTGAAATTCCGGTTGCGTGGTCATGGCGCTGTCCCCTGGGCTGTAATTTGCCCCTGTCTCTAGCGCGAAACCTTTGTTCGGCACAAGCATTGGTGGGCGCTGACAGCGCTAACGCCAACATCCTGCGGGCGGATGGGTCAATCTTCCTCGATGGCCAGCGCAACCGGCTCGCCCATCACCACGCCTGTGCGCAACGCCAGGGACAGCGCATGGTCGATGGCATCGCGCGTAGTCTTATGGGTGATAATCAGCACGGGCGCGCGTGTGTCCTGATGGCCATACTGGCGCATCCGGTTGATCGAGACACCCGCATTGCCCAGCGCCTCGGCCACCTTGGCCAGCGCACCCGGCTTGTCCTGCAGGCCCATGCGCAGATACCAGGGTTTGGACCCCATCGCCTTGGCCGACAAGGGGGCCTCAAGCGTGGTGGCAGGCTGGCCGAAGACCGGCAGCCGCAGCCCGCGCGCGATGTCGATCACATCGCCCATCACGGCGCTGGCGGTCGGCCCCTCGCCCGCGCCGGGGCCGCGCAGGATGATCTGCTCGACCGCGTCGCCCTCGATCACGACCATATTGGTGCCGCCCTTGAGCTGCCCCAGCGGGCTGTCGGCGGGCACCAGACAGGGCGTCATCGACTGCTCCAGCCCGCGCCCGGTCATCTGGGCGACCCCCAGCAGCTTGATGCGCAGCCCCAGATCGGCGGCGGCGCGAATATCCTCGATGGAAATGCGCTCGATACCGCCCAGGCTGATTGCGCCGAAATCGGGGCGCACGCCGAAGGCAATCGCGCTGAGCAGCGTGAGTTTATGCGCCGCATCGATCCCGCCGACATCCAGCGTGGGATCAGCCTCGAGATAGCCGAGCTGGTTGGCTTCCTCGAACACGGTTTCATAGGGCAGGCCCGCATCCTCCATCCGGGTCAGGATGTAGTTGCAGGTGCCGTTCATCACGCCCTTGATCCGGGTGATGCGATTGCCCGCCAGCCCCTCGGCCAGCGCCTTGACGACCGGGATGCCGCCCGCAACCGCTGCCTCGAACCGCAGGGCGACGCCCGCAGCCTCGGCGGCTTCGGCCAGCGCCTGCCCGTGGATCGCCAGCAATGCCTTGTTGGCCGTGACCACATCCTTGCCGCCCTGCATCGCGGCTTCGGTCAGCGCCTTGGCGGGGCCATTCTCGCCGCCCATCAGTTCGACCACCAGATCGACATCCGCGCGCCGGGCCATGGCGACCGGGTCATCCTCCCAGTCATAGCCCGAGATATCGACGCCGCGATTGCGCGTGCGCGACCGGGCCGAGACGGCGACAATCTCGATCCGGCGTCCGGCGCGGCGCTCGATCAGGTCGGCATTGGTCTGCACAATGCGCACCAGCCCGGTTCCGACTGTGCCAAGCCCGGCAATGCCCAGGCGCAGGGGGGTGCTCATGGTGGTGCGCTCCGCGATGGTTCAGATCGCGGCCCTGTTAGCGGGTCGGGGCGGGCTGCGCAATGCGCCTCTCAGGTCGTGCCAAGCTTCGCCGCGTCACGCGCCAGTGCTTCGCGCGTGGCGTTGCGCCGATACCACAGCGTGACCGCGGTCGAGGTCAGCACGATGAACAGCGAATAGAGCACCGGGATCAGCAGCAGATCCTCTTGCAATGCGGGCGCGAAACTCAGCGTGATGACCAGAACCGCCAGCGGCCCGTTCTGAATGCCGGTTTCCAGTGAGATGGTGCGCGAGCGGTTGGTATCCTGCCCCAGCCCGCGCGCCACCCAATAGCCGAACAGCATACCCGACAGCCCGATGCCGATGGTCGCGGCATAGATCGATGGCCCGGTATCGAGCAGCAGTTGATAGTTGCGCGGCACCCATGTCACGATAAGGAACAGGATCACCACCACCCCCATGAAGGATCCGATCAGCTCGACCGTCGCGCCGATATTGGGATTGAGCTTGCGCAGCACCATGCCGATGATCGTGGGGATCAGCAGCACGACCAGCACCTGCGCCACATTGCCCGGCGGGATGGACGATTCCGCAGGCACGCCCGCCAGCCCACCATAGAAGCTGAGCAGAAGCGGCACCATCACCACCGCCACCAGCGTCGAGACCGTCGTCATCATGATCGACAGCGCCAGCACACCCTTGGAGAAATAGGCAAAGATGTTCGAGGTCGTGCCCCCCGGCATGCAGGCGATCAGCAACAGCCCCACCACCAGAGCAGGCGGCAGCCCCAGCAGCACTGCCAGCATGAAGCCCAGAAACGGCATGACCGCAAACTGGCTGAGCAGCCCGACAAGAATGCCCTTGGGCTTGCGAAAGGCGATGCGGAAATCGCGCGGGGTCATGCTGGCACCCATGCCCAGCATGATCACCATCATCATCACGCCCAGAAGCGTCGTTTCCAGTTCCGTCAGCATGGATCAGACCTTCTCTGCAAATTCGGCGCGCACTTCTGCCTTCAGATCCTTGCGCAGGATCTTCCCAATGGGCGATTTCGGCAGTTCGTCGCGGATAATGACGGATTTCGGCACCTTGTAGGGGGCCAGATGCTGGCGGCAATGCGCGATCACGTCCTCGCGGGTCACTGTGCCCTCGACATCGGGGTTCTGGACGACATAGGCGCGCACGGCCTCGCCCGTGCCCTTGTCGGGCACACCGATCACGGCGGCTTCCAGAACCGTGTGCATCAGGGACAGGCAATCCTCGACCTCATTGGGATAGACGTTGAAGCCGGACACAAGGACCATGTCCTTCTTGCGGTCCACGATGGTCAGAAAGCCGTCGGCGTCCATCACGGCCACATCGCCCGTGAACACCCAGCCATTCTGTAGCGTCTTGGCGGTTTCATCGGGGCGGTTCCAGTAGCCGCGCATGACCTGCGGGCCCTTGACCAGCAATTCGCCGGGCTTGCCGGGATCGACCGGGTCGGCATTGTCATCGACCAGCGCCACATCCGTGCCCGGCACCGGCACCCCGATGGAGCCTGCGCGCACGGGCTGGTCCAGCGGGTTGAAGCTGACAAGCGGCGCGGTTTCGGTCAGCCCGTAGCCTTCGGCGACGCGGGTGCCGGTCACTTCCTGCCAGCGCTCGGCCACCGCCCCGTGCAGCGCCGTGCCGCCAGCGATGGCGGCTTTCAGATGCTTTGGCGGATAGGCGGCGAACCATTCCTCATTCATCAACCCGTTGAACAGCGTGTTCACGCCTGTCACCCATGTCACCGGGTAATTCTCCAGTGCGCGCTGGATGTTCTGCACCGGTCGCGGCGAGGGCACGAGGATATTGCGCGCGCCAAGATCGAAAAAGGTCATCAGATTGGCCGTGAAGGCAAAGATATGATAGAGCGGCAGCGCGGTCAGGACGCAATCCTGCCCCGTCATGTGCCGCCCGCCCATGGCCTTGACCTGTTCCAGATTGGCGAGGATGTTGCCATGCGTCAGCATCGCGCCCTTGGCCACACCTGTCGTGCCACCGGTATATTGCAACAGCGCCAGATCATCGGGGCCGATTGCATCCCGGTCGGTGACCCTGGGCAGGCCGCGCCCGATCTTCAGCACCTGGCGAATACGCTGCACGGGCACATCCAGCTTCGGGATGGGCGGGAGCGACCGGGTCCAGAGCTTCTGCACCCCGCGCACCACCGTTTCGGGGATACGGGGGAAGAATTCGGGGATGCCCGCCAGCACGACATGACGAATGCCGGTCCGGGGGACCACATCGGCCAGCTTGTCGGCAAACATGTCGCTGATGACCAGCACTTCGGCGCCGGAATCATTGAACTGATGGATCATCTCGGGGCGGGTATAAAGAGGGTTGGTGTTGACCAGCACCCCCCCGGACTTGAACACACCAAAGGCCACGACCGGATAGGCCAGCCCGTTGGGCAGTTGCACAGCCACCCGCGCGCCGGGCCCGACGCCGCAATGATGGCGCAGATAGGCGGCAAAGGCATCCGACATCTCGCCCACCTGCCCGAATGTCAGCGTGCCGTTCATCCCGTTGGGCACCACGCAGGTAAAGGCGCGCGATGTCGCGTGCTTTTCGCAGGTCCGCGCGATCAGCGCTGCCAGTGAGCGATGCGCCGGGTCGGGCAACCGAGTGGGGATCTCGTTGCCATATGCCGCGAACCACGGCTTGTTGCCACTGTCTTTCACCATAAACCTCCCTCACCCGGCAGCGATGCCCGGTCTCCGCGAAATACAAGAGCCGATGCGACACAATCGCACAAGCCCTGACGTCGCGGATCACTGCTTGAAAACCCTGCGTCACATCGCAGGTCAGGGGTTGCACCACCCGACAAACCGATGCGCAACCGCCCGCGCATTCTTGCGTTTGTCACATGAAAACCCTATGCGGGCGGTTTGTTCGCCCCCGCGTTGCAGGAGCCGCCATGTCTGACGAAATCTTCCAGTCCTACGGAATCCATCGCTGGTCGCAGGGCATGTTCGCCCGGATGGAAAACGGTGATCTGGGGATCGTGAATCCCGCGCGCCCCGACGCGCCCCCGGCGGGCCTGCCCGAATTGCTGCATGCGCTGGATGCGCGCGGCATTCACACCCCGGTTCTGGTGCGTGTGGGCGCCTTTCTGCGCCGCCAGATAGAGGCGCTGAACGCGGCCTTTGCCAAGGCGATCGCGGCCAATGACTACAACGCCCCCTATCGCGGGGTGTTTCCGATCAAGGTCAATCAGCAGGCCGAGGTGATCGACCGCATCGTCGAGTATGGCCAGCCCTTCCAGTTCGGGCTGGAAGCGGGGTCCAAGCCTGAACTGATCCTTGCGCTGTCGCGTGATCTGCCCAAGGGCGCGCTGCTGATCTGCAATGGCATCAAGGATGCCGAATTCATCCGCCTTGGCATTCTGGCCCGCAAGGCCGGGATCAACTGCGTGCTGGTCATCGAATCCCCGGCCGAGGCTGATACCGTCATCGCCGAAGCCAAGCGGCTGGGCGAGATGCCCGCGCTGGGTGTGCGGATCAAGCTGACACGCCGGGTGACGGGCAACTGGGCGGACAGCTCGGGCGACCGCTCGACCTTCGGGCTGACCACCAAGGAAGTGGTCGATCTGGTCGAGAAGCTGCGCGCCGCCGACATGCTGGACTGTCTGGTGCTGCAGCACGCGCATCTGGGCAGCCAGGTGCCGCAGGTCATCGATATCCGTCAGGCCGTGGACGAAGCCTGCCGCTTCTATACCGAGCTGCGCCGCCTTGGCGTGCCGCTGCAATATCTCGATCTGGGCGGGGGCCTGGGCATCGATTACACGGGCGAGGCGCGAGCCTCGGAAAACTCCATCAACTACACGATGGGGGAATATTGCTCGAACATCGTCGAGACAGTGAAATACCAGATGGACGAGGCCGAGATCCCCCATCCCACGCTGGTCACTGAATCGGGCCGCGCGATTGTCGCCTATTCCTCGATGCTCTTGTCCGACATCCTGGAGGCCAGCTATTTCGACCGCTCCGCCCCGATCACGCCCGAAGAAGACGACCATCATATGCTGTCGGACATGGCAGCCATCGTCGAATACCTGACCCCGCGCCGCATTCAGGAATGTCTGAACGACGCCGAATATTACCGCGAGGAATTGCGCGCCATGTTCCGCCGCGGTGTCATCGGGATCGAGGAAGTCGCCCGCGCCGAACAGATATTTCTCTATGTCATCGGCCGCATCAAGGATCTGGTCGCCCAGACCCCCGATGTGCCCGCCGAGGTGCGCGAGGAACTGTCCGCCCATCGCGACATCTATCGCGCCAATTTCTCGCTGTTCCAGTCGCTGCCGGATGTCTGGGCCATCGACCAGCTTGTGCCCATCGCCCCCCTGCAACGGCTGAATGAACGGCCCACCCGCCGCGCGGTGCTGTCCGACATCACCTGCGACAGCGACGGCAAGATCGATCAGTTCGTCCTCGGCGACGGGATCGGCAACGCCCTGCCCCTCCACGAGCTGCAACAGGGCGAGCGCTATTTCATCGGCATCTTTCTGGTCGGGGCCTATCAGGAAACACTGGGCGATCTGCACAACCTGTTTGGCGACACCAATGTCGTCACTGTCGATTTCAACGATGACGGCGTGCTGGAATTGCAAAACGAGGTCGAAGGCGACACGGTGTCCGAAGTGATGGCCAGTGTCGAATACGAGCCCAAGCAATGCCTGGACGCCTTCAAGCGGATCGTGGAACGCGGCGTGCGCGAAGGGACGCTGAACCCGTCGCAGCGCCGGATGCTGATGCAGACCTATCGCGACTCGCTGAACGGATACACCTATTACGAACATGAGGAGCAGACCCATGGCTGACAACAAGGACGTTCTGGTGATCGGTGCGGGGGGCGTGGCCTCGGTCACGCTGCACAAGATGGCGATGAACCGCGACCTGTTTCCGGGCCGGATTGCCGTGGCCAGCCGCACGCTTGCCAAATGCGAGGCGATTGCAAAATCCGTCAAGGACCGCACCGGCATCGAGATCGAGACCTATCAGGTCGATGCCGATGACGTGGCCCAGACGGTTGCGCTGATCGAGACGCTGAAGCCCGCGCTTCTGGTCAATCTGGCCCTGCCCTATCAGGATCTCGCGCTGATGGAGGCCTGCCTGAAAACCGGCGTGCATTATCTGGATACCGCGAATTACGAACCGCCCGAGGAAGCGAAATTCGAATATTCGCACCAGTGGAAACTGCATGACCAGTTCCGCGAGGCGGGTCTGATGGCCACGCTGGGCGTGGGGTTCGACCCCGGTGTGACCTCGATCTTTGCCGCCTATGTGCGCAAGCATTACCTGTCCGGCATCCGCCTGATCGATATTCTGGATTGCAATGGCGGCGATCACGGCCATCCGTTCGCCACCAATTTCAACCCCGAAATCAATATCCGCGAGGTCACTGCCGAGGTGCGGCATTGGGAAAACGGCCAATGGGTGACCACCCCGCCCATGTCCACCAAGGTCGAGTTCGATTTCGATCAGGTCGGCCCCAGGAACATGTATCTGATGTATCATGAGGAGCTGGAATCCCTTGTGACCCATTTCCCGGAAATCGAGCGCGCGCGTTTCTGGATGACCTTTGGCGATGCCTATATCCAGTATGTGCAGGTGCTCTCGAATGTCGGCATGACCTCGATCGAGCCGGTGGAATATGAAGGCCACCAGATCATCCCGCTGCAATTCCTGAAGGCCGTGCTGCCCAACCCCGGCGATCTGGGCGAACGCACCAAGGGCAAGACCAATATCGGCGATATCATCACCGGCCCCGGCCGCAATGACCCGGGCGAAAAGACTTATTACATCAACAATATCTGCGACCATGAAGAATGCTATCGCGAGGTGGGCAGCCAGGCCGTCAGCTACACCACCGGCGTTCCCGCCTTTATCGGCGCGGCGCTGATGCTGGATGGCACCTGGTCGGGCGCGGGCGTGTTCAACACCGAACAGCTTGACCCCGATCCCTTCATGGAAATGCTGAACAAGCACGGGTTGCCCTGGCAGATCACGGAACTCTCGGCGCCGGTCGATTTCTGATGGCGATGCAGACCCATGCGGGCGATCCGGGGGCTTGGACCCGGTTCGACCTGACCCGCGTGCCCTCGCCCTGTTTCGTGGTGGATGAGGCGCGGCTGGACGCGAATCTGCAGGTGCTCGCGGATATTCAGGCGCGCTCTGGCGCGACCGTGCTCTGCGCGCTCAAGGCATTCTCGATGTGGGAGCTTGCACCGCTGGTCAGCCGCTACCTGTCGGGCGTCTGCGCATCCGGCCTGTGGGAAGCGCGGCTGGGGCGCGAACATTACGGCGGCATCGTCGAGACGTTTTCAGCCGGCTACAAACCCGATGAGATGGCCGAGATCATCCGCCTGTCGGATCACATCATCTTCAACACGCCTGCGGCCAAGGATCGGTTCCTGCCCATGATCCGCGAGAGCGGGCGCGACGTGCATGTCGGCCTGCGCTTCAATCCGGGCCTGCCCCTTGGCGATGATCCGAAATACGACCCCGCTGCCCCCGGCTCACGCCTTGGCACCCCGCTGGAGGCGATAGATGCAGCAGCCCTCGAAGGGGTGGACGGGTTGCACATGCACACGCTGTGCGAACAGGACCTTGGCCCGCTGCTGGCGATCTGGGACCATATCGCGCCGCGCATCCGCGCGCTGGCCCCGCACCTGAAATGGATCAACTTTGGCGGTGGCCACCACATCACCCGCGCGGATTACGACCGCGAGGGGCTGATCGCCTTTCTGAGCAGGGTGCAAGAGGAAACGGGCCTGCATTGCTATCTTGAACCGGGCGAGGCCGTGGCGCTGGATGCCGGGATTCTGGTGGGCGAAGTGCTGGATGTGGTCGAGAATGACGGGCCGAATGCGATCCTCGATATCT
>SL_7KL_010_BRINEDRAFT_10000382_pt1 | contig 20858 bp, 17 predicted proteins | sample SodLak_010_BRINE_FD_10663 | JGI IMG/M metagenome (IMG submission 10663)
GGGGAAGCTTTCCAGCGTGTCGGTCGCGAAGAAGTCGTCCTGCACGGCCGAGAACCCGGTCGAGCCGGGGACCCGCATGCGCCCTTCGATGATCGCGAACCGGCGCAGCCGCAGGTCGGCACGGGTGGTCTCACCCGAGGAGATGTCGAAGTTGCGGCTCAGCTGCTGGTGGTCGAAGGGCAGTACGGTCGCGAGCTCAGCGTCACAGAAGCTGGCCGGAGCCTCACCGGGATCGTCGGCGTTGGCCGGGGTGATCACCTGGAACCGGCCGGAGGCGAAGGCCTGCTCGAAGGTCAGGTCGCCGTCCTCGTCCACCTCGGCGCACAGCCCGTCCAGCACCTCACCGGTGGGCTCGTCACCGTCCTCGACCTCCCGCCACCGGCCGGCATCATCCTGGTGCACCTGGCAGGCACGCACGCCATCGTCGGTCAGCGCGTTGACGCGTGCGGTGCGGCCGTCGCGTTCCACCGGCCGGACGAACACCGTGGCGGCCTGGTCGCCACCGTCGCCGACGGTGAACTCCTCCCCGTCGGTCACCCGCAGGGTGAGGCTGCCCAGCGGGGTCAACGGCACGCCACCGATGTCGGCGGGTTCGCTGCGACCGACCTGGATGGTGCGGCGGCGCACGTCGTAGCCCACGGCGTCAACGACCAGCTGGTGCGCTCCGGGCTGCAGGCCGGTGATCCGGAACCCGCCCTCGTCGAGCAGTTCCACGGCAGCCTGGGGCTGGCCGGTCACCCCGATGTTCGGGCGCTGCGGCAGCGCGTCGTGATCGAAGGGCTCGTCCCCGTTGGTAGCGTCCTGCAGCACCCCGCGGACCTCCCCGATGGCGTCGGAGGTGGCGGGCAGCAGACGCATCCGGATCCGGCTCGTGGATGCCGGGGTCAGCGGCCGTCCCTCGGGCCCCACGGCCGCGGCCGTCTCCACGTCGAACTCCGCATCCGTCGGCACCTCCAGGGCGTCGCCGGCGGCCAGGGTGATCTCGTAGAACTCCGGGAAGTAGCCGAACCGTTCGAAGACCACGGTGTACTGCCCCGCGGGGATCCCGGAGATCTGGAAGGACCCGTCCTCCGACGCCGAGGTGGTGGCGAAGACGCTGTCCTCGCCGATCACCCGCACGGCGACCCCACCGCAGGGCGCCGCCACGGCGCCCCCCCGCTGGTCCGGGTCGTCGGGGTCCGGGTACAGGCAGCCGCCACCGGGCGCGACCTCCTGCTCGACGGTGCCGCGCACCACGGCGGTGGAGGGCCGCAGGTCGCGGATGTCCACCTCGACGTCGCCCTGGTCCACGACCACCTCGGTGGTCTGGGTCAGCCAGCCGTCCGCGGAGAAGGTCATCTGGTAGGTGCCCAGCGGCAGCGCCGGGATGGTGAAGGAGCCGGCCAGCTCACCGTCGGTCAGGGTCGTGGTGATCCGCTCGTCCTCCTCACCGACCAGGGCGACCTCGACCGCGCCCACCCCCTCGTCACGGTGAGTGATGCGCCCGCGGATGGTGCCGAGCCCACCGACCAGCTCCGCCTCGATACCGGACACCGACTGACCACCGTCCAACTCGATGACGTCGGTGGCGGAGGCGAACCCCTGCCGGGTGAAGATCACCTGGTAGGTGTTGGGCGTGGACAGCCCCGTGATCGCCCACCGGCCCGCGTCCTCACCGTCGGATGCGGTGGTGGTGGTGTAGATCAGCGCCCCGTCGGTCACGGTGACGTTCACCCCACCGAGCGGTGTGCCGTCGTCGTCGGTGACCAGGCCGGACAGCGCGCCGTCCCCCGGCTCCAGGGCCAGGGGCACGTCGACCTCAGGCTCCTCCATCGAGGTGGAGATCACCACCGCGCCGGTCTGGAAGCCGGCCCGGCGTGCGGTCACCCGGTAGAAGGCGTCAGGTTGCAGCCCGCCCGCCACCCGGAAGCGGCCCCGTTCGTCCGTCGAGGTCTCGATCTTGTCCAGCACCGCGGCCCGGGGGATCGCCACCGGTGACATCGCCGCGAGCTTCGCTCCGCCCTCACCGTCGCTGGTGCCGGCGTCACCGAAGCTGATCCGCTCCAGGACGATACTGGTGCCGGCCGGTTGGCTGGGGCCCTCGACGGTGCCCTGGACCACGAGCGGTTCCGCGCCGGCCGCCATCTCCTCCCCGGTGGGTACCGAGGGCAGGATCTCCTCGAGGTCCTCCTCCGCCGGGGCGGCCAGACCGTCCTCCGGGTCGCTGCCGCCCAGCACCTGGGCGTCGAGCACGACCACCACGCTGGCCCACACCGCCAGGGCCGTGACCGCGGCGACCAGCTGCCGCCACCACACGGGGACGAAGGGCTTCTGGGTGAAGGTGACCCCGGCGGCTACGGGCTGGCCCGTGCCCACCACCTCGATGAGCGCGCCGTGGCGCACCTCGCGGATCCAGGTGATGCCGGTCCGCCGGACCCGTGCGGGGACGCGCAGCTCCTCACCGGGCTCGAGTACCAGGTCGTCGACCCGGAAGCGGACGGCCACCCCGTCGCTGCTGCCGGTCAGCTGGATGTGCTCGGCCTGTTCCGCGGTGTTGCGCAGCACGGCCTCGAACTTCGCCTTGCGGCGGCCCTTGATCGCGGGCGGGTTCAGCTCCACCGACACCTTCGGTCGGCCGCCGACGGTGACGACCAGGTCGCCGGCCGCGGAGGCGTGGGCACCCGCCGGGTCGCTGACCCGGACCCCCAGACGCTGCTTGCCCGGCACCGCGTCCTCGGCGACACGCACGCGGATGAGGCTCGTGGCCTGCTCACCGGGGGCGATGACCAGCTGGGCACCCGCCTCGACCAGGTCGGCGTCGACCCCGGTGATGTCCACACGGGGCGACAGGGGCGCGAGCTGGTCGTTCTCCACCGTGACCGTGAGCTCCAGCTCGGAGCCCGGAGCGAGCTCTGCCTGCTCCGGTGTGATGGCCACCCGCATGGTCGTTCTCCTCGTTACACGGCCGCCCGCGCCTCACGGCGCGAGGTCGACCTCCAGCTCCACCGTCTGCCCGGGCCGCAGGAACACGGTCTCCGAGCCGGCGAGCGGTGTCCCGGGCGGGACCTGGAACTCGATGATGTAGGTCTCTGGTGCGTCGAGGCCGACCAGCTCGAACACCCCGCCGGCGCGGGTGACGGTGCTGGCGACCACCTCGTCGGGGAAGCCCGCCTGGGTGTAGGCCACCACCTGCGCGCCGGCCTCGGCGACACCGGCGCGCCGGAACACCCCGACCACGCGGGCCTGCTGCTCCAGTTCGATCGGACGGACCTCACGTCGTTCCCCGGCCCGCAGGTCGACGAGCAGCGTCTGGGGGCTGGAGCCGGGCCGTCGGAAGGTCAGGGTGTAGGCACCGGGGGGCAGGTCGTCGAAGCCGTAGCGGCCGGCCGGCTGGTCGGCGGTGCGGGTGCGACGTTCCACCTCGGCGCCGTCGAGCACCACCTCGACGCCCCCCACGGGCCGTCCCTGGTCGTCGCGGACCTCGCCGTCGACGGAGGCCGATGATCGGCTGAGGGTGGCGTCGATCCCCGAGCGGTCGGCCTGGGGGCCGAGCCCGAGCTCCACCGACAGTGTCTGGGTCACCCGGCCGGCGGCGCGGAAGCTCACGGTGTAGGTACCGGGCACGGGCAGGCCGGTGACCGTCCACGTGCCCACCTCGCCCTCCGACAGGGAGTCGGTGACCCGCTCGACGCCGGCGCCGACCACGGTGATCGACACCCCGCCGAGCGGCTCGCCCTCCGGCGTGGCAACGCTGCCAGCGAGGCTGCCCTCGGCGGCGAGCAGCGCCACCTCGAGGTCGTCGCGCTGTTCCTGCTCCTCCAGGCCGATGGTGACCGTCTCGTCGAAGAACCCCTCCGCACTGATCGTGAGGGTGTAGGTCCCCGGGGTCGGCAGGTCCCGCAGCTCGAAGGTGCCGGCACGGTCACCGCTGAGGGTCCGGGTGCGCACCTCGGTCTCCCCGTCGGTGGCCTCGATGACCGCCCCGGGCAGTGGCGCCCCGCCGCTGTCGAGGACCTGCCCCGCGAGCCGGCCGTCGCCACGTCGCAGCAGGATGGCGAGATCGCTGCGGGCCTCGCCAGGGGTGAGGGAGACGGTGCTCATGGAGGTCGCGAACCCGGCCTTCTCCACCACCAGCTGGTAGGTAGCGGGGGTCGCGAGGTCCTCGAGCAGGAACGCACCGGTGTCGTCCACCTGCATGGAGGCCAGCACCGAGGGGGTCGGCTCGAGGTCGGAACCCTCGATCGCCTCCGCGGGCAGCTGGATCGAGACCGTTGCCCCGTCCACCTCGACCCCGGTGACCAGCCCCTCCACGGAGCCGGGTTGGCCGGCGAGCTGGACGTCCACCCCCTCGGCGGCGAACCCCTCGGTGAGGGTGATGGGCAGGGCGTCGGCCAGCTCGTCACCGCGCGGGTACCAGGTGTGGCCGAAGCCGGCCACCTCGAACCGCAGCAGGTAGTCACCGGCCGACAGGGATCCGAAGCGGTAGCTGCCGCTGGTGTCGGTGACCGTGGCCGCGCTCGGGAGCAGGGGGTCGTCCGCGTCGTACAGCTCCACCGACACCCCGTCGATCCCGCCGCCGGTGGTGGAGGAGACCACCCCGGTGATCGACGCCGGCTCCGCCCGTACCCCGACGGGCTGGTCCTCGCCGAGCCCCTGCTTGAGCAGCGCCTCGTTGGCTGCGGCAAGGTCTGCGACGTTACCGAAGGCGGCCATGATCACGAGGGCGAACACGGTGACGGCCACCACCAGACCGGCCAGGGTGACCACCCGCCGGCTGAACCACGGCCGCTGCATCAGCACGGCGTTGGCGACCGCCCGGCCGTCACCGCCGGCCACCGCGAACTCGATGGTGCGCAGCTCCGGCATCCCGAACCACGGACGCCGGCCCTGGACCGTTGCACTGACCAGGCCCCGTTCTCCGGGGACCAGACGCAGCGTCGTCGGCTCGAAGGTGGTGGTGGTCTCGCGCGTGGGTTCGTCGGCGGTGAGGGCCACATCCACGGTGGTGTTGCCGACGTTGATGGGGGTCAGGACGAAGGTGCCCGCACGCCCGGCCTCCAGGGAGACCGGCTCAACCATCAGTGCCAGTTCGTCCTGCGGGTCGAGCACCAGGTCGAGGTCGAGGGTGATCGGGGCACCGGCGTCCTCAGCGAGGTCGCGGACCTCGATGGCGATCCGGCGGCGACCGGAAGGGTAGGTTTCGGGGAGCAGCAGGGAGACCAGGACCCGGCGTCGCTCGCCGGGGAACAGGTCCACCGTGGCGCTCTCCACGGTGACCCAGTTCGCGTCGAGGCCGAGGACATCCACCTGGTAGGCCCGGATCACCTCGTCGATGTTGGTGACCTCGACCTCCACGGTGGCCGGCTCACCGAGCACCACGGGGACCTCGGTCACACCGAGGTCCGCCCGCACGCGCTGGTCCCCGCTGGAGACCTGGGGAGCACCGCCGCTCATGGCCCCGCTCCGAGGGTCATGGTCACCTCGGTGACCTGGTTCGCCGTCACGGTGTGCAGTTGGGTGAGGGTGCGTCCGTCCGGAGCGGTGACGGTGACGGTGTAGCTGCCCGGAGCGAGGTCACCGACCGCGAACCGTCCGCGTTGGGCGGCCGGTGCCGTGGCGGTGGTGGTCTCCCGGTCCCGGGCCCCGTCGCTGACCACCACCTCGGCGCCCACCACCGGGGAGTCGTCGGCGTCCACCACCCGTCCCTCGATACGGCCACGCTCGGGCACCAACCGCCCCTGGACGGTGGCGGTCGGGCTGTCGCGGTCGATGCGGATCTGGGACGTCTCGCGGCCGAACCCGTCGAGCTCGAAGGTGACGGTGTAGATGCCGGGCAGGGGGAGCCCGCTGACCCGGAAGCTGCCGATGTCGCCGCTGGTGAAGGTGTCGGTCTCCTGCACCACGCCTCCGCCGGAGACCAGCACCCGCACCCCGCCCAAGGGTGAGCCGTCGGCGCGCACGGCCCGTCCCGTCACGGTGCCGGTGGCGGCGGCGAGGCGCACCGGGAGGTCCTCGAGCACCTCACCGGGCCCGAGGCGGATCGCCAGCGTCTCCGAGGAGAACCCCTCGAGCCGGAAGGTGAGCAGGTAGGTCCCCGGCGTCTCGAGGTCGCTGACCCGGAACAGGCCGACCTCTCCGGAGGTCGGGGTGATGGTGGAGACCTCGGTGTCACCGCGCTGGGCCACCACCTCCACGCCGCCGAGCAGGTTGCCGTCGGTGTCGGTGACCTCACCGGCGATGCTGCCCTCGGCCGCCTCGAGCCGGACGGTGTTGAGGGTCAGCTGTTCCCCGGCCGGCAGGGTCTCGGTCAGCTCCGTGGGTGCGTAGCCTTCTGCGCGGTACACGATGCGGTAGGTGGCCGGTGTCGCGAGCCCGTCGACCGACCACAGGCCGACCTCGTCGGTCGTGGTGAGCACCGGTGCCTGCTCCTGCTGCAGGTCGACCGCCGACACCTCCACCGCGATCTCCGTCGGCGCCTCGTCTCCGACGAAGGCCTGGCCACCGAGCGCCCCCTCCCGCCCGGTCAGGACCACGTCGAGGTCGTCGACGGTGCCCCCCGGCGGCAGCGCGACCTCGTCCGCGTCGGCGGCGTCGGCGACGTCGGGCCACCACACGGCATCGAACCCGTCGGCGCGGATCTGGAGGCGGTAGCGGTTGGGCAGCAGGCCCGCGAGGGCGAACCCGCCATCCTCGTCGGTTGCGGTGGCGGTCACGAGTTCACCATCCAGACCGTAGGCCTCGATGGTGACCCGGGGCAGCCCCGCAGCGGTGCTCGCGGCCCGCACCGTGCCGAGGAGCTCCCCGCCGACCACGGCAGGGTCGAGATCCTGCAGACCCGTGCCGGTGGAGAAGGTCTCCGGCAGGCTACGGGTGGGGTCCTCCGGGGCCAGGGCCGCGGTGACGCCGAAGTACATCGCGGCAGCCCACAGCGTCAGGATCATCGCCAGGGTGAAGATGGTGATCACGCCGGCGGTCAGACGGGCCTTCTGGCGGAAGCGCACCTCGGCGGTCTGCTCGAGCAGATCCTGCTCGGCGGTGATGGTGATGACGTGCTCGCGCGGCTGGCCGGTCCACGGCCGGTTGCCACGTGCGATGAGGATCGCGCCCGCCCACCCGTCCACGGGCAGACGCAGGCTCGGGTTGTTGAGGTGCAGGTCGAGTTCGCGGTCCTCGTCGGTCGCGCGCAGGAGCACCGACAGCGGCGTGTTGCCGGTGTTGCGGACCTGCACGTCGAACACCGCGCGCTTCCCGCCCCGAGCCAGGGGCGGCTCGGGGTCCAACACCAGCGCTGGGACAGCGGGCACCTCCACCCGCAGGTCGAGTCTGGTGGGGGCCGACAGCGAGGAGGAGCCGGAGATCTCCACCAGGGCGTCGTGCACGCCGGCGGGCAGCGTCGGGTAGAGCTGCAGTTCGATGTCGAGGGTGATGCTCTCGTCCGGGAACAGCGTGGGCTGCGGCGGGGTGACCCTGAGCTGGTCGGGGGGCAGACCGAGCAGCGCCACGTCGAGGGTCTCGATCACCGAGCTGGTGTTGAGCACCTGCACCTGCAGGGTGACGGGCTCGCCCGGTCGCACCGTGACGGTGTCGACCAACAGGTCCGCACGCAGGGGGGTGCGCTCGGCCTCGAGGAAGGCGGTGGGGTCGTCACCGGGGAAGAGCTCACTCACGACCGCCACCTCGCTGCTCGTCGGCGGCGGGCAGGTGCAGCTCGTCCTCGGGGTCGGCCTCGACGGCGTACCGCCCGGAGTCGCTGATCACCGCCGAGCCGCGCGGCCCGATGACGCGTTCACCGGCCAGGGCCGGATCGACCCGGCCGAACCTGCGGCGGCGCTGGGAGCGGGCAGCAGGCACGTGGCGCTGCCCGGCGGTCAGCGACAGCGCCGTCGGCGGGTCGTTGGTGGCCACGGCCTCCGGCAGGGCCAGGGGTGCGTCGATACGCAGCTGGACCGCGGGCCGCGGCGGGACGGAGAGAGCGGACCACAGCTGCGCGGCGGTGGTCTCCTCGTCGGGGCCCACCGCCAGGGTGTGCCGTGGACGGGCCGCCGCCAGCGAGGGGCCGAGGAAGGCCTCGGGGATCGCCTTGTGGGCGGCGAGCAGCGCCATGATGCTGCCGAGCAGGTCGTGCTCGGTGGCCGAGCCACCGCCCCACACGCTGACCAGGTACCGCGCGGTGATGACGGGCCCCTCCGCGATCCGAGCCAGCCCGCCGCCCTCACGCTCGACCAGGCGCTCGCCCGTGGCGGCCCGACCCTTGGCAGGGGTCACGCCGTACAGGAACAGCGCGACCAGCGGGGTGGAACGGCGTGCGTCCCAGTCGCGTTCGGGTTGCTCGAAACGGATGTCGGCAGCCGCATCCGGAAGCGGAACGGCGGCACGCAGCCACCGTTCCAAGCTCTGGTCCAGCTCTTCGATCATCCGGGGTCCCCAAGTTTCCTATAGTGAGAGTGTAGAGCAGAGAGGGGGCTGGTCGGACGAAGGTGAGTCCCCGGCCATCACCTTCTGTGGTGACCGACGGCCGTGGGTCAGCCCCCCAGCAACCACACGGCGATCGAGCTGGCGACCGCAGCGCCGGCGAAGAACCCGGCGGCGATGAAGCCGGGACTGACCCGGGGGACGGCGACCGGCCGCACCACGCTCTCGGTGAGTACGGGCACCGTCGGGACGGGTGCCGGCGGCTTCGGCAGGGTCGCAGCACACCGGAAGCAGGCCGGGACATCGGGTTCGTTCTGCTCCCCGCAGTACCAGCACGCCTCGGCACCCACCACCGTGCGACCGCCGGTGCCCGGCAGGCGGTGGCGCGCCTGGCGCGAGGCCGGCTGCTCCTCCACCGGTGGGGACGCCCAGAACAGCGGGTAGTCGCACCGGGGACAGAACCAGGCGGCGGTGGGCCGGGGTGCCTCCCCGACCGCCACCAGACCGCAGCCGGGACACTCGACCTCGACCTCCTGCNGNGTGCCNAGNGCCGGNGCGCNCGCCGNNGCCGGNGCAGGCGCGCCGGGANCGCNGGCCACCTCCGCTGCGGGCAGGGGCATGGTCGCCTCCTGCNCCGCCTCCTCGGTNAGGGCGTCGGCAGCGCGGCCGGTGCGCACCGCGGCCTCATCGCCCTCGACCACGGTCTGGCTGGCNCTNGCGACCTCGCTGGCGGCCTCNGCAGAGGGCACNGCGGTCTCCTGCGCCGCCTGGGCCTGCGCCGACTCCGCCCGTTCCTGGGGGCTGGGCGGAGCATCGATGTCGCTGGTGGCCGCTCGCTGCTCGCTCATCGTCACGCCCTCTCCTCGCCGCCGGGCTGCGCCCGGACGGCGGCTGGCTGCTGCTGGACCACGACCTCGACCTGCAGGTGCGCGGGGACCTCGTCGCGGACCAGGTCGGCGAACTCGTGGCGCCGCAGGTGTCCGGTGGAGGTGGTCACGACCCGCACCATCCGGGGTGCGGGCGGCGCCTGGCCCGCACGGAACACCCCGCCGCCCTCCTCGACCCGGACCGGTACCCCGGCCACCGCGCTCAGCAGGGTCTCGAGCGCCCACGCCGTACCACGCAGGGGCAGCGCCGCACCCAGGGCGGCGACCAGGGCGCGGGCCTGCTCGATCGGCTGCTCAGGTGCGACCAGGTCGCGGCCGAGCCAGCTGCCGAGGAAGCGCAGCATCCCGGGAGGCGCGACGGAGATGTCCGCCGCGTGCTCGATGCCGTCCGCCCCGGCACGCAGGGTGGTGGCGACCCGCTCGAAGATGGTGACGAAACGCACCAGCAGGTCGTCGTCACGCATCCCGACGGGCAGCTGGCCCACCAGCCAACCGGGGGGGTACCCCGGTTCGGCGTCCGGCTGCGGTACCACGGCGCTCACCGCACCACCACCTGGTTGCGACCCGCCAGGAACAGCGAGCTCGGTTCCAGGGTGATCTGGTCGACGGCGTCACCGAGCCGCCGTCCGTTGCGCAGGTCGTACTCGAACAGGGCGAGCTCGTCCACCCCCGCGACCCCGTCGAGCTCCTCGAGGACCGAGACCAGCATCGGCGCGGTCACGGGCGTGTCGAAGGGCCAGCCGGTCTCGCGTCCGCCACCGGTCAGGGGCGAGAGGAAACCGGCCAGGGTGGCACCGACCCGCTCGCGGACCGCCACCGGGGACCGCCCCGGCACCGCGCGCAGACGCACCACCACCGAGACACCCTGGTAGTACGGCGCGGTGACCTCCACGGTGGCCCCCACGGTCCGGCGCGCGTCGAGGTGGGCGGCGACGAGCTCGTACACCTCATCGGTCAGCGCGAAGTCGTCGAGGGTGAAGGCCTGCGGCTCACGGTCCGAGGTGGGCACCAGCAGGACCTTGACGGGATCGTCCGGCGCCGCCGCGGGCACGCACTTCGCCCGTGCGACCTTCGGGGAGGCCTCCAGCGCGAGCTGCTCATAGTCGGAGGGGGTCACCGCCCGTTGCCCGGTCCGCAGGGACCGGGGCCCGCGCAGCTTGACCTCCTCGACCGTCTCCGGGTCCACACCACCGCGGGCGTGGGTCAGGTTGGCCACCGCGTCAACGAAGGGCACGGCGGCGCGCAGGGCGGTGAGGGTGCGGGGTGGCACGTTGCCGACGGCACCGCCACCGGTGCGGTAGCGGGTCACCGCGATGGTCGCGCCGTGGGCGGGCACCGCTCCGTGCTGCACGGTGGTGCCGTCCGGGTAGCGGATCCGGGGGCCGAACTCCACGACCCCGGCGGCGTCATCGAAGCGCACGTGCCGGTCTCCCGGGGCGGAGTGGCTGAAGTCGGCCACCTCCTCGTAGTACTCGGTGACCCCGTCGGTGGTGACCATGACCTGCTCGCCCGGGTCGCGGGGCAGGACCGGTCGGTTGGCGAGCTCGAAGCGCTGACCCGGCGTGCCGTCGGCCAGCCCCACCACCTCGTCGAGGACGATGCGGGAGTGCTCGGCCTCGACGGTGCCGCCGAGGCACGCCGCGGCGACCGAGGACAGCTGCGGCGAGGTCCGGAAGGTCGGCTGGCCCTCGCGTGGCTCGATCAGCCGCACACGCAGCCAGAACAGCCGTTTGCCGTCGAGCACCAGGGGTTCGTGGGCTGGTGGGATGATGAGCCGGACCGTGCCCGAGCGGTTGAGCCCGCCGGTGCTGTCGGCGAACACCTCCGCGGTGACCCAGTACTCCCCCGACCACACCTCCCACACGATCGGGACCTGCTCGGGGTCGACGCCCACACCCCGCGCCGCGGTCTCGATCGACAGGTCCACGAGCTGGCCGGCGAGGGAGACGTCGAAGCCGAGGTTGAAGGCGTCACCGGGTGCCGTGGGCTCCGAGGGGAAGCACACGACGGTGTCACGGTCGTACTCGAGCTCGCCGAGGACGTCCCGGAAGGCGGTGTCGCCCACCGAGGTCAGGGCGCCGAGGACCCGCGGCTGGACGATCGAGAGATCCTCCCGGGTGGCGAACACCACCCCGGTCCCGTCGGCGGTGGTCACCTCCGTGCCGGCCGGGATACGCACGGGCTGGTCGGGGGCCGCCGACAGCCAGAAGGTGATCGGGACCCGCGCGGCGGCCGCCGGGAAGGGCTCCATCCCGACCAGGTTCAGGAAGTCGATGTAGAGGCGGTCGGGGACCTGGTTGAGGCGGTAGATGACCTGCTCGCTCATCCACGCGAACAGCTCGATCAGCGCCACCCCGGGGTCGGACACGTTGTGGTTGGTCCACTCCGGGGTGAGGGAGGGGATCATCCGCTTCGCGTCGTCGACGAGGTCCTGGAACCGCCGGTCGTCGAGGTTGGGGACGGGCAGGCTCACGGGGACTCCTCCCCCTCGCCGCCCTCACCCGGGATCAGGTAGAAGGGGTGGACGAGGTTGCGTTCGTCGTTGCTGTCCCGCAGCCGGTAGGCGATGGTGATCAGCACGGACCCGGTGGCCTGATCGGTGGGGTCGACGACGACGTCGGTGACCTCGATGCGCGGTTCCCAGCGCGACAGCGCCTCCTCGACCGCGCCCTCCATCAGGCCCATGGTGTTGTCGTTGATCGGCTCGAACAGCAGTTCCCAGATGCGGCAGCCGAACTGCGGACGCATCGGCCGCTCACCGGGAGCGGTGGACAGCACGACCCGGATGGACTTCTCCACATCCTCGACGCCGCTGACCAGCGCGATGTTGCCGTTGGCATCCACCTGCATCGGGAAGGACAGCCCGCTGCCGATGTACGGCGGGAGTTGGGACGCACTCACAGGGCCCTCCTGGGACGGGGTACGGCACGCACCGCCGGGGGCACGTGCGTGGTGGACGGTGCACCGGTCGGGGTCGGCACACGGGTCGTGGGTGGGGTGACCATCAGTTGATCTTCACCATGCCCCCCTTGACCGTGGCCATGGCCTTACCGACCAGTGCCGCCTGGGCACCGCCCGCCTCCACCTTGGCCTTGCCCTCCATCTTGAGGTTCACCCCGGCGTTGATCTTCACGTCGGTGCCGCCCTTGATCGTGACTGCCTGTTTGGCATCCACCGACACGTTGTTGCCGGAGATCTCCACGTCGCCGCTGTCGGTGAGGACCACCTTCGCGTCCCCCGAGACCAGCGTGAGCGCGTTGCCCTTCTTGGCCTCGAGCAGCACCTCGTCCTCGCCGACGTGGACCACGGTCTCCCCGTCGGCGAGTTCGATGGCCACGTAGCGCTCGGCGTCGCCCGCGCTGGCACCGCTCGGCCCGTCCGACATCGCCAGGACGTGGCCGACCCGCGACACCAGCTCCCGCCGGGTCTGGAACCCGTCCTTGGAGGTGTCGTCGTGGGGCGGCTTCGACTTCGCCGACCACACCCCGCCGAACACCAGCGGGAAGCGCAGGTCGCCCCGTTCGAAGCCGACCACCACCTCGTCGTTGACCTCCGGTCGGGAGTCGGTACCGCGGCCGTCGCCGGCCCCGGGGGTCACCACCCGGGCCCAATCCGACTCCGCATCCGGCCCCAGCGAGGGGTACTGGACCTTGACCCGGCCGAGCTTCTCCGGATCGTTGACGTTGGTGACCACCCCGAGCACGAAGCCGCTGCGCCCCCAGGTGTCCGGTCCCCCGGTGAGGGTGGACAGCCGCGGGGGCTCGTTGGCGTGCCCGCCGGTGGTGAACACCGTGGTGGGCAGGTGTCCGGAGGCGTAGGTGTGGACGACCTCGGTGAGGTAGTACTTGCCCGACAGCTTCTTGCCCACCTCCTCCACGGTGACGACGCCGCCGGCGGTGATCGCCGGGTCGACGTAGGCCACGCCCTCCGCCTGCAGCCCGCCCGAGACGAGGTCGAGCCCGATGGCCGCAGCGACCCGCTCGGCCTCCTTCGCGTCCCGGGTGGCCGGCGCGCCGATCGACAGCGACTGGGCGGTCTTGGTGGCCTTCTTGTACTGCTCCGAGACGAAGGGGGCGTCGGAGCCGAGCTCGTCCAGACCGGGTTTGGAGACGGTGTTGCCGGCGTCACCCTTGAAGGGCTTCTGCTGGGCGGGATCCCAGCCGTACACCGTCACGTCCTTGGGGACGTGGACCCCGGAGTAGCTGGCGGAGAAGCGCAGCAGGGAGTTGTCGGACCGCTTGACGGTGGCCCCCGGCTTCCCCGAGCGCGGGCGGAAGTGCAGCTCGTCGTCGTGGACGAACCACTCGAACCCCACGCCGCGGGCGAGCTCGGTGAGGAAGGCGTGGTCGGTCCCGGCCTGGAGCAGGTAGGGCTCCGCCGGCCCCGCGTCCTCCGCCTTCGGCGTGAGCTTGTGCCGCTTGGCGATCTCCTCCACCACCTGCTTGCGGGTCTGGTCGAGGTAGGCCTTGAAGGTCGCCGCGGCCGCGAGCCGGTGCGAGGCCTCCACCGCACCGAGCTCGAGGCGGGGCTGGGTGGCACCGCCCTCACCGCGTGCGTCCTGGTGGATCCCGACGGTGGTCAGCGGTCCGGAGAACACCGACACCAGGGAGCTCGAGGCGGTGGGGAAGAGGATGTCGAGGTCGTCACCGACGGAGAAGGTCCCCTTGTCGAAGCGCTGGTACCCGTCGTCCACGAACCGCACCGAGGCGCGGCCGGCGTCGCGCACGCTGGTGCGGACCTCGAGCTCGATCAGATCGTCGACGAGGTCGTCGGGGAGGTCCTTGCCTCCCACCCGCACCACCGGGACCCGCGGACCGGACAACCCCATCTCAGGCCTCCATGGTGGGGACGTCGATGCGGGAACCCGGGCGCAGGAGGAAGGGGTCCTTCACGNNGTTGGCCGNGGCCAGGCGGCGCCACTCGGTCGGATCGCCGTAGTGGGTGGCGGCGATGCGGTCCAGGGTCTCACCGGGGACCACCTGGTGGGAACGGGCGGGCCGCGGCGTACCCGAGGTGGGGTTCTGCGGGGGCCAGTTGTCCTCGTCGAAGGCCTGGGTGAGGGTGAGGCTGACACGGGCCCGGATCGGCTCGCCGTTGGGGCGGAACAGCTCGTAGGTGATGGACAGGTCGGACACCACGCCCTTGAAGCTGTGGAAACGGCCCCAGTGGAAGGTCACGTAGGGCGGGCGCTCCTGACCCTGGGGCAGGGAGGTGTCGATCCGGGTGAGCTTGATCAGCTCGTCGGTGTGCTTGGTGACCACCGAGCCGTCAGCGGAGGTGTCGAGGAACAGCTCCACGCTCATCGTGCCGGACTGTCCACCCTGGTAGCTGAGGTTCGGGGCGTTGAGCTTGGCATCACCCTTGCCCTCCCAGCTCGCGGAGAGGCTGATCTCCAGCGAGGCCGGGTTGAACAGGCAGGGCAGCTTCTTCCCGGACTCGGTGTGGAGGTAGGCCTTCTGATCGTTGCCAGCCATGTCAGCGTCCTCCTCGGGGACCACGGGCCCGTGGGGCCGTGGGACGGGCGGTGGCCGGGCTGGCCGGGGTCGACGCGGTGGCCTGGCCGGCTGTCGCCGCGCGCAGGACCTCCATCGGGTCACGCTCGGTGCGGGCCTCGACCGGCGCTACGGCGTGGGACTCCCCCCGGGCGGAGCGCGCCAGCCCACCGGGACCGGTGTCGGGGCCGAGGGTGGAGGTGGCGCCGCGGTGCACCATCAGGGGCAGGCCACGGGGCAGGGGCTCGTCCGCCGCGCGCTGGCGGCGCCGGCGCAGTGCCGCGGCGTACCGGGCGAGGGCCGGGTCCAGGCCCGCCGGGAGGCCGGACTCCGTCCGGTCCTCGCCGCCACGCACGCCCTCGGGCAGCGCCGCGACCACCGGGTCCGCACCGGGGTCCCGGTCCGTCGCGGCGACCCCCAGCTGCCGTGCCGTGGCGGTGGCACGGGCTGCCGCCACCGGGCGGGCACGCAGGGAGCCGAGGCCCCCCAGGCCACGGGGCGTGACGACGATACGACCGGGTTCAGAAGGGGAAGGTGAAGGCATCGAAGCCATGGTGCGCCACCTCCAGTTCCTCGGTCGGGACGTCGTCCTGGCTGTTCGCCAGGCTCGGTCCGGTCCAGCGCACGGGGATCGCGTCGTGGGCGATCCACGACCGCAGTCGCTGGCCCGTACCGGAGATCATCGTGATGCCGAGCTCGAGCCGTTCGACCTTGCCCATGGCGGCGGCGCCGATCATCTCCGTAGCCTCGAACCACACGAACAGGGAGTTCTCCCACGTCACCCCGCGTTTGAGGACGAGGTTGGGGTAGGTGATGCGGGTCGGCAGCTTGTGGGAGAAGCCGTTCACACCGCCCTCGGCGAACTCCTCCACCTCGACGCTGACCTCGAGGCCCTCCACCTCGGTGAACCGACCCACGGGCAGCCCGTCGATCTCCACGATGAAGGCGCCACTGACCGCACCAGCGACCTGGAAGAGATGGTCCATGGGCATCGCGGACTCCGATGGGTCGTGCCGACGGTGGTCGGGTGGTGGGGGTCGGGGGCCGGGGACGGCGGTGTGCTGCGGGTCAGGAGGCCTTCCGGCGCCGCTCGAGGTCACCGACCAGCCCGATCAGGCGGTTGCGTGTGGGGTGGTCGAGATCGAGGAGCTCCGAGAGGTCCCAGTGGAGGTGGTAGGCGAGGTAGGTCATCTCCTCCCACAGCCGATCAGGGGGATAACGGCGCATGGCGGTGCCTCACGACGGTCGGCCGGTGGAGCGGCCGACCTCCTCGATCCGGGCGCGCCGTGGGGTGGGCAGCTCCATCTCCTCCGCATCCTCCGGCGCGTCCTGGGCCTCATCGGCGGGGTCCTCGGCTGCGAGGTCGCCGGCCGTGAGGTCGTCATCCGCCGGGAACGCCGCGTCCACGGTCGCGAGGGGACCGAGCCGCCCGGCTGCTGCAGCCCGCTGGGGCTCGACGGGCGCGGGCCCATCCGCAGCACCCGCGGCGACCGGCTGCGCGGCCGCGGTCTCGTGCGCCTGCGGTGGGGCCGGACGGATCGGCGCCGGGGAGCGGCGGCCAGCTAGGGCGCGCTCGATCTCCTGGTCCGTGCCGTAGTTGACGGCGGCGTACACGTCCTGCAGGTAGGCGAGGTCGGCGGCGAACAGCCCTTCGATGTCCTTCGAGCTGAGCCGGGTGCGATCCCCCAGCCGGGTGATCACGCGCGACAGGACGATGACCGTCAGGTACGGGTCCTCCGGATCCTTGACCTTCGGGTCGCTCAGGGGCTCGAGCTCGTCCCGGGCGGTGGCCAGGCGCATCGTCCCGTCCCGGTGCAGCTTGCCATCCTCCACCAGGCCCTTCGGCAGGGTGAAGCGGTACTCGGTCTTCAGTGCTGGCACGGAACGATCCCCTGGTGGTCCTGGGACCGTCGGCGGGCGACCACCGCACCGACGGCCCCAGGTGGTGTGTTAGGGCTCAGCCCACACGCTCGAGGTACTCGTGGGTGATGGTGATCTCCTCGATCACGATCTCATCGGAGCCGGCATCCATGTCGGAGGCCGACCAGGCCGAGATCCACGCGTTCTCGAAGTTCCACCGTCCGACCTCCTCACCGGCGGTCCCGTACAGGACGACGGAGCCGTTGTGACGCTCCACCGCCCCGTCGAGCACGGTCTGGTACCAGTCGACCAGCGCGTTGTCGGCCGACAGACCCCGCGAGAGGGTGATGTCGTTGTAGGAGATGCGGCCGGGGCGCTTGCGGGTGACCACCTTGCCGTCGGAGAGGGTGTCCTGGAACTCCACCACCTCGGCCTCGTAGCCCAGCCCACCGACTCCGGTGAACCGTGCGATCTCCACGCCCTCGATCTCGAGGGCGAAGAGCGAGCCCATAAACTCGAAATAGCCGTCGTTCGCTTCTTCCATCGTGCGTCCTCCTGGTTGGCGGCCTCTGCCGCTTGTCGTCGCAGGCGTTCCTGTCCTGCGTTCCTGTCCTGCGTTCCTGTCCTGCTGCGAGGAGCACCGACGGTGTCCTCAGGCCGGCGCCCGGTGGGCGCCGGCCGGTGGTGCACCGCACCCGCCTAGCTCTCCTTGAACTGGCTGATGCGGAAGATGACGAACTCGGCCGGCTTCACCGGCGCGATCCCGACCTCGACGATCAACTTGCCCTCGTCGATCGACTCCGGCGGGTTGTTCTCCGCGTCACACTTGACGAAGAAGGCCTGGTCCGGCGTCGCGCCGAACAGGGCCCCGTCGCGCCACAGTCCCCGCAGGAACGCGGAGACGGTGCGCTTGACGCCCTCCCACAGCTTCTGGTCGTTGGGCTCGAACACCACCCACTGGGTGCCGTCCATGATGGCCTGCTCGACCATGTTGAACAGCCGGCGCACGTTGATGTAGCGCCAGTCGGAGTCCGAGGAGAGGGTCCGGGCACCCCAGATGCGGATGCCGCGGGTACCGAAGGGCCGGATGCAGTTGATCCCGATCGGGTTCAGGAGCCCCTGCTCGGCCTTGGTCAGCGGCAGCTCGACGTCCAGCGCGCCACGGATGACCTCGTTGGCCGGCGCCTTCCACACCCCCCGGGACTCGTCGACCCGGGCCCACAGACCCGCCATGTGCCCCGATGGGGGCACGAGGATCTCGTCGTCACCGTTGGTCGGGACCGGGTTGGCGACCTTGATCCACGGGTAGTAGAGGGTCGCGAAGGCGGAGTCGTACATCGCGACGTCGCTGCGCCACTCCTTGATGTCCTGGACCCCCATGCCGGGAGGAGCATCGAGGACCGCCATGCGGTTGGCCTGCGCCTCGCAGTGGTTGATCAGCGCGGTCTGCACCGACTTCCACATGCCGAGGTCGACGGAGCCGTCCTCCTTGGTGGCCGCGGTGACGAGGTCGGGGACGACGACCATGGTGACGTCGTCGGCGATCACCAGACCGTTGATGCCCTGCCGTTTGGTCTCCGAGCCCGCGAACATCGGGGCTTTGACCTCCAGCGGTTCGCGGGGTGCCGGCTCCAGGGGGTAGAGGCCGGCCTTCGGCTGGGCGAGGGTGAGGTCGAGGTCGTCGGTGATCTCCACCTTGGTGGCGACCTTGACCCGCTCCGAGGTGGCGTTGACGGTCTCCACCACGTTGGTCGGCCCGTCGGTCAGGGTCAGTCCCGCGAAGGACTCAACCACCACGCCGTTGTCGAGGACGGAGAGATCGAACACAGGGTCCGGTGCCTCGCCGTCCTCGTCGGGCTCCGCCTCCACCGGCTCGATGGCCACCGAGACGCCGTCCGCGGGACCGATCGACTCGAACTCGAGGACGTCGCCGATGGCACGGTCGGCCGCCGGCAGCGCGAGCTGGCCGGGGTCCTCAGAGGGCCGGTTGTGCGGGATGCGGACGATGTAGCAGACCGAACCCCCGTTGAGGAACCAGCCGTACACCGAGTGGGGCAGCATGGCCCCCGGGACGAAGCCGCCGTACAGCGACTCGTACTGGGTCCAGCTGGTGACCAGCCGAGGCTTGAGACCATCGGGGGCGGTTGGGTCGTCGTCCGGTGCCTTCTCCGTGAAGCCGACGAAGGCGGCGATGGCGGTGGCGCCGGCCGACAGGCTGGCCGAGCCGGAGGGCACCTCCTCGATGTAGACCCCTGGGGTCAGGTAGCTTGGCATGACTTCCTCCGCGGGTGATGCTCACCCGGATCGTTGTTCGTCGTGTGGATCGGATGTCCCCGCGTGAAGCCGCAGGCGACGGGTTCGGCAGTGCGTACGGGATGACCCTCCTTGGCTCACGGGACCATCACGGTGAACTGCCCAGGCACCACCACGGAGATCACACCACCGAAGGCGCAGGTGGCCTTCGAGGTGTTGTTCAACGCGGGGTTGCCCCCGACCATCACGGTCGGTGACCCAGGTGCCCACGGCGCCGGGATGTTGGGCAGGCACGGCATCGGGGTGAGCACCCCCATGGCCGCCGAGGTCGCCGAGGCGACCTGCGGGTTGGACAGCGAGGTACACATCGCGAAGGGCGGGATGTTGACCATGGGCTTGTTGTCCATGATCGACGCCGCCGGGGGACCGCCCGCGTTGGTCATCGCCATCGGCAGGACGTTGAGCGCTGACGGCGCGGTTCCGAAGGTGCACAGCAGTTGCGCGCCACCGGTGACGAGCTGTCCCATCGATCACTCCTGCTCGTGGTCGGCGGCCGGCCCGGCGGTGGCGGGCGCGTCCTGTTCCTCGGGGGCCGGGGCCCCGCCAGCGCCTGGATCGTCGTCGGATGCGACGTCGTCACCCTCCGGATCCGCCACCTCGTCACCGTCAGCAGCCCCGTCGGTGGCAGCGGGGGGCAGGGGCGGGCGCACCGGGATCTCCTTCGTGCCGGCCACGAGTGAACCCGTGACCTCGTCCCGGTCGGGGAAGACCAGCACGCACACGATGTCGCGGTCACCGTCGACGTTCCAGCCGTCGAAGCTCGGGAGGAGATAGGAGAACAGCACTCCGTCGGCGAGGGAGAGCTCGAAACGCTCCTCCAACTCCTGCGGGCACGCCGCATCGGCGAACGCTGCGACACCGGCTGCGCCCGGGTAGGCGTCATCAAGGTGGGTGACGACGGCGAACACCTCCTGCCGATGCGCCTCGTCGCACGGCACCACCGGCAGGTGGCTGACCTCCCCGGAGACGTCCGGGTCGGGGTCCAGGCAGTCGCCCGGCTGCAGTTCGAGCACCGAAACCTCACCGGGATTGATGACCACGCCGGCCTCGTCGCGAACAGGCTCGTCGGTACAGGCCGCCACGAGCAGCGCGAGGCCGACCAGCACACTGCTGGCCTGCCAACGTCCGCCGCGGTTGCTCATCGACACCTATCCCCTTGGGAGGCACCCCATGCGAGTTTCGAGGGAACCTCGGGGCTTTCACTTCCTTTTACTATAGCGAGTTTACAGGTTCAGGGCAAGACATCCCTCACCCTGCGCGCGCGGCTCATGTCGACACCCCGGGCGCGGCCACTCACAGCGTTCACCAGCAACGGACTGTGCACCAATCGCTTGCGCTGCTCAGCTCCGTCACTTATAGTGACCATATTGCGAACGGCGCAGCGATGCTCCAGAAGCTGAGTCGGTACCTCGTCGCATCGGCTGTCATCGGAACCGCGGTGGCTGCTGGGTGGCAAGTGGTGCCCCTCCTCTTCGGAGGCGTCGCGGCGGCAGTGCTCGGTGTGATCATCGCGGGGCTGACCCCCCGCGCCCGCACAGCGGCAGACAGGCTCCCGTCCCGGGGACACCCCCGATCCCCTGACGGGCCCCCCCCGCTTGTTACCTGGCGGGGGGGCTTCGCTGTCCCTCCACGTCGACGGGCGCCGGCTTCGAGTTCCCCGCCCGTCCGAACAGCGACCCGGTACCGGGGCGCACGAACGCGACCGGTGACCTGCTCCACGGCCCTCGGTCCGTGTCAGCCCGCCCTCTGCCGCTGACCTGCTCCACGGAGCCCGGTCCCCGGGCTGCACGGCCTCAGCCGGTGATCGCCTCCGCTGCCGTCATCGGCGGCGAGAACAGGTACCCCTGGAAGAGGTCAACGCCGAGATCGATGAGCTGGTCGAACTGGGCCGGCGTCTCAACCCCCTCGGCGACCA
>SL_7KL_010_BRINEDRAFT_10000386_pt1 | contig 20789 bp, 21 predicted proteins | sample SodLak_010_BRINE_FD_10663 | JGI IMG/M metagenome (IMG submission 10663)
CCGCCGCCAACGAGGACGGGACGGCCGCGCAACGTGGGCGCATCATGCTGTTCTACACTGGCGAAGAAGGCATCCATGTCGACATGGATGATAAATCGTGCGCTCATCGTGCCTGGGCGCAAGCCTGCTGCCAAGCCAAGACCCAGCGTTGCAACAGCAGATCCTGTCGCACTGACGTGTCACTCAGCCGTGTGCCCTCGAGCGCCTGTGCCCACAGGTTCTGAATAGGGCCGGCCTTAGGCTGTATCGGCCACGCCTTATGCAGATCGGAGGTTTGTGTGGAGGCGGTGGCCAATTGGGCCAACCACAACGCCAGCCAGCGCCACACGGTCTCTGGTGCTGACATCCAGCGTGATAGCAAGTCATCATCGACCACCCCGCCCTCACTGAGCGCAATCAAATCATCGCGCACGGCCTGGCCAAAGGCCAAGCCATTATCCTCGAGCAAGGCCAAGGCCGCCAGCGGCGCATTGGCGGACAGTGACAGCGCCAACTGCAATTCATGATCTGAGGGTGACATCATTTGCTCGCGCAGCCAGGCCAGGCCCATTTCCGCATCGGGCGCATGCACTGACACCCGCTGGCAGCGACTGCGCACCGTGGCCGGCAGTCGATTGGGTTGGTCTGTGATCAACACCAGCCACGCGTTGTCAGGTGGCTCTTCTAGGGTTTTTAGCAGTGCATTGCTGGCATTGCGGTTCATGCGATGAGCATCGAGAATGAGACCCACGCGCGCACCGCCCATGCCCGCACTCAGTATTAGTGCTTCACTGAGCGCCCGAATCTGATCAATCAAAATGGCACTGTGCGCTTCTTCGTCAACCGCGACCTGGAAGTAATCAGGATGCGTGCCGGCGGCCAACAGCTCATGGGCAGGGAGAAGCATATTAACCAGAGTACGTGCTAGCCTTGCCTTACCCAAGCCGCTGGGTCCGTCAATCAAAAGCGCATGCGCCAACTGCCCTGTGTCTAAACGGTGCTGAAGCTCCGCTTCGTTCTCAGTCAACCAAGGCAACCCGGTACTCATCTTAGCCGCCGCTCCAAGCCCTCTAAAATCTCCCGCTTGACCTGCTTGTGAGATTGGCTGGCATCAATCACCCAAAAGCGCTCAGGCTCTGCCTCGGCCAGAGCCAAGTAGGTGACTCGCACGCGCTCTAAAAAAGCAGTCTTCTCTAGCTCAAAACGATTCATGCCTTGGTTACGCTGATTGACGCGTTTGAGTCCTAGCTCCACCGGAACATCCAGCAGCAAGGTGATGTCGGGCCAAAGGTCAGCGTGAACGATATTGGCCAGTTTGCGAACCAAGTCCAACCCCAGTTCCCGACCACCGCCTTGATACGCCAAGCTGGCATCGGTGAAGCGATCACACAGCACCACTTGACCTTTGTCCAAAGCAGGACGAATGACTTCGTCTAGATGTTGCGCGCGCGAGGCAAACATCAGCAGTAGTTCGGTGATATCACTGACCGAGCCCACTGGTGAATCCAGCAACAGGCCGCGAAGGCGCTCAGCCAGATCGGTGCCGCCGGGTTCCCGCGTAGTCACCACCGACCGCCCTTTGCCTTCCAGCCAGGCTTTAATTTGCGCAATCGCCGTGGTTTTGCCTGCGCCCTCACCGCCCTCTAGCGTGATGAATAGCCCGCGTTCAAGAGCGATCATGGTCGGCCTCGGATATAACGGTCTACGGCGCGATTGTGCTCAGCCAGCGACTCAGAAAAGTGGTGTGAGCCATCGCCACGGGCAACAAAATAGAGGCTACGTCCTGCCTTGGGCTGCGCAGCAGCCTCGATGCTGGCGCGACCGGGCAGCGCAATGGGCGTGGCAGGCAGCCCATGCCGCGTATAGGTATTCCAAGGGTGGTCGGTGCGCAGGTGCACACGGCGAATCCGACCATCAAACTCGCTCGCGTCCAAACCATAGACCACCGTGGGGTCGGTTTGCAGGCGCATACCCTGTTGCAAGCGTCGCGCGAACACACCGGCGATTTCAGGTCGTTCACTGGCCAGCCGCGCTTCTTTTTCAATCAGTGAGGCCATGATCAGCAACTCATCCGTATTCGCCAATGGTAGCTCAGCCTGTCGTTGCGACCACGCCTGATCCAAGGCGCGGTTCATGGCAGTGTAGGCCAAGCTGAGTAGATCGCTGTCGCTAAATGGCCGCTCAAACGTATAGGTCTCCGGTAGGAATCGGCCCTCAGCCCAGCAACCAACACAGCCCAGATGGGCCATCAACTTGGCCTCATCCCAATCGCGGCTGAGCGGCATCAGGCGCACATCAGTGGCCAATTGGGCGCGTAGCTCAGCCACTGTCCAGCCTTCTATGATGGTCAAACGGTGGCGCCTGACGGCACCAGACGACAGGTGTTGGACAAGCTGCTCAATGGTCATCCCCGGCTCAACCCAATACTCCCCGACGCGCAGCGTGGGTTGATGAAGGCGGCCATACCATCGCCAGTGCCAATGTTCTTGTGCCAGACCCAGCGCCGCCAGTTGGCGCGGCAGCCCTTGAAAGCTGCTACCAGGGGCCAGTGACAACACCATGGGCGCAGTGATTGGCAATGGGGTCTGAGCAAAGGCCTTGAAGCGCTGCACCACGAACCAGCTGGCCAACACCATGGCGGCACTGGCCAAAACCAAAACCATCAGGATGACCCTGCCTGTGATGCGTTGCTGATGCATGAGCCTCAAACCAGGTGTTGGCGCCAGAGTTGTTGCCACTGCTTGCAGTGCGGGCCGATTGACAATGCTTGGCCATTCAGCCAAACGACTGGTCGCACCCCAGAGACCGAGTTTACCATCACCACCTCGCTGGCTTGCTCGAGGTCGTCGAGACTGATGGGTTGGGCCATGATATCCGGGCATTGGGTGCGTAACCAGGCCAGGCCCACGCCATCGACTATCGGGCGCACTGGCGTTATGGCTTGGTTGTCCTGAATGACAATTACGTTGGCGCTGATGCCCTCCAGCAGTTGTCCTTCTGGGTCGACCAATAGCGCCTCATCCATGTTGTGCGCGTGCGCCTGTCTGGCCGCCAACACCTGAGCTAAGCGATTGCCATGTTTGTGGCCGATCAGCGGGGCGGCGTGATCGCCCTGCTGCACCCGGCAACGCAGGCCGTGCGTGCGCGTGGACTCAATCCGATCCGGCCAGTGTTGCCATCGAATGATGCGCCGCAGTGTGGTGGCTGCGCCCGGCCAATAGCCTTGTCCACCGCTGCCAGCGGTGAGAGCAAGTCTGACCATGGCTTTGCCTGAGCTGGGCAGTGCCGCAGTCAGTTCCGCCTCCAACCTAGACTGGTCTGCTGCAGGCCAGCCGAGTGCCGCCACAGCCTGCTGCAAGCGCTGCCAATGCTGTGGCCACAGCGGCAACACGCCATCGCGCGCCGCCATGGTCTCGAACACGCTCTCGCCATAGAGCAGGCCACGGTCGTCTGTGGGCACTGTCTCCGAGGGTGCGCCATCGACCCAGCTATGGGCGCTGTGTCCACTCATCGCAATGCCCGCAGCAGCCCTTCGGCTTTCGACTCTGTTTCGGCCAATTCAGCGGCAGGCTCGGAGTCGGCGACAATGCCCGCACCGGTTCTGAAAGACAGGCTGGTGGCGTTGTCGCACTCATGCACACACAGCGTACGAATCAAGATGTTCATATCCAAGCTGCCATCGTGACCCAGATACCCCATGGCGCCGGTGTAGAAGCTGCGCCCCACCCCTTCAAGCTCAGCAATAATTTGCATACATCGCACCTTGGGGCAACCCGTGATGGTGCCACCGGGGAAGACGGCGGCCAAGACATCGGTGGCATCCACCGCTTCCCTCGCCAGCCCTCGCACATTCGACACAATGTGGTGCACATGCGCATAGCTCTCCAGCACCATCAACTCATCGACCTCAACGCTGCCGGGCTGACAGACTCGGCCAAGGTCATTGCGCTCGAGATCAATCAGCATGATGTGCTCGGCCCGTTCCTTGCGGTTGGCCAGCAGCTCATTTGACAGCGCCAGATCGGCGGCTTGGCCTTGAGCGCGTGGCCGGGTGCCAGCAATGGGTCGAGTTTGCACCTGGCCGTGGCGCAGACTAACCAAGCGTTCTGGCGATGAGCTGATCAGTGTTCCCCCAGGCAGGCGAGCTAAGCCGGCAAACGGTGCTGGGTTGCTGCGCATCAGGCGTTGATACAAGGCGATGGGGTCTATCGGTGTGGCTGATTGGGCCTGCCAGCCGCGTGATAGGTTGACTTGAAACACGTCGCCCGCCAACAGGTAGTCGTGGATGCGCTCTACCCCAGCGACAAACTGTTCAGGCGGGTCGCACTGAATGTGTAGATCGGTAGGCAGTCCTTCTAACTCAGCGGCGACTGTTGACGCAGGTTGATTGGCCAACTCTGCCAAGGCCAGGTCATGATCCAGCGCTGTCTCACCCACCAACCAGCACTGCCTGTTGGCATGATCCAGCAACAAGGCGGTCGGACACCGTGCTGCCATGGCCATGGGCAAGGCATCGGCGCTGGGCGGCAGGATCACGGTCGGTTCAAGCTCATTGGCCCACTCGTAGCCCAGGTAGACAAACCAGCCTCCGGTAAAGGGCAGCTCGCTGGCTTGGGCCGATCGCTTGATCGTCGGACGTGGTCGAGAACGAAGCTGATCAAAGAAGCTTCGTTCCGAGCTGGCAGTCATGATGGGCGTGTCGTCGCGTCGAAGCAACAAGGACCAGCGCCCGAGTTGGCCACTGCTGGCTGAGCTGGCCAGTAAAAATGGCCAACGGTCTGGCGCACGGCGGTGCACCTCGAGCAGATCGAATGACCGCTCAAGTGGCGTGATGACCATGGTCTAAATGTGCTTCTTCAGCACCAAGGAGGCGTTGGTGCCGCCAAACCCAAATGAGTTACACAGGGCAAACTTAATGGCGTGTTGGCGCGCCTCATGGGGCACCAAGTCCAGACCCGCTGCTGCGGGATCGGGATCATCCAGATTCAGTGTCGGTGGGACCATGCCATCACGCAGGGCGAGTGCGGTGAAGATGGTCTCGATGCCACCCGCAGCCCCCAATAAATGGCCGGTCATGGATTTGGTTGAGCTCATCATGACCCGACCGACCTGATCGCCCAGTAGGCCTCTGACGGCGTCACATTCGGCAATGTCCCCCGCAGGGGTCGAAGTGCCATGCGCATTGATGTAATCAATGTCAGCGGCTTGCACTTTGGCATCGTTTAGCGCCGCCTGCATGCAGCGGCGCGCGCCCGCCCCATCGGGGGATGGCGCCGTGATGTGGTGGGCGTCTCCGCTCATGCCAAATCCAATGACTTCGGCATAAATGTTCGCGCCACGCGCTTGCGCCCGTTGCAGTGTCTCAAGCACCACAACCCCAGCGCCATTGCCAAGCACAAAGCCGTCACGCTGCGAATCCCAAGGCCGACTGGCCGCCTGCGGCGCGTCATTACGAGTGGATAGTGCACGTGCGGCACAAAAGCCGCCAATCGCGGTCGGTGTGGTGGCGTATTCCGCGCCCCCGGCAATCATCACATCGGCATCGCCGTAGCAAATCATGCGAAAGGCCTGGCCGATGCTGTGTGTGGCAGAGGCACAAGCCGTGACCACACTCAGGTTAGGCCCTTGATAGCCGTAACGGATAGACACTTGGCCGCCGATCATGTTGATGATGCAGCCTGGCACGAAAAACGGTGAGATCTTGCGACTGCCGCCATTGAGGAAGCTTTGGTAGGCCCTCTCAATGGTGTCGATGCCACCAATGCCAGAACCAATGGCCAGTCCGTAACGGTCAGCGTCATCCGGGTGGCTGGGCAGTCCAGCATCTTCAATGGCCTGCACAGCTGCCGCCACGCCATAGTGGATAAACGGGTCTGACTTGCGGGCCTCCTTGGGGCTGAGATAGCGTTCGAGATCGAAGTCTTTAATCTCACCGACAATGCGTGAGTTAAAAGGCGCTGAATCAATCTCGGTCAGTGGCCCAATGCCGGATTGCCCGGACAAGATCGCCGACCAAGCCTCAGGCACATCATTACCGACTGGGCTGATACAACCCATCCCGGTAATGACGACCCGATGCTGGTCAGACATAAGTGAAAAAATTCCGCGGTGGGGAATTACTGATCGACGTGCTGCTTGACGTAGTCGATGGCTTGCTGGACGGTGGTGATTTTCTCCGCTTCTTCATCGGGGATCTCACACTCAAACTCTTCTTCCAGAGCCATCACCAGCTCCACCGTATCCAGAGAATCGGCACCAAGATCGTCAACGAAAGACGCACTCGGGGTGACTTCCTCTTCCTTGACGCCCAGTTGTTCGATCACGATTTTCTTGACGCGTTCTTCGATACTGCTCATGCTTGAAACTCCTCTGAGTCAATAATGGCGTAAAGCCGCTCCATTGTAGTGCCATCTGCCAGTGGCTGCCAGTCTGGCGTGGTCGGTCTTGCCCAGACTTTGGTCGTGGCAGATTTGAAAAAGACAGCAATAAAGTATTATAAATCAATTATTTGTGTAGCACAATTCAGCCGCTATGTCACCTATCTGCTAGGTCATATAAAGGCCGCCATTGACGTGCAATGTCTGTCCTGTGATGTAACGGCCACCTGGGCCGACCAAAAAGCCGACACTGGCGGCAATGTCTTGCGGGTGACCAAGGCTCTGCAAAGGGATGCCCGCTGTCATTCGCTGTGTTTGCGCTTCGCTCAGTGCGGCGGTCATGTCGGTGGCAATGAAGCCAGGAGCAATGGTGTTGCAGGTGATGCCGCGCGAGGCCACCTCTTGGGCCAAAGCACGGCCAAAGCCAGCCACGCCGGCTTTGGCTGCGGCGTAATTGGTTTGGCCAGGGTTGCCCATGGCGCCGACCACAGAGGAAATCAGAACGATGCGCCCAGCGCGTGCTTTCACCATGCCGCGTAAACAGGCCCGTGTGACACGCATGGTGCCGGTCAGGTTGGCCTCAATGACCGTATCCCAGTCTTCGTCGGATAGGCGCATCAACAACTGATCCCGGGTAATGGCGGCATTGTTTACCAGCACGGACACGGCACCCGCGCGCTCATTGAGCTGTGCCAATGCGGTGGAGAGGGTGTCGGGCTTGAGCAGGTCCATGATCAGCCCACGCCCCTCGCCCAGTCGGCTGGCAATGCCTTGAGCACCAGCTTCACTGGTGGCGGTGCCAAAGACGTCGGCGCCCATGGCTTGTAGCCACTCGGCAATGGCGGCGCCAATGCCGCGCGAGGCACCGGTCACCAAGGCCACTTGGCCGCTCAGGTCATTCATATCTTGGGGAGTCATGCGTACCTCATCCTGTTCACACTGCAGGCCAAGCAGCCGGATCTTCCAGCGCTTGCCACTGACAGTCTTTCACAATGCGCCGCCCCAAGCCAGTCAGCACGCGGCCGGGCCCGCATTCAAACACCGTATCCACGCCCTGATCGTGCAGCCAAGCCATGCTTTGACTCCACAGCACTGGGGCACACAGCTGTGCCACCAACACGGCGCGCAGCGCTGTCAGGTCGTCGACGACGCCGGCATTGGCGTTGTGAATAATAGGAATCCTTGGCATGGCCAGCGCGGCCGCCGCTACATCGGCTTCGAGTGCTTCGGCAGCCGGCTTCATCAAGGCGCAATGGGAGGGCACACTGACGGGCAGCCGCACGGCTCGCTTGGCGCCGGCTTCCTTGCATAAAATGATGGTGCGATCGACGGCATCGATATGACCCGCAATGACCACCTGCCCTGGCGCATTTAGGTTGGCGGCACTGACCACTTCACCCTCGGCGCCTTCGCGACAAATGGCCGTCACCACTTCATCCGCTAAGCCGAGAATCGCGGCCATCGCGCCTTTGCCTATCGGCACGGCTGCCTGCATCAGTTGCGCGCGGCGTTGGACCAACCGTAAGGCCTCATCAAAGGCCAGTGATTCAGCAGCCACCAGTGCGGAAAACTCACCGAGACTGTGGCCAGCGAGGAAGTCAGGCATCGCCTGCCCCTGACCCTGCCACACTCTCCAAACAGCAATGTCGGCAGCCAGCATGGCCGGCTGCGTCACCTCAGTGGCATTCAATGCCTGCTCCGGCCCCTCGCAGACCAGTGTCCACAGATCAACGCCCAGCACTGAACTGGCCTCATTAAAGGTCGCTTCAACAATGGGTGTGGTCGCGGCCAGTGCCGACAACATGCCAGGGGACTGCGAGCCTTGACCGGGGAAGACCATTGCCAACTTTGTCGTCGTCATGGTCACAGTCTCAGCAGCGCGGCGCCCCAGGTGAATCCACCACCGAAGGCTTCCAGCAGCACCAACTGGCCGGGCTGCACTCGGCCGCTGCGCAGACCTTCATCCAATGCCAGCGGCACGGATGCCGCCGAGGTGTTGCCATGACGATCAACGGTCACAATGACCTGCTCCATCGACATCTTGAGCTTCTTTGCTGTCGCACTGATGATGCGCAAATTGGCTTGGTGGGGAATCAGCCAGTCCAGCGCCTCTGCGTCAAGCCCATTGGCCGCCAAGGTCTCATCCACGATGCGGCCCAGGGTGTTCACTGCCACCTTGAAGACCTCATTGCCTTTCATTTCCACGCTAATGCCGGCACGCGGTTCATTGATCTTGAAACCTCGGCTGACACCGACATCCACCTTGAGCAGATCGGCATGCGCACCATTGGCATGGATGTGGGTCGATAAAATGCCGGGTGCTTGATCGGCGCGCAACACCGCGGCCCCGGCCCCATCACCGAACAACACACAGGTTTGTCGATCGTTCCAGTCCAGCATCCGCGTCAGCGTCTCGGCACCGACGACCAAAACGTGTTTGGCCTGGCCGGTGCGAATGTACTGATCAGCGATGGATAAGGCGTAAATGAACCCCGAGCAGGCTGCATTGACATCGAAGGCGCCGCACTCGCCACAGCCTAGGCGATGCTGCAAAAGACATGCCGTCGAAGGGAAAATCAAATCTGGGGTGGTCGTGCCAACCACCAACAAGTCAATGTCGCCGGCTTGGATGCCGGCAGCATCTAGGGCCTGACGCGCCGCTTGTTCGGCCAGATCACAAGTGGTCTGGTCCTCAGCTGCGACGCGGCGCTCACGAATGCCCGTACGCTCCTGAATCCACGCATCACTGGTGTCAACAAAGGCTTCTAGGTCTTTGTTGGTCAGCACCCGTTCAGGCAACGCACTGCCGGTTCCGATCAGTTTCGAATAGATCACTGACTTTCTCCTTATCTAAGGCGCCTTCACTTGGCTTTTGCAGCCAGCGGTGACAAGACGCGTGGGCGCGCCAGGCAGTGACTTACTCGGTATCGTCTTCGTCCTCGATGGCCTCTTCTGCCACCTCGATCACTTGACGGCCGCGATAGAAGCCCTCAGCCGACACATGGTGACGGCGATGGATTTCGCCCGTGCTCGACTCTTCCGACAAGGTCGGGCCACTCAGGGCATCATGGGAACGGCGCATGCCGCGACGTGATGGGGTTTTACGACTCTTTTGCACAGCCATGGCTGTCATCTCCTCAATAAAGAACTGCTCATCTAACACCATTGCGTGCGGCCCATGGTTTCAGGCCGTGCGCGGTTACTTAATTTTCAGTCGATCTCGCCTTGTGCCTCAATTGTTCAGCCAAGGCTTCCAACGATTCGACCTCGGCAAAGGGCCGCTGCCGATCATCCACCACTGCAGCGGTATCATCCAGAGCCTGCATCGGCGTTGACTCTGGGCTGACTGGGCGCAATGGCAACGCCAGCAACACCTCTTCTTCCACCAATTCAATCAGTCGAACTTCGCCCTGTTCACACAGCACCGGCTCCAGGGCCTCAGGCAGCGATGTGGCCTCAGACTCTGAGGTCACCAGCGCAACGGTTGAGCTGCTCTCCAGCGTGCACAAAAACGGTGCCAATGTGCGCTGACAAGTCAGCATCACGGCGCCTTGCACACTGACCTCAACCACCGGCCAGCCGTTTTCATCGCGACCAAACTGCAGCGCGACGTTGAGCTGCTCCTGGTCACTGCGCTGTTCCGCCACCACACCCTGTAGCCGTGGTAACTTGCTGACCGCCAGTTGTCCAGTGATTAAGCGCCCCGCTTGGGTCGCCTTATCGAGTGGAACATGATCTGGAATATCCCGCGACATCAGCCGTCCATTATATCATTGAGACTGACGCATCAACAGGGGCACGCTATGCCAGATCACACAAGCTCCAAATCCCAGAGGCCACCCCATCCTGAGCTGGTGTTGGCCTCGGCCTCAGCCTACCGGCAACAGTTGCTGGCGCGCCTAGGGGTGGCCTTTGTGGTCGATCCCGCTGATATCGATGAGCAACGACAACCGGGTGAGGGCGCGGTGGACTTGGCGCAGCGACTGGCGGAGGAAAAATCAGCCGTGGTCCAGCGCCGGCACCCGCAGGCCATTGTCATTGGCAGCGATCAAGTGGCCGAGTGCAATGGCGCGATTCTGGGTAAACCCGGCACCCTGGCCGCCGCTCGTCAGCAGTTGACGCAGAGCAGCGGTCAGTGCCTCGCGTTCTACACTGCTGTGTGTGTGCGTCAGGGCGACACGGTTTTAAGCAGCCTAGATGCCACGCTGGTCCACATGCGCTCATTGAGTGCTGATGAGATTGACCGCTATCTGGCGCTGGAGGCCCCATTGGACTGCGCTGGCGCCATTAAAAGCGAAGGCGCCGGCATTACACTGATGGCCGCCATGGAGACCAGCGATCCCACTGCGCTGATAGGCCTGCCTCTGATCAGCCTGGCCGAGCAACTCAGACGCTGTGGCCTGACGCTGCCCTAACTGACCTGATAAGCTAGCACCATACGCTACAGAATGGAGAGTGTTGCTGATGTCCCAAGCCCCCTCAACGCACACATGGCGCCACTGGCAGTGGTCGGTTGACGCCGATGACATCGTCTGGCTGACCCTCAATCACGCCGACGAAAACGTCAACATGCTGGGCAGCGATGTGCTGACTGAACTCGAACAGGTGGTCAGTGAGCTTGAGCGCAAAACGCCGACAGGCGTCGTGCTGATGTCAGGCAAGCCCAAGAGTTTTATTGTCGGGGCTGATGTGCGCGAGTTCGATGCCAGTGACAAGGTCAGCGAAATGGAAACGCAGATCAGGCACGTCCATGGCCTGTTTCAGCGTGTCGAAGACTTACCCTGCCCAACCGTAGTGGCGTTTGAGGGTTACTGTTTGGGCGGTGGGCTGGAGCTGGCGCTGTGCTTTAAGTGGCGCATTGCGCTGGATGCCGAACACACCCGCATTGGTTTTCCAGAAGTCAACTTAGGAATCTATCCGGGTTTCGGTGGTTCCGGTCGTTCGATCGAAGCCATCGGCCCACTGAAAGCCATGGAGATCATGCTCACCGGACGCATGCTGCGCGCCCGCGCTGCCCGTGCCATGGGCTTGGTTGATCAAGTGGTTGATCAGCATGGCTCACTGCGCTGGGCTGCGCGCATGGCAATCTTAAAAAAGCGCCGCCATCGCAAACCGGCCAAGTGGGTGCAATGGACCCGCCTGGCACCCATTCGGCGCCTGCTGGCCAAGCAAATGCGCAAACAAACCTCGGCCAAGGCCAAGCGTGAGCATTATCCCGCGCCATTTGAATTGATTGATGCCTTTGAGGCCGTGGGTGACAGCCAGTCGCAGTTGATTCGTCTCGAAGCGGAAAAGGTGCCGCGTCTGATGGTGGGTGAGACCTCAACCAACCTGCGCCGTGTATTCCGTTTAATGGAAACCTTGAAGGCACAGGGCAAGCGCAGGAAATTCAAAGCCCGTCGGGTTCATGTGATCGGTGCTGGTGTCATGGGTGGAGACATTGCTGCCTGGTGTGCCCTGCGCGGCCTTGAGGTGACCCTGCAAGACCGTGAGTCGTCGAGCGTTGACAAGGCACTGAAGCGAGCCAAAGCACTCTTCACCAAACGCCTTCGCCAGCCTACCGCTATTGCTGCGGCGCAGGCCCGGTTGCTGGCCGATGTCGAGGGTCATGGCCTAGAGCGCGCTGATGTCGTCATTGAAGCGATTTTTGAAAACCGTGAGGCCAAGCGCGAGCTGTTTAAAATCATCAACGACCGGGCGCCAGCCGCGGCGATACTGGCCACCAACACCTCAGCCATTCCGTTGGCGGAGCTGTCCGATGTGCTCGATGACCCATCACGCTTGATTGGCTTGCACTTCTTTAACCCGGTGCCACGCATGCCGCTGGTCGAGGTCGTGCATGACAGCTTGTCAGACCCGGCCCGGGTCGATGATGGCTGCAGCTTCGCCAGTCAGATCGGCAAGTACGCCCTGCCCGTCACCTCTACGCCCGGCTTTCTGGTTAACCGTGTGCTTGGACCGTACATGCGCCATGCTATGACCTTGCACCGCGAAGGCATTCCCAAGGAAGCCATTGATAAGGCGGCCGTGGAGTTTGGCATGCCAATGGGTCCTGTCGAGCTGGCCGATACCGTCGGCCTCGATGTTGGTCTTGGTGTCATTGAGACCTTGGGCGGCGAAGGGGCTGCAGAGGATCGCAAGGTATTGGCCGAGATGGTCAAAGCAGGCAAGCTGGGCAAGAAGTCTGGCGAGGGATTCTATGTCTGGAAAAAGGGTCGGCCACAGCGGCAAGGCGATGCCCATCGCGGGCATGATTTGCCGGCCTTGGCTGAGCGATTGCTGGCGCCGTATCTCGAGGAGTGCCAGGCCTGCTTGCGGGATGGGGTGGTTGATGAGGCCGACCTATTGGATGCTGGCATGATTTTTGGTACCGGCTACGCCCCCTTCCGTGGTGGACCGCTGCACACCTTGAAGCAACGCGAGGAGCAATCATCATGAGCTCGAATGACGTCAGAAAAGTGGCTATTGTTGCTGGCAATCGGATTCCATTTTGTCGCGCCAATTCCTTTTATGCAGACCAAAGCAATTTGGACATGCTCACCGCTGCCATTCAAGGTCTGGTCGATCGCCATCAGTTGGACGGCAAGCAGCTCGATGCAGTGATCGCCGGCGCCGTCACCAGCCACTCCAAAGACTGGAACCTCGCGCGTGAGGCGGTGCTGTCAACGAGCTTATCGCCTCTGACACCGGGCGTTACCCTTCAGCAAGCCTGCGGCACCAGCCTTCAGGCCGCCTTGTTGGCCGCCGGTCAGATTGCCAGCGGTCAAATTGAGTGCGCGATTGTTGCCGGCAGTGACACCACCAGTGATGTGCCGGTGGTGTTTCAGCGCCGTTTCGCCCAGCGCATGGTCAAGCTCAGTCGCGCTCGCTCACTGGGTCAGCGACTGAAGGCGTTCAAAGGCTTTCGCTTCTCAGAACTGACACCGCAGCCACCACGCAATGCTGAGCCGCGCACTGGCCTGTCAATGGGGCAGCATTGTGAGCGCATGGCCAAGGAGTGGTCGATCGGTCGCGAGGCGCAAGATGAACTCACGCTGGACAGCCATCGTAAGGCTGCGGCAGCGTGGGACAGTGGATTTTTTGATCATTTGGTCAGCCCACACGCGGGTGTCATCCGTGACAACATCGTGCGCCCCGACACCAGTCTTGAGAAGCTGGCCAGCCTCAAGCCCGCCTTTGATCGCAAGCACGGCACGCTGACTGCGGGCAACGCCACCACCCTATCGGATGGCGCCGCTGCGGTGTTGCTGTGCTCTGAAGCTTGGGCTGAAGCCAACGGCTTGCCCGTGCTGGCGACATTAACTGCTGGCCGCACTGCTGCCGTGGATTACGTCAACCAAGACGAGGGTCTGCTAATGGCGCCCACCGTGGCGGTCGCCGAGCTGCTGCAGCGCGAACAGCTCAGTTTGCAAGATTTTGACTTCTACGAAATCCACGAAGCGTTTGCCGCGCAAGTCTTGTGCACCTTAAAAGCATGGGAGTCGGAGCGCTACTGCAAGGAGCGTTTGGGCCTGGATCAACCACTGGGCGCCATCGATCGATCGCGCATGAATGTTCGCGGTGGCTCAGTCGCCATTGGTCATCCCTTTGCGGCCACGGGTGCACGTGTGCTGTCGACCTTGGCCGCCATCCTGGAGCGAGCCGGCTCGGGACGCGGCTTGATTTCGGTGTGCACGGCGGGCGGCATGGGTGTGGCCGCCATTGTTGAACGATAGTTAGAAGCGCGTTTAGTCGATCAGCCGAGGTGCTGCCACGCGCAGACCAGCCGCCTCGGCGGTGTTTTGCATAAGTGTTGCCACGGTCATGGGGCCCACCCCACCCGGCACTGGTGTCAGCCAGGCGGCACGGCCCATCAGCGCTTCGGCATCCAAATCACCGTGCAATGAGCCATCAGGGCGTCGCGTGATGCCGATATCTATGACAACGGCGCCTGGCTTCACCCACTCTGCTTTGACCACATCTGGGTTGCCAACGGCCACACATAACACCTCGGCCCGGGATACATGGTCGGCCAGGTCGCGGGTAAACCGATGGCAAGTGGTGACGGTGGCACCGGCCAGCAATAATTCAAACGACAGCGGCCGACCGACAATATTTGAGGCGCCGACCACCACGGCATCGCGTCGCTTGCAGTCAATACCGTAGGCGTGCAGTAGGCTCATCACGCCGCGTGGTGTGCACGGCCGCAGACCAGGGTTGCGCTGCGCTAACAGTCCCAAATTGTGGGGATGAAATCCATCAACATCTTTGCTCGGATCAATGTGGGCGGTGACTTGTTGCTCATCAAGGTGGGCGGGCAATGGCAGCTGAACCAAAATGCCATGCACGGCTGGATCCGCATTGAGTTGGTCAATCAATGCCAGCAGCTCATTTTGAGACACTGCATGAGGCAGAACATGGTCCTTGGATCGCAGCCCGGCCCGCTCACAAGCGCGAATCTTATGTGACACATAGACTTCAGAAGCGGGGTCGTCACCCACCAACACCACAGCCAAACCCGGCGTGACGCCGCCGACGGATTGACTGGCGCGCACCGCTTCGGCGACATGGGTGATTAACTGGTCGGCCACCGGCCGCCCCATCAAAAGTCGTGTTGCCAAGGATTTGCTCATTAGGTGATTGTAGCCCGTTGATGAGCGGACTCACTGGTGTTCTTGCGAGAGCCCTTTGGGGCACACACGGGACACTGTGGGTCGCGGTGCAAATGTGTGGTGTGCCACTGCATGGTGAGCAGGTCTATGCGCCACAACTGGCCAACCAAGCCTCGGTGTTGGCCGAGAATGCAGTGTATGGCTTGCGTGGCCTGCAGGCTACCTAGGATGGCCGGCGCCACCCCCATGACGCCAGCTTCGGCGCAGGTTCTGGGTGGTGCAGCCCCTGTGACGGGGGGGAAGAGGCAGTGATAGCAACCGGCGTCAGGTGCCTCGTTAACATGGAAGATTGCCAACTGGCCCTGCCACTGATCCACTGCCGCATACACCCAGGGCAAATCAGCTTGAACCGCATAAACATGGCTGGCGTCTCTTGAAGCCAAATTATCACTGCCATCGATGACCACATCAGCGCCAGCCAATAGCTCGGCCGCATTGGTGGCCGACAGCGCGACGGCGTGTCGGCGCAGTTTGAGATTAGGGTTCAGGGCCAACAAGCGCGCTTGCGCCGAGTCGACCTTTAATGTGCCCACAGCTGCCTCATCGTGAAGGACTTGGCGATGCAAATTACTGCGCTCAACCCGATCTGGGTCGATCAGAATCAACTGCCCAACGCCCGCTGCAGCTAGGTACAGCGCCGCCGGACAGCCCAATCCACCCACGCCGATCAGGGCAACCGTGGCATTGTTTAGTTTGGCCTGACCGGCCTCTCCTACCTCAGGCAGTGACATTTGTCGTTGATAGCGCTCAAAGCAATGATCTGCATCAACAATCGGCAGCGCTGCCGCTTGCCATGCCACAAAGCCCCCTGCCAAATTAAATACATTGCGGTGTCCTGCTTGACGCAGGCTAAGCACCGCCTCTGCCGCACTGATCCCGCGCGCGCAGAGGATCGCACACGGTTTAGCCGGGTCAATGGCACTGGGTAACTCTGCGAGTGTGCTGGTGCGAGCTTGGGCAATGCAGCCAGCGCGCTGCTCCTGCGGGCTGCGTACATCGATGAGCTGCAGCTGTCCTGCTTGCATCTGCGACCAGGCCGTCACCGGGCTGATGTCGAAGGCATTCATCGTTTGCGTTTGATCACCTTGCCACTGCGTTTGCGATCGGCATAGGGGTTGTCTTGATCTTTAAACAATAATTGCACCGGCACACCCGTCAGTTCAAACTGCTTGCGGAAGGCATTGATCAGGTAGCGGCGATAACTGTCTTTTATCTGGCGTGTGCGCGTGCCATGAATGATGATGCGGGTGGGGAATTGACCGCCGGCATGCGCATAGCGCAGTTTAGGTGCGCCGGTGCGCGAGCTGGCCGGTGCATGGGCCGCCACGGCCTCGCGCAACACCCGGGTCAAGCGCGGTGTAGAGAGGCTTTGTGTGGCGGCTTGATGAACATGGATGATGGCATCAAACAACTCACCCAAGCCACTGCCATGCAGGGCAGACAGCACCACCACCGGCGAAAACAAAGCAAACCCCAGCTGATCACTGGCCGCTTGCAGCACGCGTTGCCGCGCTACCTCATCGGGCCCGTCCCACTTATTGAGTGCAATGACCAATGGTCGACCTGCTTCAATGACATGCCCAATCAAACGGGCATCTTGCTCAGCCACCCCTTCAATGGCATCAATCAGCATGATCACCACGTGGGCGCGTTCAACGGCCTGCAATGCTTTCAGCGTACTGAAGCGCTCGACACCTTGTTGGCTGCCTCGCCGACGCCGAATGCCCGCGGTGTCAATCACTTCAAATAGGTGGCCATCTCGCTTCAGCCGCGCATGAATGGGATCGCGCGTGGTGCCTGGCAAGGGCGTGGCCAAGGCGCGCTCTTCGCCCAGCAGGCGATTGAGCAGTGTTGATTTGCCAGCGTTGGGACGACCCAATAAGGCGAGCCGGATGACGCCATCGTCTTCCTCGATCGGCGCATCAGCCTCCGGCAGTGCTTTGACAATCTCATCGGCCAGCTGCTCTAGACCACGCTTGTGGGTGGCTGAGACGGCACAGATGGGTCTAAAACCCAAGGCCGAGGCCTCTCCAACGGCCACATCAGGCTCGAGTCCGTCGACCTTATTGAGCACATGAAGCACCTGACGACCCTGCTTGCGCAGACGGCGGGCGATGTCATGGTCATCGCCCATCAAGCCATCGCGGGCATCGGTGACCAGCAGCACCAGATCGGCCTCTTCAATGGCCAGCCAGGTTTGTTTTTGCGCACCTTGGCCAATCTCACCTTCTGCTTCTTCTAGTCCACCCGTGTCAACCAGCATGACATCGCGTTCATCAAAGCGCGCACGACCGAAGATCCGATCACGAGTGACACCAGGGAAGTCAGCGACCAGCGCGTCGCGAGTGCGCGTTAGGCCATTAAACAAAGACGACTTGCCGACGTTTGGACGGCCGACAATGGCAACAACAGGCAGTTGATCAGCGAGAGGTGACACGCCAGGCACTCAAATGGCCATCGGTGTCGAGCACATAAAGCTGATTGCCCACCACCAGAGGGGCAGAAACGGGACGGTTGCGGCTGGCGCGGGTGCGAACCGCAAACTCGCCACTGTCGGCATCATAGGCGTGTAAATAACCTTCAAAGTCAACCGTGATCAGATAGTTGCCCTTGAACACGGGGCGAGTGATCTGTCTGCGCGCAAGCCGATCGTCACGCCACAGGGTGGCGGAGTTCCGCCGATCAATGAGCCATACGTGGTCATTGCGATCAGCGGTAGCCAGCTGCGTGCGTCGCAGGCTGAGGCCCTGCGCTGATGACACCTCTTTGATCCACAACAGGCGCCCAGAGTCGACGGCCAAGCCGGCAATGCGATCCCGATAACTGGCGACGTACAGCTCACTGCCGACCACAGCCAACGGCCCATCAATGTCCGCCAGACGCTCTAACTCAGTCCGACCTTCCGGTTCTGCAACACGCTCTTCCCACAGCCTTTGCCCGTCACGGGCGCGCAGCGCAGCAACCAACCCGTCATCAAAGCCAATGTAAATGACGCCGGCACGGGCCAAGGGATCACTGGTTCCACGCAGGGTCAACAGTGGCACTGACCGCTCGTACACCCATCGACGATCACCCTGGTTGGCGTCAAATCCAAACACCCTGCCGTTGATGCCACGCACCACGATAATGCCGTCCTCTACCACTGGCAAAGACAGCACCTCGGCCGTAAGCTCTGCTTGCCAGCGACTGGCTCCTGACTGACGATCGACCGCATACAGACGCCCAGAAAAGGTGGTGAAAAACACTTGATCACCATGGACGGCCGGCCCCGCTGAGATATGCTCACCCGTGTCCCAAGCGCGAAGCTCACGGCCGCTGTCTGCATCAACCACCGTGATGCGGCCACGCGCGTCAGCCACCCAAATTTCACCATCGGCGAACACCGGTGGAAGATTGGCGCGCGAGCGATCAATACCGCGACCTGCCCGCGTCGACCACAGTCGCTCTGCCCGTGCCGTTGCCTCGAAATCCACCAACGGAGCCGGTGACACCTCTGCGTCGCCACCACGATTGAACCAGCCCCCCACGGTCTGGCAGCCGACCAGCACCAGAGACAGCGTGACGATGGCGGCAGCTTGCGTGAGGCGGCGCATCAGCGCTGTGGCTCCAAACCGGGCCCCGTGGCATCGTATTTGGTTTGCAGCAACTGTCTGGCAAACTCAGGCAGCGCAGAGGCGGCCAAGGCCTGCGCGTATGCCTCACGGGCGGCTTCCGTTTGGCCCAATGCCATCAAGGCATCGCCACGCAACTCAGCCCAACTAGCCAAATGCGCCTCCGGCATCGACTCACCCAAGACCTGTAGCGCTTCATTCGATTCACTCTGAGCGAGCAACACCCGTCCCAATCGCAAGCGTGCAACCGGCCATAAGGTCTGCCAGCGGCGCTCGTTGAGGACACTGCGATAGGCCCGCGCGGCCGCTTCAAGCTGACCATTCTCAACATAAGCACTGGCCATCAGCATGGCACCCAACCCGGCATAACCCGAACGGCGGCCCAGTTCAACCAAGCGGGCCTGAATGGCTTCAGCCTCAGACAGCTGACCTGCGTCCAGGGTGATTTGCAGAGATTGGTAGAGATCCGCGCCTAGGGCTTGCTGGCCCAGCTGATGGTCTTGCCATTGCCGATAGCCAAACACACTGCCCAGCGCCAGCACGATAGCGAATACCAGGCTGGCGCCATTTTGGCGCAGCCAACTGCGAACGCGTTCACCCTGTTCGTGTTCATCGTAAAGTTCAACCGCCATGGTGCACTGCTCTCCTTGCGTCAGTCCTGCTGCCAAGCCTGAATTGTGGCCACCAACTGGTCCAAGTCCACCGTCACTTGATCACGGGCTTGGCCGTCGGTTTGGCCTTGGCTTGGCCGCAATGATTTCAAAATCACCTGTCTATTGTGCCATTCTGCCTCGCCCAACATGACAGCAATTGCTGCGCCACTGCGGTCAGCTCGCTTAAATTGTGCCTTCAAGCTGCCACCCGCCAGGTCAGCCCCAACAGACATTAATGGGAAAGCATCGCGCAGTGTCTCGGCAACTTGCATCGTGCCCTCAACCTGGCTTTGACTGAGTACATACAAATCAGCGCGAGAGACTGTGTCTGTGTCTGGGTCACCTTCAGCCAACAGCATCAGCAGTCGTTCCGCGCCCATGGCGAAGCCCACGCCCGGCGTTGGTTTACCGCCCGCCAAGGCGACCAAACCGTCATAGCGACCACCCGCACACACGGTGGCTTGCGCGCCCAAGGCTTGCGTCGTCCACTCGAACACGGTGCGGCTGTAATAGTCCAAACCCCGCACCAAGCCGGGGTTGATGCGATACCGAATGCCGAGCCCATCGAGTAGGCGTTGTACAGTGGCAAAATGCTCACGCGCGTCATCGTTCAAGTAGGCTTCGAGACGGGGCGCGTCTTCCATTAAGGCTTGAGTCTGCGCTGCCTTGCTGTCAAAAATACGCAATGGATTGCTGTCTAAACGGCGTTGACTGTCCTCGTCCAAGGCCTGGCGGTGCGGCTCAAGATAGGCCACCAGCGCTTCGCGGTAGCGTTGCCGATCCTCCGAATCACCCAGCGAATTGAGTTCCAGCTCAACCGATTCACTCAGCCCCAGCTGCGTCCACAAGCGCGTCATCAAGGCCATCAGCTCGACCTCCACAGTAGGCTCAGCCAATCCGAACACCTCAGCGCCGAATTGGTGAAATTGCCGCTGACGACCTTTCTGAGGCCGCTCATGACGAAACATCGGCCCTTGGTACCAGACCTTGAGGCCGGGTGGGTTGAGCAGTCCATGTTGGACCACCGACCTGACCACCCCTGCCGTGCCTTCTGGCCGCAAACACAACAGGTCCCCGTTGCGATCCTCGAACGCATACATCTCTTTCTCGACGACGTCGGTGGCCTGCCCCATGGCACGCGTAAAGACCTCTGCTTGCTCCAAAATGGGGGTGCGAATCTCGCTGAACCCGTAACGATGAAACAGCTGGGCCAAGTCTTTTTCAAGAGCCTGCCATCGGTGTGTTTGCTCGGGCAGCAGATCATGCATGCCGCGGACGGTTTGCAGGGCTTTCATGGCGTGCTGCTCAGGCGCTGCTCGTCGCCGATCTGAAGGCGCAACAAGCCATTAGGGAGTGGTTCCTCGAACTGAACGCGTTGACCATACAGCCAAATCTCTGCGGCCAGTCCTTGCGACAACAATACTGAAAACGGTGCTTGACCCTCAAAGTCATGCGCCTCGCCAGCGCGCAGTAGGTTGTGCTCCAAGCGAGTGCCCTGTGCATCAAACACTTCAACCC
>SL_7KL_010_BRINEDRAFT_10000387_pt1 | contig 20783 bp, 19 predicted proteins | sample SodLak_010_BRINE_FD_10663 | JGI IMG/M metagenome (IMG submission 10663)
CCGCATTCATTCGGGTTGCAAGTGCATCTGCAGAGAAGCCTGCAAAAACCACGCTGTGGGGTGCGCCAATGCGTGCACATGCCAAGAGCGCGATCGTTAGCTCCGGCACCATCGGCATATACATCGTGACAACATCATCTTCTTCGACGCCAATCTCCCGGAGCCCTGCTGCGAACTCGTTTACCTCTCGATGAAGCTCTTCGTAGGTGAACGATCGGTTATCCTCATCCACCGGTTCTCCGATCCACTCAAGCGCAACCTCATTTCCGCGCTCGTCGAGATGTCGATCGAGGCAGTTGTAGGATGCATTTGTTTTCCCGTTAACGAACCACTCATAGAATGGTGCGTCACTCTCGTCTAACACCTCGTCATAGTCCTCGAACCACTCAATAAGGTCTGCTGCTTGCTCCCAACACTCCGGCCAGTTTTCTTCGAACTCTTCGTAGATCGCTGGATCGGCTGCGTTTGCCTGCGTTGTGAATGACTCCGGTGGGTCAAACGCCTCCTGTTCAGCTAATCTTGCTTCAAGTTCCACGTCACCATCTGTCATGGTTATCAATATACAATCAATGTGGGGTAATAAACAGCAGGTCTAATTATACAAAGCAATCATACAGGACTACACTACCAAGCGGGATATTACCTTGCAGATGGTTCGTCAAACACCGCATCCAGCAGCGCTCGTTGTGCTTTTCGGAGGTGGTTGTGGAATGTTGGAGATGAGACGCCCATCGTATCTGCCATCTCTTCAGCTGTGCTCCCACGGGGCCAATCAAAATATCCGCCATAATAAGCCGCAGAGAGCGTCGATCGTTGCTTGTCTGTAAGGGTGTTTAACGTGCTCTCTCGTACTGATTCAACCGTCTCTGGAGGTCGGTCAACCGTCCGCTTGCCGGCGAGTCGGACCGTTGGAGAGACGGCGCGAATGCCCTCAATAATAGGCGTGATATCGGTTCCTGTTGGGACTTCAGCCGTTATTTTCAGTGTCCCATCTTTCGCATATGCCTCGGTGATGGTACCGCCATGGTTTGTGAGCGTCTGCATGAGTGAATTGTCATGGACGAGGTATGCGATCGTAATCCCATTTTCGTATGATTCTACAATACGAAGGTCAGTGATATCCGAACGTGTATCCGCAACGGTTGCAACATCTTTGGCTGAGACATCACTCACGGATGCGTAACACAACAGTTTCGAATCCGACACAACGACTGTTGAGTCGAGTGTGAAGGTAGCATCAAACTCGGTGCTCACGCTAACGGCAAAATCGGTCGTATCCGTTGATTCAAACTCCAATTCAGTAACGCTGTCCGAGTGCAGAAGATCTCGCCACCGAAACGACGTACACATTCGTCCCACAGCGTCTCCAAGGATCATTAGCTCACGCCGTTCCACCGGTTGCACATCCGTTGGTTCCGAACGTGAAACACAGAGCACCCCATAGCGTGCATTACCGTGAGCAAGCGGGACTGCACCAACAGTGAGTGGTCTAGTGGCCCCATCGTATGGTGTTTCAAACACAGCCTTACCAGTCGTTTCTGCGATTATCCAAGGATCATCGTCCGAAGTCGATCGGAGACCGTTTGCAGTGAGTGTGCTTACAGTTGTTTCTGCTCCCTCAACCGATCGAACTGTTGTCCGATCGCCTGTGTAGCCAGCCTCTACAATCCATGCGCACTGCCATGCACCTGTGAGTGCCGTAAGCACCGCGTTCCGAACGGTTTCTTGATTATTTGCTTGCAGTATCTCTTCAATTGCCGAAAACGTTGCGTGTAATTCAGTGCCGGTTTCTGACGGACTCACTGAATTCGGATTCTGCGTTTCTTTTGCTGAGAGTGCACGTCGCGCCTGTTCTGTATCTACTGTTGGGAGATATGGCTCAAGCGATCCAATTGAGGCCCATCCCCCAACATGACGGACCACGTTTGGATCAACGGCACGTTTAGTGAGCAGCTGGCGTGCAAAAAATGTGCGAAGCGTGTGGCCAGTAACATCCGCAATGTCACTCTCATCGGATCGTTCAGCTGCAGTCTTTGCTGTATCTGCAATAAGCATCTGTACCCGACGCGAAGAGATATCTATGAGCGGTGTCTCCTCCTCAGCACCAACGCTTTCGGCATACCGCGCGAGCTCTCTGGCGATTGATTGTGAAAGAGGAACCTCCCGATCGACTGCGCCGGCGGTATCACGAACAGACAGTAGCGGTTGTCCATCGATTGTTGTCAGATCCCGTATCTGAACCTGCGTAATTTCACCGGTCCGAAGCCCCGCCTCCCCAGCTAGTCGGATGATGAGCGCCGATCGATACGTCTCTGCTGCAGCACACAGTGTCTCGTACTGTGATTGGCTCAACACGTATGTAGTTGACTTGGCGCTCATATTTCGTCTTTTGAAATTATCGCGAAATTATAAGTAGGTTTCCGTACCGCTTTTACTTCAATATATTCCGTTACCAGAGTCAAAAACGGATTATAAGGTTCGTATTTTTCTGGAAAAGCGAAATATCTTATTTGTTTCTAACCGTTGAGTCAATTTCACCAACAACTTCGGGGTTGCGAAGCGCACTGATGTCACCAAACTCGTTTCCACAGGCGATATCTTCAAGAAGTCGTCGCATAATCTTTCCAGATCGCGTTTTTGGCAGCTCTGGCGTGAAAATAATCCGTTCTGGTTCAGCAACCGAGCCGATCGTTGACACCAACTGCTCACGGATCCTATTGCGGGCGGTTAACTCGTCGATGGCGGTTGATTTCATTGTCACAAACGCAATAATTAATCCGCTGTCGTCGCCAACAACCGCCGCTTCCGTCACACCGTCTACTTCAACGATCGTTGACTCCAGTTCGGTTGTCGTCAACCGTTGTGCTTGGACGTTTATTACGTCATCAACCCGCCCAAGTATTGTCACATAGCCATCTTCGTCGACCAGTGCACCATCACCGGTTTTGTACGCCCAGCCAGTATCTGTCTCCTGCCAGTACTCACGCTGGTATCGATCGTTCCCTTCACGAAGCCCTTGTAACATTCCGGGCCACGGTTTTGTAATCGTTAGATAGCCTGGCTCATATGGAGCAACTGGCTCGCCAAACTCATCGATTACAGATAGTTCAATCCCTGGAAGGGGTGGCCCCGACGCTCCGGGTTTCATCGCTGAGACACCTGGAAGCGTTGCAAGGAGGATTGCACCCGTTTCTGTCTGCCACCATGTATCGACAACCGGGCATTCGCCACCGCCAACGTGTTCGTAGTACCACTCCCACGCCCGCGGCGTAATTGCCTCACCAACAGTTCCAAGCAGCCGAAGCGATGACAGATCATGCTGTGCTGGGTACGCTTCTCCCCATTTCATGAACGATCGGATTGCAGTTGGTGCAGTATAAAACACATTTACCGCATACTGTTCAATGAGTTCCCACACTCGGCTCCGATCGGGATAATCAGGTGTTCCCTCGTAGAGTACAGATGTTGTCCCAAGCGCCAACGGTCCATAGACGCCGTATGAGTGACCGGTGATCCAACCGATATCGGCTGCACACCAATAGGTATCTTCTGGCTTCACATCGAGGACAGACTCAGTTGTCCATGTAACATGCGAGAGGTAGCCGCCAGTGCTGTGTTCGACACCTTTCGGTTCGCCGGTTGTTCCGGATGTATACATCACAAAAAGTCGATCGGTACTCTGTCGAGCAACTGGTGTGACCGTTTCACCGCGGTGTGCAGAAATGAGTTCATCATAGTCATGTTCGCGTTCACCAAGGTGTACTGTCAGCTCTGTACCGAGCCGATCGACGACAATTACACTCTCGAGCTCATACGGGAGCCTCAGCTGGGCGTTGTCTGCCTTGCTTTTTTGATTAAACGCGGTCTCACGTCGATAGTATCCATCACAAGTGACAAGTAGACTGGAATCAGCGGCGGACATCCGTGTTGCAAGCGCTTCAGCTGAAAGGCCTGCAAAGACTACGTTATGTGGTGCACCGATACGTGCACATGCGAGCATCATAATCGGCAGTTGGGGTATCATCGGAAGATACAGCGTAACCACATCATCTTCAGAGACGCCTTGTGCACGCAGTGCCGCAGCAGCAGCATTGACCTCTCTATAGAGGTCTAAGTAGGTGTATACCTCCCGCTCGTCTCGTTTTCCAATCCATGTCAACGCAAGTTGGTTCTTTCGCGTTTCCAGATGTCGATCGACACAGTTGTAAGCTGCATTGAGTGTGCCCTCCGGAAACCAACGATAGCGTGGCGCATCCGACTGATCAAGGATCGTCTCGTATGGTGTCTCCCAATCTAACCGATCAGCCGCGGTACTCCAACAGGTTGGCCACTCGGTCACAAATTCATCAAACACAGTCCCTTCGGAGAGGTTTGCGGTCTCAACGAACCCGGGCGGTGGATCAATCTTTGTCTCTTCTGAATCGAGACCACTCGGCTGCCCGGTGCGATCGTCCGCATGATCCGTCATACATTCACAAGGAGGCTGCAGTCAAGTATATGTTGCCCGTGTCTGAAGCCGATCCAAAGCACATTACAGTACAGTTACAGTTTCACGATAGCGGCCGTGTTTGGCCTCAAACATATCCATAATCTCGCCCATTGTTGCGTACGCTTTCACCGCCGCAATAAGTGCAGGCATGACGTTTTCTTCGGTGTCGATCGCGGCTTGTAACGTTTCGAGCGCAGCAGCAACGTCAGCGTCATCCCGCTCATCTTTCACCGTTGCAAGTCTTGAGAGCTGACGATCTTGGACTGTTTCATCAACGTGCAGTATTTCGGGACTCGTATCTTCGTCGATCGTGTATTTGTTGACCCCGACCACGGTCTCGTCACCGGTCTCGACCCGTGATTGATATTCGTATGATGCATCCTGTATTTCGCGGTGGAAATATCCTTCTTCGATACCTGCAAGGACTCCATCCCGGACTGAGCCGTTACCCATCTCTTTAATTTCAGAAATGTAGGCCATCGCTTTTTCTTCGGTCTCTTCTGTGAGCGTTTCGATGAGATAGCTCCCACCGAGCGGATCGATCGAATCCGCTGCGCCTGACTCATCAGCAATGATCTGTTGGGTCCGAAGTGCGACACGAACGGACTCTTCGGATGGGAGTGCAAGCGCCTCATCAAAGGAGTTTGTATGCAGTGACTGCGTTCCACCGAGCACACCTGCGAGTGCCTGAATAGTGACTCGAACAATGTTGTTCAATGGCTGCTGAGCAGTCAATGATTGGCCTGCTGTCTGGGTGTGGAACTTCAGCTGCTTTGATTTTGGATCATCCGCATCATACCACTCATCCATTACCTTCCCGTATATTCGACGGGCGGCACGATACTTTGCAACTTCCTCAAAGATTGAGTTGTGCGCGTTGAAAAAGAACGAGAGCTGTGGGGCGAACTCGTCCACGTCCAACCCGCGATCGATCGCGTCTTCAACGTACGCAAACCCGTTTGCTAACGTAAACGCAAGCTCTTGAACCGCGGTTGAGCCTGCCTCACGAATGTGGTAGCCTGAAATTGAAACAGGCTTGAAGTTTGGTGTTTCCGACGATGCAAATTCAACGACATCCGTGACGAGTGACAGCGATGGATCCGGTGGAATTACCCACTCTTTCTGGGCAATGAACTCTTTGAGCATGTCGTTCTGTAGCGTACCACGAATCTCGGATCGATCGACACCCTGCTGATCAGCCAGCGCGATATACATCGCATAAATGACCGGGGCAGATGGGTTGATCGTAAACGAGGTAGAGACATCGCTGATATCGATTCCATCAAATAGAATCTCCATATCTTTGAGTGTGTCAACGGCGACACCCTCTTTTCCGACTTCTCCGTCAGAGAGCGGGTCATCCGAGTCTTTTCCCATCAATGATGGCATATCAAACGCGGTCGAAAGCCCTGTCTGTCCATTTTCGATCAGATAGTGGAACCGTTCATTTGTTTCCTCAGCAGTCCCGAACCCTGCGAATTGTCGCATTGTCCACGTCCGGCCACGGTGCATCGTCGGGTAGACACCACGGGTGTACGGCTCCTCACCAGGGAAACCAATATCATCCAGATAATCAATCTCTGCGATGTCCGTTGGGGTGTAGAGCCGATCGACCGCTACATTTGAGACGGTCGCAAACCGATCGTTGCGCTCACCAAACCGCTCTAATACCGGAGATAACGTCTCATTCTCCCAGTCGGATTTTCCACTTCGAATCCGATCGAGTTCATCGGGATCGTACATACCGCAATTTTTGCCTTACTATTCATTAAGGATTTGCTTAGTGCAGTGACTACCCGAAGTTTTCGACTTTTGCATCGGATGGGTCCGCTCCAATGGCTTCCAGCGCTGCCTCTGCAGTCTCAATGAATGACGCAAAGCCGTAAATGAATACTTGCTCGCCGGACTCGCCAGAAACGGTGGCTTCAACCGCGTCTTCAATTCCATCGGATACAACGTACACGGTTGCCCCACGCGCTTCTAGTTCAGCGAGTCGTTCTTCATGCGCTGGTGCGTCATCTTGGTAGACGATCGCAGCCTCGTTACCATCCGCAAGTGCACGATCGCCGATGCCAATTGCGGGACCGACACCGGGGCCTCCAGCAAGCACAACAACGCGAGACTCACCCTCGTAGTAGTCGCTGCCGAATGGTCCGCTCATTTCAAGTTCGTCTCCAGCTTCAAGCGTACCAAGGTGGACGCTGAATTCGCCACCTTCGGACTCATCAATGCCGATCGTGACCTCAAACGTGTCCGTGACATCAGGTGAAGAGAGCGTGTAAAATCGAGAATACGATTCATCGTTGACTTCGCCGGTTAGCTTCACAAACTGCCCCGGCTGCGCCTCAAATCCATCAGGAGAGTCAAACTCAATAACGATCGTGTTCGGGCCGACATCTGCTGTCGATCGAACTGAAACTGTTGCATCCATAGAGTAGGGTTATTTTGGGAGTGACAAAGGCTGTTCGTTCTGTCTATTAGATACCACTGAATGAGAGATTCACAGCGGAGGGTTGACCCCGAAATATCAATAAACGGATATTGTTTACGTTGTTTGCCGCGATCGAGTGATGGTTGTAAACCAAGGAATATTCGGAAGATATCGCACAGGATCCGAAATTAAATAGCTATATGAGTCAATTAACTGTACGTTCGTCACTTTGGGGTTGGTAAATATTGCAATTCGTAACAACAATCGTGAGGAGTTCCTTTCAGAAGGCTTTTGATTTATCCACTGAAACGGACGTACGATAGTATATGCCTGCGGACTTTAACTGGGCCATCGGTGGCGAGGCCGGCGATGGGATTGACTCCACAGGGAAGATTTTTGCTCAGGCGCTCTCACGGGCTGGGAGACACGTGTTTACTTCAAAGGACTTTGCGTCCCGTATCCGCGGTGGATACACCGCGTACAAGATCCGCACGTCTGTTGACCAGGTCCAGAGTGTCGTGGACCGACTTGACGTTCTGATCGCGCTCACGCCGCGGACGATCGAAGAGAATCTTGACGAGCTGCACGACGGCTCTGTCATCATCTACGATGGTGACCGAACCACGATGCAGGGTGTTGAGATTCCAGACGAGATGGTCGGATTGGACGTTCCACTGAAATCACTGGCAGAGGATGCTGGTGGGGCCATCATGCGCAACGTTGTTGCACTTGGGGCCGCGTGTGAGGTCACAAACTTCCCGATCGAAAACCTTGATTCAGCGTTGCAGAAACGCTTCGGAAATAAAGGACAGAAACTGGTCGATAACAACAAAGACGCTGCCCGGCTGGGACGCGACTACGTTGGCGATGAGTACGACCACGAGTTTAATTTCAATCTTGAAACGACAGAGAACGACTACGTCTTGTTGAACGGTGATGAGGCGATCGGAATGGGTGCGCTTGCGGCTGGCTGCCGATTCTACTCGGGATACCCAATCACACCAGCGACCAACGTGATGGAGTACCTCGTTGGTCGAATTGAGCGCTATGGTGGACATGTTGTCCAAGCGGAAGACGAACTCTCTGCGATCAACATGGCACTTGGTGCGGCACGTGCTGGTGCACGTTCGATGACTGCAACGTCCGGTCCGGGTATCGACCTCATGACTGAGACGTTCGGCCTCATCGCAACATCTGAAACACCGCTCGTCATTGTTGACGTGATGCGTTCCGGTCCATCGACCGGAATGCCGACGAAACAAGAGCAGGGCGATCTCAACCAGATGCTCTACGGTGGCCACGGTGAGATCCCACGCTTTGTGATCACACCAACATCGATCGATGAGTGTTTCTGGAAGACTGTTGAGGCGTTCAACCTCGCAGAAAAGTACAACATTCCAGTCTACTTGGCTGCAGACCTTGCACTTGCTGTGACCGAACAGACCTACCCGCCGGAAGCGTTCGACATGGATCAAGTCGAGATCGATCGTGGAAAACTCGTTGATGAAGATGAGATTGATGAGTGGCTCGATGAGTCCGAGCACTTCCGAACGCATGCGCTAACTGAAGACGGAATCAGTCCACGTGCAAAGCCAGGAACCGCAGGCGGCGCACATATGTCGACTGGTCTGGAACACGACGAACTCGGTCGCCGAACAGAGGACACCGGCATGCGTGTTGAACAGGTTGACAAGCGGAACCGTAAGGTCGAAACCGCGATTGAACGCGAGAGCTTCGACTACAGAGAGTTCGGGAATCCTGATTCTGACAACTTGGTTATTTCGTGGGGATCAAACGAAGGAGCACTCGTAGAGGCGCTTGACTTCCTCGCGGAGGATGATCTGGATGTCCACGTTATTTCCGTGCCGTACATTTTCCCACGACCAGATCTCTCCGAGGAGATCAACGCCGCAGAGAATGTCATTGTCGTCGAATGTAACAACACTGGACAGTTCGCGAACATTCTCGAACACGATTCGCTCCGCCGTGTGCAGCGGATTAATAAATACAACGGCGTGCGATTCAAGGCCGACGAACTCGCAGAAGATATCAAGGAGACACTCGCCGAAACGGCGGAGGTTCATCAATGAGCTCACAAGTTCGATTCACGGATTTCAAATCCGACAAACAACCAACCTGGTGTCCCGGCTGCGGTGACTTCGGGACGATGAACGGTATGATGAAAGCACTTGCTAACACGGGTAACGATCCTGACAACACGTTTGTTGTTGCTGGGATTGGCTGTTCTGGGAAGATCGGGACATACATGCATAGCTACGCGCTGCATGGCGTCCACGGTCGCGCACTTCCAGTCGGAGCGGGTGTCAAACTCGCAAATCCAGAGCTTGAAGTGATGGTTGCAGGTGGAGACGGTGACGGTTACTCCATCGGTGCAGGCCACTTCATTCACGCAGTTCGACGAAACGTTAACATGACCTACGTTGTCATGGACAACCGGATCTACGGGCTGACCAAGGGACAGGCATCACCAACCTCTCGAGATGACTTCGAGACGTCAACCTCCCCACAAGGGCCAAAACAGCCACCAGTTAATCCACTCGCACTGGCGCTTGCATCCGGTGCAAGCTTCATTGCACAGTCGTTCTCTTCGGACGCGCTTCGACATGCGGAGATCGTCCAGGAAGCGATCGAGCACGACGGTTTTGGATTTGTTAATGTCTTTAGTCCGTGTGTGACGTTCAATGACGTCGATACGTATGACTACTTCCGTGATTCGTTAGTCGACCTGAAAGAGGAGGGACACGACGAGACGGATTACGAAGCAGCAAAGAAGGTAATCCTTGACTCCGAAAAGGAGTACCAGGGTGTCATGTACCGCGACGAGAACGCGGTACCATACGGCGAAGCACACGGTGTGACCGAGAATATGACCGAAATCGGTGATGGTGCACCTGAAGACGCAATGGACCTCGTTCGCGAGTTCTACTAACACACGTTTACAATAGTTTTCTTTTCGGTGGTATCTGTCCTGGCTAAAAGGTCGTATTCGGCCTACAGCGACGCATTTCAGCAACACTGATTAGTGTTTGGAAACACTTTCCAGTATGTCCGATCGTTTCGACGTGATAGTTGCTGGTGCGGGTCCTGCGGGCGCACAATGTGCACGGGATATCGCAGCTCGCGGCTATGATGTCGTTGTTCTCGAAACCGAATCTGAAGAGGAATTCCCTCGACAGAGCAACAAATCGACTGCTGGTACGTTCCCGTCGATGATGGCCTCCTTCGGCATCCCAGATGATGTCGTGATGCAGTTTACAGATGATGTTGTTCTTGAATCGCCAAATAAACACTATGTGCAGACCCAGCCTGGCGCTGTGCTTGAGTTTGCAGATTTCAAGCGGTTCCTCGTAAAAGATAGTCGAGAGAACGGTGCTGAGTACTGGTTTGATTCTCGTGTCTCCCGTCCAATTATGGACGGCGATGAGATCGCAGGTGTCAGATACAACGGTGACGAGGAGGTGTATGCTGATATCATCATTGATGCGACTGGCCCTGCCGCGCCACTTGCTAAAGCGCTTGGCGTCTGCAACCTCAAGCGAGAAAATCAAGCAATTGGGATCGAATACGAGATGGAAGGAGTTGAGATAGACCATCCACAATATGCCGACTTACACGATGCGATGATGCTTCGGCTTGACCATGAGCTTGCCCCCGGTGGCTACTCGTGGATCTTCCATACGGGTGGAGATACCGCAAAAGTCGGCATCTGTTATATTCAGAATAACCGTCATCAAGAGTATGCTAAAGCAGGGATGACCGTGGACGATTATCTTGAGTACTGGTTAGAGAACGATCCGCGTTTCAAGAATGCAACCAAACTGGAAGGGAAACAACATCGTGGCTCCGCACACATCCAGATGCCGACGAGCCTGAGTACCGATCGGTTCATGGCGATCGGAGATACCGTTCCAACGATCGATCCACTGTGGGGAGAGGGAATCCACAAAGGGATGCTCTCCGGTCGTGCGGCTGCAATAACTGTTGACAAATGTCTGACTTCGACGAAACCGGACACGTCTGCAGATGCAATGGCAACGTACGATCAGCTCTGGCATGAGCAGGTTGCCCCACGAATGCGTGCGAGACTTACAATGACCGAACTGTTGTATCTTGCACCGAACGAGCGCTACGACCAACTGATGGACGATCTCAACCGAATCGGTAATGGGTCTCTCTCGAATATCAACTCCGGGAATAAACTCGCACTTCGAAAGCTCATTCATGCAAGAGATATCCCGTTACTACTCGGGTATGCACGTGAGCGGTTGACGAAATCACCACGGTGGAACTAACAGAGGGGGTTTTGATTCCGGCACGATAGGCGGGGTGACAGAACGTCTTTTCATCTGGGCACCCAACGGAGAGATGATGACAAACGAGCCGCAGCTAACAGCGAACGACTGCCCAACTGCGAATGGAATACCACTGCTCGGATTAGGGACGTGGGAGAATACAGATCCAGACGCTTGTACAAACAGTGTCAAAACGGCACTCAATATGGGGTATCGCCATATTGATACTGCACAAATATACGGGAACGAGACGGAGGTTGGCGCAGGAATTGAACAGGCAGCAGTCGATCGCGAAGACGTATTCCTTGCAACGAAAGTCTGGATCGACAATCTAAGCTACGAGGACACGCTGAAAACAACCCAAGAGAGCCTTGATCGACTTGGCGTTGATACTGTTGATCTACTCTATATCCACTGGCCTGCTCGTGCGTACGATCCAGAAGAAACGTTCCGTGCATTCAATAAACTGTATGACGATGGCGTTATCGATCGAATTGGGATCAGTAACTTCGAACCAACAGACATTGAGACGGCGGTTGAGGCGAGTGACGCGCCGATCTTTGCAAATCAGATTGAGTGTCATCCGCTCCTGCAGCAAGATGCAGTTCGAGAAACATGCGCCGCACACAATATCGAGATTGTCGCATACTCGCCACTTGCCCGAGGTGAGGTGTTCAATGTTCCTGAACTTACCAAGATCGCGGACAAACACGACGTCTCAGAAGCGCAAGTCAGTCTTGCATGGCTCAGAGACAAGGGCATTACGGCAATTCCAAAAGCAACCGGTGAAACACACATTCGTGACAACTGGGAGTCGCTTGCGTTAGAATTAAATGATGCAGATATCAGTACAATTGACGCGATCGACCGGACCGATCGGCGCGTTGATCCTAGCTTTGGCCCGTGGAACCAGTAATTAACAACTAATATACATCCAGTAATATGACCATATACTGACACGGTACGAGTCACAAAGTTCACGTCCCCCCGCACGACAGTATTCATCAATGTCACGTGGGTCACCAGGATTGATAGGGGCAATCCGTATCGATATCATCCGTCTGTATGAGACGTGGATGGAGGTGTTGTTCCCGCGCCAGTTGAATCCGAGCCAAGTGCTCGGCAAGTGGAAGCCGGAAACTGCACCACAAAAAGCGGGTTACTATGGTTGGGGTGCACTGGGCCTCCCGCTCGTTCTAGTTGGCTATCCACTCTTGCTGGTCGGGTTTGCAACACGATTTTACGCCGCAAAATTCAATACTGCCGCGACGCGGCTTGGTATCTTAGGCGTCATCCTTGTCTCGGTGATTGTATGGGGGGCGTTGTCAGCCGTTGCACACCTCCAACTCTCATCAGCCGGATTCATTGCTGTGTTTGCAGCCAGCGTTGTTGCAACGTTTGCATCCGGGTTGGCAGTCTTTTTCAGCCGAGTTGGTGGACGGATCACCACGGTTGTATTGGCGTATCCAGCAGCAATGACTGCGTTATTCTTACCACCTGTTGTTGCTGCAATATCGTATCCACCGCTTGGAGATATTATCCTTCCCGCAAGCTATGACTTTGCTGCATGGATGCTTTCGAATCCACTTTCGATTGGTGGTCTGAATGAAATCCTGCGTGGGGCTGGCGACCTCGACACATTTGGTGAGGAGTATGGGCTACCGGGACTTGGCTACGTTCTCATGTGGCTTTCAATTGCCGTGCCACTTGGATGGGGGCTCGGACTGCTTGTCGCGCTTGCAAATCTAATCCGGCCAAAAAACAGCTAAATTAGGCTCAAGCCAATCACGTCCAATTTCCATACCCTTACTATTTTACAGCCCTTACGGTCGCGTATGGAGTTCAATACTGTAACAACAGCAATTGCCTTCCTCGGACTCATTGGAGTTGGTGCCGCAGGGATGATTGGTTCGAACATGATGGTTACCTCGACCATACTAACGATGGTTGTTCCATCAATGGCAGTCTTTGGTGTGATTATGCTCGCACTTGGTGTCAAACACGGTGAGTACCGCGCAGTAAACTGACGAACTAACAGGACACGTACTGCTATTTTTTAGTGTCCATCTCATTCTCTGCTGGCAGCTCAACCGAATCATCGAGATACATCACCGCTCGGACACCAACAAGACTGATAACAATCCCTAAAACAATAAATAGCGCAAGACGTTGGCTTGCCGTTGCGGCGATCGTTCCCATCTCGATGCTGTGGCCAAGAAAGTATCCAGAAAATCCACGGATGACGATTCCAACCGCGATGATCGCAATCGGGAGGTTTAGATACGGTGTTTTGTTTCCACCAGAACCGAGGATCTCATCTAATACACGGCCCGCACTTGCAGTGACACCTGCGACGGCAATCCATGGGACGCTGCTGTGAACAAACTGAATCGCAGGGAGAAACACCGCATCTTGACCGATCGGCTCCGTAACCGCAAGAGCACCAAAAAAGAGCCCAACCAGCCCAAGTCCCGTTGCAACTACGTACGTCACAACCGATACCTGCCCTGAGTATAGGGCGTCTTGTGTTCGCTCAGGGATCGACTCGATGAACGTGTCTATCCCAAGTCCTTTATATAATAGTGCAGCGCCCAACAACGCTGCAAATCCTGCAAGCGCAACTGTGATAGAGAACTGGATGAGCAACGCAGGAAGCAACAGCAAGCTAATCCCGAGCGGGACGAGGACAGTTGATCGGAGCTCTTCATCCGCGAGGAACTGTTTAAGCAGGTAGTATGTAGACTCAATATCTCGTGCTTGGCGGACAACAACGCGGTCAACACCATCGACCGGAAGCCGGCTCTCGATGACCGGAATCACACGCTCGTCTTGAGCGCTGTCGGTTACAATGATTGCACTCGTCGGCTCATACTGTGCAATTAGCTGATCGATCTGTGATGCGAGCGAGACGTCCTTACCAACAAGCGAGTCTGACTGTCCAGAGACAACCGCAACCACTGCCGCCTCATTCGCATCTCTCAGTTCACGGGTGACTCGTAATGCCTCAAGGAGACAATTAACTGCGGAATCCTCCGGATCAGCTAATCCAACATCAGTCACAAGCGATCGAACCGCCTCCCATCCAGCAATCGGCGGCTTGATCCCGGTCTTGCGTCCGATATCATTTGCTCGATCAACACACAAAACGAGCGTAGTCACATGCGCTCGAAGTACGCGTGATCATAAAAATCCATCAGGTCTCTCTCCATGCGTTACGGTGTGTGCACTCAGGGAGTGTTGACTAGCGGTCGTGGCCGTTGTAAAAACAAAAGACGACAAATAGGAGCGGTGTCGTTTAGAGCAGACCTGTTTTTTGGAGTTTCATCAGGTCTTCGGTGTCGAGGGTTTCGCCTTCCTTGAACTTCTGGTAGATCTCCTCGGCTTCTGCCTTCTCCTCTTCGCGTTTCTCTGCGCGTTCGTCCTTGCGCTCTTTCTCTTCCTGTTTATCGAGTTCACGGAGGCGTTTTTGGACGCGGACGAAGTCTTCGTGGTGACGATCAGCTGCTTCCTGTGCTTCCACAAAGAGTTCGTGCATCTCGTCCGCACTGTCACGGATGTCATCCGCTTTGCGGTAGGCTTCGATCATCTGGTTGTGATGCTCTTGTGCCTGGTCTGCGAGTTCAGTTACCTCTTGGTGGTGTTGGGATGCTTCCGATCGGACCTCTTCTGCCTCTGCGATGAGTTCTTCGAGTTCACCGCTGTCTTGGACTTTTCCCGTTTTGTCCGAAAGCTCCTCGCGTTTACCCTCGATTTTCTCGATGAGTTCGCGCTCATCCTCTGCAGACAACACTTCAGTCTGTTGTCGGAACTCAAGCTTTTGAATCTCCTCTTTGAGTTCCTCGATTGATTTTCCATCGTCAAGCTCAAGATCCTGTTTCATGGACTCAACCTTGTCGAACAACTTGTTGGCTTTCGCGTTGAGCTCGTTTCGGCTCTCTTTGTGCGACTGAACCTGCTCGTTCAGTGAGTCCCGCTCTTGGCGGTGCTCTTGTGCTTTATCAACCTGCTCGCGTGTTTTTGCGTTCAGATCGTCACGTTTGGACGCTCGCTCGGATGCCATCTGGTTGAGATCGTTCCGCCGATCTCGAAGTTGGCCGGCAAGTTTGATAAGCTGGCCTTTTGAGCCGCTTTCTAGTTGTTCGTCTGTCAGGTCTACGTTGTTTGATTCCTCAAGCTCTTCGATGTTGAATTCCTCAGCAATACTCATAGTTTGAACCTCGATACCATCACCGCTCCGAACGTGGCGGTGGCTTTAGAAGACGCGATCGACCGATGATAATAGTTTCCGATCATTCTGCGTGCGATGCCACCAGCGCCGGAGGCGCTCTGGTACCTACACATATTTGCCAACAGCATATAAAAGTACCGGTGGCGAATTGGCTGGGTAGAGCTATCATACTGCTTGATTTCGGGGTGTGTGACCATAACACACGGCCAGTGCTGAATATATAAACCACAACTACTTTCACTTTCACCGAGCGGTTGGCTTGTATTGATATGTTTCTCGCTTGTACCACTGCCTAATGCTTGAGCAACTGGAGATTGTGTGTGATGCAGATTGCTGTCAGAACCGCCTCGGAGAGGACACATATCGGCTCTCTATGACTACTGTCGGTGGGACACAACAGGTACATGAGTGTTCGTGCGGCGCACTCACGATCACGATCACAAAACAATAAATCGTGAGATCGTTACCCCTTTCCGGTCGGATTGCTCACCGCAGTATATGAGCAACCGATCAGCCGCAGACACATCGTCGCGGACGGTCACAATCCGTGCGTGCGGCCACGAGAATGTCTCCGCTAAGCATTCAAGTACACTCGAAGTAACGAGCGACGATTGGCTAACACCTGCTGGTGACTGTATTCTTGCTGTTGACGCAGATACAACGCCAACGGCGTTTGGTGATGAGTTTACCGCCGCCTGCGCGGATGCTAATGCAACAATCTCAATGACGATCGAAGCCGCAGGCCACTCGGACACAGTCACCGGAGCGGGTCACCCCAATCTAACACACACCGACACACGGAGTCTTGTGAGCCGGACAAGCACCTACGTTGACGATCGGACACTGATGATCAATGCAGATAAGGCCGCCGTAGATATCGACCGCGAACTGGTCGATGCACTCAAAACAGGTGCTGCCGTAACCGTGACATTAACCGTCGAACCATAGCGACGCTCTTGTTTTTTAGGTGGTCCAGTTCCTACAATATGTATGCCCGAAGACCCTACGGAGCCTACAGAGAATATTAGCGGTGGCGATACTGGCGGTGGTGTTGCAGCAACGTTTGACCCTGCGGCCGCTGGGACCCGTGCAGAAGCCATCATCGATTCGCTTGGTGAACGATACTGGCAGAAAGCATACGGCGGTCAAGATGCATTCGAGTGTCTCGTCCGAACGATCCTCTCACAAAACACAAGCGACACCGTGAGCCAACCTGCGCATGACGCGCTTATGGAAAAATATGGTAGTCAAGAGGAGGATTTGCCAACGACACTGATGGCTGTGCCACAAGATGAACTGGCAGAAACAATCGCCTCTGCGGGCCTGTACAATCAGAAGTCTCGGATGATTATCGATGCCGCCAAGGAAATCATCGATTCGTTCGGATCGGAAGCAGCATTTGACACGTACGTGCGTGAAGACNATTCATCTGTAGTTCGCGATCGCTTNCTTGAAATTCACGGTGTTGGGCCAAAAACTGCGGACTGTGTACTCCTGTTTGCTGGTGGGAGGGGAGGTGTCTTTCCAGTAGATACACATGTGCATCGGATTGCTCGACGAATGGGGATTGCAGAGCCTGCTGCTGACCACGAACAGGTTCGGGAGGCAATCGAGGCAGCTGTCCCACCGGAAAAATGTGGGTTTGGGCATACAGCAATGATTCAATTCGGTAGAGAGTACTGTTCGGCCCGAAAGCCAGCCTGTCTTGATGGCCCAGAAGCATGTCCGCTCTATGCACTCTGCGATCGNGTTGGCATTGACGAAGTCACAGAAACAGTGGCCGATCCCAGTGGTNGTGTGCAGAAATAAAACCGTGTTTGCGATCTCTGTTATGCGAAGATCGATCCAAGGTACGGCGTAAAGAGGAACTGAAGCCCGTAGTACAGCGCGTAGATGAGAACGATTGACGACGCAGCGATCGAGCTTTTTGGCCACTCAACGGTCATCTTGTTCCGAACCTCGACTTTTCGTGCTTCAAATTCGAAGATGTCGGCAATGAAGAGACCAACGATTGGAATCGCCATGATTGCACCGCTGACAGGCCGGTAAAGCATAAATGCAAATACCAAAAAGACGAGTGCAAAGTTCGTGATCACGTGTGGCAGAAACCGTTCTATTTGTTCATCGTCGCCATCTTGTGCTTGTTTTTGATGGGTACGGTGACTCAAAAACCGTGTCAGCATATTCGCAAGTACAACAACGAGGATTGCGATCGGGATGATATCCCCAATAGCATCAATCCACTCGAGCGGGACGAGAAACTGCAATGGGTCCATATGTACCTTTGAGAGTAGGACTCATTAGAGTTTTTCCAATCGCGGCGAGCAAGAACACCACTGTTAGTTTGATGCAACAACAAACGCAGGGCCGCTGTCGATGGTGAGAACGTCGGATTCTCCGACTGTTGCGACCGTTTTTCCATCTGCAACGACGTATATCTCATCATCCCGCTCCACTGTCAGCGTTAGTGGTGGGGAAAGAACCCAGCTTGTGGTGTCTGTGGTGAATGGTGAGATCGGGACAACCGCAACTCCCGCGGTTGGGTGTAGTACCGCGCCCCCTGCTGCATGNGCGTATCCGTCACTTCCAAGTGGGGTTGCAAGAACAACACCATCAGCTCTGAATGAATCCCGAATGGACTGTTTTGGTGAGACACGGTACTCGGAGATATGTGCCGGCTCCGTCGTTACAAGCGTCAAATCATGGGAGATACGCGCTAGCGAGGTATCGTTTTGTTGAACCGTAAGCAGCGTGTGGACCGTTTCTGTATGCTCGTCGCGATCGATTCGNTCCAATAGTTCACAGAGCTGTGTTGTGTTCACAGCCGGCGCTGATGGGACAGGAACAACAAGCGGTGTATCGTTGAAATCGTCGAGTTCCGCAGGGTTGTCCGTCACAACNACGGTTGCATCAACATCGTCTTGACAGATGCGGTGTTCGGCCTCTGTAATCGCCGCACAGATCTCTGATTGGTCACTCCGTGTGCTCACCGAAACGTCCATTTTCCCTCCATTCGCCCGTCTTGCATACTCATGCTGTGCTGTTGCATCATCAAAAATCCAGCCGTCTCGATCGAGTGCGCGCGATTCGACAGCTACACTCGATCGTATGGCCAGTCTCCAGTGATTTTCATTCCCTGTGCAGCGTCTTCTTTTTCCAGTGTGGCAGCAATCTCTGCTGGCGGCTTATGCGTCGTCGAGAGATCGGCATCGGCAAGTGAGACAACAAGCTCTGTTAGTAGAATCGCTTGCTCCCTGAGATTTCGCGGTTCGAGCTTCTCGATCGTGTCTGCAAAGGTATGGCCCCATCCACGGCCTCGGTCCTCAGTTTCTCCTGCGATCATATATCCAGGAACACCCCACTTCACGAACGGCCAGTGATCGCTGTGTGGCGCAAGTTCGCTCGACAACGAGATGGGATGGTCAAACTGTTCACCAACCGACTCAGCCGCGGTTTCAAGCGACGAGAATCCATGGTGCCATAGCTTGAGTGTTCTACCATACACGTTGCTGTCGATGTTGACGATCGCTTTGATTTTGTCGTGGTCAGCCTTCTCTGCCTCGTATGATGACCCTACGAGACCAACCTCTTCGGACCCATAACAGATAAATCGAATACGGGTGTCTGAGCGCGTGTGCAACCTCAACGACAGTTGCGGTTCCCGCACCGTTATCCATTGCACCCTCTGCAATATCGTGGGCATCGACGTGGCTTGAAACAAGAATTTCCTCATCAGTCTCTGGTCCAAGCTCTGCAATGACATTGGCACTTGTTGCTGAAGGGGTACTACAGGTTACATTAACGGTTATTTCCTCGCCATCGAACCGCCGAGCAAGGCGTCCACCAACCTCCTGACTCACACCCACTGCGGGGATATCACCGATCGGTGCATCTGCAGTGCCGACGCTCCCAGTTGGTGGGAGACAGCCAGTCACATGATTTGCAAAAATAAATCCTGCCGCATCGTTTTCGACTGCGTAGTAGTACTTTTCACGTCGGTGAATGAACCGATCGTAGTCATCCGGGACCGTTGTTGAGACCATGACGATCTTTCCCGCAACATCTTGTTCGAAATCTTCGGGGAGCCCATAGCCCAAATCAACAAGCTCACCACTGCACTGTTCGCTTGGACTTCGAGGGAGTGCGATACAGGATTGTGTCGTCTCTCCGGCTTCGATCGAACTCTCTCCGCGCTCCCAGCCTTGGATTGCAAACTCATCAAGGTGTACATCTCGTGCACCAACTGCTGACAGTGCTTCTTTGGTTGCTTCAAGCCCCTCGTGCTCACCATCACTCCCGGCCATCCGATTGCCGATATTCACGAGCGCTTCGAGGTGATCCCAGCCAACAGTGCTTGTAAACGTTTCTCCGATCCAGTGTGTGTCGGTCATACCTATGCGTCCCACGGAGGATGTCTAACCGTTTCGGTGGGGGTGGTGTTCACCGGAAAACTGCTACAATGGGATGAAAACAATCGCTTGTGCAGCCTCGAATGTTGAGTCGTAGATGTGGTTGAGAAGCAGGTATGTGACAACACCTAGTACGAGTGACAGGAGCCACGAGCCAGCTGCAACACGACCAACTTTCTTATGTGGCGTCTGTGTGCGAAGCTCTTCTGGGGTATGTGTAAGCCCCAACACGATCGCGTAGAGAACAACAGGAACGGCCAGAATTGACAGTGCGATATGGATCGCAAGCATGATCAGATATGCGTAGTATGCGGGGTCCGGACCAACAAAGTATTTTGTCCCACCACCTGCAACACGTGGGAGATACATCCCAAGAAAAACGAGGATAAGGACAAACGAGGTGACCATTGCCGTTGCGTGTCTTTGAACGTTGCCCGACCGGATCCAGTACCAACCGAGACTCAGCGAAATGATCGTAAGTGTATTTACGGCCGCAATTGCGTGTGTGAGAAAGTCAACTTGTCCGCGGGTTAATTCAGGGAACAGTGCAGCGAACTCTGGGACGAGAAACACACCAAGCACGGCTACATAGCCAATCACTGATAAGATTGCTGTAACCGTTCCTGGTCGTTCCCGCACTGGTCCGCCGAGTACCGGGGTTTCCATAACTACTGTAAGAGCTACCGAGATATTCGTTTTGGGATTTATCTTTTGTCTACTGATACTCACAAACATACTGCGGGCACTGCTACAGCGATCTCCGAAGAATACGTCCCAGCAGTTAGTCGATGACGCCTGTTACGGTCGCGGCTTCGATCGCCGCCTCCTCGTTGACGCCGTTTCCAAGGATCGTGTACCGATCGCGGATTTCGTGCGCCGTTGTCAATGCTTCAATAATGGTTTCCGGTGGAAT
>SL_7KL_010_BRINEDRAFT_10000388_pt1 | contig 20726 bp, 21 predicted proteins | sample SodLak_010_BRINE_FD_10663 | JGI IMG/M metagenome (IMG submission 10663)
CCCACTTTGGCGATGTTTTAAGGAAAAGTGAGGTCTTTTATGGTCGAGCCTTTGGCAACTTTTTTCGCGCACTTGGCTCTACAGAAAAACCAGAAATCCATAAAATCTTATTAGATCTCTATTCACCATCAATACTTGAGAAAAAAATCCTACAAAATCCCCACAAAAAACATTATTTTTTAAGACAGTCCTTTATTCTTTTATATGAGGCGTTCTCTGAAAATAACGGGGGCAAAGAGACACCTTTTGACATCTATCAAGATTTACTAACTCATATAAAGTTAAGATCTCGAAAACCGGAATTCCTGAGGGGAATCAATCCAAAAGATAAATTTTACACTACACTGGCCATCGAAGAGGTTTGGAAAATCGCCGCAAGACCTAAAAATCACCAAAACTTTTCAGGCGCCCCTTCCCGTCAGAAACTTTATGCATCTTCGCCAATAAAAAGTTTTTCACAAACGCAAAAAAAACAAATCCGTGAGGTGAAGGATATCTTTACACGCAGTGGTCTATATTACAAGTCAATCGACTCTGTTTCCAAATCCTTCACTCCTAAGGAAAAAAAGCTTATAAGCGATATTTTTCCTCATATCCCCAAACTTCTTTTTCTTGACATCGAAAAAGAAGTCAAGGATTTCTTAAAAAGATGTAACCCGGATCACCTTGAGACTTACCAGATCATTGGTTATTTTAATCGCCTCCTTGATACTCAAATTCTTAGTTGCAGACTTGATTATGGGTCCACAGTGCTCTACAAACATTTTTCAACACACTGACCTCATAGATATCATTCATGTTAAGGGACGCCAAGATGACTCAGTTTTCGGATCTTTTCCGGGCTCTAGAACTAGACATTGAGAAATGGGAGTATAATGGATTTCACACTCTATTAAATCACCAAGCTCTAAAACATGTCCATACAAACAATGAATATGGAGTCCTTTCAAAAGCTCATTTTCTTTTAGATCATTCCCGGTTAAAACACCGGTAAACTCAATTGTCTCAGGTGTCTCAAAATGTTTTACAAGCTCATCAGGGGCCTGGATAGTGAGCGTTTTTCCATCCCTGATAATGCGTCCTCCAAAAAACATGGTATCAAACCCCGCAGAGGGTGTGATTTTTTTTCCTGTTTCTTTGATGATTGGGCACACGGCCCGGGATTTTATATATGTTAATTTCGTTTTCATCTTTAAAGAGAACGTTTTTTCATGCCCCAATAAAGTTTGGATACGTTCAAAAATTGTCTTATCTGTTGTTCCATCGACAGTTACGTGTGGGAAAGTCACTTTTTTTGTGACCCCGGGGACGTTTTCTATGGCGACTTGGCTAAAGGAAATCAAGCCAGTGTCGTCAATTTCTTCCCACTGAAAGGTGTCACCCTGTTTAAAAATCTTATACACCTTCTCGCCCAGGAAAGCGATTTCAAAGCAAAGACAATCCATAGCCCCAACCCCCACAATTCGTAAAGGCGTATCGTGAGAAAGGTGGTATTTCCCCCTTAAGACATGTTTAAGGTCTTTTAAGGAAATCGTCGAAGTAAAATTCCCGTTTCTTAAGCTGATATCCCCTTCAGCTGGGAGGGTTTGAATTAAAAAGCTCATTGAGAATCCTTTTATCACACGTAAAATACTTTAAAAATATTTTCAAATTAGTCAATAGATAATTTTGCAGCAGATCAGATGGAACATAATAACGCGCTTAGATAAAGTGCAAACCTTTGTCTTATAAAAAGCCTTCTTGACGAAAAGATACGTGTTCATTTCGGCCAATCACCAGATGATCATATAAGAGAATTCCTAAGTTTTCGCATACCTGTAGGATATGTTTTGTGGCTTCAATATCGGCGCGGGAAGGCGTCGGATCGCCACTTGGGTGATTATGCACCATAATAAAAGCAGAGGCGTCAAGTTCCAATGCACGACGAATAACCTCTCTTGGGTAAATAGGGGTGTGATCAATCGTGCCCTCATGCTGGACTTCGTCTCGTAAAACTCGATGTCTTTTGTCCAAAAAAATAAGTCGAAGCTGTTCAACACGTAGACCACTCATTTGGGCTTTACAGTATTTCAAAAGTCCTTGCCAGGAGTCAATAATTTGGGAACTTTTAGCCGAATCATGAAAGATGCGACAGGATGCGGCATGGGCAATCTTGATGGAGGTAATAACCCCTTCTGTCACTCCCTCAATTTTTTTCAAGGATTGAGCATCGGCAAGAAGAACATCGGAAAAGGAACCAAGAGACTGTATCAAATGCTTTGCCAAGGGCTTCATATCTTTTCGTGGATTGGCAGCATAGAGCAGAAGTTCAAGAATCTCATAATCGTTCACAGCATCCATACCGCCTTTCAAGAAGCGCGAACGCAAACGTTGTCGATGCCCCTTGCTAAATTCTGTCACTTTTTTTCGCTCGCATTAACGGAAAGGAGGTTCATCAATTCCTCTTAACTTCCTGGAGTGGAGAGAGCTTGTCCCCCGAGACCGCAAAAGCTTGACTGTCTCAATGCCCGCCATTAAGTGCTGACTGACCCGATCTTTAAAAAACCTTTTCGCCATGGTTTTCAATTTTAGCTCTCCGTGTAAAGGCTTATCGGAAACACAAAGTAGTGTTCCATAAGGCACACGGTAACGAAACCCATTTGCAGCAATCGTAGCCGATTCCATGTCCACTGCGATTGTTCGGCTTTGATTGAAAATTTCACGTAAATCCTCTGATCGCAATTCCCAGTTGCGATTATCTGTGGTCATAACCGTACCTGTTCGCATACGTGATTTCATCTCGGCTCCTTTCAGCCCAGTGACATTCACGACGGCATCTTCCAGAGCCACCTGAACCTCGGCAATCGCAGGAATCGGAATATCCACAGGCAAATCAGCATCTAAAATATGATCGTCTCGGAAATACCCATGCGCAAGCACATAATCACCAAGCTGTTGGGATTTACGCAATCCTGCGCAATGTCCTAACATAATCCAACAATGGGGGCGAAGAACCGCCAGGTGATCTGTCATGGTCTTCGCATTGCTGGGGCCGACCCCGATGTTAATAAAGGATATTCCTTGTTTATCTTCTCGAATTAAGTGATAAGCAGGCATCTGAGGCAAATGAGCCATGATTTCGTCTTGAGATCCGTTGTTTGAAAAACGCTCATTCCACATAATGTGATCCCCAGGCTGAACAAACGCAACATATTCATCATGGTTTTTAATTTGATCCTTCGCATAATCAATAAATTCATGAATATATCTTTGGTAGTTTGTCAGCAGAACAAAGTCCTGAAAATATTCCGGTGATGTCGCCGTATAATAGTGCAGCCGTTCAAGGGAATAGTCGATGCGTTCGGCACTAAATAACGATAAAGGGATGTCTCCGCCTTTTTTCTTCACATATCGATTATTCGCAATGCTATCATTCACCCGAGACAAATTAGGAACGACGAAATCTCGGGTCAGTATCCGTGCTTTTTCAGGTGTAAACTTTAACAAAGAATTTTCAACAACAAAGTGCAAAGGGATGGGACACCGACTCGTCCCCACCATTATGGGAACTTGATGGTGTTGAATAAGCAAATCAAGCTGCTCTTTTAAGTATGCCTCAAACATCTGAGGTTGAGTAATGGTTGTGCTATAAACCCCAGGTTCCCAGGCTATCCCATAGGCAAGTCGACCATCATGATGTAGTTTGTCTTCGGGAATCGAAATCCCAAGGTAAGGATAATAACGGTTTCCCGCAGGAATGTACTCATCAAAGCTTTCGATTTCATCGGATTCTAAAAGATATTCAAAATGATTTTTAATCCCTTGGCTGCTTTGGTTATAAATCTTTTTCAAACATGCAATGGCTTCGTCACTTGTGTGACACATCATAAGATTTTCAATCCCTTGATGATTATTCATGAGGTCTCCTGGTTATGCCTATTATGGTTTACTTCTGACGGATTCCCCTCTTCCCTATAAATTAACATAAGGTCGAGTCCCAAGTTCAAAAAATATTGACGTAAAAATTACCGACATTTTTACCCCAAACGTGGTAACATTTACGTGCTTTGTTTTTCTCATACAACGGAGGAATTGTAAACATGGATGATGTTTATATACCTGAATAGGAAGAAAAAAGCATCGCCTATGCGCTTTCTTCCCCCTTATTCTGCAAGGATTTATTTTAGCATCTTCTGGGTAATCTGGGCGACATAACGACCCTGATGTTGGGCCATCTTCATTTCTTTCTCATGAACCTCTCGTGATCCATCCGATCCTGCCAATGTGGAGGCCCCATAGGGACTACCACCTAAAACCTCCGATAGATCTGTCAGTTCTTTGATGTTATAAGGAAGGCCAACCACAAGCATTCCATGGTGAAAAAGGGTTGAATGAAAGGAGGTAATGGTCGTCTCATTGCCGCCCCCTGTTCCTGTTGAGGTAAAAACACTTCCCACTTTTCCAATAAGTTGGCCCTTCGCCCATAACGACCCTGTCTGGTCCAGGAAGGTGCGCATTTGCCCAGCCATATTCCCAAACCGTGTTGGGGTTCCAAAAATAATAGCATCATAGTCTTTGAGTTCTTGGGGATCGGCCACGGGGGCTTTTTGATTCAACCGCACACCCGCCGCTTCAGCTTGGTCTTTGGTCATTGTTTCTGGTACACGCTTTACACACACCTTACAGCCCTCTATGGTTTCGGCCCCCTGTGCAACATTATAGGCTAAAGTTTCAACGTGACCATACGAACTGTAATAAAGGATAAGAATTTTCATGATTTTTATTTTTGTTTCTTTAAAGAGTATAGTAGCAAAACCAGTGCATTCCCACCAGCCTTTTTGATACTATAATATGAAAATTAAATTTGATGAATCATGAACAGTTTAAAAAAAAACCCGCGGGGATTCCCCCCGCGGGAATTAGATATAGGCACATCGCGAGACACTACCCGCGTAAGGGCATCACCACAAATAGGGATTTTCCTTGGACCGTATCTTTAATAATAACGGGGGAAACGGAATCTGAAAAACTTATTTCCGCCTCATCTGAACGAATTTGTTGAGTGATATCCATTAAGAACCGGGCATTGAATCCCATCTGAATCGACTCTTGGCTGTAATCAACTTCAATGTCTTCTTGACCCACCCCACTATCCATATTCTGGGCGGAAAGAGTCAGTTTATTTGTGTCTAACGAAAGTTTTACTTCTGGGGCTCGTTCTAGCGAAATTGTTGAGACTCGGTCAACGGCTTGGGAAAAAGGCTTCACCTGTATACACAGATGTTTATTGTTATTCTTTGGGATCACCCCTTCATAGTCAGGAAAGGTTCCATCAATTAAGCGAGAAATCAACATAACCCCCTTGATATGAAAGGTGATTTGGATTTCTGAAACCGCGACATCGATTTCATCATCCCCGTCAAGAATCCTCATCAACTCACTAATTGTTTTCCGGGAAATAATCACACCCGGCATGTTTTCCGCCCCCTGGGGTAGATCCACAGAGGCCTGGGCTAAACGATGGCCATCTGTCGCCACACCTCTTAATTCTTTATTCTCATAGGCATGAAGATAAATCCCATTAAGATAATACCGGGTTTCCTCATTTGACATCGCAAAACGCGTCTTTTCCAGAACAGATCTAAGGTGGGAGGCCGGCAGACGAAACTTACAAGGCAGATCCCCGACATTGACGGCAGGATAGTCGTCTGCAGGCAGATATGGAAGTTTGAACTTCGCTTTTCCAGCTTTCACAAAAAGGGATCCCTGTCCGCCATCATCCATTGAATTCGAATCGTTTCTGTCCTCACTGACTTGGATAGATACCAGGGAATCAGGGAGCTTTCGTGCAATCTCATAAAACAAATGAGCCGGCACCGCCAAACGTCCAGGAGTAGAAATTTCAGCCGGAATATTTTCAATAACGGAAATCTCTAAATCCGTAGCCGTAAGCTTCAAATTGGTATCGTTGGCTTCTAATAAAATATGAGACAAAATTGGCACAGTCGTTCGGCGTTCCACAACAGTCTGTGTGTGACTCAATGCTTTCGTTAAATCTGCTTTATCAATCTTGAGATCCATCGCCTTACCTGTTTTTCTAATGTGTTCTTCCCCATAGCAAATCTCGAACGTAGCCCAAAGCCTTTTTCGAAAAAAAAGGGATTTCGTCAGCGGAACTAGAATAACAGAAGTTCAAAAGATATTATAGATCTTTTATTCAGGGGGGTGTGGGGGCTTTTTATCCTGCAACTTTTTATCCTGTAAGACGTTTAAAAATATCATCGACGCGGGACCGTGTTTCACTGGGATGTGTGTCTCCAATAACAAATTTTCGTTTAACACATAGATTGAATTTTTTTGATCAGATAGGATATACACTTTTCCATTGAAAGTTTTGAGGTCGGAAGGGTGTACATTAAGGTTTCGCTGCTTCACGATTTGATGGGTTACAAGGTCATACGTTGCAACCCGCCCCGAGGTCGCAGACATAAGATAAACTGTAGAATTTATGGTATCCATATGGCTTATCGTCAAAGGAAAAGAGGTGTGCACCTGCCTACCTGTTTTCCCATTGTAAAAGAAAAGACCCTTTTCCCCCACAATCATTAACGAATCTTCACCGATTGGAAGGCCATTTTTAGGAAAAAAAGGAAGAGTCATGTGTTGAACAACAGCCCCGGTCTTCATATTCACGCAAATCAACATGTGACTTTTATCCGACATGATAAAGGCTTTGTCCCCATGAATGAAGAACCGTTGAATTCCATAGGACGCATCGATTTCTAAAACCTTTGAAATTTCGTTCTTTGCTGGATGATAAAAAAATAATTTCCCCGTCCCCGAAGACAAGACAATCTCGTCTTTATAAACAGAAATATCCGTGGGGATAAAGTCTGTTTTCACAAGCTTACCATCTGAAGGTGTCGGGGTTCCGGCAATATAGAAACCTGGGATGTCTTCCAGCAAAACAAAGAATTTAAGATTTTTTTCGATCAGTCTATGGGGACGATCCGGCAAGGGAATTGAGAAGTTATTATACGTATGACTCTGCAGATTTAAGAAGTCCAACCGCCTTCCCAACCGGTTTGCAATCACGCCATAGTTTTCAGATTTTGATTCCCAACTCAGGAACACACTGGCTAGGACAAGAAGCGTTCTAACAAAGGCTCGAATGGTGATCATCTTGGGCTGTCTCCTTAATCTTTTGCCAAATAAAGGTGTATATCTTTTATAAAAATATTTTTTAAGACAATATGGGGGAAGATTTCCTGCAGTTTCCACGAAAGACTGTCCTTAATATCGTCTACAGAAGGAGGATCATCTTTATCCCACACAACAGCCAATAGACTGTACAAAAAGGTGATGACTGTATCTTGATAATACGCTAGGTTCTCTTGAATCTCCCCGGCCATATCTGCCGTTTTGGCTTCAACAACAAGGCGAAGTTCATAGGCTCCTTGGTACTGCCCCCCCTGAACAATGGGAATGACGGTTTCGGGAAACCGGACATAATTTTCAGCATGGCTGCTTGTCTGTGACAGTGTGACATCAACAATCACAAGAGATAAAATGACCCAAGACAACGGGAAGATCCTTTTTATCTTTAAGATGCTCATCATCAAGATGTTCATCATTATGATGTTCATCATCGAATCCTCAAGGCCGTAGGGTCCTTCATAAAATTGGAAGAAAGATGGCCGATTTTTGTTATTTGCACCTGGTGTTTTTGAGAAAGTCCGCGCAGGTGTTCCTCTTTTTCAGGAGAACAGGTAAATATAAGTTCCGGTTTAAAGTATTGGTCAAAAAAATCTTGGACGCTTGACTTCCCCGGTAAGGGCAAGGATTTTTTAGAAAGATAGATTAATAAGTTATTGTAGGCACAAAGATTTACAAGTTTATAAAACCCCTTATCCCCTAAACAAAAATTGGCATGGACAAAATCACTTAATTCGTATGCAAGGTCAAATCGGGTTTCAGGTATGTGTGAAAACGGGCTCTTCCCTGCCCCACCTTTCCCCGCGGTATGCAGGCTTGCGGAGGGATGTGTCATGTAAATATGGTCCCCTGCCGACAACCGTTCCGCAGAGCGATCCCCAGGCACTGTCCCCCCACAAAACTGAAACATAATGACAAGTTTGTCTTCATTTAAAAAAGTATGCTGATGAAAACATTTCAAACGGTAGTCTTTTTCGACCTGCGCAAATCCGTTGTGAACGCAGCCTAACCATCCTTGTGATAAAGAGTGAGGAATGCCAAGGCTTACACTATACCCCATCGGCTTCAGAGAATCTTCCGCAAGGCACCCTAGGCTTGTACGAAAAACAGATTGAGCAAAAATTTCAGGGGTATTGGATACTTGGGGTAACGGATCAAGAATTAGAGAAGTTCCCCGTACAAAAAGACTCCTTGGTAGCTGCCCTGGAGTCTCATGAAAAGATGGTTGCAAATCGCCCATATAAATACCGCCCCTGTAAGCTCTGAAACACGCCTCGGATACTTACCGGTTCCAATCCTATAAGGCATGCCACAAAAAAGTTCATGCCTCAGACTCACCTGAGATCACAAACTTTCTATTTGTCTTTTTATTATCTTTTAAACCAAGCTTTTTTGCAAGGGCGTCTAAGACACCATTGACAAAACCAGGTTCCTTTCCACCGTAAAATTCATGGGTGACTTCAACATATTCATTAATAATGATGGCGGCGTCTTTTTGAGCTTCCAAAAGAAACTCCGCCGTTCCTATCCGAAGAATAGAGCGAATGACAGATTCCAAGCGATCAAGATTCCATTTGGGGCCAATAATACTATTGATCAGGTCATCAATTCTTTCGATGTTTTGTCCATAGGAACGCATTAATTTTACAAACAAGTCCTTTTCCATGTTGGGCGTATTTTTATCGTCATCACGTGTATGGCCTGGGTTATCCAAAAACGCTTTAAGAACATTTTCATAAGGCGTCTGAATTTGTGTCGACTGATAACATGCTTGAACTGCAGCCACCCGAGATGCATGTTTCGCAACAATTTTATTTTTTACCATAAGTTTGCGTAACCTATAATTTCTACGTTCGTTTTGCGTCTGGCGCCCAAAACTATCAGGGTATAAGGGCGTAAATAATAGAGTGAGATACCCTATCATTATCAGGGTATAAGGGCGTAAATAATAGAGTGAGATACCCTATCATAAAACTTGGAATTTTGAAACGCTTCAGCTTTGTTTATTTTTCCTGCTGGATAAATCATCGAGGCCACTTTGTTCTTTTTTTTCCATGTCTTTTTTTATGTCGTGCTGAATTTGTTTTTCATAGAGATCAAACGCCTTCATGTCCTGATAGATCTCGAGTATTTGTTGATCATACTTTGAGACAACCGCCGATAACTTTCGATGGATTTCCATAAAACCATTTCGGGCCATCTTATATCCTTGGACATAATAGGTCCAAGATTCTGGCACACCATGCTTTTGTACAAGGGCACGTTCCTTTTCATATGTTTCATCTAATGTTTTGATTTTATACGTATATCGATCAAGTTCCTCTTCTTCTTTCGCAATGAGCTTTTTTTTATCCCGAATTTCTTGTTCTTTTTGCTTAATCAATATCTGGAGTTTTCTGACTTTCTTATTCATGGTTTAACAAGGCTTTCAAGTCGCGAAACCCTTGATCCAAGGAAACTTTTTCTGTTTTGTTCTGTCGTAAAAACGATTCAAGCGGATCATGGTATTGGATAGCTTCGTCAACTTTTTTATCCCGTCCCTGACGATAGGCCCCCAAACGAATCATATCTGCCATATCTTCATACACCGTCATTAGCTCCCGGGCTTTCTGGACAGCTACCCTTTCATCATCTTCATAACACTCTGGTGTCATCCGTGATAAGCTTTTTAACACATCTATTGCTGGGAAACGGTGTCTTTCTGCAATTTGCCGGCTTAGAACAAGGTGTCCATCAAGGATTCCCCTGACTGTATCTGCGATCGGATCTTGCAAATCGTCTCCATCAACCAAGACCGTAAACAATCCGGTCACGGATCCTGAAGATCCTTTATTCCCTGGCCCTGCACGCTCCAAGAGTCTGGGCAAAGCCGCAAAGACTGACGGTGTATAGCCTTTTGTCGCTGGCAGCTCTCCTGTGGAAAGGCTAATTTCCCTTAAGGCCATAGCAAAACGTGTCACGCTATCCAAAAAGCAAAAAACGCTCTTTCCCTGGTCTCGAAAATATTCAGCAAGAGTTAAGGTCAAATAAGCCGCTTGTTTCCGTTTCAAAGGCGATTCATCCGAGGTTGCCACCACCACAATTGACTTTTTTAAACCTTCTTCCCCCAAGTTCTGTTCAACAAATTCCCGGACTTCTCGACCTCGTTCGCCAATTAACCCAATAACATTCACATCTGCCTGGGAATATTTAGCAATCTGTCCTAGCAACACGGATTTTCCAACGCCTGTTCCCGCAAAGATCCCCATACGCTGACCTCGACAACAGGTGGTAAACACATCTAAAGCCTTAACTCCGGTTTCAATACGTTTTCCCACCCGCTCGCGCTGAAAAGAAACCGGGGGCGATCCATAAACAAAACAGCCCGTCCCCCCCGGCATCAGTTGCCCTCGATCATCAATGGCCTGACCAAACCCATCAATGATGCGACCCAACCATTTTTCATGGGGATAAACCCGGAATTTATCCGCCGTAATGTCGACACGATTTCCTACCTTGATTCCCCAAGCGTCCTCGAAGACCATGGCTTGGACTGTATCTTCAGATAACCCCACAATCTCAGCGGCAAATCTTTTCCCTTCGTGGGTATGGAGGACGCAGTTATTCCCAATGGCCGCAAAGTTTTGCACCCCCTTTATATCGATTAAAAGGCCTTGAACTTTGGACACGCGACCCCAAGGAATTTCCGGTTTTAAGTTTTGAATAACTTCGGCTAAGCCAGAAAGTTCCATTTTCCTTCACAAGATTTTATTGATAAATTTTTATTTCTCATCTAATTTTGCTTTATTGATGTCACAATGTTTTAAGATACATAAATTTTATCACAATTTTTAACATATACCCAACATGCAGATATTTATTTATAACTCTTTACCCTCGACTATGTTAAAGGCAAACGCGTACATATCCTCAGGGTGGACAGCGTATCCGTTTGCAATTTTAACCAGTGAACAAACACAAGGGAAAGGAAAACAGAACCGTACGTGGTACTCCCCACCGGGAAATCTGTACATGAGCTATGTCGATAAATTTCCCCTGGCTTATCAATCGAAAATCTACCAATTAACGTATGTTTTTGGGTTGGCTTTGATCCAAACGCTAAAAGCTTATCTTCCCTCTCATTCCCTTCACTTAAAATGGCCTAATGACGTTCTGATTAATCATAAGAAAGTTTCTGGAATTCTCCTCGAAACCTTTCTTCAAAACGATGGGATTGCTCTTAACACAGGTATTGGTGTGAATATACACCATGCACCGCCACCTGAAAACGTCACCACCCCTCCGATTGCTTTGGCCGACGTTCTGGACCTGGGCAATTTTTCTCAATACACGTTTCTTCAAACATTTTTTGAAATCATCCAGCAGCACCTTCAAGATTGGCGCCAGAACAACTTCAAACGCATTCGCCAGATTTGGCTGTCGTATGCGTGGAAGTGGAAGCAGGATATTCATATTTCTTTAGGCTCAGAAAAAATAAAAGGCCTTTTTGAAGATGTCGATGATCATGGACGGCTTGTCATTACGTATCAGAACACACGCAAACTTGTGTATGCTGGAGAGGTTTTTTGTGGTAAAGAGTCTATAGGAGACATGTCATCATGCTACTTGCCGTAGACATCGGAAATACAAGGGTTAATTTCTGCCTAATGGAGAGGGGAGTAGTTCAGCAAAGAGCAAGCCATCCTTCGAATGAAAGACAGTCCGTCAGCCACTGGCGAGACTTTTTTCACACGACATTTTCTAATTTTCAGGAATGGGATGTTCTGATTAGCTCTGTGGTTCCCTCCCTCGACCAAACCCTTATCCGAAGCTTAAAAGACCTGGGAGCACGGGACATTAAAGGCCTTAGTGACCTCTCTCTCCCTTTAGAAATTGACACCTTAGATCCTATTGGAGATGACCTTGTTGCCACAGCTATCGGAGCTTTAACAGAATACACACCGCCCTTTTTAATTCTTGATCTTGGTACGGCGACAACCTTAGCTTATATTGATAAGCTTGGAACCTTCCAAGGTGTTTCTATTGCTCCCGGGGCCGAAAGTACGCTCAAGGCTCTGACCCAATCTGCGGATCTTTTGCCAAGTATTAAACTTGAAAAGCCCCATACCTTTTTTGGAAAAGATACGGTTTCCTGTTTAAGATCGGGCATGTACCATGGTTTTGGTGGACTCTATAATGGGCTTATCAAAATAGGGTTAAATGAACTTGTGGGGAAGGATTCAGGGAAAGTCCAGGTGATCGCAACCGGGGGCCTGACCCACTATTTTAAAGACATCCTCGATAGGGTTGATTTTATCGATGATCACCTTATATTTAAAGGATTAAATAAAATTTATAATTACAACAAAAATCATTTAGAAAAGAGTTTTCGTATATGAAAAATATAAAAAATTTTGACGGTCTTTATTTCCTACCCCTTGGTGGGTCAGGAGAAATTGGTATGAATTTAAATTTGTATTGTTACAACAATGAATGGTTAATGGTTGATTGTGGCGTGACCTTTACAGATGAAGTGGGGCATGACGTGATTATGCCCGACCCTAAATTTATTACCGACAACAAAAAACACCTAAAAGGCTTGGTTCTGACCCATGCCCATGAAGACCATATTGGTGCTATTCCTTATATTTGGGAACAGTTTCGCTGCCCTTTGTATGCGACCCCGTTCACAGCCGAAGTCATCCGCCGTAAGTTAATTGAAGTTGGGCTTTTAAACGAGGTCACACTGAATGTGATTCAACTTGAACACAAAGTCACTGTGGGCTCATTTGAAGTTGAATACATAGGCTTAACCCATTCTATTCCGGAGCCAAATGCCCTGGCAATCCGAACACCAAAGGGGACCATTTTACACACAGGAGACTGGAAATTTGATCCCGACCCTATTGTCGGAGAAAAAAGCAACTTAAGTCGCTTGAAGGAAATTGGAGATGAAGGGGTCCTGGCGCTTGTTTGTGATTCGACAAATGTTTTTGAGGAGAGCCAATCGGCTTCAGAGCTTCAGGTGCAAAACAGCCTTATTGAGCTAATCAGCCGTCAGAAAAAACGTGTGGCTGTTGCCCTATTTGCAAGTAATGTCGCTCGCTTAAAGTCGTGTTTGGTTGCAGCACAAAAAAACAACCGAAAGGCTTGTTTAGTCGGAAGATCTCTTTGGCGGATGTATGAAATCTCGAAAAACTTAGGGTATCTTGACGGCCTTCCCCCGGTCTTAAAAGAGAATGAAGGTGCTAAAGCCCCACGTCATGAAATCCTGTACCTTTGTACCGGAAGTCAAGGGGAAGAACGGGCCGCTTTATCCAGGATTGCCAAAAGAACCCACCCAAGGATTCGATTGGAATCTGAGGACACCGTGATCTTTTCATCTCGGGTCATCCCAGGGAATGAACTGGAAATTTTTGACCTTCAAAACCGTTTAAGCCGAAATAATGTTCATCTTATCATGGACAACAATAAAAACTTTACCCACGTTTCCGGGCATCCCGGTCGGCTTGAGCTCAAAGAAATGTATCAGCTTGTGCGTCCCCAGTGCCTTATCCCCGTACATGGAGAATATCGCCATATGGAAGAACAGGCCTTTTTAGGCAGAGATTGCGGGATTCCTCAGCAAATCGTCCCCCATAATGGTGGGATTATTGAGCTCACACAGGAAGGGCCTAAGCATGTTAGCGATGTGCATTCCGGACGTATTGCCTTAGAAGGCTCACGCATCGTTAGCCTGAGTTCTCAACATATACAAGACCGACGCTACATGATGCGAACAGGGGCTGTAGCCTTAACGCTTGTGATACATAAAAATGGAAAAGTTGATGAGCCCTTCGTATCAGCCGTGGGGATCACAAAAGACAAACAAGAAAGCGATCTTTTGCGTGAGCATGTTTTTATCAACCTAGGCGAAAGTCTTCGGGATCTTAATGATGCTGATATTCTAATTGATGAGAAATTAAAAGAAACTTGCCGTCGAGCCACGCGAAAAGCAACCAATTTCATATTTGGAATTAAGCCCATCGTAACCACGCATGTTGTCCGGCTGTAAAACATGCTTTTTGCACTGGGGTTTTTGTCTGCAGTGGGGTTAGGTTACTATGATGTCCGCCATTTAAAGCTGCCCTATGTTTTCTTGGGTCTTTTTACAATGGTGGGGATGATCTACAGCCCGATGCCTCTATCTTTTCAGGACCTCCTGTACTCCCCGGATTTGATTTTAGGAATCTTAGGTTTCTGCATTCGATTTGGGGGACGACATATCTACCAAAAGGAAGTGCTCGGCCAAGGCGATATCTGGTTATTAACAGCTATTGGCATGTGGCTTGATTTCGAAGACCTTTCCTTATTTTTTATGATTTGTGGGGGGCTGATCCCCTTGACAAAAAGCCTTCTTCGTACAGGACCTAGGGTTCCTTTTGCCATACCATCTTTAACGGCACTTTATATTATTTTAAGTTGGAAAGCCTTGGCAGGGACAGTCATTTAGTCGGTTATCAAGACATTTTTGCAGCGTGGTGGGAAAGAGGAAAATCCTTTTCCTTCCTTTGTACATTTTTTTTCTTGGTCATAGAAATTTATAAGTTGCGCCTCCCGACCATGAACGGGCCGCCGGTAACAATCTGGGTCTCCTAGACTTTTATAACAATAAAGACCAGGAGGAATATAGGGTGCCTTCGCCGCCCTTGGATCCTCTGAGTTGCTAAGATACACCTCATTAAGGGCGTGATGTTGGCACCCCACAAGCACGAAAGTATAAAATAGGATCAAAGCACGGTACATTCAAAATTAAGAAAAATTTTACTTAATTCCAGCTTATCAGAAAATGTATTAACAAACCCATAAGAATGATTTATAAAGCCCTACCAGTTTTTTAAAAACCGGTGGTGTTGCACCGCAAAGATACACTCAGGATGCTGTCTACAAACGTTCATTGAATGGCCCAACCTATACGCTACTGGAATTAAGGTTTGTATGGACAAAGACCTTCAAAAAGATCTTCATAACGGCACCCCGCCCTTAACGATCATTTTTTTTCACCCTTTTCTTTAAATGAGCCCAATACGCCATTCTTTTGGTCACTTCTCGCTCAAAACCTATATCTTTGGGCGTGTAAAAAACCTGAGTTTGCATTTTTTCGGGAAAGTAATCTTGTCCTGAAAAGCCTTCCGGGGTATCTGGATCATAGATATACCCGTCTCCATACCCCTGCTCCTTCATAAAACGGGTCGGGGAGTTAAGAATGGCCGCAGGTGGAGAGTATGTGTTTGTGGACTGTGCGGCCTTGCGCGCAAGTTTTGACGCCATATAGACCTTGTTTGATTTGGGGGCGGTGGCAAGATACGCCACACATTGGTGTAAGGCTAAATCACCCTCGGGCGAGCCAAGCAATTGAAAGGCTTGTAAAGCTGCAACAGATTGGGGCAAGGCCTGGGGGTCCGCAAGCCCCACATCTTCGCTGGCGAAACGTACACACCGACGCAAAATATAAAGGGGGTCCTCTCCCCCCTCTTGCATACGGGCCAGCCAATAAAGAGACGCATTCACATCACTTCCCCGCATGGATTTGTGCAAGGCGCTTATCAGGTTGTAATGACCGTCTCCCTTTTTATCATAATTGGCTGCCCGTTGGGATAAGACCTTTGGCAGGTCCTGGGTCGAAATCATGGCGTCATAAGAGAACAAAAACTCCGCCATATTTAACAATGCCCGGGCATCCTCATGGGCAAACTGACAAAGCATCTTCTTTCCCTTGGCATCAATAGGAAGTTTTTGGCCCCGCACCCGCTCCACCTTTTCAATCAACTCAGAAAGGTGGCACTCCTCAAGGGAATTGAGCGTATACACTTGCATTCGCGAAAGAAGTGCTGCATTCAGTTCAAAAGATGGATTTTCCGTCGTTGCCCCAATGACAACGATCGTTCCATCTTCGATAAAGGGCAAAAAACTGTCCTGTTGAGATTTATTAAATCGATGGATTTCATCAACAAATAAAAGCGTTTGGCGCCCTTGGGTTTGGGAGTCTTTTGCTCTCTGAAAAATTTTTTTTAAATCTGCAACCCCAGAAAAAATGGCAGATATCTTTTCAAAATGATATCCAGGAAGAGTCGAAAAGACCTTCGCGAGAGTGGTTTTCCCACACCCTGGAGGGCCCCATAATAAAAACGATTTTACATTCTGGGTATCATACATGACCCGAATCGGCTTACCGTGATCCGTAAGGTGATCTTGCCCCAGCACATCGCCTAATGTTTGGGGGCGCAACTGATCCGCTAAGGGCTGAAAACCTGTGTGCGCAAACAAACTCATAAACGCACACTAACGATCCGTCATGATTTTAATCAATTCTCGCATTAAACGTCTCTCATGTTCGGGGGATGCAACCGTTCCGATATGGGCCTTTTCTATGACTCTTTCGTCGGGAAAGACCAAGGGGTTATTCAGAATCTCCGGGTCAATAAAGGGCCGGGATGCCTTGACAGCATTTGCACTAAAGGTTGCATTTGTTGTTTGGGCAATAATTTCGGGTCGCAGCAAAAAGTTAATGAATTTATGGGCATTGTCAGGATGAGGCGCATTTTCAGGAATCACAATCGTATCGACCCATAAAAATGTACCTTTTTTGGGGGTAATGACGTCAATTTCAACGCCCTTTCCAGCCGACTTTGCACTATTTTGGGCGATGGCCACTTCACTGGATAAATCTATGGCAAGGCAAGCGTCGCCATTGGCCAAATCCGTCGAGGTTCGGGTTGAATCAAATCTGGCAATATAAGGCCGCACCTTACGAAGCAACTTAATTGCATCTTGGATGTGGTCTTCCTTCGAACTTGCCGGGGGGTACCCCAAATAGACAAGAAGTGTTGAAAAAATCTCTACGGGGCTTGCATACATGTAAACCCGACACTGAGCGAGTTTTGAAATAATCTCCTTCTCGAAAATCGCGTCATAACCGGTAATTTTCAGGCCCGGAAACAGACGATGAATCTGAGCCTTGTTATAGCCAATGACAACAGTCCCCCAGACAAAAGGAACAGCGTATTGGTTGTGAGGATCCGCATCCTCTAATCGTTTCATAAGCAAGGGGTCAAGGCGCCTGAGATTCGGAATCTTGTCTTTTTGTAATGGCTGGTACATCCCCACTTCGATTTGACGCTTAACATAAGGCCAGGTGCTTGGGAAAACAATGTCATAATTCGAATTTCCCGTAAGCAATTTGGCTTCTAAGATTTCATTTTGGCTGAAAAAATCGAAGGTGACTTCAATACCCGTTTCATTTTCAAACTGTTTGATAACCTCAGGCGGTATGGTCCCTGCCCAGCCACATAAGTTCAAAGATTCTCGAGCCAGGGCCACGGGGATATAGAGAAATAGGAAAAAAAGACCTCGCATGGGAAACCAAAAATATATATTGATACTTAAGATCTTAAAAGATCTAGCGCGATTTGAGAACTAAAAATCGCACGGGCGCTTCGAAAATAATGATTGACGCCCCCCCGTTTTTAATGTAGGAAATCTACAGGTATTGGACATAAAATTGCGAGTATTTCAGATGAGAACATTCTCATTAAAACCAGCAGATGTAGAAAAAAAATGGATGATTGTTGATGCCGAAGGCCTAGTATTGGGCCGTTTAGCATCTATTATCGCCAACCGGCTGCGCGGCAAACATAAACCCACTTACACGCCTCATGTTGATTGTGGGGATAACATTGTTGTGATTAACGCTGAAAAAGTAAAATTCACGGGCAACAAAAAATCCGACAAAACTTACTATCGACACACAGGGCATCCTGGGGGGATTAAATCCCAAACAGCTGAAGATATGCTCTCTGGCCGTTTTCCGGAACGCGTCATCGAGATGGCTGTGAAACGAATGGTTCCTAGTGGACCATTAGGCCGTGAGCAGTTAAGAAATCTGCGTGTATATAAGGGAGCGGAGCACCCTCATGCGGCACAAAAGCCTGAAACATTAGATGTTGCGGCTATGAATGCGAAAAACACCCGTTACGCAAGCAATTAAAAAGGATTCACATGACACGTGAAAAAGTAGATTTAAAAGATCTTAAGCAAGTTGTCTCCAAGGATGAACCTGTCATTAACCAACGCATCCTCGCGGATGACAAGCACAATGAAGCACCGGTTTATGAAAGAACTGTTGATAAACAAGGACGCTCTTATGCAACGGGCAAACGAAAAGATTCTATAGCTCGTGTTTGGGTCAAGCCTGGAACTGGGAAATTTACCATTAATAACAAGCCCCAAGACGAGTACTTCAAACGCGCAACATTACGCATGGTGATTGAGCATCCCTTTGCTGTAGTGGACCGCAAAGACAAGTATGATGTTGTGTGCACCATTGTTGGTGGCGGCCTCTCTGGCCAAGCGGGAGCCCTGTGTCATGGAATATCTAAGGCATTGGTTCTTCAAGAACCCGAAGTACGATCGTTATTGAAAAAAGAAGGGCTTATTACCCGGGATAGCCGTGTGGTTGAGCGCAAAAAGTACGGCAGGAAAAAAGCACGGAAAAGCTTCCAATTTTCGAAGCGTTAATTTTCAAAGGCTTTTTATTTCAATTCAACCCTATATTCATATGAATATAGGGTATGACGTTTTAGATCACCGATTTCAAAATCCCCGACCCCGAAGTGTATATTCCCAAGCCCGAAAGTTTTCAGATCTACTCAATGGGATGATGACGACCAACGCCCATAAACTTTGTAGACTATCATAGAGTTCACCACCCCTTTTCCAATTTTAAAAGGTTTTTATACTCTGCCTACTGAGATCGCAGAAAGTTACGTATGCCTTCGCTCATGAACCGTGGCATGTTTCCTTATAGGGGTTGATGAAGTTGCGGATATCGATTCGTCTAAGCCATAACTACTTGCCTTCAGCATATTTCTGCGAGACCTGATCACCAAAATTTCCCTTACACCAACATCGCATATTTTGTTCGCATAAGAGAAACTTGAATTGGCTCAGGTTACAACTCTATATTTTTTTCGTCTGGTATTTTTTCGTCCGATATTTCTTACGAGGTTGTTTTACATCTGTTTCTCCCTCCCTCTTCCTTTTCCCAGTACTTGATGACCCTTTATAGTGTGAGGTCAATGCAGGATTCAGCGGTTCAGGTCTACAAAGTTCTTGAGTAAAAATAGTGCGAATAGGAATCTCTTCATCACACCTCAAAGAAAGACTGATATCATCATCCAAAGAAGAATATACGGGGTTCTTTACCGAATCAGCAAGGTATGAAGGTTCTCTAAAATGATTGTCTTTTGCGTTAATTTGTTCAAGTGAAGGACTTTTAGGAACAGCATGAAAAGGCGACACATTGGAATTAAAAGAACGATCATGTTCTGTGGGATGTGAAGCGATGAATTTTCCCGAATCTTTGAGTTCACTGTAAAGACGATTGTACAAAACCATAAGGTCAGGTATTTGGTTATTGTTGGCTTCTGCATGAGCACTGTTCTCATTTTCCAAAAAGTGAAATTCTTCCTCATAAAAAGTGCCCCTATTCTGTAAGGACGAAACATCAGGCCAGCCTGAAACAGGGCTATAAGCTGAAGGTTCCAGGAAACTATCTTCCATCGCCTCAAGCGAGTGTAAAGAGGGGCTCCCAGGATCCCCAGAAACACGAAGCGGTGAATCAGGAGGAGTACAAATATAATCTTTACTGAGCTTTTTGATGACTTCAGCATGTATATCCTCTTCGGTATGACCAGTAGATCCGTAAGATACCGAAGAATGTGGCATTTCTTCTTCAGTTTGAAAACCTCTATGTGTCCTGTGATCATCGTTGAAGGTACCCCCACCTCCCAATGCTGAACAAGTGAGAGATGTAAGTAGAGAAAGAAAAAATCCTTTTCTGTAAAAAATATTATTTAATTCACAGTACACATTAAAAGTTTTATTGTCAACTATATCCACTTTAAATAACTATCTGAATTTTACTTAAGTCCTCGATTCATAGGATGAATTCACGAGGTGACTTTCATGACGGCTACAGATTTTTCCAAAGAAGCACACAGCAGGCAGCTTTTTTTACAAAATCTCTCCTAAAGTCACCTCGATTTTTATGCCCCTGGGGGAATGTTTTCCGATGTGAACAACTGGAAGGACGGCCCTAATGAACGAGGTGACTGAATACACACAGCCACACCCTTTTCTACGATGTCCTTGGCTCGGCCATGATACCAGATCTTGTCTTTTTTGGGTTTATTCCCCAAGACAACATGTGATAGTGTCACATTACAAATGTTTGACAGGAAGACCCCGCTTCTTCTAAAGACAGAAAGAAGGGAAAATGGCTTGTGATCCAAATATAATTGCGTTCCTTGGTTTTAGTGTGTCCCTATTATTGTTATTTTCTTTACCACCTTTTCCGCGATCATGAGGAATCCTTTGGCTTCATAAAATTTTCTGCTAAACTAAGGTAGGATCGAAAAAAGGGATGTTTACTATGAAAAAGTTGCAACACGAATCTGATGAAAACGCTCTTAAGACTTTAAAAAATCTCAAATCTTTTTATATTGATGGCATGG
>SL_7KL_010_BRINEDRAFT_10000391_pt1 | contig 20667 bp, 18 predicted proteins | sample SodLak_010_BRINE_FD_10663 | JGI IMG/M metagenome (IMG submission 10663)
ACCGCGATCAAGAATGTCACCATCAATGAGCCGTTTTTTCAGGGCCATTTCCCGATCCGTCCGGTGATGCCTGGCGTGCTGATTCTGGAAGCCATGGCGCAGGCTTGCGGACTTCTGGCCTTCGCCACCGAGGGCGAGGCGCCGGGGAGCACGATTTTCTATCTGGTTGGGGTGGATAACGCCCGCTTCAAGCGCCCGGTGGAGCCAGGGGACCAGGTGCGGCTGGAGAGCCGCATCGCGCGGCGGCGCCGCGGTATCTGGGTTTTTGATGCCCGGGCCTCGGTGGATGGCCAGCTGGTCGCGGAAGCCGAGATCATGTGCACGATGCGGGACATTTCGGCTTGATTCATCCAAGTGCCATCATCGATCCGGCTGCGAGCCTGGCCGACGATGTCGCCGTTGGCCCCTTTTCCATCATCGGTCCCGAGGTGGAAATCGGCTCCGGCACCACGATCGGGCCGCATGTAACGCTGCGTGGGCCGACGCGCATCGGTCGGGATAACAGAATCTTTCAGTATTCATCGATCGGTGAACAGCCCCAGGACAAGAAATACAGCGGTGAAAAGACGCGGCTCGAGATTGGTGACCGCAATACCATTCGCGAATTCGTGACCATCAATCGCGGCACCGCGCAGGATCGGGGTCTGACCAGTATCGGCAACGATAACTGGATCATGGCGTACGTCCACGTGGCCCACGATTGCGTTATCGGTGACCGGACGGTGTTTGCCAATGGTTCTTCACTCGCCGGCCATGTACTGGTTGGCGACGACGTCATTCTTGGCGGGTTTAGCCTGGTACATCAATTCTGCAATATCGGGGCGCACGCTTTCACCGGAATGGGCAGCACGGTCAAGCAGGATGTGCCGCCCTTCATTACCGTTTCCGGCAATCCGGCCGAGCCCCATGGCGTGAATGCCGAGGGTCTGCGGCGTCGCGGCTTTGATCAGCCGGAAATACAGGTGCTGCGCCGTGCCTACCGGATTCTGTACAAGTCGGGACTGCGTCTGGAGCAGGCTGTTGCTCAGTTACAGCCGCTGGCCGAAGACTGCGCTGCTGTTGGCGAGCTGCTGGACTTCATCGCATCGGCCAAGCGTGGACTCGTCCGCTAGGGTCGCGGCGCATGCATTCTGAAACCGCACCTGGGACGACGTCGCCCGACAGCCGCTGTCTGCGCATCGGAATCTTAGCCGGGGAACTGTCGGGTGACCTGCTTGGCGGCGGCCTGATGCGCGAACTGCGCCGGCTGTTTCCCCGCGCGCAATTCGAAGGCATCGGCGGCGAGCGTATGCTCGCCGAAGGCATGGACAGCCATTATCCGCTGGAAGCGTTGTCGGTGATGGGCCTGCTGGAAGTCCTGCGCCATCTGCCGCGTCTGCTTGGGATCCGCCGTCACCTGCGGAAGCATTTCCTGGCGAACCCGCCGGATCTTTTCATTGGTATCGACGCCCCGGACTTCAATCTTGGTCTTGAGCGCAGCCTGCGGGATGCCGGTATTCCTACCGTGCACTATGTCAGCCCGACCGTCTGGGCCTGGCGCCAGGGACGGGTCAAGACGATCCGGAACTCGGTGGACCTGATGCTGAGCATTTTCCCTTTCGAAGCGGAATTTTTCCGTCGCCACGATGTGCCCGTGACTTTTGTTGGCCACCCCCTGGCTGACGAGATTCCGCTGCAGCCGGACCGTGAGGCGGCCCGGGAAAGCATGGGACTGCCTCAGTTGCCGGCATTGGTAGCGGCAGTGCTTCCCGGAAGTCGCATGAGCGAGGTGTCATTGCTCGGACCAGTATTCCTCGACACCGTGGAATGGCTGTGCGCGCGTCGTGATGGGATCCGTTTCCTCGTTCCCTGCGCCACGCCCCGAATCCGGGCTTATCTGGAGCAGTTGCTTGCAGAACGGCCCCCGGACTTACCAGTGGAATTGCTGGATGGCAAGGCCCGGGAATGCATGACTGCCGCGAATGCGGTCCTGGTCGCATCGGGTACGGCAACCCTGGAAACATTGCTGCACCAGCGGCCGATGGTTGTCGCCTACAAGGTCACCCCGGTTACTGGCTGGCTGGCCAGGCGCTTGATCAAGGTGCCATTCTTCGCCATGCCGAACCTGATTGCCGGCGAGCGATTGGTCGACGAGTTCGCGCAGGAGGAGGCTACAGTGTCGAATCTTGGTCCGGCCATGCTCACCTTGCTCGACGACCGTAGTCAGCGGGAAGAACTCATTACCCGGTTCCGTGCCCTGCATGCGCTGATGAAACAGGATGCGAGCCGGCAGGCGGCCCTTGCCGTGGCGCGTTTACTTGAGGCGCGGGCATGAGTCAGATCGAACTCTGGCCGGAAATAAATGAGATCGTGTTGTGTGCCGGGGTCGATGAAGTCGGACGCGGTCCGCTGGTTGGTGCGGTGGTGGCGGCGGCCGTGATTCTCGATCCAGGCCGGCCAATCGTCGGTCTGACTGATTCCAAGAAACTCAATGCCAGGCGTCGTGAGGCGCTTGCGCTGGAGATTCGGGAGCGGGCTACCGCCTGGAGCATTGGCGAGGCCAGTGCCGCCGAAATCGACCGCCTGAATATCCTGCATGCCTCGCTGCTCGCCATGCGGCGGGCGGTGGAGGGCCTGAAAGTTGCGCCGGCGTCGGTGCTGGTTGACGGCAACCGCTGCCCGGAAGGACTAGCCTGTCCGGCGCAGGCCATCGTGGGCGGCGATGCGTGCGAGCCCTCGATCGGTGCAGCGTCGATCCTGGCCAAGGTCTATCGGGATGCGCAGATGGACGCCTTGCATGCGATCCACCCGGGCTACGGCTTCGACCGCCATCGCGGCTATCCGACTGCCGATCATCGGCAGGCACTACAGCGACTGGGCCCGCTCCCCGAACATCGCCGTTCCTTCCGACCCGTACGTGATGCGCTCGCGGCCGAATCTAACGTAAAATCTTAAACGTAAAACATAAAACGTTGGTTATAAAACACCTTTCACGATCTTTGTCACTTCGTCGATCTGCTCGTCGGTCAGTTCAGGAAACATCGGCAGCGACATGCAGCGACGGGAAATGTCCTCGGTGACCGGGAGCGTCAGCCCCTTGCAATCGTCCCTGAACACGTCCTGCTGGTGCAGGGGCACGGGGTAGTAGACGGCACAGCCGATCTGCTTTTCGCGTAACGCGGCGAGAATGTCGTCGCGGCGCTCGGAGAGCAGGGTGTACTGATGGTAGACGTGCTGCATGCCGGGGCGCTCACTCGGCACCACCACGCCGGGCAGGTCGCCAAGCGCTTTCGAATAGGCATGGGCGGCCCGCCGGCGACCGGCGTTGAAGGTGTCGATGTGCTTGAGTTTGGCGCGCAGGATGACCGCCTGCATCTCGTCCAGCCGGCTGTTATAGCCGATCACGTGATGGTAATAGCGCTCGCGGCTGCCGTGGTTGCGGTAGACCCGCAGTTCTTCGGCGATGGCATCGGAATTGGTCGAAACCATGCCGCCGTCGCCGTAGCAGCCGAGATTCTTGCTCGGGAAAAAGCTGTGGCAGCCGGCGATCCCGAAGCCGCCGGTCTGGATGTCGTCCATGGTCGCGCCGAAGGACTGGGCGCAATCCTCGATCAGTAGCAGGTCATTCTCACAGGCCAGCCGCTGCAGTGTCTTGATGTCCGCAGGCTGGCCGAACAGGTGTACCGGCATGATGACCCGGGTGCGCTCGGTAATGGCCTGGCGCACGAGTTCCGGATCCAGATTCATGGTGTCCAGCTCGATATCGACGAAAACCGGAGTCGCACCGACATAACGGATCGCTTCGGCAGTGGCGATGAAGGTGAACGCGCTGGTGATGACTTCGTCCCCTGGCCCGATGCCGGCGGCGCGCAGGGCAAGATGCAGCGCATCGGTGCCAGAGGCACAGGCCACGGCGTGTTTCACGCCCAGATAGGCTGCTGCCTCCTGTTCAAAGGACTGGACGTTCGGACCAAGAATAAACTGGGCGCCATCCAGCACTTTCAGCAGTTCCCGTTCGATTTCCTCACGGATGACAGGATACTGCGCGGTGAGGTCCACCATTGGAATCATGTGTTTCGCCTCTAACTCTGTCGGCCGCTGCCGGCCCGATTGGACTTGATGCGGTCGAGCATGGGGTTGCAATGCAGCAGGCGGCCGATTTCCATCGCCGTCTGCAAGGCCTGAAGTCCATCCTCGCCGCTGACGATGGGCCGTGTGCCCTGGCGGACACTGACGAGAAAGGCCTCGATTTCCGCGAGCAGCGCGTCGCCTGCATCGAAGCTGACCTGCTCGGACTCGATGTCGGGAATTCCCGGATGCTGTTCGCCGTCGCCGGTGCGCCGGATATCCAGGCTCCGCGCCTGAAAATCCAGGGCGATATAGCCGCTTTGTTGGAACAGCCGCATCTTGCGCTCGCTCTTCTGGCTGACCCGGCTCGCGGTAACATTGGCCACGCAACCGTTCTCGAATTGCAGACGCGCGTTGGCGATATCGATGTCGTTGGAGATCACCGGCACGCCATTGGCGTCGATCCGACTCAGGGGCTGGTTCACCAGCGTCAGGATGATGTCGATGTCGTGGATCATCAGATCCAGCACCACGCTGACGTCCGCGCCCCGCGGGTTGAACGGTGCCAGGCGGTGGGATTCGATGAACAGCGGCACATCGATTCGGTCGGACAGCGCCTGCACCGCGGGGTTGAACCGTTCCAGATGACCCACCTGCAGCCGCAGGTTCCGCGCCGTGGCGGTGTCCACCAGTTGCCGGGCTTCCTCCAGTGTTGCCGTGATCGGTTTTTCCACGAGTACGTGGATGTCCAGATCGAGCATATCCATGGTCACGGCATGGTGCAGCCTGGTCGGTACCACCACGCTCACCACATCGACCCGACCGGCCAGTTGCCGATGGTCGGTCAAGGCCTCGCAGCCAAGTTCGGCCGCGACGCTGGCGGCGCGCTCGGCATCGGTGTCGACGATGGCGACCAGCTCCGAGTCCGGCAGCGCCGCATACTTCTGGGCATGAAAGCGGCCCAGGTATCCGGTGCCGATGACCGCTGCGCGCAATTTGCTCATCGGGTAATGCCTCGTTTGCTTGTTCGTATGAAGGCGAGCAGATCGCTGATGGAGGCGCTATCCAGCGCCGGATCCGCCTCAATGGCGGCTAGCGCCTCGCTCAGCCGCAGGTTACTGCGAAACAGCAGGCGATAGGCCTTGCGGATCTGCTGGATCGTTTCGGCATCAAAGCCGTTGCGCTGCAATCCCCGTCGGTTCACGCCAAAGAGCCGGGCATGATTGCCCGAGGCCATGGCGTAGGGGGGAATGTCCATCGGCGCCATGGTGCCGCCGCCCAGCATTGCGTAAGCACCGATGCGTGCGAACTGGTGAATGGCGCAGAGTCCCGCGACGTTGACATGGTTACCGACAGTGACGTGACCGGCGAGCGTGGCGCCGTTCGCCAGGGTGATGTGATCGCCAAGCAGACAGTCATGCCCGACATGGCTATAGGCCATCAGATAATTTTCATTGCCGATGCGCGTGACGTGGGTTTCCTTGGTGGTCGCCCGGTGAATGGTGACGAACTCGCGCAGCACGTTGTTGTTACCGATTTCCAGGCGGGTCGGCTCGCCACGGTAGCCGCGATCCTGAGGCGCCGTGCCGATGACACAGTGGGGACCGACCTGGTTCCCCCTGCCCAGCCGCGTCGGGCCCTCAAGGACGGCGTGGGCGCCGACAGTGCAGCCTTCGCCGAGCTCGACATCGGCGCCGATCACGGCACCTGCGGCGACGATGACGGAGTCGCCTAGAGACGCTCCAGGGTGTACGGTTGCGGTCTCGTGAACGGTCGGCACTCGCTGATTCCGGTTTGCTGCTAGGATTCGCCGGCCTGTTGCCGGCAGCGGTTCCCGAGGCGCGATTTCAAGACGCTATGGTGGCACCGGTCGGGGCGCCGGATTCGATGAATCCCGGCGATGGCGGGGCCTTTCCAGAGACTGGATATGCTGGCCCGAACGTGCCGAAGGATGACGCAAGCCCAGATCGAAGTCGAGCATGAACCAGACCTTTGTCCATCTGAATCTGCACACCGAGTTTTCTCTGGTCGACGGCATCGTCCGTATCCGGCCGTTGATGAACGCTGTGGCCAGGCAGGGCATGCCGGCGGTTGCGATGACCGATCAGGGCAACCTGTTCGGCATGGTGAAATTCTACAAGGCGGCCCTCGCTGCCGGCATCAAACCCCTGATCGGCGCGGATCTCTGGATCGAGGACCACACCAGTACTCAGGGTCGCTGCCGGGTCACGGTGCTGGTCCGGACCACGGCCGGTTACACCAGCCTGACCCGGTTGATTTCCCGCAGTTATATAGAGGGCCAGCACGGCGATGTGCCCGTGGTGACGAGGGACTGGCTGGAGCAGGATCATGAGGGCCTGATCGTGCTTTCCGGCGGCCGCGAAGGCGACGTCGGTCAGGCCTTGCTGGCAGAAGACCTGGAAACCGCGCGCGAGCGACTGGCCTGGTGGTGCCGGCTTTTCCCGGGCGATTACTACCTCGAACTGCAGCGCGCCGGTCGGCCGGGCGATGAGGAGCATGTGCATGCCGCGGTGATGCTGGCCGCCGACAATGATGTGCCAGTGGTTGCCACCAATGTTGTGCGCTTCATCTCGACCTCGGACTTCGAGGCCCACGAGGCCCGCGTCTGCATTCACGATGGCCGCACTCTGGCCGATCCGCGTCGGCCGCGCCACTTCAGCGAAGAACAATATCTGCGCTCGCCGGAGGAGATGGCCGCGCTGTTCAGCGATCTGCCGGAAGCCATCGAGAACACGGTAGAGATTGCCCGGCGCTGCAATCTCGAGATCACACTGGGCAAGAATGTCCTGCCGGACTTCCCGATCCCTGATGGTCTGAGCGAGGCCGACTTTCTACGGCAGGAAGCTTTTACGGGTCTGGAGCGGCGTCTGGGTCAGCTCCAGGCCTTGCGGGACGCGCCAGCGGTAGACCGCGAACGCTACGTCCAGCGCCTGGAGCGGGAACTGGACGTGATCATTCAGATGGGCTTTCCGGGCTACTTCCTTATCGTGGCCGACTTCATCCGCTGGGCCAAGCAGAACGACATCCCGGTGGGGCCGGGGCGCGGTTCCGGTGCCGGCTCGCTGGTGGCATTTGCGCTGGATATCACGGACCTCGATCCGCTGCGCTATGACCTGTTGTTCGAACGTTTCCTTAACCCGGAACGGGTTTCGATGCCGGATTTCGATATCGATTTCTGCATGGAAGGCCGCGACCGTGTCATCGATTACGTGGCCGAGAAGTATGGTCGGGAAAAGGTCTCTCAGATCGCGACCCACGGCACCATGGCGGCGCGGGCCGTGGTGCGTGACGTGGGCCGCGTGCTGGGTCATCCATACGGCATGATCGACCGCATCGCCAAGCTCATTCCCTTCGAGATCGGCATGACCCTGGACAAGGCTCTGGAGCAGGAGCCGGATCTGAAGGCGCAGTACGACGACGACGAGGAAATCACGACGCTGCTGGACCTGGCGATGAAGCTCGAAGGTCTGTCGCGCAATGTCGGCAAGCATGCCGGCGGTGTCGTGATCGCGCCGACGGCGCTGACCGACTTCTCGCCGCTGTACTGTGAGCCGGGCGGTGCCTCGCTGACCACGCAGTACGACAAGGACGACGTCGAGGAAGTGGGGCTGGTGAAGTTCGACTTCCTGGGTCTGCGCACACTGACCATCATCGACTGGACGGTGAAGGCGGTGAACGCGATCCGCGCCGAACAGCAGGAGACGGCGCTCGATATCTCCACGATACCCCTGGACGACCGGAGCACCTTCGACCTGCTGAAGCGCTGCGCCACCACCGCAGTGTTCCAGCTGGAGTCCCGTGGCATGAAGGACCTGATCCGGCGGCTGCAGCCGGACAACTTCGAGGACATCATCGCCCTTGTTGCCCTGTTCCGCCCTGGCCCGCTGCAGTCCGGCATGGTCGACGACTTCATTGACCGGAAGCAGGGGCGCGCCAAGCTGGCATATCCGACCCCGGAGCTGCACCGCGTCGAACTGGAGCCGGTGCTGAAACCGACATATGGAGTGATCCTGTACCAGGAGCAGGTGCAGCGTATCGCCCAGGTCCTGGCCGGCTATTCCCTCGGCGGTGCAGATTTGCTGCGGCGCGCGATGGGCAAGAAGAAACCCGAGGAAATGGCCAAGCAGCGGGCGATCTTTCTGAAGGGCGCAACCGAGAACGGCCTCAGTGAGCAGCATGCCACCGGCATCTTCGATCTGATGGAGAAGTTTGCCGGTTACGGCTTCAACAAGTCGCATTCGGCGGCCTATGCCCTGTTGTCCTACCAGACTGCCTGGTTGAAGGCGCATTTTCCGGCGCCATTCATGGCGGCCGTCCTGTCCTCGGATATGGATAACACCGACAAGGTGGTGACCCTGATCGAGGAATGCCGGGATATGGGACTGACGGTGGCGCCGCCGGATCTCAACCGCTCGGGCTTCCGCTTCCGCGCGGCCGATGAATCCACGGTCATCTACGGCATGGGCGCCGTGAAAGGCGTCGGCCAGGGTGTGATTCAGGCCATGGTGTCCGAACGCGAGGCCAGTGGCGATTTCAAAAGCCTCCATGATCTCTGTCGGCGACTCGATGGTCGACGTCTCAACCGGCGTGTGCTGGAGGCGCTGGTGCGTGCCGGCTGCATGGATTCAATCGGTCCCAATCGGGCCACCCTGATGGCCACCATTGCACCGGCGCTGAAGGCTGCAGAGCAGCAGTCGCGAAATGCCGCCGTGGGCCAGAACGATATGTTCGGCCTGGCCGAACCGGCGGCTGATGCTAGCAGTGCGGGGCCGACGATCGAGCCCCTGCCTGAATGGGAGGAAGACGAGCGGCTGCAGGCGGAGAAGGAAACGCTGGGCTTATATCTCACGGGCCACCCGATCACCCGCTACGAGGGTGAGCTCTCGCGGGTGGTCAGCGGTCGGATCAGCGGCCTTGTCGCCAACGCGTCCCCAGCCGAGGGCGGTGGCCGGGGCGGTGAGCGCCGTGTGGTGGCGGCCGGCCTGGTGATGTCCATGCGGGTCCGCAACACCCAGACAGGCAATCGCATTGCCATGCTGGTGCTGGATGATCGCACGGGACGAATCGAGGTGACCTTGTTCACTGAGGCCTACCGGAAATTCGGGCACCTGATCAGCAAGGATCGTCTGCTGGTGGTGGAGGGTAATCTCGGTTACGACGATTTCTCGGACGGCTGGCGAATCAACGCCGACCGGGTGCTGGATATCGGTGAGGTGCGTGAGGCTTATGCCCGCCGCCTGGTGCTGCGGGTCGCGGCGCCGGCCTTTGCCAACGGCTCGGTGGAGTCGCTGCGCATGGCCTTGACTCCGTTTCGTGACGGAGGCTGTCCGGTGTGGCTGGAATACGAGGGCGAGCAGGCCTCGGCGGTTCTGCGGCTTGGGGATGAATGGCGGGTAAGGCCGTCGGATGAGTTGCTGCAACGCCTTACCGCGCTCGGTGGTCAAGGCGCGGTCCGGGTCGAGTATTAGGAATTTTTCCGCAGGCGAGCGTTTGCCTGCGGCCATCGTGGTTCGCTTGCCAGATCCCGGGCGGGTGGCTACCGTATCGCCCTGTCCTGCGGTTGCCGCCTGTGGCGAGCCGCGCCTGTCCTGTTACTGGCGGTCGCTATGAATCTGAATTTTCTCGACTTCGAACGTCCCATCGCCGAACTGGAAGCCAAGATTGACGAGCTGCGGTTCGTCGGTGATGACAACGATCTGAATATTCACGAGGAAATCCAACGGCTGCGCGACAAGAGCGACAACCTCACGGCCGAGATCTTTGGCCGTCTTAGCGCCTGGCAGATCGCGCAGCTCGCGCGTCACCCCCAGCGCCCTTATACGCTGGATTACCTGCCGCGCCTGACCACCGAATTTCGCGAGCTGCATGGTGATCGTGCCTATGCCGATGATCCGGCGATCGTTGGTGGTATCGGTCGACTGGATGGCCGGCCGGTGATGATCATCGGTCACCAGAAGGGGCGGGACACGCGCGAGAAGATCCGCCGTAACTTCGGCATGCCACGGCCGGAAGGCTATCGAAAGGCGCTCAGACTGATGCAGACCGCCGAGCGATTCGGGCTGCCGGTCCTGACGTTCATCGACACTCCGGGGGCATATCCCGGTGTCGGCGCCGAGGAGCGGGGCCAGAGTGAGGCGATTGCCCGCAACCTCCAGGTTATGTCCAGCCTCAAGGTGCCGGTGATCTGCACGGTGATCGGTGAGGGCGGCTCCGGCGGGGCGCTCGCCATAGGCGTTGGTGATCGCCTGAACATGCTCAGCTACAGCACCTACGCCGTTATTTCGCCCGAAGGCTGTGCCTCGATCCTGTGGAAAAGCGCGGAGCGCGCCCAGGATGCTGCCGAGGCCATGGGAATCACTGCATCGCGGCTGAAGGAACTGGGGCTCGTTGACGAGGTGCTGGATGAGCCCCTTGGCGGAGCGCATCGGGACGTGGATACCATGGCCGAGACGCTGAAATCCCGGCTGCGTCGGCAACTTGCCGTGATCGAGGCCGAGGGCTCCGAGCGCATGCTGGAACGACGGTACGAGCGTCTCACCTCCGTTGGTAACTGGAAGGACTAGGTCGCTGAGCGCCGGCGGCCCGCGTGAACCCCATGCCTGCGCGTTGCCCCGAGACACTCCTGCAACATCTGCCGCCGGCGCGGCGCTATCTGGTCGCCTTCAGTGGTGGCTGTGATTCCCTGGTTCTGCTGCACCTGATGCGAGCCTTGCGCTCGCGACTGCCTGGCGCGTTGAGCGCAGCCCACGTCAACCATGGCCTGCATCCGCTGGCCTCCGACTGGGCGGCGCACTGTGGCGCCGTCTGNCGCGACTGGGATATTCCCTTTACCTGCCATGAGCTTGCGCTGGAAGCCGGTGCCAACCTTGAGGCCCGGGCCCGCGAGGCCCGTTATCGGGTTCTGGCGGACGGGCTTGACCCGGAGACGGTGCTGCTTACCGCCCACCATGCCGACGATCAGGCAGAAACCGTTCTGTTGCGGATGCTGCGCGGCAGCGGCGTCGTCGGCCTGGCCGGTATCCGAGAGCAGCGCTCCCTCGCCGGGGCGCGTCTGGTGCGTCCCTTGCTGGGCTGGTCACGCGCTGAGTTGCGCCGCTACGCCCGGGCCCGGGGCCTGCAATGGCTGGAAGATCCAGCGAACGACGAGCTGGCGCAGGATCGCAATTTTCTCAGGCATGAGGTCCTGCCGACGCTGAGCCAACGCTGGCCGGCGGTTGCGCAGGGGCTATCGCAACTGGCGGATGATGCCAGTGAGACGGACCTCCTGTTGGCTGATCTGGCCCGGCTCGATGGCCTGGTCGATTCCTGGTGCCTGCCGCTGGAACGGATCAGATCCTTGTCAGGTGGTCGTGCGCGGAACCTGGTACGGCAGTGGATTCGACATCAGGGTCTGCCGGTACCGGGGCGCCGACAGCTTGAGGTGGGCCTGCAAGCACTCTGTTCGGCTGGAGCTGACCGTGCGCCGGAAGTGGTCTGGCCCGGTGGCCGGATCAGACGCTACCGTCACCTGCTTTACCTGGATCACGGTGGGCCGCCACCGGTAATCCCCGACAGGCTTGCCGTCAGTGGTGCGCCAGACCAGGAAACATCCTGCGGCCGACTGAGCTGGCATGGAGGTGGCGCATTCGATCGGGCGCTGCTGGAGCGCGGTGAGCTGTATCTGTGGTTCGGCGCATTGCGCACAAGGCTGGTTCCTTTGGGGCGCCCGGCGAAACGGCTGGGCCGGCTGCTGCAGGAGGCGGGAGTCCCGCCCTGGCAACGGCCTGCCTGGCCAATGCTATGCACTGGCGATGCGGTGCTGGCCGTGCCCGGGGTCTGCGTTTGCGAGGGCGCCGCAGCGGTTGTTCATGGCACCGGCCTGAGCCCATGCTGGGAGCCCAATCCGGATCTCTGAAGCATGCGCTATCGGCCGTTTCGCGTTGTGCGGGACAGGCCCTTCTGCTAAATTATGGAGCCGTCCCGCAGGCCGCCCGGCTCTGCCCCTTAAAGCGCTCCAACGGGGATCCGATGACCCGATACATCTTCATTACCGGCGGCGTCGTGTCGTCGTTGGGCAAGGGAATTGCCTCAGCCTCCCTCGCCAGCATTCTTCAGGCGCGTGGTCTCGAAGTCACCCTGATCAAGCTCGACCCCTATATCAACGTCGATCCTGGAACGATGAGTCCGTTTCAGCACGGCGAGGTCTACGTGACCGAGGACGGGGCCGAAACCGATCTGGATCTGGGTCACTACGAACGCTTCGCACGGACAATCACTACGCGCCGCAATAATTTCACCACCGGTCGGATCTACGAGAACGTGATCCGAAAGGAACGGCGCGGCGACTATCTTGGCGGCACCGTGCAGGTCATCCCGCACATCACCGACGAGATCAAACGCTGTATCCGGGAGGGTGCCGAAGGCAGCGATGTCGCTCTGGTGGAAATTGGCGGCACGGTGGGTGACATCGAATCGCTGCCATTCCTGGAAGCGATCCGGCAGATGGGCGTCGAGCACCGCCGCAACAGCCTGTTCATTCATCTGACGCTAGTGCCGTTCATCGGCGCCAGCGGCGAAATGAAAACCAAGCCGACCCAGCATTCGGTGAAGGAGTTGCGCTCCATCGGCATCCAGCCGGATATCCTGCTGTGCCGGGCGACCCGGCCAATCCCGGACGATGAACGACGGAAGATTGCGCTGTTCACCAACGTCGAGCAGGAAGCGGTGATCTCGGCACTGGACGTGGATGATATCTACAAGGTCCCGCTGGTGCTGCATGCCCAGGGGCTGGATCGCATTGTTGCCGAGAAACTGGGGCTGGACTTGCCAGCGGCAGACCTCTCCGACTGGCAACGGGTCGTGGATGCGCGAGGTCGTCTTGATGGCGCGGTGACCATTGCCATGGTCGGCAAGTACATCAACCTCGCGGATGCCTACAAGTCATTGAGCGAGGCATTGATTCACGCCGGGATTCACACCCTGACCAAGGTCAATATCCGCTATGTCGACTCCGAGGAGCTGGAGCGGGACGGTGTAAGCCGACTGGATGACGTGGATGCGGTTCTGGTGCCCGGCGGGTTCGGCAATCGTGGCGTCGAAGGCAAGATCATGGCGGCGCAGCATGCTCGCGAATCCGGCATTCCATACCTGGGTATCTGTCTTGGCATGCAGGTGGCGGTGATCGAGTTCGCGCGCCATGTGGCCGGATTGGAGGGTGCGCACAGCACCGAGTTCGACCGGGATGCGCTGCATCCGGTGATCGGCCTGATTACGGAATGGATGACCGAGGACGGGCATCTGGAACGGCGTGGCCCGGATGATGACCTGGGTGGCACCATGCGCCTCGGCGGGCAGCCCTGCCAACTCGTCGAGGGCAGTCTGGCGCGGCACATCTACCAGCAGGACAGTATTGTCGAGCGGCATCGCCACCGTTTCGAATTCAACAATCATTACGCTGATCGGCTGACGGCAGCGGGTCTGATCATTTCCGGCCGCTCCGCCGATGGCAACCTGGTCGAGATGGTGGAACTGGCCGATCATCCCTGGTTTCTTGGTTGCCAGTTTCACCCGGAGTTCACCTCCACGCCGCGGGACGGTCATCCGCTGTTCAACAGTTTCGTGCGTGCCGCGCGACAGTATGCAGCGCAGCGTGAAAGTGCGAAGGAGAAAGAGGTGTCCTCGTGAGCGACATGCAGCTCTGCGGTTTTCCGGTGGGCCTTGAGCGACCGCTGTTCCTGATTGCCGGCCCCTGCGTGGTGGAATCGGAGCAGCTGGCGCTGGACACTGCCGGCCGGCTCAAGGAAATATGCCAGCCGCTGGGCGTGCCGCTGATCTTCAAGTCCTCTTTCGACAAGGCCAACCGATCCTCTTATGGCAGTTTTCGCGGGCCCGGTATCGATGAGGGACTGCGGGTTCTCGAGACCGTCAAGAAGCAGATCGGCGTGCCCGTGATCACGGACGTGCATGAAGACACGCCTCTGGCCGAGGTGGCAGCGGTGGTGGATGTCCTGCAGACGCCGGCTTTTCTCTGTCGGCAGACCAACTTCATCCAGAACGTGGCACGTCAGGGGCTGCCGGTAAATATCAAGAAAGGCCAGTTTCTGGCGCCCTGGGACATGGTGCATGTGGTGGAAAAGGCACGCGCCGTGGGCAACGATCAGATCATGGTCTGTGAACGGGGCGTTTCCTTCGGCTACAACAATCTGGTTTCCGATATGCGCGCGCTGGCGGTAATGCGCCAGACCGGCTGCCCGGTAGTGTTCGACGCGACTCATTCGGTGCAGTTGCCGGGTGGTCAGGGGAGCAGTTCCGGTGGCCAGCGCGAGTTCGTGCCGGTACTGGCGCGGGCGGCGGTCGCCGCCGGCGTCGCAGGTGTTTTCATGGAGACGCACCCGGATCCGGCCAGAGCCCTGTCCGACGGACCGAATGCCTGGCCGCTGCCGCGGATGGAGGCCTTGCTCAGGACCCTTGTAGCACTGGACAAGCAGGTGAAAGCCGACGGTTTTGAGGAGCAGGCGCTGCTGCAGCAATGATTGCGCGGCGCCTGAAAGCACCCCAAAAACTTCAAGTGATTTCAGGGAGATTAAGCCAAGATGGCGACAATTAAAAGAATTGTGGGGCGGGAGGTTCTTGATTCCCGGGGCAACCCCACTGTCGAAGCGGATGTGACACTGGATACCGGCGCGTTTGGCCGGGCCATCGTGCCGTCTGGTGCCTCTACCGGCAGCCGTGAAGCTGTGGAATTGCGGGATGGCGGAGACCGGTACCTGGGCAAGGGTGTTGAAAAGGCGGTGTCCAACGTCAACGGCCCGCTGCGTGAGGCATTGCTGGGCATGGACGCGGCGGATCAGCGCGCCCTGGACCAGCGCATGATCGAACTGGACGGTAGCGACAACAAGGGTCGCCTGGGTGCTAATGCACTGCTTGCCGTTTCCCTCGCCAGTGCCCGCGCTCAGGCCGATGAGCAGCGGCTACCGTTATTCCGCGCCCTCAATCCTGATGGTCCCTGGGAGTTGCCGGTACCGATGATGAATATCATCAACGGCGGTGCTCATGCCGACAACAGCGTCGATATGCAGGAATTCATGGTCCTGCCGATCGGTTTCGATCGTTTCACTGATGCCCTGCGCTGCGGTACGGAAATCTTTCATGCACTGAAGAAGGTTCTGTCCGCCCGGGGTCTGAGCACGGCGGTGGGCGATGAAGGTGGTTTCGCGCCGGATCTGCCGTCCAACGAGGCTGCGCTAGAGGTGATCCTGGAGTCCATCGATCAGGCCGGTTACCGGGCGGGCGAACAGGTCTGGCTCGGGCTCGACGCGGCCAGCTCCGAATTCCACCAGGATGGCCGTTATGTGCTGGCTTCGGAAAATGCTTCCTTCAGCCCGGATGAGTTCAGTGCCTATCTGGCTGACTGGGTGGGCCGCTACCCGATCATCAGCATCGAAGATGGCATGGATGAAAGTGACTGGGACGGCTGGCAGACCCTGACCCGAGCCGTTGGTGACCGTGTGCAACTGGTGGGTGATGACCTGTTCGTCACCAATACCCGAATCCTGCAGCAGGGGATCGATCGTGGCGTCGCCAACTCGATCCTGATCAAGTTCAACCAGATCGGCACGCTCACCGAAACGCTGGATGCGATTGCCATGGCGCATCGGGACAATTACACGGCCGTCATCTCGCACCGTTCAGGTGAAACGGAAGATACGACCATCGCCGACCTGGCGGTGGCAACCACGGCGACCCAGATCAAGACGGGATCGCTGTGCCGGTCGGATCGAGTCGCCAAGTACAACCAGTTGCTGCGCATCGAGGAGCAGCTCGGTGATCGGGCGCGCTACGCGGGTCGGCAGGCGTTTCCGAATCTGGCATCCTTCGGCAAATAACGCAGGTAAGGGTCCGGTCTGCTCAAGGCCTGATCCTGCCTGTTCCGACCGACCCACGGCGCGGCCGATCGGTGAGGAGAGGCGATGCGCGCACTGTTCGTGGTTCTGGGCGTCATGTTGCTGGTGCTGCAGTTCCAGCTCTGGTCGCCGGACGGCGGCCTTCCCCAGGTATGGCAACTGCGTGAGACCCTGGCCGAGCAGCAGGCGGAGAACCAGGCACTGGCCGAGCGCAATGAAGCGCTGGATGCGGATGTGCGTGACCTCAAGGACGGTCTGGAAGCCATGGAGGAGCGGGCCCGAAGTGAACTCGGCATGATTCGCGATGACGAGACTTTCTACCAGGTCATCGAGCGGTGACCGAGGCCTCTGTCTGGGCGATCGTGCCGGCCGCCGGCGTCGGGCGGCGTATGGGGGCGGCGGTGCCGAAACAGTATCTGACCGTGATGGATCGGCCGGTGCTGCACTGGGCATTGGAAACCTTGCTGCGCGCGCCGCAAATCCAGGGATGCGTGCTGGCGATTGATCCGGATGATCGCCTCTGGCCTGACTTCCGACCGGATACCGACAAGCCCCTGCATGTGGTTGATGGCGGTGCGGAACGCTTTCAGTCCGTTTTCAATGCATTGGAGTTCCTGCTGCAGCATCAGTCCCCTGACTGTCGCGTGCTGGTGCACGATGGCGTTCGTCCCTGCCTGGCGGCTGTGGAGTTGCAGCGCCTGTTGTCGGAAGGTCTTGCCAGCGACGATGGCGCGCTACTGGCAGTTCCGGTGCGTGACACGCTGAAACGGCAGGACACCGAACAATGCGTGGCGATGACCCCGGATCGGCAGGATCTGTGGCAGGCGCAGACGCCACAACTTTTCCCGCTGGGATTGTTGCATCAGGCACTCCGTCAGGTAATAGAAAACGGCCTGCGGGTGACCGATGAAGCGCAGGCGGTCGAGGCCCTGGGGTTCCGGCCGCGTCTGGTGGAGGGTAGCGTCTCGAATCTCAAGATCACGCGCCCCGATGACCTGCCACTGGCTGAAGCCATCCTGCGGGCCCGGGCCATCAACGATAAGGCGTCAGACTGAATGTTTCGAATTGGTCAGGGAATCGACGTCCATGCCTTTGCGAGCGACCGGCGCCTGGTGCTCGGTGGTGTGGAGATTCCCCATAGCCGAGGTCTTGCCGCCCATTCTGACGGGGATGTGGTGCTGCATGCGCTGTGTGATGCGCTGCTCGGTGCCGCGGCACTGGGCGACATAGGCCAGCATTTCCCGGACCATAGCGCGGACTGGAAGAATGCTGACAGCCGTGAACTGCTTCGGCAGGTTTACGCCAGGCTGTCCGAAAAGGACCTCAGCCTGGTGAATGCAGACATCACGGTGGTCGCGCAGCAACCAAAGCTCGCACCCTGGATTCCGCGCATGCGTGACCGTATTGCCGCGGATCTCGGGCTGGATTCAGGGTGTATCAGTGTCAAGGCCACAACCAGCGAATGGCTCGGCTTCACCGGTCGGGAGGAGGGCATCCTCGCCTCGGCGGTGGTATTGCTGCGGAGCCTGAATGCGGGCTGATCTGGACGCAGCCTGGCATGATCTGCCCCACGTGCTCGGGCCGCCAGGTCTCACCGGCCGCCTTCGCCGGCAGCCGGAGGACTTCCGGGTGCGGGAACTGCTCTCCTTCAGTCCATCAGGCGATGGCGAGCACCTGCTGCTGGAAATCCGGAAACGCGACTGGAACACGGCTGATGTTGCGTCCTGGCTGGCCCGTGGGCTGGGCGTGAAGCGACGGGCCGTGACCTTCGCCGGGCGCAAGGACCGGCATGCGGTGACCGAGCAGTGGTTTGGTGCGCATCTGCCGGGGCGTTGGCCGGATCTGCCGGAACTCCCGCCAGGCCTGGATCTGTTGCGAACGGTGAGGCACGGCCGAAAGCTGCGGCTCGGGGCGCTCCGCGGCAATCGCTTCCGTATCCGCCTGACGGCGCTGCAGGGCGGTCGCGAGGAATTGCATCAGCGCCTCTGGCGCATCGCCCGGTCAGGTGTGCCGAACTACTTCGGCGCCCAGCGTTTCGGCATTGATGCCGGCAATCTGGCGGGTGCGGAACGGCTGTTCCAGGGGCAGCGGGTCAGTGATCGTCCGCTTCGAGGCCTGTACCTGTCCGCTGCCCGCGCATTTCTCTTCAACCAGGTGCTTGCCGAGCGCGTGCGACGGAACTGCTGGGATCAGGTACTGCCCGGCGATCTGATGACCTTCTCCGGCAGTCGCAGCATTTTCCCATCCGACATGCGGACCGCGCGCGACCCCAGGCTCGAGGCACTCGACCTTCATCCCACCGGACCCTTGCCCGGGACGCCGGGGATGCAACCGGAGTCTGACGCGCTGCAGCTCGAGCAGGAGGTGTTGGAGCGCCATTCGACCCTGCTTCATGGGCTGGTGGATTATCGGCTCCGGGCCGAGCGGCGCGCCCTGCGACTGCCGGTGACAGACTTTGGTTGGACGGAGAACGATGACAGTCTGACGCTGAATTTCTCGTTACCGCCGGGTGCGTTTGCCACCGCGGTTATCAGGGAAATAATAGATATCGTTTAAAGTGTTACGTTTTATGTTTTACGTAAGACATTAAACATAAAACGTAAAACGCGGGGGCCGTCAGGCTCGAAGCAGAACGTAAACTGCCCCGGTCCCGCCGTCGATGGGTCGTGCGGACGAAAAGGCGATGATCTCGTCCCACTGTCGGAGCCAGCGATCCAGCTTGCCCTTAAGGACCGGGCCGCGGTTACTGGACCGGTTGCCCTTGCCATGAATGATGCGCACGCAGCGTCGATCCAGGGCGCGGCTCTCGGCAATGAACTGCTGCACCGCGTCGCGAGCCACCGGCACTGTCATGCCGTGCAGATCAAGTTCGTCCTGGACCGTGTACTGGCCGCGGCGCAACTTGCGCATGACCCGGCGCTGGACGCCCGGGCGAGCGAACAGCAGCTCTTCGCCAGTCTCCATGGTCACCGGATCGATGTCATGCACCAGCAACTCGCTTACCACGGCAGCCTCGTCGGCGGCACGCTGTTTCGGCACCGGTTTCGGTCGCGGCCAGTCGCCGGCGACATGCTGCTGGTCCCGTAAGCGCCGCACGTCGGCCATCGCCTCCCGGAACAGGCGCCGATCTTCGTCGTTTTCATCGCTCATCGATACGGTCCCGATTGCGTTGCGGCTTGAGAGTCTGGACTGCTTTGCATGCTATCGGACAGCGGCCAGCCGCCCGCCATTCCGTTTTGTGACCAGTTGAGCGGATGCAGCAGCCGACGCGAGCAGTATACTGGTCGCCTTGTCCCAACAGGGCAGCAGGTCAGCTAGGGGGTCGAACGGGTTTCATGCACATTCTGGTAAGCAATGACGATGGGTACATGGCACCCGGAATCCAGCGTCTGGCGCTGGAACTTGGCCGTCTCGGAGATATTACCGTCGTCGCACCGGACAGGGATCGCAGCGGCGCCAGCAACTCCCTGACGCTGGATCTGCCGATCCGTGCCCGGGAGGTCGAACCCCGCCAGTTTCGAGTGGAGGGGACACCCACGGACTGTGTCCATCTGGCGGTAACCGGTTTGCTGCAGGATGAACCGGATATGGTGGTTTCGGGTATCAATGCCGGTGCCAATATGGGCGATGACGTGCTGTACAGCGGCACGGTTGCGGCGGCTACCGAAGGCCGCTTCCTGGGGCTGCCGGCGATCGCGGTGTCGCTGTGTTCCCACGCGCCGAATCACTACGATACCGCCGCGCGGGTTGCGGTGATGCTGGTACAGCGCCTGCTGCACGACCCCCTGCCCACCGATACCATCCTCAACGTCAACGTTCCGGATCTCCCCTGGGAGGAGCTGCGGGGGTTCGAGGCAACGCGCCTCGGCCAGCGGCACAGGGCGGAAAGTGCGATCCAGTCGGAGGATCCCCGCGGCCGTCCGATCTACTGGATCGGCCCGCCGGGCAGCGAGCAGGATGCTGGCGAGGGCACCGATTTCCACGCGGTACGACGCGGTTGCGTGTCGATCACCCCGATTCAGGTGGACCTGACCCGTTACGAGGCGCTGGATAAGGTGGCAGGTTGGATCTCCGGGCTGGGGCAGGACTGATGTCGGTGCTGATGCATGGGATTGGCATGACCTCACAACGGACCCGGGAGCGCCTGCTGAAGCGCCTGCGCGAGAAGGGCATCAGCAATGAACAAGTGCTTGACGTCATGCGCGTCGTCCCACGACACCTGTTCGTGGACGAGGCGCTTGCCAGCCGTGCCTACGACGATACCGCGCTGCCTATCGGGTATGGTCAAACCATCTCCCAGCCGTGGGTGGTGGCGCGGATGACCGAGGCCTTGATCGAGCATGGTCGGCCGGAAACGGTGCTCGAGATTGGAACGGGTTCCGGCTATCAGGCAGCGGTCCTGGGTTGTCTGGTCAAGCATGTCTACACGCTGGAGCGTATTCGCGCCCTGGCAATACTGGCGCGTGAGCGAATGCGCCGTTTCGGTCTGAAAAACGTGCATGTGCGTCATGCAGACGGCTTTCGCGGCTGGGCCGCCCATGGGCCGTTTCAGGCGATCCTGTTAACGGCTGCACCCGAAGGGGTGCCGGACGAGCTGTTTGAGCAACTCACCGAGGGGGGGCGGCTGATTGCGCCGGTGGGCTCGCGGGATGTGCAGGACCTGACCCGGTTTACCCGCCGAGGCGATCGTCTGGAGCGGGAGGGACTGGATCGGGTG
>SL_7KL_010_BRINEDRAFT_10000393_pt1 | contig 20596 bp, 18 predicted proteins | sample SodLak_010_BRINE_FD_10663 | JGI IMG/M metagenome (IMG submission 10663)
CCCTTCAGCCTCGCCTCGGATCACTTCTTCGATTACCGCAATGTCCAGAACATCCTCGTCCAGACCTCGACCATCGGGCTGATCGCGCTGGGCATGACGCTGGTGATGATCAACGGCAATATCGATCTCTCGGTCGGCGCCACGCTCGCCCTCGCCGCCGCTTTCGCGGTGGATGTGCAGAGCTGGGCGGTGTTTGCGACCTGGGGCGACTGGCAGATCCTGCCCGCCGTGTGCCTCGCCCTGCTGGCGGGGATCGCATTGGGGGCGCTCAACGGATTCATCGTCTGGAAGACCGGTGTCGATGCCTTCATCGTGACGCTGGGCGCGATGCTGGGCATTCGCGGGCTGGTCTTCGTCTATACCGGCGAGCAGTCCTTCTATGCGATGAACTTCGCCTATTCTGATTTCTCCGCCCTGTCGATCGGGCCGCTGCCGGTGCTGGCGCTGATCTTCCTGCTCTGTACGCTGGCCGTGCATCTCCTGCTCGCGCGCACCGTCCATGGCCGCAACACCTATGCGGTGGGCGGCAATCGCGAGGCGGCGGTCAATGCCGGGATCCGGGTCGGCCCGCACATGATGCTCAATTTCATGATCATCGGCTTCTTCGCCGCCCTGTCGGGCGTGCTGCTCTCGACGCAGATGGGGGCGGCGACACCCAATCTGGGGCGTGATTACGAGCTCTGGGTGATCACCGCCGTGGTTCTCGGCGGCACAAAACTCACCGGCGGCAAGGGAGATATCATCGGGACGCTCGGCGGCGTGCTCGCCATCGGCATCCTGCGCAACGGCATGAACCTGATGCAGGTCCCGGCTTTCTACGTCTATGTGATCCTGGGCGGCATCCTGATCGCTGTCCTGTTCCTCGACAAACGCTTCAACCGCACCGCCGATGGAGGGCTGCGCCTATGACGGATGCGTTGCAACGCGGCACTCCCGCGCCCGCCCTGCGGCTCGAGGCCATCGTCAAGACCTTCCCCGGTGTGCGCGCCCTGGACGGGGTCGATTTCGAGGTCATGCCCGGCGAGGTCCACGCGCTGCTGGGCGAGAACGGGGCCGGCAAATCGACGCTGATGAAGGTGCTCGCGGGCATGTACCAGCCCGATGAAGGCAGGATCGTCATCGGTGGACGAGAGGTGCGGATGACGACGCCGCTCGAGGCCAAGGAAGAGGGGGTCGTGCTGATCCACCAGGAACTGAGCCTCGTGCCGGAAATGTCTGCGGCGGAAAACATCTATCTCGGCGAATTGCCGCGCAAATCCTTCGGGCGGGTCGACTGGCAGACGCTCTACGCGCGCTCCGATGCGATTCTGGAGCGGCTGCGCTGCGGGTTTCGCAGCGACGCGACCGTGGCGCAGCTCTCCATCGCCAACCAGCAGATGGTCGAGATCGCCCGCGCCCTCACCGTCGATGCGCGGGTCGTCGTCTTCGACGAGCCGACCGCCTCGCTCACCGATGCCGAGAAGGTCGTCCTGTTCGACATCATCAACGATCTCAAGGCGCAGGGCGTGGGCATCGTCTATATCTCGCACCGGATGGACGAGATCTTCACCCTGTCCGACCGCATCACCGTGCTGCGTGACGGCCGCTATCGCGGCACCCTCGACACGGCGCAGACGAACGAGGATGAGGTCACGCGGCTGATGATCGGGCGCAGCCTCGATCTGTCGCGCGACACCACGCCGGTCAAGGCGGGAGATGTGGTGCTGGCCGTGCGCGAACTCACCTGCGAACCGCATTTCGAGGATGTCTCCTTTTCGGTGCGTGCCGGTGAGGTCGTCGGCTTTTACGGGCTCGTCGGCGCCGGGCGCACGGCGATCGCCGAGGCCTTGTTCGGCCTGCGCAGCTGCGCTTCGGGGACGATCCTGATCGACGGCAAGGAGGTTTCGATCGGCTCGCCCGAACAGGCCATCGCGCTGGGAATCTCGCTGGTTCCGGAAAACCGCAAGGAGCAGGGGCTCGTCCTGCAGATGAGCTGTCGCGACAACATGACCCTGCCGCAGGTCCAGGATCTCACGGCGGGTCCCTTCGTCTCCTCCGGCGCCGAGATCGCGATCTTCGACCAGTATCGCGACCGGCTCGCCATCAAGACGCCGAGCTGGCGCCAGCCGGTGGGCGTTCTGTCGGGCGGCAACCAGCAGAAGATCGTCATCGGCAAATGGCTCTCGATGCAGCCGCGTGTCCTGATCGTGGACGAGCCGACGCGCGGCATTGATGTGGGATCGAAATCCGAGATCCACAACCTTTTGCGCGAACTCGCCGCCCAGGGCTATGCGGTGATCGTGATCAGCTCGGAAATGCCGGAGATCCTGCGCGTCTCCGACAGGATCGTGGCGATGTATCACGGGCGCATCACCCGCGAATTCACCGCTGCGGAGGTCACCGAGGATTCCCTCGTCCAGGCGATTTCCGGTATCGGCGCGCAGGTGGACGCCTGATGCGCGACCGGCGGGCCTTCCTGATGCATGGACGCCGCGCTGGGTGAGGCTACATGTCAGCGTTTGAAACCGGACGGTGTTCATGTAACGCGTTGCGCCGTGCTGATCGATGAACAAGTAAAATCATTCGCATCCGTGATCGTCGTCATCGGTGAATATTCTCCGGCGATCTGTATGACGACACTCGCCGAAAATTTCGAATTCCGGTTGGGTTTTGTCCTTTCGATAAGCCGTTGAATAATTTGTATCAATTTTTAATTGGTTGTATCGGGTATGTATTATTTCTGATTGAATTCGATTTTTGATTGCGTGAAAGTTTGAACGCAACGGATATCGTCGTGGTCATTGTTCTTCATGACTGTGGCACTTCCCGGATGCGGAGGAAGCTTTCATGCCAAAAAGAATCTTCGATTTATACTGCAACGAAGCCTGGGGAGAATCTCGTAATCGGGAGGTCGATGCCGTAATCGATTGGTATAACGCTCCGGGATCACAAAATCTGACGGTCAATTTCTGGATCGATGCCGATACCGAGAGCGCATTGACGGTTGCCACCTGGGTGATCATGCGCTTGCGGATGCAGAAGAATCGCCAGCTCAACGATCCGCAATTCTGTATTCTTCCCGCATGCACGCTCAGCGAAAGCAGTCTCGACCTGGTTTCGGGGCTTGATATCCGGCTCCCGCAATTGCGCTTCATGCCACGCGCCCGCGCCCTCGGGGATTTCGCCGAGCCATTCGCCTTCATCGAACATGCCGGCGCGGAGGCGCGTCGGCACATGCTCAATGTTTTCGGATTATTTCTCTGCGAAGAGCCCGATCAGCAATTGCCGTTGTTGATCGAAGCATTCGACAACGCCGATCCGGAATCGCCGGTGCCTTGTGTCGAAGTCCCGTTCGAAGCGCCCGTCGCGGACGCAGCCGCCCTTTGCGATGCGATCAGCGCGCTTTGGCACGCCGAGCCGGGCCTGACGGGCACGCTGGATGCCGTCCGGGGCGGCTTCGTCAAGCGTTTCTACCAGCTCAAGGAATTGTGGCATTTGTCCCTGCTGGAGGACGCCGCGCTGACGCCAGACCAGATTGGCGAGGCTCTTGGCCCGGCGCCTGCGCAAGGGGGTGTGCAAGCGGGTGGCCACGGTTGTGGCGACGTGATCGCCGCCTTCGATGCTGCGTTCCTCGCACGCCATGCGAGCGCCGCGAATTATGCGGGCTGGCGCCCCCGCAAAGCCGCATCCGTGCTGGCATTCGATCTCGATTCGATCGCCGATTCCCATGAATGCCAGTCGCCGGTCTTCATCAACGGCCAGTGGCTGGTGGACCGTGCGACGCTGTCACATGCCGAAGCCGATGTATCTCTACACGCAGGGGCCGAACCGACGGCAGCCGGGCAGGAGGAATAAGCCGATGTCAGTTCTCCACACGGACAAGGCGCAGCTGCGCGCATCACAGCCCGATGGTCTCGACGTGATGCTGCTCAAGATGCCCAATCACAATATGGACTACCCGCATCTGGCGACCCCCACGCTGACTGCGGCCCTGCGAAAGCGCCTGTTCACGGTGGCGCAGAAAGACGTGAACCTCCTGCTGCGTGACCATCTCCTGAGCGAGGCGGTGTTGAAATCCCTGACGCATGAGTATCTGCCGGCATTGGGGCGCGCCCTGATCGATGAGCCAGCGACATTCGAGCGGATTCGCGATGCGCTGACATATCTGCGTTATCTCGGGGACACGCTCGGCTTCGCCCGCCTCGAACAGATCAAGCAACGCATGCAGGCGCGTGATTACGACGCGATATTGAGTGATCCCGAGGACGCGCAAATCCTGCAACTGGTTTTCGTCATTACAGGATTGTTGCATTCGATCATCGATCTCGCACTCAGGCATCGGGATCTGGATCTTCCTGTCGCCAATCCCGTCATGGCCTTTCTGGAGGGGTTTGCCGACGAGGTCGCTGCGCGCAACCCGCGTATCGTCGCCTTCTCCGTCATACAGATACAGCGTCAGGCGACAATCCTGTTTGCCCAGATGCTCAAGGCGCGCTTCTCGCCCGTGATCCTGGTCGGCGGGCCCGATGTCTCGACTTTCAAGGAAGAATATCTGATTGCATGTGATGCGATTGATTTCGGATTCTTGAAAGAATCCGAGGTGACGCTTACTGAATTCATGTCAGGGCAATCACCCGATAATCTCGACGGGATAATCTATCGTGATGCGGATGGAGAGATCGTTACACGCGAGGCGAAATATAATCGTACACAATCTGTCTTCCGCCCTGATTTCGACGATTTTGATCTGGATAAATATTTGTTGCCAACACTACCGCTTTCGACCTCGCGCGGCTGCGCGTTCGCGAAGTGCACATTCTGCAATCATTACAAGACTTATTCGGGCTATTACAGCAATGACGCGAAGAGCACTGTGGACAATATCGTTTATCTTTCGGAGAGATACGGCACCAGGTTCTTCCATTTTGTCGATGACATGCTCGAGATCAATGAGGGCTCGGCGATCGCCGAAGAGCTCATCCGCCGGGATGTGGACGTCAATATCCTGACCTATGCGCGTTTCGAGCCCGGATTCCGTGATCCGGCCATCCTCGAGCTCTGGAGCCGTGCCGGGATACGCGTGATCGAATGGGGCCTCGAATCGGCTTCGCAGAAAGTNCTCCGGAAAATGATCAAGGGCATTTCGATCCGGCAGGTTCAAAACATCCTCGATNTCAGTACGGAGCACGGCATCGTCAACAAGCTGATGCTGTTTCACAATTATCCCGGTGAGACTGCGGACGACCTGCGGGAGACCGTGGATTTCCTCAAGATCAACACTCTGCAGAAGACCGTGCGTCCGTTCTTTACCGTGCGCGGCAAGCTGGAATTGCGCCTCTTCACGCCGCTCGAAGTCGATTCACGCGACCGCGCCGGCTCGCCCTTCGTGAAGCGATACGAACGCTCCAGCAGTTTCGATTCGCTCCTTGGTTATGCCGATCAACCCGATTACCCGGAAAAGGCACGCTATATCGAAGTCTTCATCGACGAGATGTCGAAATATCTGACCGAGCGCAATATCTACTCCACCAACGACGAAAACATGTCGCTCGATCTCGTCGTGCTCGACAGCCAGCGCCGCGGCGTCCAGCCCGCAATACACGTGATGTGACGCGCATGGCGTTTCTGGATGGCAAGCCCGTTGCCGGGCGCGGGGCCGGCATCGCCACATTCGCAGGTATCGACTGGGTGACCGATCCGACCGGCGCGCAGATTGCCGTACTGGGGGTCCCTTTCGATGCGGGAGGCGCCGTGCGTGTCGGCGCGCGCCAGGGGCCGGCGGCGATCCGCCGGGCTTCAATGGCGAGCCTGCGGCCTTCTCATCGCAACGGGCGTGTGCCGACGCGAGCGTGCCGATGCATCGACATGGGCGATGTCGCGCTGATCAACGAATTGCCGGATGTCAGCCGCAGGCTGGTCGAGGATGAGGCGTTCAGATGCCTTGATGCCGGGGCGCGCGTGCTGGCGCTCGGCGGAGATCACGCAACGACGCTCCCCCTGCTTCGCGCCGCGCGCCGGGCAACGGGTGTGCCACTGGCCCTGGTACATTTCGATGCGCATCAGGATGTCGTCGAAAGCTATTACGGCGGAGCGGTGCGCTACAATAACGGCACCGTGTTCTCCCGGGCCGTGGAGGAGGGGCTGGTCGACCCGCAGCGCTCGATTCAGATGGGCATGAACGGAACGGTCTTTCCCGGAATGCGTCCCGAGGATTCCCGCGCTCTCGGCTTCACCGTCATCGAGGCCGACGCACTGGTTGCGATGGCGCCGGACAGCCTCGCGCAACGGGTTTTCGCGATCACGGCTGGCGCCCCGGCCTATCTCAGTTTCGATCTCGACGTGTTCGACGTATCGGTGGCACCGGGGACCGGCGCGCCGGAAGCGGGCGGGTTGCTGGCGCGCGAGGGGCTGGCATTCCTGCGCGCGCTGGACGGCCTGCCGCTGGTCGGCGCCGATGTCGTTGAAATGAATCCGCTCTTCGATAGCGCCGACATCACCGCCATCCTCGCCGCGAATGTCGCATTCGAATTGTTGACACTCTTGAGTGCAGCCACAGGAGAGGGCCATGAGCAGCACAGCACATCGTGATGCCGACGCGATCGATATCTGGAACGAACTCTATGATCCGGATGATGCCGCGATCTGGGGCGATGATCCGGCGGCCTTCGTCACCGAGGATGTCGCCGCCTTGTGGCGCCGGGACGCGGCCCGGGACATCCTCGTGATACCTTCCGGAGACGGACGCAATGTGCGTTCCCTGCTGGAGGAATTTCCAGGAATCCTGTGTGCCGATACATCGCAGCGGGCGCTCGCGCGGCTGCGCCGGATGATGTCGCAGCAGGGCAAGGCAGAGCCGCAGACACGGATCTGCGACGTTTATGCTCCGGACGCACTCGGCATGTCCTTCGATTCGATCCTGTGCTGGGATCTTCTGAGCCATCTCGACTCGCCGCGTGTGGCGATCGCCGGATTGCTGCGCTGCCTGCGGCCCGGCGGCTCCCTCGTCGTCAACTTCTTTGCCGATGACGATCCCTCGATCATCGACGACCGCAGCACGAAGATCGGGCCGAAGCTCTATCGCAACGATCACGACATCTGTTACCAGCTCTACGATGAGACGGATGCCCGGGCCGTCGTGGAGGGCCTCGATCCGCTCGATATCGATCTGCGAAAGATCTCCTGGTGGGAGGATCCCCATCCCGGTTATCGCCCGTACCGCCATATGCATCGCGGGCTGGCGATGATCCTGCGTGCGCGATCGTAGCGCCGTGTCCGCTCTGGTCTCCATATCCGCTCTGGCCCGTAGCGGTCGCCTCATCGTGTTCGCCTTTGCGGTGATGACGGCGCTCAAGGAAGTCCTGACCGGATCACTGGTGCGTAATCACGATCCGCTGCTTCTCGTGCTCGTCGCATTCGCCTGTTCGACCGCGCTGTTCGCGTTGCTGCGCCACAAGGGCAGCCCGGGGGGGTGTGTGCGGCTGGGCGATCATGCCGTGCCGCTGCTTGCGCTCAACCTGACGACCGTGCTGGGGTGGGGGACGGTCTATTACGCGCTGCAATTCCTGGCCCCTGCCGTCGTTGCAACCCTCGCTGTAGCGACGCTCCCCCTGTTTTCGACGCTGCTGTACCGGCTGACCACGGGTGCGCAGCCCAGCGGCAGAATCGACTTCATCGCCGCGCTCGGTCTGCTGAGTGCAGCCATCTGGCTGGCCGTGGTGTCGTGGGAAGGCGGTGGCATCGTGATCGCGGGCTCCCGTGCGGAACTCGTCATTGCATTTCTCGCCTGTGTGATGAGCGGTTTGGGCATGGCGGCGTCGAATATTCTGGCCGCGCGCCTGTATCGGGCGGGGTTGCAACCCATGGATATCATGGCGACCCGCTTCATCCTGCTCACCGGCCTTGCCGGAGCTCTATGGCTGGCGCAGGCGGAGCCGGCTGCTGTCAGCGCCGGACATCTGGCCGTGCTCGTCGGCTATGGAATCGGCGCCATCGCCATGCCGCTCTTCATCCTGCAAATCGGCCTTTCACGGGCATCCCCGGTGGAGGCGGGAGCGATCATTTCTCTCTCTCCGGTCTTCGTCGTGATCTTCCAGAGCTTCGATCCGCAGGTCGAGATCGGCCCAATGGTCGTCGCTGCCATCCTTCTCGCTGTCGTGATCGTAATCGGACAGATCCTGCTGCGTGACCGGCTCGCGCGCCGCATGGCGGTGCCATAGAGCATCATTCCATCAGATGGATACCGGCTGAAGGAGAAAATGATGCGTCGAGCAATAACTCAGAGCGCCCGGCCTGACTCCGTCAGGTCGGCATGCGCTCCAGATCGCGACCGGTCCTGACATGGTCAGTTCGGGCGCTCTGAATTCTTGTTTTGGCGCATTGTTTTATCCCTCAGCGGGTGTCCGGTCGAGGTGATGATACTGTTGGAAAGGACGTGCCGATGCCTGAACAATCGCCCCCCGTCGTCATCGTCATCGACGCCTATTCCTCGGGCGCGCATCTGCCGTCCCTGTTTGCACGGGCGGGCTGGCGGGTGATCCACCTGCAGAGTGCGCCGGAGATTCCGGCGCATTACCTGCGCGGATATCCCGGTGATGAGGCCTTCCATGCCTGTCATCTGCACGCCGGGGATATGGACGAGACCACGCGCCGTCTTGCGCGGTATCATCCGGCAGCTCTGGTCTGCGGCGCAGAAACCGGTGCGGTGCTGCAGGACCGTCTCGCGCGCGCTCTCGGGCTGCCGGGCAACGATCCGGCGACGACGGCGCAGCGCACGGACAAGTTCGCCATGCATGCGGCTCTGGCTCATGCCGGGGTCGCGCATGCGCGTCAGATTCTTGCGCAGGCGCCGGAGAAGGCGATCGGTTTCGCCGAGGAGAATGCGGGCTGGCCGATCGTGCTCAAGCCGCTCGACAGTGCCGGCGGCGACGGGGTGACATTCTGTTGCGATGCCGGGGCGGTCAGGCGCGCCATGGCAGCGCTCCTCGGCCGGTCGAATGCGCTTGGCCGTCGCAATATGCGCCTTGCGGTTCAGGAATGCCTGCATGGGGACGAGTATGTCGTGAATGCGGTGGCACGGGGCGGGCATCGCGTCGTGTGCGAAATCTGGCGGATACACAAGTCGATCACCGATGAAGGGCATTCGATCTACGATTTCGGTGAATTGCTCGACGGTGCCGGCCCGGTGCAGGACGGCCTCTCGTCCTATCTCCATGCCGTCGCCGCAGCGCTTGGTATCGACGAAGGTGCGATCCATGCCGAGATCATGCTCACGCGACGCGGGCCTGTGCTGATCGAGATAGCGGTACGCCCCGCCGGCGCGATTTCGCATGCCACGACGTCGCGGGCGCTCGGCGACAGCCATGCGAGCCTGCTCGTACGCTCATTGACGCAGCCCGCGGATTTCCAGGCGCGCGCGGAATCCGGCTATCGGCGTCGCTGTGCTGCGGCTTTCGTGAGCTTGATCCATGACCGGAACGGGGTCGTGCGGGAGGTGCCGGGGCGCGCGTATCTCGGGACGCTGCCCTCATTCGTCGAGGCGATCGGCCTCGCCGGCGAGGGGGCCCGTATCGCGCGGACAGAGAATCTGTTTTCCGGTGGCGGGCTCGTCTACCTGTGTCATGAGAGCGAGACGCAAATCCGCGATGATATCGCGGCTCTACGGGCATACGAACGGGAAGGGTTCTACCTGATCGAAACACATGCACCTGATGCGTCCGGCTGACCCTGCCGGGCGTGTCGCAGCAAGCATTTCGCATGCTTGCGCACGACAATCGAGCACGACAATCGAGCACGACAAGCGCGCACGGCCTGCTTCGCCGGCCGACGTCGCGGCGGGCCGGTTGATACGCAGTGCGTCTTTTCAAGAAGGCGCGCGGTTCGCGGTATTGCATGATCCCAAGCCGTCCTGAGCCGCTCTCGCTCAGGTCCGTCATCTATTCCGTCAAGGTGTCGCGCGTTTCCTGCATGGTATCCGCCGCTCGTCCGTCATTGAGGCTCTTCTCGATCAGCGTGAGGCGGCGCCGTGCCTTGGCGGCATGTTCGCCGCAGCGTCGCAGGCGATCGATGGCTGTGACGAGGCGGTCGAGGGTCATCGGGTCGATGGTGCCCTGGGCCGCCGAGACGAGCAGTGTGCTCTTCATCTGCTGATAGGCGCTCTCGACACGCTCCGCATCCGCCTGTGCCGAACCGGTGCCGGAATCCGGTTCGTCCGGGGCAGGGGGCGAAAGGGTGGCGACGACATTGTCGCGATAGGCCGCTAGCGCCTCGCAGATCGCCTGCGGCAGGCCGGGGCGGGCCAGATCCGTCGGGCGTGCCTGGGCGGCGAGACTGGCCAGATTCTGATAATGCTGGAGCGCGCGCAGCGCATGGGTCAGCCCGTTCGCGAGATGCGGCGCCATGCCGGAGAGCCGCAGCCGCGCGATGAAATCGCGGATCGCCCCGATCAGCCGGTCGGCTGCCTCGAAGCGCCCTTGCGCACGTGCCCGGTCACGCGCATCGCCCGCTTCGGCCAGCATCACGCGCGCGGCGTCAGAGCTCACGGCGCCGAGCCGGCGGATCTCCAGCGCGATGCTGCCCAAAGCGAGATCGGGAACCGCGCTCGTCGTGGGATCAAGGTGCTTCGGGCGCGCGAGATCCTCGTCTCCGGAACGAAAGCGCGTTTCCAGCCAGCCGACGAGCGGTGTGGCGATCGGCCAGACCACGAGAATGCCGATCGCCTTCACCAGGGTGTGGAAGATGGCGATCGCCGCCGCGACGTCGATCCCCCCGATCCGCGCGCCGTCGAGATCGGCGCCGGTCCAGTCGCTCAGCGCGGTGGCGAAGGCGATCAGGAGCGGCAGGGCGATGATGGCGACGCCGGCGACGATCAGATTGAAGATCACATGCGCAAGCGCCACCCGACGCGCCGCCGCCGTCGCGCCGATCGTGGCCAGGAGCGCCGTCGAGGTGGTGCCGAGATTGGCGCCGATCACGAGGGCGGCGGCGGTCTCCAGCCCGAACAATCCCCCGCTCGCCGCCGTTATGGCAATGGCGATGGAGGCGCTCGAACTCTGGGTGAGCTGGGTGATGATGAAGCCGATGCCGACGAAGATCAGCGTCCCGGCAAAGCCGGGAATGATGAAACGGGACATGTCGATGGTCTCGGCAATGGTGCCGAACGTATCCTTCAGGATGACGATGCCGAGAAAGAACAGGCCGAACCCTGCCAGGGCTTCGCCGAAGGAACCCGTCCGCCGCTCTCGGGCGACGAGGCGCAGCATCGCGCCGATGCCGATGGCGGGCAGGGCGAGCATGTCGATGCGCACGTTCACGCCGATGAGCGAGATCAGCCAGCTGGTCGAGGTGGTGCCGAGATTGGCGCCGAATACGACCCAGACCGCCTGTGGCAGGTTCAGGAGGCCGGCATTGACGAAGCCGATCGTGGCGATGGTCACGGCGGTGGAGGATTGTGCGATCGCGGTGATCGAGAAACCCGCCGCGAGGCCGCGCAGCCGCGTCGCCGTCGAGCGCGCGAGGATGCCGCGCAGGGACGATCCCGCGCCCTGGCGCAGGCCGTTCGTCATCGCACTCATGCCGAGGAGGAAGAGCCCGATCCCGCCGAGGAGGCCCATCAATGCCGATACCGTCAACGCCACCTCGCCATGGTCTGCTTTCCCCAAAGTGATCATCGCCTTTGCGGGCGATCTGCGTAAACTGACACGGATTTCGAATCGCCTCAGGAGGGCAAGACGCCATCATGCGCTTTCGCCGCAACATCGTCGCCGGGCTGCTCGCGATTATCCCGCTCTGGTTCACCTATGTGGTGATGAGTTATCTCGTCAATCTCTTGATCGGAGCCGGCAAGCCGACGGTCAACACCTTCGCGCGGCGCCTCAGAACGGATAACGAGTTTCTCAGCGACTTGCTGATGGCCTACTGGTTTCAATCGACCATGGCGCTGATCCTCGTCCTGATCACCCTGTATCTGCTTGGCATCCTCGCCAATGCGGTGGTGGGGCGCAGGATGCTGTATTACGTCGACAAGACCATGGAATACGTGCCTCTGGCCAAGACCATCTACAGCGCCACGCGCACGCTGATGAACTCGCTCCAGCACGACCAGAAAGTGCGCCAGCGGGTCGTTCTGATCGAATTCCCCTCCCGCGACATGCGCGCCATCGGCTTCGTCACCGCGACCTTCATCGCCAGCGATACCGGCGAGGAAGTCGCCGCCGTCTATGTGCCGACGACGCCGAATCCGACCTCCGGCTATGTCGAGATCGTCCCCTCCCACCGTCTCGTCTGGCTCGACTGGAGCGCCAACGACGCCATGGCCTTCATCGTCTCCGGCGGCTCGCTGACGCCGGGGCATATCCGGATGAATCCCGAGGCGAGGCCGGTGGATCGGGTTTGAGCGCGCGCGCGTCCCCGCATTTTCAGGGGCATTACCGCCTGCGGGGCGGCGCGGTCACGAGGGCGCGGGACGAGGGCGCGGCACGAAGGCGGGGGACGAGGGCGCCGAGGATGACGAGGGCGGCGGGATAGAGCATCGCGAGCGGATCGCGCAGCGCCATGACCGCCAGCACCGTGGTAATCGCCACGAGCGCCGCGCCGCGTATCCGCCAATCCGTGACGGCGAAGAGCAGGACGAGGGCGGCGATCCCGTACAGGATCAGGAAATTCTGACCGGCATAGGCAAGCAGATCACCGAGCGGCAGCAGGCCGTATGCCGCGAGCGCGATGGCCGTGAGAAGCGTGATCACCACCACGAGGACGCTGCGCAGAGGCGTTCCGTTCGTCGTTGCGGCGAGGCGCGCCGGCAACAGTCCGGCACGCGCGGTCGACAGCACCATGCGCGACACTGCCCACACTGCCGCGGAGAGATTGGCGAAGATCAGAAGGACCGCGACGGCGGCAACGAGCAGCCCGGCATATTCCCCGTAATGATCGGCGAAAAGCGCGGCGAACGGGGCCTCGAAGTGATCGGAGATGTCGCTTCTTGCGATGATGATCGCGAGTGCGAGATAGAAAGCGATGGCGATCACGAAGGACAAGGCCATGGCGAGGGGAAAATCCCGTGCCGGGCGCTTGAACTCCTCCGAGAGATGCGCGGCGACCTCCCAGCCCGTAAAGGCGAAGAACACCATCATGAAGACGGCTGCATAGGTCGTCATGTCGTGATGCAATGCCGGCCCGGCGATCGCGCGGTCCTCGCTGCCGGCCCCGACGGCGACGAAGCCGAAAACGACGAGCGCGAAGAGGACGACGATCAGCATCGAAGCGATGACCCCGCCGATGCGTCCGGCCAGTTCGGCTGAGAGCAGGTTGACGAGCGCGGCGGCAACGAGAAGAAGGGCGGCCAGCAAGTAGGGGGAGAGGTCGATAAACGCGGATGCGTAATATCCGCCCGTTATCGCTATCGCCGGCCCGCCGAGAGCGGCGGCCCCGAAGAAGAGGAAGGTGCTCATCGTATAGGCGCGATGACCGAAGATGCGTCCTGCAAGGGCCGGAATTCCGCCGGCATCGGGATAAAGCCGGCCAATCATGGCAAAGACGACGAGAAGCGGAATCGCGGCGCCCCCGCAAGCGAGCCAGATCCAGACCGCCTCCTCACCGAGTTCGCGATAGGCCAGCCCCGGAAGCGTGAGCAACCCGGCCCCCAGCACTATGTTGAGCATCAGGGCGGTGCCGCGAAAGATGCCGAGGGTCTGTTTCAGATCGGACATGGAGTTTCCCGGATGGATCGGATATCGGCGCGGCCAGTGCCGCGATCGGGAAAACGATGATTGCGGGTGCGTTTGATTACAATCTTGCGATTTGACCGGGTTTTGACGGATCGCTAAAGCGAGAGCTTCCTGCCCGGGGGCGCGTCATGACGGAAAACCATAGATTGAGCGATACGGATCGGCGCTTGTTGACCCTTCTCGCGCAGGATTCGCGCCGCCCCCTGTCGGAACTCGCCGCACTGCTCGGGGTCTCGCGCCAGACGGTTCACAACCGCATGACGCGGCTCGTGGCGCGGGGCGTGATCAGCCGCTTCACCATCGAAACGCACGATGAAGCGCGGGCGAGCGCGGAGCCGCCGCAGGTGATGTTCACCCTCAACCTGCGGCAGAATACATGCTCCTTGCTCTTTCAGGAGATCAAGGCCTGGCCCGAGCTGATTCAATGCTGGTCGGTCACCGGTGATCGCGACATGGTCGTCATCGCGCAGGCCGTGAATGCCGAGGATGCGGAGCGCCTGCGTGCGCGTCTCTCGCGCCATCCGGAGGTTCTCGAGATCCGTACGGCGCATGTCCTGCGCTGGTGGAAGCGCTGACGCCGGGGCATATCCGGATGAATCCCGAGGCGAGGCCGGTGGATCGGGTGTAAGGCTTTGTGCGTTGCACAGACCGGATGCCTGATCACCGGAGTCTCGCCCTTTCATGCCTGCCCTGCTCGCCGCCGCGCCGCTGGCGCTGATCATCGCCCTGATGCTCGGATTGCGCTGGTCGGCGGCGCGGGCGGGCGTGGCCGGGCTCGCGGTGGCGCTCGGCGTCGCCTATCTCGGTTTCGGTTACGGCGATGCGGTGCTCGGCGAGATCGGCCCCGGGCGGGCGGGAATCTTCGCCTTCGCCGAGGCGGGGTTCACGGCGGCGACGATCCTGTGGATCATCTTTCCCGCCTTGTGCGTCTACGAGATCCAGAAGCGCTCCGGCGCCTTCGACGTGATCCGTGCCGGGCTTGCCTCGGTCTCGACGGATCGCCGGGTGCAGGTCTTGTTGATCGCCTGGTTCTTCGCCCTGTTCATGGAAGGCGCGGCGGGGTTCGGCACGCCGGTGGCGCTTGCGGCCCCCTTGCTGGTGAGCCTCGGATTCACGCCGCTCAAGGCGGTGACGCTGGCGCTGATCGGCCATGCTGCGGGGGTGTCCTTCGGGGCGGTGGGGACGCCGATCGTCGCGCAGGCCGATCTCACCGGCATCTCCGCGCAGGCGATCGGGCAATGGACCGGGCTGATGCATCTCCTCGTCGGCGCCGTGCTCGTGGTGCTGCTGATGCGGGTCGCCGATGACGGGCGCTTCGTCATGCGCGACAGCGCGCTCGCGGCGCTCGCTGCCTTCTGCTTCCTCGCCCCCGCCGCGCTGATCGCCTGGGCGGTCGGGCCGGAATTGCCGACCTTCGCCGGCGCGGTGATCGGGGCCGTGATCTTCGTCTTCGCGCTCAAGCGCCTCGGGCTGGAGCGTGCTGACGAGGCGGCGGCGGATGATGGCGCACAGAGGGGGAAAGGTGAGGGCGAGCGCGGGGGCGAAAACGCGGGCGAGCGCCCCGGCGCAGCGGCTCTGCTGCATTCGGCTGCGCCCTATCTTGTCATCGTCGGTCTGATCCTTGCAAGCCGCATGATCGGCCCTTTGACGGAGATGTTGCGGGCATTCAGCCTCGCCTGGAACCTGCCGGGAGGTTTTTCCGGGCGGTTCGAATATCTCTATCACCCCGGCACCATGCTGATGACGGGTTTCGTCATCGGCGCGTTGCTGCAAGGGCGCAGGATCCATGACCTGCTTTCAGCTGCCGGCGCAGCCGCGCGGCGGCTCGCGCCTGTCGTCGTGGCATTGCTCGCCATGCTCGCGATCTCGCGGCTGATGGTGCACGCGCAAATGATCGACACGCTGGCCGAGGCGGTCGCGCGGACCGNTGCGATCTGGCCGCTCTTCGCGGCGGGCGTGGGCGCATTGGGGACCTTCGTCACGGGTTCTGCCACGGCGTCCAATATCCTGCTCAGCGAATTCCAGATGGCGAGCGCGCGCAGCCTCGATCTGCCGCCGGTGATCATGCTCGCGGCACAATCCTTCGGTGCCGCGGTCGGCAACATGGCCTGTCCGCACAACATCATCGCCGGCGGCGCGACGGTCGGGCTGCGTGGGCAGGAGGGCGATGTGTTGCGCGCGACGCTGATGCCGGCGGTGATCTATGCCGTGCTCGGCGGTGTCGTCACGTTGTTCCTCGTCGGCTGAGGCGATCTTGCAGGAACATCCCATGTCGATTCGCCGACAATGGAGTTTACAATTATTATCAAATCGGGTATTCAAACATATAATCTTGGGTTTGATTTAAAGGTCGCCGTGAAATGTGAAATTGGTTCGGTTTGATCGATCGTGCCAGTTTGCAACACTTTCCAACGTGCGGCCCTGCTGCACCCAATATTGCGGCCTGGCAGCAGGATGCAGTCGCAAGACTTGGTGGTGGCTGGCCTTTTTGCTCGAAGAAATCGTTTCAGAATGTATGCTTCAAACCGTGTGATTGCGCTGTTGAAACCCCGGGGGTAAACGAATTTTAATTAAATTCGACTATCGCCGTCTTTTGGAAGTTTTGGGTGTTCACATTTGATTAACTATCAGAGATAATAATCATCTTCGTTGCCCCCTGTATCGATTCGGGGGGACGCGGATGGTGGCGTCCGGGCTGGGCTGTTGCGGCGATGCCGTGCGGGCTTCAGGGGCGGGTGGCGATCATTTCGAGGGGTATTACCGGGGGCCGATTTGTGTATCGGGGGCCGGGTGGCATGCGGGGCAAGGGTCTGTGCCGGGCGGCTGTGTCCCGGTTCGAGACATGGTGCAGCGCGCCGGGCGGTCGCATTTTCGTGAGGTATTTATGATGCAACGTCGTTCTCTGTCGCCCGCCACGACCGTCAAGACGGTCAAGGAGCGGACATTGCCGATCGACAAGGATATCTTCGCCGAGCGCCTCTGGAGCGCCATCAAGCGCAGCGGCCTCACCTACAAGGAAACCGCACGCCGCGCCCAGGAGCATCTGCCGCCGGGTGCGCGTATCAGCGATGTCAGCGTCTGGTCCTATGCCAAGGGCCGTAGTCTGCCGCGCCGGATGACCCATGTCGAAGCGCTGAGCAAGGTGCTCGGCATCGATACGGACGAACTCCTGACGACGCAGGCCCATACCCCGCGCGGTTCTGAGGCGGGCAACGGCACGCAGGAGGTTCAGGTCGAGGATCTCGGTGACGGGCGCGCCTTTCTGCGCATCGCCCAGCCGCTGCCCTGGCAGGTCGCGGTCGAGATCCTGCGTCTGGTGAAGGCGAGCCCGGATGATGCCGAGCCGCGCCCAGGCGCCATGGACGGGCAGGTTCCGGTTGCGGAAGCCGAGGCGTTTCGCGAAGAGGCGATGGTCACGTCCGGCGACGAGGGCTGAAACGCCCGGTCTGCGGCCTGCCCTTGTGACGCAAGGCTTTCGACAATCGTCACGCGGGGATGTGCCGGTCCTGCGGCGCCTGTGAGCGGCCCGCGAGAGGCGAGGGATTGTCCACATCGCATTGTTGCGCGGCGGATTTGCAGGAATCCGGATCGAACCCTGCCGCTTTCTCGACATTGTCATGGCGAAGCTGCGCGCTTCTGCGGCGGCAGGACGGCGATGATTCGCGATTACCGCCGTATCAGTTCTGACGAGTCGAGGTATTCATGACACTCACGAGACGCTTCCGTCTTGCCCCCGGTTTCGCCCGTCTGATCGGGCGGGAGCGATCCGCCATGCCTGTCGTCGAGGGGCATTTTCCGGATCAGTCGGACAGGCGCTCCTTCCTGCGGCTCGAGGGGGAGAACTGTACGCTGGTGTTGCAGGATATTCTGCCCGATGGCGGGGTCTCCGAAGAGCGCACGGACGTGTCGCGGGCGCAGGGCGAGGTGCTGATGGATGTCTGCGCAGGGCGCGTCGTCTATGAACGCATGCCCTTCGAGGGTGGCGGTGGCCTCGATATCGAGATCCTGCGCTTTGTCTCACCTCTCCCCTGTGCGTTCATCCTGCTGCATTTCGCCGATTCGATGCAGGCCGGCGGCTTTCGTGCGCCGCTATGGTTCGGGACCGAATTGACTGACGAGGAAACCTGCGAACCGCGTCAGGTGGCGCTCGGGCGCAAACCGGCGGCGCATGACGGAGCAATCCAGAATGCCGCGCTCGAATCGCTGCTCGATCATCTCGAGACCCGTTCCGGACGCCATGCATCCGGACATCAAGGCTCCGGACGCGGGATCAGTGATCTGATGAATCACGCGCAGCCGCATGCGCCAGCGACGCAAAAGCCCGCGCAGAGCGCATCCGCGCCCGGCGGTCCGGCCGCCGCAGCTTCCGTTGCGCCTGAAGCCGCTGCCCGACCGGCTCCGCCCGCGTCACGTCAGAATCCCGCCCCACCGGCGGGGCCGGCGTCGCGTCAGAACCAGCCCGTGCGCCCGCGCACCACGCCGGCGACGGGTGCTCCCGCGCCGATTCGCCCGCAGCAGGGCGATGCGGGCGACGATCAGGACCAGATTTTCGACAATGGCGCCGGCAAACCGGCTTCCCCCGCACCGCGCGCTGCGGGCCGCCCGGGCTAGCGCATCATTCCGTCAGGTGGATACCGGCTGACGGGAAAAATGATGCGTCGAACAATAACCTGGAGCGCCCGTCCTGACTCCGTCAGGTCGGAACGTGCTCCAGAACATCATTCCGTCACGTGGATACCGGCTGAAGCAATCTCGCGGCAGTGCGCGGCGCTGCCTGCTGATCGGACCGAATGCGCGGAATTTGGGCGCGATTGCCCATGAAATGCGCGCGACATCGCGCGCCTGATCGCTAGGGTATCGCTGTGGTCCGCAGCCGATATTTCGCTCGGGACGCGAGCCTGCCAGAGGGAAAGAGGCGCCGCCGGCGCGTATGGGAAAGCAGCTTTCGCATACGGACCGAGCGGCGCCCGCTCTTTCGGGCCTGCGGATCAGCCGGCGGGGTCTTCTTCGGTTTGCAGCTTCTCGAAGAATTCCAGCCAGGCTTCCTTGGGCTGGGCGCCGGAAACGGCGTATTTCTCGTTGATGATGAAGAACGGAACGCCCGTCACGCCGACTTCCGTCGCCCGGCTTTCCATCGTGGCCACCGCATCCGAGATCGCCTCGCTGCGGATCACCTCGCCGGCCAGTTCGGGATCGAGGCCGATCTGCGCGCCGATATTGATCAGCACCTGCGGATCGCCGACATCGGCGCCTTCCTCGAAATAGGCACGAAACAGGGCCTCGGTGAGATCGTCGCCGAGGCCCGTATCGGAGGCCTGCGCCACCAGCATATGGGCGCGGCGGGTATTGGGCGTATGCACCATCTTGTCGAAGGCGAAATGCACACCCTCGGCATCGCCGCGCTGTTTCATCTCGGCATCAAGCTCGGCGCCTTTCTCCGCGCCGAACTTCTGGGCGCGATAATCGGCGCGCGGCATGCCTCCCTCGGGCATGTCGGGGTTGAGCTCGAAGGGCAGCCAGGAGACGGTCGCCTCGACGCCGCTTTCCTCCAGAGCGCTCTCCAGACGTCGCTTGCCCAGGTAGCACCAGGGGCAGATGACGTCTGAGATCACGGTGATGCGCAGGGGCTCGGACATGCTGTTTGCTCCTTCCTCCGCATCCGGCAGAGGAGTTCATCAGTTGATTTCTGGCTCCGGTATGCCGCCACTTCCCTCAAGGAAGTCAAAGTCGCAACCGGTATCTGCCTGGGCGATGTGCTGCGTGTACATCTTGTAATAGCCACGAGGATAGTCCCGCGGTGGCGGTTCATAGCCTTTGAGACGATCCGCGATTTCGGCATCGCTCAAAGCCACATCGATTCGCCTATTGTGCACATCCACGGTGATCATGTCACCCGTGCGCAACGCAGCGAGCGGCCCGCCGATAGCGGCTTCCGGTGCGACATGGCGACGAGATGGATCATCGCATTGGTGGAACCCGCCAGCGGGTTGCCGACGTAGAGTGCGTTTTCGATGGAATTGCGGGCGAGGATATCGGATGGTTTGAGATCGTCGCAGGCCACCTCCACGATCCGCCGCCCGCATTCCGAGGCCATGCATCAGGCGGCGACGGCGCGCGAGCATGCATTCCCGACCGGGATGGTGCTCCCGCAAAGGCTCTCCGTCGCGACGTCTGGTGTGGCTACCGGGCTGCGCCGGATCGCCGAGACGCGCGCGGCGGCACTGCGCAAGCTCAATGACGAAGCAGCCTGAACCGCGGGTCGGCCCATCGTCGTGAACGGAACGGCGCGGCGCGCGGCGCGTTGATACCTTGAAACAGGGAGTATCGCGCATGAGCGCCGTGACCGGCCAGCCATTGATCGCCAGCGACCGTGTCGAGGGCACCCGGGTGCGCCGCCCCGACGGGGAAGAACTCGGCGAAATCGTTCGTCTGATGATCGACAAGGCGAGTGGACGTGTCGCCTATGCGGTGATGCGTCTTGCCGGTGACGGGGCGGAGGCGCACCATGTGACGCTGCCCTGGGGTGTACTCGATTACGAGCCGTCCCTCGACGCCTACCAGCTCGAGATCAGCGCCCGGCAATTGCGTGACGCGCCGAAGGACCGGGAACCGCATGACGACCCGGCCCTGCACAAGGCGTGGGAAGACGAAGTGCATCGCTATTATAACGCCACGCCCTGGTGGTCGTGATCGCTATCGTGACGCCGCACCGATGCACCGTCACGACAGCGTCTTCCCGAGCGCATCTGCTGCAGCTCAGAGCTTGCGCGCCACATAGACCTTGGCGCCGAGCCCGATGGCCGGCAGATGCGGGCCGTGATCGGATTCGAGGATCTCGATGGTTCCCTTCTGCGCGGCAGCCGTGAGCCGGCGCTCGAATTCGGGATCCTCCAGGG
>SL_7KL_010_BRINEDRAFT_10000394_pt1 | contig 20596 bp, 18 predicted proteins | sample SodLak_010_BRINE_FD_10663 | JGI IMG/M metagenome (IMG submission 10663)
CCCCGTCTGGCTCAATCCAGAAACCGAAATTAGCGTCCCCGAAATCAGAGACGCTGCATGAAATCGGCGGACAACTTGTTTGACAAACACCGCTCCTCTGTGCGTATAGCTTGAGGCGATTCTGCTTATAATGTCCCATCTGACTTAAGGTCAGGTAAATTCGATTCTGATTAATTGTGACGAAACTGCAACGCTGCCGGTTACTCTGCTGTAGGGCGAATTATGGTGATGCCCACAGCCCCTCCGCGTGCAAGTTCCGGGTCCAGCGTCATGGGGATATATTCGCCACGCCGCCACAGGTCGCCCAGATCATCGTAATGGCGCGACAGCGGGTGGCCCGACTGGCCGGTGGACAGAATAAACACCGAGCTTTCAGGATCGGCGAAATCATAGACGCCCCGATAGACCGCGCCATGGANATTGGCGAATGGCTCCGGCTCTCGCCCCGATGTGGCCGCCCGCATCAAGGTGTGATCGCCCCCCGAAGTGGATTGACGGATATTGACGAAATGGCGCACCAGCGGCACCTCGCCCAGCACCGAATGGGTGTGGGTGGCCATATGCGCGTCGCCCCAGCGCCAGCTTTCGACATTCTCGCCATACCGTTCAGTCAGGCGCAGCAGCGCCTCGTCGAGGGCGTTTATGGCGATTTCTGTGCAGGTTTCCGTCACCGAGGATTGTACGATATTGCACCATTCGCCAGCCCCATCCGTGTCACGGAAAACGCGCTCGATAAAGACCGGATCGACATGGGTAAAATTAACCGCCAGTGGCCCCAACTCGTCGCGGATCAGGCGGGTTTGCAGCGCACGCATCCACGCGGTATAGATCAACGGCTCTGGCAGATGCTCGTTCATCTCGCCGTTCCAGTCGGCCATCAGCCGCAGTGCACGCTGGCGCAAGTGGGCGCGTGTGCCCGCCGGTGCTGCCTCGCCCGAGAACCACAGATCCGCCGCCACAAGCGGCAGCAGCAGGCGCGCGGCAGGGCTGACAGTGTCCAGCTGCGCCTCGATGAAGCTGTCGCGGGTATGGACATTGCGTGTGCGCATCAGATGCAAGAACCGCTCGATGCGCTGCGTGTCGCCCCAGTCATGGCTGACATGCAGCGGAAAGGGGCGCTCGATGATCTTGTTATTGGTATTGCCCAAGATGCCGCTTTCCGGGTCCAGAAAGCGCGGATTTGCCGAATAGGGCAGGGTGCCCAGCCAGCGGTTCTCGGTGCGCCAGCCAGGGGCAGGCATACGGCCCTGCGTTTCATGATCTGCGCGGCGGCGCGGCATACGCCCGATGGTCTGCATGGCAACGCGGTCCTGCGTGGCGAGCATCAGGTTTTGCGAAGGCGCGATGAACAACTCGCCGGCCTCCAGCGCCTGCTCGATGCCTTGCGCGCGCATCAGCCGCATTGCGGCGGTCATGGTGGTGTCTTCTGCCTCCAGCGCGGTCCAGCCAAGGCTGGCAACATGGCCCGGCGGTGTGATCGTGCCCACATCATACAGGCTGCTCGACAGGACCGGCCCGTTCTCAGACCAGCGCAAGGTCAATGTAACGGGGTCTTCGTCCTTGATCCGAATGATCGTGCCGCGCGTCTCGAACTCGGCCCAGCCGTCTGGGGTGCGGTATTGCGTCGAGTTGTCGGGGTTCAATTCCTCGATAAAGATATCGCTGTCATCCATGTAGGACGACGTAATGCCCCATCCCAAAGCCTCGGAGCGCCCTGACAGGATGGCAGGTATGCCCGGAATGGTCGCCCCGATGACCCCGCCCGTGTCCAGTTCCAGGCGCGCCAGATACATCAGCGACGGCGCGGTCAGTTCCAGATGCGGGTCATTGGCAAGGATCGCGCCATCGCTGGCCGCGCGTTCAGGTGTGGCCGCAAAGCTGTTCGAGGCACCGGCCAATGCGGTGGGGCGGATGGGGGACAAGGGGTCGGACAGGGCGGCAACCTGCTGGTCTGCTGTTACATCGGGGAACAGCGTGGCAAAGTCCGGCAGGGCCGCCACGCCTGACCCCGGCGCATCGGGCATCAGATCGCGCAACCGCTCTTCGGGAACCAGAAGCGAGGCGCGCGCGCGCAGCACTTCGCGCGTGATCTGTCCGTTCAGTTGAACAGATAGCAGTTTCAGGATGGCCAGCGAATCTGCGGGTTGCCACAGCGGCATCTCGGCGTTGAACACGAAAAACTCTGGTGCGCCGCGCCCGCGCGCCCGGTCATTGCTTTCGCGCAACCACGCATTCACCCCGTCAGCATAGGATTGCAAGGCGGCCTGCGTCTGGTCATCCTGCGCCCTGACAGAGCTGCGCGCCAAGCCATACAAGTCCAACCTGCGCATCAACTCGTCTGTGCGCACTGTGCGCCGTCCGAACATTTCCGACAGACGCCCTTGGGCTGTGCGCCGCAGCATCTGCATTTGCCACAGCCTGTCCTGCGCATGCGCAAAGCCAAGACCGAAAAACACATCCGTCTCATGCTCGGCAAAGATATGGGGCACGTTATGCGTGTTGCGCACAATCTCGACTTCGCCTTGCACTGCCGGAATGGCAAAGGATTCCGTGTAATCGGGCAGCGAGCGCGACAGGAAAAAGTACAATCCCAATGCCACAAGCACCGCCAGCGCGGCAAGCGCGCCAAAGATCTTCAACAACCAGCGAAACATTGTGAACATGAGGTAAAAGGGGCTTTGTGTTGACGGTGGGTTTGGCCCTGATAGGTATTGCTCTAGCGCCGAATGCGCAATCACAAGAATTCGAGAGGGATGCAATGACAAAACTGGCGTTTTTGGGGCTTGGCGTCATGGGTGGGCCAATGGCTGCCCATCTGGCGCAAGCAGGCCATGAGGTATGTGTCTATAATCGCACAACATCTAAGGCAAAAGACTGGGTGGCCGCACATGGCGGGCGCTTTGGCGAAACACCGCGCGCTGCTGCCGAGGGTGCCGAATTTGTCATGGCCTGTGTGGGCAATGACGATGATCTGCGCAGTGTTTGTCTGGGCGATGAGGGTGCGTTCGCAGGTATGTCGTCGGGTACAGTGTTTGTCGATCACACCACTGTTTCCGCACAGGTCACCCGCGAATTATATGCGGCAGCGCAGGCGCTTGGCGTGGGATATGTCGATGCGCCGGTTTCGGGCGGGCAGGCGGGTGCCGAGAATGGTGCGCTGTCGATCATGTGCGGTGGCGATGCCGCAGAGTATGCGCGCGCAGAGCCGATCATGGACGCCTATGCGCGCATAGCGCGGCGTATGGGCGAAAGTGGCGCAGGCCAGATCGCCAAGATGATGAACCAGATCTGTATCGCCGGTGCCGTGCAAGGCTTGTCCGAGGCGCTGCATTTCGGTGAGAAGGCGGGCATGGACGGGCGCGCCGTGATCGAAGTCATCTCTCAGGGGGCCGCCGGATCGTGGCAGATGCAAAACCGCCATGGCACAATGCTGGACCGCGAATTTGACCACGGTTTTGCTGTGGACTGGATGCGCAAGGATTTGGCCATCTGCCTTGCGGCAGCGGACGAGGTGGGCGCGGCGTTGCCCGTTACCGCACTGGTCGATCAGTTCTACAAGGAAGTGCAGACGATGGGCGGCGGGCGCTGGGACACATCCGCCTTGATCGCGCGATTGCGCAAGCTGGGAGAAGGGTGATGCTTTACGCGCTTGATGGGCAGCACCCGACAGTACCAGAGTCCGGCGATTACTGGGTCGCACCGGGCGCGCATGTGATCGGGCAGGTGGTGCTGGCCGAAGGGGTGTCGATCTGGTTTGGCTGCACCCTGCGCGGCGACAATGAACCGCTGGTCATTGGCGAAGGCAGCAATATTCAGGAAAACTGTGTCCTGCACACAGATATCGGCTATCCGCTGACAATAGGGGCGCACTGCACCATCGGGCATAAGGCCATGTTACATGGCTGCACCATAGGTGAGGGCGCGTTGATTGGCATGGGTGCGACCGTGCTGAACGGGGCGGTCATTGGCAAAGGGTGCCTGATTGGCGCGGGCACACTTGTGACCGAAGGCAAGATCATTCCCGACGGGTCGTTGGTTATGGGGTCGCCCGGACGTGTGGTGCGGCAACTCGATGCGGACGCACAAGCAAAGCTTCTGGCCTCTGCCGCAGCATACAGCGCCAATATGACTAGGTTTAAGAACGGGTTGCAACCGCTTGATTAAGAGCAACTCTGTTAGGAGCGCACGCCAATCCCCATCTGCATCAGCGCACGCCGTACCGGGGACGCGGAATACATCATATCCAGCACCTTGGCGCGTGCATCCCGCAATGGCTGGGCATGGATCATCGACACGCGGTTGAGCATGCCGACACCTGCCACGCGCAATGCCACATCGGGGTAGCGACGGCGGTGATAGGCCGACAGCATGGCTTGGCCTCCCAACCCTTCCGGCGTGGCAAGCTCGATCAGGGCTGACAGATCGGCCAGTGACATGTTCAGCCCCTGCGCCCCAATCGGGGGGACTACATGCGCAGCCTCTGCCATCAGCGCTGTCCGTTCGCCATGAAAGCGCTCCGCGATCTGGCTGATAATCGGCCAGACTGTCAGGCGCGATGCCAGTGTCAGCGGGCCGAACACCCCGCAAGAGCGGGTGTTCATCTCGTCCTCGAAGGCGTCTTGTGGCAGTGCGGCCAGCCGCGCAACCTCTGGGCCGGTTTCCATCCAGACAATCGCAGAGCAGGGCAGGCCATCGCGGTCGGGCAGCGGCACGAATGTGAACGGCCCGCCAGAGCGGTGAATCTCGGTCGAGACATTGTCATGCGGCACCGGATGCGCGACCGCAAAGGCCAGCGCCTTTTGCCCGAATCGCGTAGTGCGCACAGGGATTCCCAGTGCTTGCCGCATGGGCGAATTGCGCCCGTCTGCCGCGATCAGCAATCTGGCCTCGACGGTGGTGCCGTCGGAAAGGCGGACCAGTGCCGCAGTTTCGCGCGTGGTCAGGCGGTGGGTGCCGATGCCGGGGCGAAAGGTGACATTCGGCAACTCATCCAGCCGTGCTGCGCATTCGCGTTTCAGCAACCAGTTGGGCAGGTTCCATCCGAAAGGCTGGTCCGAAATGTCGGAGGCATTGAAATCATGGCTGACGCGCGGTGTCGGGTCTTCGCCGCCTGCATCAACAATGCGCATCACTTGCAGCGGCATCGCATGGGCCTGAAACCGTGCCCAAAGGCCTGCGTGTTCCAGAACGGAAATCGACGGTTGCAAAAAGGCCGTGCTGCGCAGGTCTGCGCCGGGGTCCGCTTCGGTCATGATGGGGGGGGTCGGGTCCACGCACAAGACAGAATACCCTTTACTGCCGAATGCGGCGGCTGCCGCCATGCCAGCGATTCCGCCGCCAGAGACAACTATATCGTAACACTCACGCATCAGGGCACCCTTTTCTTGACCACGGAAATCATACCGCATGACTACGTAGGCGCAATCCTGTGCGCGCGCGACACAGCGCCACCCTATCCAAAGACGATCAGGATCAGAATTACCACCATGGCAAGTGCTGCAAAAACCATCACCGTCACCAGCCCCGGCAAGCCCCATGTCATTGTGGACAGAACAAGCACATTGAGAAAGACCATGAGCGCGGCCCAGATTGGCCAAGGCTCGTCATCCTCGCGCCAGTTGCGCTTCTTGCCAGTGGTTTGAGAGTCACTATCCGCCATGGTCACACACCCTTCGAAATATTGTATTTGGGATGTATGAAATGACGCGCCAGACTACAGGATGGCGGGTTGTCGCGCGACCGAAGCGCGCAGGGACAGCCCCGCGCGCGATAACTTAGGCCGTCAGCCGAAGACGATGAAGCACAAAAGCCCCAGCATGGCGATTGCAGCAGGGACCATCACCACAACAAGCCCGGCCACACCCATTGTCAGCACAGCCGTGACAAGGGCTGCAAGGACGAACACGATGCCAGCCCAGATGGCCCAAGGCTCGTTGGCAAGCATTTTGGGCATTGTGGGTGTTTTCGTGGGTGTTTGTGTCGCTGTGCTGGTCATGGTCGCTCCTCCGATAAATATGTTCTTGCGTCTAGACTTTTAATTGCTGCGGTGCAGCATGACAGATTGTCGCGCAGCAGATCGGGGCCGCAGTCAGGGGCGAAGTTGCGACAGAAAGGCCGTCAGATCATCGGTATGGTGCTGGATATGGGGTGCGTCATGGGGTTCGGGGGCGACATGAACCGTGCGCATCCCCATCGCAAAGGGGGCGGCCAGATTGCGTGGATCATCCTCGAACATCGCGGCGCGGGCGGGGTCCAGCCCATCGAGGGCAAAGATCTGCTCAAAGGCGTTCTGCTCGGGCTTGGGGCGATAGCCGGCATGTTCAACACCGTAAATCGCATCGAATAGCCCGCTTAGCCCGCGCGCCTCGGATACGCGCAGGGCATAGTCTGCCGATCCGTTCGTGTAGATGATCCTGCGACCGGGCAGCGCTGCAATATGGTCGCGCAACAATTCATCGGGGCGCAGCACCGAGAAATCAATGTCATGCACATGCTGCATATAAGGGACCGGGTCTATGTCGTGATAGTGCATCAACCCGGCCAGCGTTGTGCCATATTGCGACCAATAGCTGTGGCGCAGGTGGTTCGCCTCAGTCTGTGTGACCCCGAGCGTGTCCATGACATAGGACACCATGCGCCCTTCGATCTGGTCGAACAGGCGCATTTCAGGTGGGTAAAGCGTGTTGTCGAGATCAAAGACCCAGGCACGCACATCGGAAAAATATTCGGCTGGCATGGCGCACAGTCTAACTGTTTAATAACGAAGAGCAAGGCGACAGGGCTTGTCATCTGGCGCGAACACGGGTTTTGTAACCCGGAGATATGCAGAGAAAGTCATGACCGAGACAAAACCCCTGAAAGACGCCTATTCGTTGATTCTGGAAGCGATTGATTTGGGCATATACAAACCCGGTGATCGGTTGGTGGAATCCGAGTTGGCGGATCGCTTCGGCGTGTCGCGCACCCCCATACGCGAAGCATTGCAACGCCTTGAAACACAATCNTTGCTGACGCGCGATGGCCGGTCCCTGATTGTGGCGTCGCTGGATCACAACCAGTTGGCAGAGCTGTATGTCGTACGATCAGAGCTGGAAGGGCTTGCCGCCCGTCTGGCTGCACGCCACGCCACGCAAGAAGAGGTCCGCCTGCTGCGCACCATGATCGAGGATGACCGCGCCCTGATCAATGACCCGCAAGCGCTGAGCCGTGCCAATAAACGCTTTCACAAGCAAATACATCTGGCGTCGCACAATCGGTATCTGGTGCAACAGCTTGACCTTGTTCACCGCTCGATGGCGTTGCTGGCGACAACGTCGCTCTCCTTTGAGGGGCGAGGGCTGCAAACGCTTGAAGAGCATAGCAAGATCGTTGAAGCGATCGCCGCAGGTGACGGCGACCGCGCTTATGATGCGTTAAAGCAGCATATCTCGCTGGCTTTTGAAACGCGCCTGCGACAGGATTCTATGGCCGAGGCGCGCTATTCGGTCTGAGAGTCAGAGCATCTCGTCCAGAAACTCCAGAAGCGCCGCTTCCGCCTTGGCATTGGCATCTGCGTCCCAGTCATTCGAGGACTCGACCGTGAAGGAATGGCGCGCCCCGCCGAAAATGCGCGATTCATGCGCAACGTCCGCGTCGCGCAACTCTTCCATCAGGGCGGCAAGATCGGTCATGCCAGACACGGGATCGGCAGAGCCATGCAAAACGAGAACGGGGGCGTTTGTCGCGCTGTAATCCTGACCCTCGGGGGTATCCAAGCCCCCGTGAAAGCTGACAAAGCCCGCCATATCGAAGCCTGCGCGCGCGCCCTCCAAAGCTGCGGCACCGCCAAAGCAATAACCGGTCAGCACCATCTGTTCGGGCACATTCTCCATTGCGGCGGCAGCATCGGCACCGGCAGCAATGCGGGCGCGGAATTCATCGCGGTCCGCATAAAGCGCGCCGGTTTCGCGGCGGTAGTCGTCAATCCCATCAAGCACAGCGTCGCGCCCGAACAGGTCGAGCGCAACACCGACATAGCCCGCTTCGGCCATCGCATCTGCGCGCGCAATCTCATGGTCATTCAGCCCGTCCCAGTCATGGACGATCAGAACCGTGCCGCGCGCCTCACCTTGCGGCATTGCGACATACCCCTCAAAGACCATGTCCCCGACGGTATACTCGAAATTCTCGGCAAAGCTGGCGGTGCCCAGCACAATGGCGCATGTGCTTAGAAATGTCAGGTGACGGTGTTTCATCTGTATATCCTCCTGTTGATACTCAGAAGATAGCGCTGCACCGCGAATGCCAAGGCAGGGCAGGCCGGATCAGGCCAGTTTTTGCTTGACCAAGGCCCCGGCCTTGCCGAAATCCATCTGGCCCGCATAGGCCGATTTCAGTTCCGCCATCACCTTGCCGATATCGCGCACAGAGGTTGCGCCCGTCTCGTCGATGACCTTGGTTATTGCAACAGTCATCTCTTCCTCGGTCAATTGGCGGGGAAGGAAGCTTTCGATGACGGCAATCTCGGCGGTTTCCTTGTCGGCCAGATCAAGGCGCGCGGCCTCTTCATAGGCGCGCGCCGAATCGCGGCGTTGTTTGACCATGCGCGTCAGCACAGTGGTCAGGTCTGTATCGGTCAGCTCGGTCACACCCTGATCGCCCCGCGCGGCGATTTCGCGGTCCTTGATGGCGGCATTGATCAGCCGCAGGGTGGCCAGACGCTCGGTGTCGCGTGCCTTCATCGCGGTCTTGAGTTCGCTGGAAATCTTGTCGCGCAAAGACATCTGGTCGCTCCTGTAAGCAGAGTTGGGGTAGTCGTTCAGAGTATCGAAGCCCATGGATGGCGGCAAGCGTCATCGCTGCGGGCGGATAATCGTGCAAACAAACGCATCACGGCACCGGATCGCCTTGATTCTCCCGCTCACCCGCCGTAGAGGTTCGCGCAAATCCGAACAGACGGAGACGCGCCCATGTCTGCCCAGACCTCCAAGCCCACCGCGTGCCTTGCTTTGGCCGATGGGACGATTTTTTATGGCCGAGGATTCGGCGCGACTGGTGAAACAGTGGCCGAACTGTGCTTTAACACTGCGATGACCGGCTATCAGGAAATCATGACAGACCCGTCCTATGCCGGGCAGATCGTGACCTTCACCTTCCCGCATATCGGAAATGTCGGCGTGAACCCCGATGACGATGAGACGCAAGACCCTGTTGCCGCTGGCATGGTGGTAAAATGGGACCCGACCACGCCGTCCAACTGGCGCGCAGTTGAAGATATGGTCGCATGGCTGCAAAAGCGCGGGCGCATCTGTATCGGCGGGATCGACACCCGCCGCCTGACGCGCGCAATCCGCCAGCAGGGCGCGCCGCATGTGGCGCTTGCCCATAATCCCGACGGAAAATTCGACATAGAGGCGCTGGTTGCGAAAGCGCGCGCATGGAAAGGGCTTGTAGGCCTTGATCTGGCGCGCGATGTGACCTGTGCTCAATCCTACCGCTGGGATGAGATGCGTTGGGCATGGCCCGAAGGATATGCGCGCCAGACTGCACCGGTGCACAAGGTTGTCGCCATTGATTATGGCGCAAAGCGCAACATCCTGCGTTGTCTGGCGTCTGCCGGATGCGACGTGACTGTGCTGCCCGCCACGGCCACAGCCGAAGATGTGATGGCGCTGAACCCGGATGGCGTGTTTCTGTCCAACGGTCCCGGCGATCCTGCGGCGACGGGCGCTTATGCCGTGCCGATGATCCGGCAGGTTCTGGAATCGGACCTGCCAGTTTTTGGCATTTGCCTTGGCCACCAGATGCTGGCGCTGGCGCTTGGTGCGCAAACAATCAAGATGAACCACGGTCATCACGGCGCGAACCACCCCGTGAAGGATCACGACACAGGCAAGGTCGAGATTACGTCTATGAATCATGGGTTTGCGGTGGACAGTCAAACCTTGCCGCAGGGCGTGATCGAGACGCACACCTCGCTGTTCGATGGGTCGAATTGCGGCATTCGTATGCAGGACAAGCCGGTTTTCTCGGTCCAGCACCACCCCGAGGCCAGCCCGGGCCCGCAGGACAGCTTCTACCTGTTTGAACGGTTCGCGGCGTCAATGGCAGCGCGCAAGCCGGTTTAATCGCTTCGTCAGGCGCATAGCCGTTTCGGGAATGGCGCTAAGGCGCGCTCGCCCATTGAGCAGGCACAGGAATATTTCCTGTGCACGCACAAAACGTTGTTGGCAGTGCGAAGAGACTGACTTAGGGTAATTTCAGTTACAAGAGGATCAGGACACCCGATCATGGCCAGATCCCAAATTGGGGTGCAGACACAGTTTTCCCGCCCGGTGCGGCAGATCGTGATGATGCTTGTCGTCATCGCGCTCGTCACAGTTGGGACATGGTTTGCGCTACCCGCCGTTTCAGGGATATTTCTGTCGAATATCTGGCTGAACGGATTTATCTTTTTCGTTTTCGTCGTGGGTGTTTTCGCAACCTTCTGGCAGGTGATCCAGCTTAATCGGTCGATCATCTGGATTGAGGGTTTCGCAAGCGGAATACCGGGGCATGAAGCTACCGCGCCACCGGCGCTGTTGATGCCGTTGGCAGCGTTGTTGCGCGGACGGGGGCGGGGCAGCCAGATCGGGTCCAGCTCGGCCTCGTCGATCCTCGATTCCGTGGCGACACGGCTGGACGAATTGCGCGACATCACGCGCTACATCATTTCGCTGCTGATCTTTCTGGGTCTGTTGGGTACGTTTTACGGTCTGGCGACAACTGTTCCGGCGGTGGTGGATACGATCCGCTCGCTCGCGCCCGAAGACAATGAGACAGGCATTCAGGTTTTCGAGAATCTGATGACCGGGCTAGAGGCGCAGTTGGGCGGTATGGGTACGGCCTTTTCCTCGTCGCTTCTGGGGCTGGCCGGATCGTTGGTCGTGGGCATGCTGGAATTGTTTGCCGGCCACGGTCAGAACCGGTTCTACCGCCAGTTGGAAGAATGGCTCAGCTCGATCACCCGTCTGGGCGTTGTCGGCGATCAGGAACAGGGCGCCGAAATGGGCGCAGTTGTTCAGGTTCTCGATGGAATGGTCGAGCAGATGGAGGCGATGTACCGACAACAGGTGCATGCCGATCAGGAACGCGCGCAAATTGATCAGGCGCTGGGGGGACTGGCGGAAGCTGTCGACCGGCTTGCCTCTGGCGCGGGAATGAACGCGGCGGGACCGGATGCCAATGTCGCACCTGCGTTGTTGCGCATTGCCGATGGTCAGGACGCGCTGTTGCAGCATCTGCGCCACTTTGCAGATGAAAACGGCCCTTCGGCACAGGCAGAAATTCGGTTGCGGTTGCGCAATATCGACAGCCAGATGTTGCGGATCGCCGAAGAGATTTCCGCCGGACGGGTGGAAACCACTGCCGATCTGCGCTCGGACCTGTCGTCGCTCACATTGGCGGTCCGGCAGTTGTCACGCTCAGGTTTCAGCGCCCGTCGGGATGGAGAGTAAGCGATGGCGCTGGCGCGCAGAACCGGGCAACGGCGCGATGTAAGCGGGGCGATCTGGCCGGGCTTCGTCGATGCGATGACCGCCCTTTTGCTGGTGCTGATGTTCGTGCTGTCGATTTTCATGATCGTGCAATTCGTTTTGCGTGACACGATCACCGCGCAGGACACCCAGCTTGAAGGACTGTCTGCCGAGGTTGCAACCCTTGCAGATGCGCTGGGGTTGTCGCGGGCGCGTATTTCCTCGCTTGAGAGCGAGCTTGGCGCAATGGAAGGCGACCTTGATCAGGCACGCGCGCTCGCTGCGGCACAAATGGCGCAGATATCCGCACTGACAGGCGATCTGGCCGCGCGCGAAAGTGCGCTGAGTGCGGCTGAAGCACGCATCACAGATTTTGAGGCGCAGGTTGCTGCCCTGATTTCGGCGCGGGACACTGCTGTGGCGCGCGGGGATGCCCTGAGCGCGGATCTGGCCGAAATGGATGCGGCACAGGCGGAACTCCTGTCCGAGCAAGAGGCGTTACAACTGGCACTGGCATCCTTGCGCGATGAATTGGACGCCGAGGCCGAGGCTGCGCGCCTTGCAGCTGCGCGCGCCGAAGCGGTCGAGGCAGCTTTGGCGCAATCGCAGGCCGAAGCCGTGGCGCAAGAGGCCACACTGGCGCAGCTTTCCGCACAACTGGCGGCGGCGGTAGACCGCGTACAGGATCAGGCCAGTGTCGAGGACAGCCTGCGCAGTGATCTGGATGCAGCAGAGCAAGCGGCCTTGGCCGAGCGCGCCGCCGCAGAAGCCTTGCGCGAGCGTCTGGCCGATGTCGAAACTGAATTGAGCGCTGAAGAGCGCCGGCGTCTGGCCGATGCCGCCGCCGCAGAAGCGTTGCGCGCGCGGTTGGAAAGTGCTGATGCAGAACTGACAGCCATGACCCTGTCACTGGAGGAGCAGCGCCGCCGCGCCGAGGAAACACTNACCTTGCTTGCCGCCGCCCGCGAGGGGCAGGCAGAGGCAGAGGCCGCACTTCAGCAAGAGATTTCCGAGCGCGAGCGTCTTGCCGCATTGCGCGCAATGGCAGAGCAAAGCCTCTCCGAGCGAGAGGCGCAATCCCTTGAAGACCAGCGCCGGCTCGAAGTTCTGAACCAGCAGGTGGCAAGTTTGCGCGGGCAGGTGGGCAGCTTGCAGGATTTGCTGGGCGATGTGCGGGCACGCGAAGAAGCGTCCCAGACCCAGATCGAAAGCCTCGGCGCTGATCTGAACATGGCTTTGGCGCAGCTTGCTGTTGAACAGCGTGCCCGCGCCGAACTCGAATCTGCCGAACGCGAACGGTTGGAGCGGTTCCAGTCCGAATTCTTCGGGCGTCTGCGCGAGGTGCTGGAAGGTCTGGATGAAATCCAGATTGTGGGGGACAGATTCGTTTTCTCCTCCGAAGTGCTGTTTGAGCTTGGCTCTGCCGATCTTGCATCTGGGGGACAGGCACAGATTGCCAATGTGGTAAGTATTCTGCGCGATGTGTCGGACCGCATTCCCCCAGAGATTGACTGGATTTTGCGTGTGGATGGCCACACTGATAATCTGGCGCTGGGTCCAGGGGCCGAATGGAGTGACAACTGGGCGCTTAGTCAGGCCCGCGCCCTGTCTGTGGTGCGTTTCATGACAGATGAGTTGGGCTTCCCGCCAGAGCGACTCGCGGCGACCGGATTTGGCGAATATCGCCCCGTGGACACGGCAAATACGCCCGAGGCGCGCGCGCGCAACCGCCGGATCGAGTTGAAGCTGACAGAGCGGTGAGTGCTGTCGCGCAGCGGTTTTGGGGCTGCAAAGACAGTGCCACACGCGCCGCGCCGCAACTCACAGACAAAATAACACGGCCATGTGGGCGCTATCAGGCTGCTCACACGCGGGTGACACCCTGTGATACCCTTGCGTCGCAGGGGTTAAGGCTCTAGGCAAGTGGCGTAAAACTTAACGATCCGGAGATCACTGATGGCCAGACCCAGAATTGCACTGATCGGTGCGGGACAGATTGGCGGCACGCTCGCCCATCTTGCCGCGATCAAGGAACTTGGCGACGTTATCCTCTTTGACATTGCCGAAGGCACGCCACAGGGCAAGGCGCTCGACATCGCGGAATCAGGCCCCTCGGAAGGGTTTGATGGCAGCTTCAAGGGCACGAATGACTATGCCGACATCGCAGGTGCGGATGTGTGCATCGTCACCGCCGGTGTCCCGCGCAAGCCCGGCATGAGCCGGGATGACCTGTTGGGCATCAACCTAAAGGTCATGAAATCGGTCGGCGAGGGGATTGCTGCACATGCCCCCGATGCGTTCGTAATCTGCATCACCAACCCATTGGATGCGATGGTCTGGGCGCTGCGCGAATTTTCGGGCATGCCGCATAACAAGGTCGTCGGCATGGCCGGTGTGCTGGATTCGGCGCGCTTCCGTCACTTCCTGAGCCTAGAGTTCAAGGTATCCATGCGCGACGTGACAGCCTTTGTGCTGGGCGGGCATGGCGACACGATGGTGCCATTGGTTCGGTATTCGACAGTTGCGGGTATTCCGCTGCCTGATCTGATCTCGATGGGCTGGACCACGCAGGACAAGCTGGATGCGATCGTGCAGCGCACGCGTGATGGTGGGGCAGAGATTGTGGGCCTGTTGAAAACCGGCTCGGCTTTTTATGCGCCAGCAACCAGCGCCATTGAAATGGCCGAAGCCTATCTCAAGGACCAACGGCGCTTGCTGCCTTGTGCGGCCTATTGCGATGGCGAGTTCGGGCTGAAAGGCATGTATGTGGGTGTGCCCACGATCATCGGCGCAAATGGTATTGAGAAAATTGTCGATATCAAGCTGACCAAAGATGAACAGGCCATGTTCGACAAATCCATCGAGGCCGTGCGCGGGCTGGTTGAGGCGTGCAAGGGCATCGACTCTTCTCTGGCTTGATCTGATGGCACGGTAAGACACAACAGGCCGCGCATTTGCGCGGCCTTTTTCAAATGAAAACGTTGCATTCGTGGGATAATCGCAATGACTGGCCGTAAGGGGTCAGGATTTGTGATCACACGTTTGAAAACAGTGATCACAAATCTTCTATTTTCCGCTGAATGTCATATTTTACAGAAGATTTCCATTGTTTTTCACTCTGAATCTGCGATGCACGGATGAGTAACAGCAGAAATGGGACAGTTTCATGAATATTCATGAGTATCAGGCAAAAGGGCTTCTGCGCTCTTACGGGGTGCCTGTTTCGGATGGTCGCATCGTTTTCAAGGCCGAAGAAGCGAAGAGTGCTGCGGGTGAACTTGATGGGCCGCTTTGGGTGATCAAGGCGCAGATCCATGCAGGTGGACGCGGCAAGGGCAGCTTCAAAGAAGCGTCTGCCGGTGAAAAGGGCGGTGTCCGCCTTGCCAGATCCGTGGCCGAGGCTGAAGAGCATACCAAGCAGATGCTGGGGCGCACACTGGTGACGCATCAGACCGGCCCTGCGGGCAAGCAGGTCAACCGCATCTATATTGAGGATGGCTCGGAGATCGAGCGCGAGTTGTACCTTGCGCTTCTGGTGGACCGTGTCAGCAGCCGCATCAGCTTTGTTGTCTCGACCGAAGGCGGCATGGATATTGAAGAAGTTGCCGCAAACACACCGGAAAAACTGCTGTCATTCAGTATTGATCCGGCAACCGGTATTCAGGGCTTCCACGGCCGCCGCGTGGCCTTTGCTTTGGGGCTGGAGGGCAAGCAGATCAAGCAATGCGTTGATCTGGTCAGCAAACTCTACAAGCTGTTCGTTGAACGCGACGCCGAGATGGTCGAGATCAACCCGCTGATCGTAACCGACACGGGCGATCTGAAATGTCTGGATGCCAAGATGGGCTTCGATTCCAACTCTTTGTATCGTCAGGCCGACATACTTGCCCTGCGCGACGAGACGGAAGAAGACCCCAAAGAACTGGCCGCCAGCAAGTATGACCTGAACTATATCGCGCTGGATGGCGAAATTGGCTGCATGGTCAATGGGGCGGGCCTGGCGATGGCGACGATGGACATCATCAAGCTCTATGGCGCTGAGCCTGCCAACTTTCTGGATGTTGGCGGCGGTGCCACCAAGGAAAAAGTCACCGAGGCGTTCAAGATCATTACATCCGACCCCAATGTGAAGGGCATTCTTGTCAATATCTTTGGTGGGATCATGCGCTGTGACATCATTGCGGAAGGCGTGATTGCCGCCGTGAAGGATGTGGGTCTACAGGTGCCGCTGGTGGTGCGTCTAGAAGGCACGAATGTCGAGAAGGGCAAGGAAATCATCGCGGGCTCCGGCCTGAATGTGATCGCTGCTGACAACCTTTCGGATGCAGCAGAAAAAATCGTTAAAGCGGTGAAGGGGTAAGTCCGATGGCAGTTCTTGTCGACAAAAACACGAAGGTCATCTGTCAGGGTTTTACCGGCTCTCAGGGGACATTCCATTCCGAGCAGGCGATTGCCTATGGCACGCAAATGGTTGGTGGTGTGACACCGGGCAAAGGTGGGCAGACCCATCTGGACCTGCCTGTGTTCAACTCGGTCCATGAGGCGAAAGCCAGAACCGAAGCGAATGCCAGCGTCATCTATGTACCGCCGCCCTTCGCGGCCGACTCGATCCTTGAGGCGATTGACGCCGAGATGGAGTTGATCGTGTGCATCACCGAAGGCATTCCGGTTCTGGACATGATGCGCGTCAAGCGCGCACTCGAGGGTAGCAAGTCGGTCCTGATCGGCCCCAACTGCCCCGGTGTCATCACACCTGATGCCTGCAAGATCGGCATTATGCCCGGCCATATTCACCGCCGTGGTTCGGTCGGTGTGGTGTCGCGTTCGGGCACGCTGACTTATGAAGCTGTCAAGCAGACCACGGATGTTGGCCTTGGCCAGTCCACCTGCGTTGGGATCGGCGGCGATCCGGTCAAGGGCACCGAGCATCTTGATGTGCTGGAGTGGTTCTTGGCCGATGATGAAACCCATTCGATCATCATGATCGGTGAGATTGGCGGCAGCGCCGAAGAAGAAGCCGCGCAATTCCTGAAAGATGAAGCAAAGCGCGGGCGCAAGAAACCTGTTGCGGGCTTCATTGCGGGGCGCACAGCCCCTCCCGGTCGGCGCATGGGTCATGCGGGCGCAATCGTTGCCGGTGGCAAGGGCGGTGCCGAAGACAAGATCGAGGCGATGAAAAGCGCCGGGATCGTGGTGGCTGACAGCCCGGCGGGTCTGGGTGAAGCCGTGCTCAAGGCGATCGGCAAGTAATCCGCGACGCCTTCAGGAGGGGCGCAGCCATGACGTTTACGGATGCAGTGAAAAGCGGTTTCGAGAATTCTCTTAACTTTTCGGGGCGGTCACGCCGCCCCGAATATTGGTGGTTCTTCCTGTTCGTCTTTGCCGGCGCATTCGCGCTTGCGCTTGTCCAAGCAGCTATGGGCATGACTGGAAACTGGCTGGTGCGCCTGTTCCAACTGGTCACCTTTGTGCCGTTTCTGGCCGTTGGCTGGCGCAGGCTTCAGGATACCGGACGCCCCGGCTGGTACCTTGTTGTGCCTGTTGTCATCGTGGTCATTTCATCGCTGATGGTCGGCAGCCTGTCCGCAAACATGATGCAGGGTGGCTTTGGCGACATGCACCAGGCAGGCCGCATGCACGGGCAGACGGGTATTGTTGCGCTGCTGGCCGTGGCGCAATTTATTGCTGGTGTGGTAATCATCTGGTGGATGACCCGCCGCAGCCAGCGCGGTGACAACAAATTCGGCCCGGAACCCCGTGTCAAGTGACTGATATCAAACCCTTCAGTACCATAGAGGTGCTCTTATGAACGACCACAGCCCTAGCGACCAGATGCAAGGCGAGACCTTTCTTGAAGGTCAGAATGCCGCGTATGTCGAGGCGTTGCAGGCCCGACACGCGGCTGACCCTGCTTCGGTAGATGATGTCTGGGCAGAATATTTCCGTGCCTTGGGCGAAGGGACGCAAGATGCTCAGCGCGCCGCGTCGGGGCCAAGTTGGGCGCGCACCGATTGGCCGCAGCAACCCACCGATGAGTTGACCTCGGCATTGACCGGCGAATGGCCCCAAGCCACGCCCACCGCCGAGAAAAAGGCCGCAGCCGAGAAGATCACCGCGAAGGCCGCGGATCAGGGTGTTACACTGACAACCGAGCAAGTGCGCGCCGCCGTGATCGACAGTTTGCGCGCCTTGATGATTATTCGCGCCTACCGCATCCGGGGCCATCTGGTCGCCGATTTGGACCCGCTGGGCATGCGCAAGGAAGAGCCGCACCCGGAACTGGACCCGCGCTCCTATGGCTTCACTGAGGCCGATCTGGACCGCCCCATATTCATCGACAATGTGCTGGGGCTGGAAGTGGCCAGCCTGCGCCAGATCATAGATATTCTGCAACGCACCTATTGCGGCACCTTCGCGCTGCAATTCATGCATATTTCAGACCCCGAGCAGGTCGGCTGGCTGAAAGAACGCATTGAGGGAATGGACAAGGAAATCCAGTTCACCAAGAACGGTCGTCGCGCGATTCTGAACAAGATGGTTGAGGCTGAGGGGTTCGAGAAATTCCTGCATGTCAAATACATGGGCACCAAGCGCTTCGGGCTGGACGGGGGCGAAGCCACCATTCCAGCCATGGAGCAGATCATCAAGCGCGGGGGTGCGCTGGGTCTGAAAGAAGTCGCCATCGGGATGCCGCATCGGGGCCGGTTGAACATTCTGGCCAATGTGATGGGCAAACCTTATCGCGCGATCTTCAACGAGTTTCAGGGCGGCAGCTTCAAGCCTGAAGATGTGGACGGCTCTGGCGATGTGAAATACCATCTGGGTGCCTCGTCAGACCGTGAATTTGACGGCAACGCTGTGCATTTGTCCCTGACCGCGAACCCGTCGCATCTGGAAGCGGTGAACCCTGTTGTTGTCGGCAAGGTCCGTGCCAAGCAAGACCAGATGAACGATTCCGAGCGCCGTCAGGTTGTGGCTGTGTTGCTGCACGGCGATGCCGCATTTGCTGGGCAAGGCGTTGTGGCCGAGGGTTTTGGCCTGTCTGGCCTGCGCGGGCACCGCACGGGCGGCACGATCCATATCATCGTGAACAACCAGATCGGTTTTACCACAGCGCCGCATTTCTCGCGCTCCAGCCCGTATCCGACCGATATTGCGCTGATGGTCGAGGCACCCATTTTCCATGTAAATGGCGATGACCCGGAAGCGGTGGTTCATGCTGCCAAAGTGGCGACAGAGTTCCGCCAGAAATTCCTGAAAGATGTGGTGATCGACATCTTCTGCTATCGCCGCTTCGGGCACAACGAGGGGGATGAACCGATGTTCACCAACCCTGCGATGTATACCCGCATCAAAAAGCACAAATCAACGCTGCAACTTTATACCGAACGTCTGGTCGCTGACGGGCTGATCCCCGAGGGCGAGATCGAAGATATGAAGGCGTCTTTTCAGGCGTTCCTCAATGACGAGTTCGAGGCGGGCAAGACTTATAAGCCGAACAAGGCCGATTGGCTGGACGGGCGCTGGTCGCACCTCAACCGCGAAGGCGAAGAGTATCAGCGCGGCGAGACGTGGATTTCCTCCGAAGCACTGGCCGAAGTGGGCGAAGCGCTGACGCGGTATCCGGACGGGTTCAATATTCACAAGACTGTGGCGCGCCAGCTGGAAACCAAAAAAGAGATGTTTGCCTCTGGCAAGGGCTTTGATTGGGCGACAGCCGAGGCAGCGGCCTTTGGCAGCCTTGTCACCGAAGGCTATCGCGTGCGCCTGTCCGGGCAAGATTCGACGCGCGGCACCTTCAGCCAACGCCATTCCGCCTTTGTCGACCAGCAGACCGAGGACCGCTATTACCCTTTGAACAATATCAAGGAAGGGCAGGCACGTTTCGAGGTCATCGACTCCATGCTGTCGGAATATGCGGTGCTTGGGTTTGAATATGGCTATTCACTGGCCGAACCCAATGCGCTGGTCATGTGGGAAGCGCAGTTTGGCGATTTCGCCAATGGTGCGCAGATCATGTTTGACCAGTTCATCTCCTCCGGCGAGTCGAAATGGCTGCGCATGTCGGGGCTGGTGATGCTGTTGCCGCATGGGTTTGAAGGGCAGGGGCCGGAACACTCTTCCGCCCGGCTTGAGCGGTTCTTGCAACAATGCGCACAAGATAACTGGATTGTCGCCAACTGTTCAACTCCGGCGAATTACTTTCACATCCTGCGCCGCCAGATTCATCGCAGCTTTCGCAAACCGCTGGTGCTGATGACGCCCAAATCGCTGTTGCGCCACAAGCTGTGCATCTCCGAGGCGGCGGATTTCACCGAAGGGTCCAGCTTCCACAGGGTGCTGTGGGATGATGCGCAAAAGGGCAATAGCGACACAGAGCTGCAGCCGGATGACAAGATCAAGCGCGTGGTGATGTGTTCGGGCAAGGTCTATTTCGACCTGCTGGAAGCCCGTGACGCGCGCGGGATCGACGACATCTATCTGCTGCGTGTTGAGCAATTCTATCCCTTCCCGGCAATGGCGCTGTTGAAAGAGCTGGAGCGCTTTCCGAATGCAGAAATCGTCTGGTGTCAGGAAGAGCCGAAAAATCAGGGCGCGTGGAGTTTCATCGAGCCCAATATCGAATGGGTCCTGAGCCGACTGAACGGTGCAACCAAACGTCCGCGCTATGTCGGGCGTACGGCCTCTGCATCGGTGGCGACAGGGCTTGCCAGCCAGCATAAAGCACAACAAGAAGCGCTCGTGAATGACGCGCTGACAATCGAGGGATAACAGACATATGTCCACCGAAGTTCGAGTCCCCACCCTGGGCGAAAGCGTCTCAGAGGCCACTGTGGCCACATGGTTCAAGAAACCCGGCGACGCGGTCGCCGTGGATGAAATGCTGTGCGAGCTGGAAACCGACAAGGTTACCGTCGAGGTGCCTTCGCCCGTTGCCGGAACACTGGGCGAGATTGTGGCCGCCGAAGGCGAAACAGTTGGGGCGGATGCGCTGCTTGCAATGATATCCGAGCCGGGCAGCTCTGACGCGCCGACGCCTGCCGCCCCCGTAAAACCCCCCGAAAAGGCCGCTGCGAAGCCAGAGGCAGGCCCTGCCGAGACTG
>SL_7KL_010_BRINEDRAFT_10000395_pt1 | contig 20588 bp, 16 predicted proteins | sample SodLak_010_BRINE_FD_10663 | JGI IMG/M metagenome (IMG submission 10663)
CCGTAATAAAAGCTACACAAAAAGCCTTGGAACAAATGAATTATCTGAAGTCTAAAAAAGTACTTAACAATGACTGATTTTAAATTAGCTCAACTACCAACAGAATTAAAATGGCTTACTGCTATTTTTTTACTGGTCTTAAGCATAGGTTTTTTTACGGGAATCAATTTTGTTCATTTCACAACAGATGCCCATCCTCAAGGAATTGAAGAAAATTACTTAGGTAATGAAGACAATCTAGAAGCAGTGGAGATGAAGTTTAGAAAAACGCAATCCCAGATGCTCAATATCACTCATACCCACATTCTTTCAATGTCGGTTATTTTCTTTATTTTATCAGTTTTGGTTTATTTCACTTCGTTAAAATTATGGCTTAGAAAGTTTTTGATGATTGAGCCATTGCTTTCTGTGCTTTTTACATTTGGAGGAATTTATTTGTTATGGTCAGGAATTACGTGGATGAAATATGTGGTGATGGTTTCTGGGGCTTTAATGACTTTTAGTTTTTTGGGGAGTGTGTTTCTCATTTATTTAGAACTCCTCCGCCACAAAACAACTATTTAGCTTTTGATTTAGTAAGTTATACAATTCAGACGAGTTTACTTTTAACCTAAGGTGGATTATAATCACAAAGTCAAAATTAATAAGGATATTCAGTTACAAGGCAATTTTTTGAAGGATAGCCTTAGCTATCGTGATAAAAATTAACGCAGTAAATGGATGTACTTGTTGAATGAAATAAAGTAATCAGTTTTAAACAGCAATCTACTTTACTTTTTAAAGACGTAATATCCAGTTATTACGTCTTTAAAAAGAGCTTATCTTATTATTTAAAAGACTTTCGATAAAGTGAGAATAATCGAACTTAGGTTTTTATATATTTGCAAACGAAAATATTTTTATGAAGTACGCAAATAATATTATAGAAACTATAGGGAATACTCCATTAGTCAAGCTAAATAAAATAGTAGAAGAAATTCCAGCATTGGTCTTAGCCAAATATGAAACTTTTAATCCGGGGAATTCGGTGAAAGACAGAATGGCTTTACAAATGATTGAAGATGCCGAAAAAGACGGAAGGTTAAAACCTGGCGGAACAATCATTGAAGGAACTTCTGGAAACACAGGAATGGGACTAGCTTTAGTGGCTATTGTGAAAGGTTACAAAGTAGTTTGTGTACTTAGCGATAAACAGAGCAAGGAAAAGATGGATATTTTGAGAGGTGTAGGTTGTGAAGTACATGTATGCCCAACCGATGTAGCGCCAGATGACCCGCGCTCTTATTATTCAACTTCAGCAAGATTAGCTAGAGAAACACCAAATTCTTGGTATGTAAATCAATATGATAACCCTTCTAACTGCAAAGCACATTTTCAATCTACCGGTCCAGAAATTTGGGATCAAACCGATGGAAAAGTAACCCATTTTGTGGTAGGTGTTGGTACCGGAGGAACTATATCTGGTGTTGGTTCTTACCTGAAATTACAAAATCCCAATGTAAAAGTTTGGGGAATTGATACCTATGGTTCAGTTTTTAAAAAATACCACGAAACAGGTGTCTTTGATGAAAATGAAATTTATCCTTATGTAACAGAAGGTATAGGCGAAGATATTTTGCCTCTGAACGTGCGGTTTGAAGTGATTGATGGTTTTGAGAAAGTCACTGATAAAGATGCGGCTGTTTACACCCAAAAGTTAGCCAAAGAAGAGGGGATGTTCTTAGGTAATTCTGCTGGTGCTGCAGTTAAAGGTTTGCTTCAGCTAAAACATCATTTCAAAAAAGACGATGTAGTAGTTGTCTTATTCCACGATCATGGAAGTCGTTATGTTGGGAAAATGTATAATGATGAATGGATGAGAAAAATGGGGTATATAGAATAGTTAATTCTTGTTTATATCAATGTATTGAAATAAATCTTGAGTTTTTCTAGTTTTTTTACTTGGACTTAAATCAATTCTTTTACCATCTTTAAATTGAATAGACCAACTTTGATCAGCACTGATTTTTAGAAAATCCTTTTTGTCAATTTCACCAGAAAAACGAGATTCTACCTTTTTTTTGGATTTCTTTTCAACGTACATTTTCTTGATGTTTTTGACGGTTGAAGCATAAATAAATTTTTCAACTTGATTTGCTTGGACTGCTTGTTCAGAAAAAACAGAGAAGTTTACAGTTATAATTTCGCTGAGATCTCCAGTTCTGAAGGTGAAATCGGGTTGAATTTCAAAATCCTTAGACTTAAACTTTAAAGGTTTTACAAAAAATTGATCTACGCTATCATTTACAAAATAGTTAATAACGCCTTTATGTGTTTCAAATCCATTTAATCCTGAGGAAGAATTATTACTTCTTTGCAAAGGAGAGCAAGCAATAAGCAAAAGCAGTACAAGAACAGGACTAATTAATTTTCTCATCTAATAATTGATTGTGGTAAGCCTTAGTAATTAATTCTTGGTTTTTAGAAACCCAACTAATCACAAATGGGATTTCTTGAAGCTTTTCAGTATAAATCACAGAATATATATATAAATCGTTATAGGTATATAAAAGTTGCTTACTAAACTTTGTTGAGCTTTCACTTTCAATAAATTCAAATTCTTCTGTTTTTAAAATTTGATCAATCGTTTCCTGCTCAGAGTTTTCAATTGCGGCGGCAATAAATATTTGATAATCCTCGTGGGTAACCACCTTATTCAAGGGGAGGTTAAAATTAGGGTAATTATAAATAGTTTCATACAAATCAACTAAATCTGCTGAGTTGATTTCTTGTTCATTTTCAGAAAGCTTGAAATTTTCGTTATATCCGTAAGAAATTGAATCAGATTTTTTTGTTGAACTTTTACAGCTAAACAATACAGAAGCAACAAATACGAAAGATAAAAGTATGTATGTATTTTTCATATTCAAAAAAAAAAGCAGGAAACCGCTAAGCTTCCTGCTCAAATAATAATTTTACAATTAATTACCAGTTACAATAGTTTCATACTTACCTATTAAAAACAGATAATTAGTCATTTTAAAATCAACTGTAGAGATTTTTTTAATCCCTCCTTTTTTGGCAGCAGTTCTAATAGAAGCATCACCTCCATCAAAGTGTAATCCTAAAATTGAAGTTGTACTTGCTGTACCAGTTTTTGAACCTACTTCATTACTAGTTGCATTAACAGGCATTGTTACTGAACATGATGCCATTGCTAAAGCCATTGCACCTAAAATAAAAAATTTTTTCATTGTTAAGAAATTTAATGTTTACCCAAAAATATTAAATATTTTCTTAATAGCAATGCTTGTATAGCTAAATTTTATAAATAGTTAGAAAAAATCTATAGCTAGTCCTTAATTATGTATAATTAACCTTACTTATTCAGTAGATTCTTCGAATTCATCGTACTCAGGATACAAAAAGTTATTGTAAGGAAACCTTGTAATGTGAATTTCTCTTACGGCTTCGTAAACTTTCTTTCTAAACTCTTCAATGTTTTCTTTTTCTGTAGCTGAAATAAATAAAACATTCTCTCCCATTTTATTCATCCAAGTTTTTTCCCATTCTTCTAGGGTAAAATGCGCAGAAGTTCGTTCTTCTTCTAAATCTTCTTCGTCATAGGCTTCAGCTTGGTATGCATCAATTTTATTAAAGACCATCATCATTGGTTTGTCTAAAACCTCAATTTCTTTTAAAATTTGATGTACTGATGCAATGTGATCTTCAAATGAACGATGCGAAATATCAACTACGTGTAAAAGTAAATCGGCTTCCCTCACTTCATCTAAAGTTGATTTAAAAGACTCGACTAATTGTGTAGGAAGCTTTCTTATAAATCCAACAGTATCTGTAAGTAGAAAGGGCAAATTTTTAATGACCACTTTTCTAACAGTTGTATCTAAAGTAGCAAAGAGTTTATTTTCTGCAAATACTTCACTTTTGGCAATAATATTCATAAGAGTTGACTTTCCAACATTGGTATAACCTACTAATGCTACTCTTATTAAACTACCTCGGTTTCCGCGCTGTACCGCCATTTGTTTGTCAATGGTTTCTAGCTTCTTTTTAAGTAAGCTAATTTTATCACGAACAATCCTACGGTCGGTTTCAATTTCAGTTTCACCAGGACCACGCATTCCAATACCACCACGCTGACGTTCCAAGTGAGTCCAAAGTCCAGCTAAACGAGGTAATAAGTATTCGTACTGAGCTAACTCTACTTGCGTACTTGCGTAACTAGTTTGCGCACGTTGTGCAAATATGTCTAAAATGAGATAGGTTCGATCAATGACTTTACATTTTAAAATCTTCTCAATATTTTTTTGTTGAGCAGGAGAAAGTTCGTCATCAAATACAGCCGTGCTTATGTCGTTTTCCACCACAAACTCTCTTACTTGTTCCATTTTACCCTTTCCAATAAAAGTTTTGGGATTTGGCTTGTCAATTTTTTGCTGAAATCTTTTAACAACATCACCGCCGGCAGTAAAAGATAAGAAAGCAAGTTCGTCTAAATATTCCTTCGATTTTTCTTCATCTTGGTGCTGTGTAATAACACCTATCAAAACAACTTTCTCGTATTCAATTTCTTGTTTGTCTATCATAACTTATTCAATTGCTACAAAATTAAGGATAATGTTTCTAAAAAAAGTTAGTTTGTTAAAATGTTACTTTTAATCCTTAATTAATCAATTGTACTTTACTAATAAGAATGAGTTTTGCTTATTTAATCATATTTAATTATGTAGAGATTAATTGTTTGTATTCGGTTTAAATATATTTTTATAGTTTTGTAACGATTTGATAATGTGAAAGCTATAATTTGTGTAAAATTATTTTAATTTTATGTTTAACTTATTGGTAACAATTTTATATATTCACACCCAAAAATAATACTCAATGAGAACATATTTACTAAGTCTGTTTTTTGTTTTTTCTTCGTTGATAAGTTTTTCACAAATTGGTGTGATTGAAAACTTTGATGATGGAATCCCTGAGACTTGGATTGACGATGAAGGCGCAAATTTTTTTGTTACAGACGCCCAGTCATGTACAACTAATAGTATAAGGGCTAATGTTTGGGGGACAGGAGTGTCTTCAACCACTACTCTAACAACAGAAAATTATGAAGCACAATCTAATGGCACAGATTTAAATATTTCTTTTGAGTACAAGATTGTTGACTGGATTGCTGGAACGGTAGCAACTCCTGCTGGATGGGGCTTTTTTGATGTAGAATATTCTACAGATGGAGGAAATAATTGGGTGTTACTTGAAACGATTAATGATGATAACCACGTCACCTCTAATGTGTGTGCGACGCTTTCTTACACTATAGACGCTGTGGATATTCCTGAAGATTCCGATTTTCAATTTAGGATTTTTGTAGATCGTCAAGGGGGTGATTTTTGGTTTTACCTTGATAGCTTTAGCTTTCTGCAAACCACAACCGAAGCCCCAAATTGTGATGCTGTCCTCAATCAAGATGGGCTTACTGACTTTCCGATTGACGGTAATATCTCTTGGTCGGCAGCTACTGGTTTGGCTACCGAATACTTTCTAACTGTTGGAACAACACCTGGCGGGAATGATGTTGTAGATAATGTTTCTACAGGTCTTTCTACTTCTTTCAATTTTGATGAAGACTTAGATTACGAAACTACATATTATGTAAGTATTCTTCCTTCTAATGCCAACGGAAACGCAGATGATGTTGATTGTCAAGAGTTTTCGTTTACTACTGAAGATGATCCTTCACAAACTATAGGATGTTCAGATGGTCCTTTTAATGGAACTTATTGTTATGGGAATAATGAAAATATAACTTTTGATTTTGCAAGTGATGACGGTTTAAATCTAAATTTAAATTTTAACGCTGGTAATATTGAGCAGTTTTTTGATAACTTAATTGTCTTTGATTCTGATGGTTCAGTTTTATACGATTTCAATGATGAAGTGCCAGGTTTTGGAAATTTTGATGTCTCAGGCTTGAGCTTTCAATCTTCTGGAGACACTATTTCATTTCAAATTACTTCTGATGGATCTGTAAGTTGTGATTCATCAGCTACTTATTTTCCTATAGAGTATTCGGTATCTTGTGCGACTTGTGTTAATCCGCAAGCTGACTTTGAGTTGGTGAGCGATTGTCAAAATGCACCTCAGTTCTTTGTTGATGTAGATATTACTGATTTGGGTGATGCAAATTCATTAGAAATTACTGATGATCAGGATGAATATACAGAAACGGTTACAGAGACAGGTGTAGTGCAGATTGGTCCATTTGATAATGGAACAGATGTGGTTATTACTGTTCAAAGTTTAGATGATGTAAACTGTGCTTTGAGTTCTTCTGCAATTACACAAGATATTTGCTCTGAAGTCTTTTTAGATTGTGATGACGGTCCTATAACCGAAACTTATTGTTACGGTAATAATGAAGATTATGAGATTACATTTGTTAGTGATAACGGAGGTCCTTTAAACATAAATATTAATGCTGGTTTTGTTGAAGTTTTCTTTGATGAGTTCGTGGTATTAGATACTGATGGCACCCAATTAACTTCTTTAGATGGAGATATCTCTGGAAATTCATTTCAATCTACAGGAGATGAATTAACTGTATTAATCAATTCTGATGGCTCAGTGAATTGCCAAGGAAATAATTACGAAGAAATAGAATACACGGTTTCATGTGCAACTTGTATTAATCCACAGGCTACTTATGAAGTAGTTGATGATTGTGCTAGCGGTATAGATCAGTTTTTTGTAGATATTGATGTTTCAGATATTGGTGACGCAACTTCCCTAGAGGTGGCTGATAATCAAGATGATTTTACTGAAACTATAACCGAGGCTGGGCTTGTTACTTTTGGTCCTTATCCAAATGGAACAGATGTGCAAATAACAATTGAAAACTTAGACGATGCAAATTGTATTATATCAAGTCAATCATTAACCCAAGAAGCTTGTCCGCCAAGTAATTCTTCTTGCGATGATGCTGAGGTTGCTGTGGTTAATGACGGGAATCTTTGTTTAGAGCTTAATCAGGGAACACTTTTTGAGGCTACAGCTACGTCTGTTACTTCTTCCTGTCATGCAAATATTACACAGGATGTTTGGTATGAGTTTGAGGCAATTTCTGAAACACATATGACGTCAATTATTCCAGGTGGTGGTTTTGGTGCTCCAATAGGGACGGCCATTTATGAAAATGATTGTGGTGACCTAAATGAACTATATTGTAGTACAGAGTTTAATAATTTTGGAAACTCTAATTCTGTTGTAGCAGAAAATTTAACAATCGGTGAAACCTATTACGTAAGAGTTTATTCTTTTGGCACTCAAAATTTGAACTTTGACCTTTGTATAACAACTCCTGAGTTTTTTGAAGATAATGGTTTGTGTGCTGATGTAGAGCCTTTTTGTGCGCCAGTAGATGATGAGGGCAATCCAACTCCGCTCGTTTTTCCTAATTCTTATTTTTACAACGGTTCCACTTCTGCTGAAGACGGCCCTGATTACGGGTGTTTAGGTAGTCAGCCAAACCCAGCATGGTTTTACTTAACGGTTCAAGATAGTGGAGATTTGGATTTCTTAATATCTCAATCGACAGCTTTTGACGAAAATGGTGAGCCAATTGGTCAATTATTAGATGTGGACTATATTGCTTATGGACCTTTTGATGAAGTCGAAGGAAACTGTGATAATCTAACTGTAGCCAATACAGTTGACTGTAGTTTCTTGCCGGCCCCAATAGAAGAAATGTTTATTCCTAACGCACAAGCTGGTGAAATCTATTTAGTTTTGATTACTAACTTTAATCAGGCGGCCGGGTATATTTCTTTAAATCAAGTTAATCTTGGTGCTGACCAAAGTGGGAGCACAAGTTGTGACGATGTATTTGGTGTTCGTTATGGTTGTGCATCTGAGGGCTTTATGATTGAATCAGAGATTGAAGACGCACAGGCTTACGCATGGTTTGAAGTTTTGTTTGATGAAGAAGGTGAAATTGCCGATTTTGTTTTAATTGAAGGTGAAGATCAACCTGATTTATTTGTTGAAGAATCTGGAGTTTATAGAATGTTACACCTGTCAGACCCAACTATTGGTCCAGAAGAGGTGTTCTTTGATGTTAGACTAGCACCAGAGGTTGAACTAAGCCCAGAGTTTGAATTACTTCCTGATGAGCTTACTGAAATTAATTTCTGTGAGGGCGATAGCTTAAACTTTGATGCTACTCCTGTTAATTTAGATGATTACCAAGAAATTGAATATGAATGGTTGGATCAAAATGGTGAGGTTGTTTCTACAGACCCTAACTTTACCATTGAAGAAATTGGTCAGTATGCTCTTCATATAACCACATTCTCTTCAGGATTTGGTACAGGACTTCAAGAGTGTTTAAATACTTTTGATTTTACTGTTCAATTTACCGAGTTTGATATCGATTTAGGAGGTGATCAAGAGTTTTGTGATGTTGAAGAACCACAAACAATTACCGCTAATGTTCAGGGAGATTTTGAAGGGGAAGTAACTTACGAATGGAATACTGGAGAAACTACACAAAGTATTGAAGTTAGCGAGACCAACATCTATACAGTAACCATAGATATAGATGGTTGTATTGGTTCAGAAAGTGTAGAGTACATATTTAATGAGTCTCCTGTAATAGACTTGCCGGAACAAATAATTAACTGTGATCTTTCTAACGTAGTTTTAGATGCAACACCGCTGAACACTGATGTAGAATTAACCTTATTTCAGTGGTTCTTAGACGGTGAATTATTAGAGGGAGAAAACCTTGAAACCATTAACACATCAACTTATGGTCATGGATTATACGAGGTTGAAGCATTTTCTGATTCAGAAGATTGTATTGGCTTAGCTAGTACTTTTGTTGGTACGCAGGACCTTAGTATTTTTATAGAAAATTCTGGAGATAATCTATTCTGTGTAGGTGAAACAGTTGAGCTACTAGCGTTTGCTGATGGTGAAGCCTTGGCTCAAGAATCATCTGTAACGTGGTTTGTGAATGGTCAACAACAGGCTTCTTTAGGGGTGGATTTTGATTTTGAAATAGGTTCGGTTACAGGAACCATGAATGATATTGATCGAGTACGTTTAGTGATAGGTGAATGTGAAGCCGAAATAGACATAGAACGTTACCCTATAGAGAATTGTATCGTCCCTCAAGGACTATCACCAGAAGGTATGAACCCTTCATTAGATTTAAGATTTTTAAACGATCGTTCAGGAATCTCTAAATTACAAATCTTCAATCGATATGGTAAAAAAGTGTTCCAGCAAAACAATTATGAAAATAGTTTTGTTGGTCAAGACGAAGGAGGAAATAATTTAGTTACTGGAACTTACTTTTTAGTAATTAAATTTGCTCAACCAGACCCTGTTTACGGAAGTGAATATAGAGGTTGGTTATATATAAATAGAGAACAATAATAATTAAAACCCCTAGTTAATTATGACAAAAAAATTATTTTATTTTGTTTTGATGTGGTGCTTTTCTTACCTTGGAATAGCACAAAGCATTCAAGTGTTTGAACCTGTTAATAATTCAACAGGAGACCCAGATGACAATCAGTACACCTTATTTGAGCTAATAGATCAAGTCTTAGTTCAAGGTGAATGTAAAGTAGTGGATAATGTAGAGTCGCCTACAAGTTCTTTTTCGTTAGCATCAAACTCGTTATCTAGTTATGGTTTTTTCAATGACGGAGGCACAGATTTCCCTTTTGAAGATGGTATAGTGATTGCTAGTACAGTAGTTGAAGAAATTGAGGGCACTTCCTTAATAGGTACAGGTCATCCCTTAGGAACTGGTAATTGGGTCGGGGATGATGATTTAAGCGAATTGGTTGGTGGAATTACATCGAATAATGCTACTGTCATTTCTTTTGACTTTGTTCCTTTCCAGCAATTTATTGAGTTTAATTACATTATGGCTTCAAGAGAATATAATACCTTTGTATGCACTAACTCTTTTGTAGACGTATTTGCTTTCGTTCTTAGCGGGCCTGGTATTGATGATGCTAATTTTTATAACTTTGACGCCAATCCTAACACAGATGATATACTTGTTGACATGGGAGGCTTGAATATTGCCACAATTCCGGGCACAAATATTCCTGTGACGATTACTAATGTTCATAATGGTACAGGAAATAACGGAAATAACTGTACTTCTCCATCTTTAGGAGAGTTTGCAGCTTCCCAGTTTTTTGAAGGTGCAAGTCCCTTTACTAGGTTTCCATTTAGGACAACTCCATTAACTGCTTCTGCAGATGTTGTGCCAGGAGAACTTTATAATATAAAGTTAGCTGTATCAGATATTGGTGATTCTTCATTTCCTACTGGTGTTTTCTTAGAAGGACAAAGTTTTAGTATTGGAGAAATTGACCTAGGTGATGATTTAACTTTCATTAACCCTGAAACTGAGTGTGATGGTGATCCTGTATTTTTAGATAGTGATTTCCCTGATGACACTGGTATTCTAAACTACGCTTGGACTATTAACGGTGAAGAAATTGCAGGAGCTGATGGCCCTTCGTTAGAGGTTGATCAAACTGGACTCTACACTTTGTTTGTGTTTGTATTAAATCCTATAGATCCAGTTAACCTACCTCCAGTTTGTTTTAATTCAGGACAAGTGTTTGTTGATTTCTTCCCAAGACCTGATGTTAACTTACCTACAACAGAGCTAATTTGTCCAGGTGAAAGTGTTATTTTAGATGCAACACCACAAAACCAACAAGAACTGGATGATGCTGTAGCCGATACTGAAGCTATAATACAAGATATTATTGATGACCCAGACTTAGATATTGAAGACTTTGACATTACTGTTCCAGAAATCACACATCAATGGTTTTTTAATGGTGATGCTATAGAAGGGGCAACTAATCCTTCTTTTGAACCAAGTGAGCCTGGAATTTACGATGTGGATGTTGAATTTGCTAATTGTTTTGATGCCTATACGGTAGAAGTTGATTTTGTTGAGTTCAACCTAATTGAACAGTCTGAAGTAATTTCAGAATGCTTTAGCGAGGGCGAGGAGCGTTCAGCTTTAATTCAGCCTGAAATCGAGTTTATTTTACCTGCTGCTGAAGATGCTGATGTTAGCTTTGAATGGAGTACAGGTGAAACAACTCAAGATATTACAGTTGCTGAATCAGGTGAGTACGAACTAACGGTTAATGTAAACGGATGTGAAGAAGTACAAACTTACGAAGTTATTTTTGTGGATGCTCACCCTGTTTTTGTCGCGAATAAAACTATTTGTTTTGATGAGTTAGAAGCTACATTTGAAAGTGGTTATGATAACAACGCCCCCGATACAACTGTTATTTGGAGCTTGCCTGATGGTACATCACAAAGTTCTTCTAACTTGAATTTTTCTTGGGATAGCTTATCTGAAGCAGAGAATTTAGAAGGAAACTATAGCGTTTCTGTAACTATTGATGAATGTGAAGTAATTGAAAACTTTACTTTTGCCTTTACTAGACAAGATGAGGGAGAGGGACCAATTATTGAAAGCTGTATTATTCCAGAAGGTATTTCTCCAAATGATGATGGAATAAATGATACTTTTGATTTGACTTTCTTGAATGAAACTCTTGGCGTTGAAAAGTTAGAGATTTTTAATCGCTACGGTAAAAAAGTCTATGAAGCTACTAACTATACCAATGAATTTTTTGGCCAAGATCAAGGTGGAAACAATTTGGTTACGGGTACTTATTTCTACGTGATTAAATTAAGTGAGTCAAACGATAGTTTTAGTCGAACTGAAAAAGGTTGGCTATACATTAATAGAGAACAATAATCAACAACTAATAAATTAATATTTCAAGATGAAAAAGATTTATGTATTATTTTGTGTGATAGGGCTTTTATTTAGCTACCAAGCTGAAGCTCAGCAAAATCCACAGTACACGCAATACATGTACAACATGAATGTGATTAACCCCGCTTACGCTGGTTCTAAAGAAAGCTTGAGCGTTGGGATGTTGTATAGAGAACAATGGCAAGGAATTGATGGCGCACCAACAACGGGTACTTTCCATGCCCATACCCCAATAGGAGGAAACGTTGGTATTGGTTTATCAGCAATCAACGATAGAATTGGTCCTACAGACCTTACCGATTTGATGGCTGATATTTCATATACTATCGATTTTCAGAACGACTGGAAATTAGCTTTTGGTGTAAAAGTTGGTGCTACCTTTAATGATATTGGATTAGCAGGTGTAGGCCTTCAAAATCCAAACGACCCTGCGTTTGCTAACAATATTAGCGAAACTCATGGTATTTTTGGAGCTGGTTTCTTCCTTTATAACAACAATTTCTATGTTGGACTATCTGTTCCTAACTTTTTAGAGTCTAGACACTTTTCAGAACAAGGTATTGAATGGGGTAACCAAGCAAGACACTTTTTTGGAACTGCAGGTTATGTATGGGAGGCTACAGATAATTTAAAAATTAAACCTTCTGTTTTTGCACGTTCTGTATTTTCTGAATTGGGTAACCAAGACCAATTTTCTTGGGACGCTAACTTGAACTTTTTGTTCATGGATCGTTTTGAGTTAGGAGCTTCTTATCGTGTTGACGATGCCTTTAGCTTCTTAGCTGGGGTGAAACCTACTCCTTGGTGGCACATTGGATTTGCTTACGATGCAACAACTAGCGATTTGAACAGACCTTCGTATGAAGTTTTTATGATTTTTGATATCTTCTTTAAGAAGAAAACCTATTTATCACCTAGATACTTCTAATCACATAAAATATATAAGTTAAGAACTATGAAAAATATTATAAATATAGCCTTTGTATTCTTTATTGGTTTGTCTGTATTAACAGCTCAAAATAATGATACCAAAAAGGCCGATAAGCATTTTGACCGATTAGAATTTGTAGATGCGGCAAAGCAGTACGAAAAGCTAATTAAGAAAGGAAAAGGTGACGCGTACGTTTATAAAAGAGCGGCTGAGGCTAATTACAACCTTTTCAACATGAAAGAAGCAGAGCGTTTCTATAAGTTGTTTATTAGAAAGAATGAAGGAATTGAAGCTGAAGATTATTTTAGATTTGCATCTGCTTTAAAAGTTAATGGAAAAATAGATGAGTCTAATGAAAACATGCAGGAGTTTGTTCAACTTGCTCCAGACGACAAGCGCGCGCAGTTTTTTAAGAAAAATCCTAATTATTACGCAGACTTAAAAGCTAAGGAACCTAACTTTAGTATTTCAGAAATGGAAATTAACTCTGGTGAATATTCAGATTTTGGTGGATATGAACATAACGATATGTTTTACTTTGTATCAGCAAGAAATAAATCAGGCAGAACTTATGGTTGGAATGACCAGCCAGTTCTAAATATTTTTGTTGCTGAAAATGTTGCCGGAACTTGGAAAAATGAAGATGAAGTTCCAGGTGACGTTAACTCAAAATTTAATGAAGGGACTTTAGCTATCACTCAAGACGGACAAACGATGTATTTTACCAGAACTAACATGGGTGATGGTAACAAATATGAAGCTGATGAAGAAGGTATTGGAAGGCTTAGACTATACCAAGCTACATTAGTGAATGGACGTTGGAAAGATATCCAACCATTGCCGTTTACAGATTCAGAATATTCGTATAGTCACCCTGCATTAAGTCCTGATGGTAAAACACTTTATTTCTCTAGTGATATGCCAGGTGGTTTTGGAAATTCAGATATCTATAAAGTAAGTTTAGACGAGGATGGTAATTTTGGAGAACCTGAAAATCTAGGGGACCAAATTAATACACCAGGTAGAGAGAGCTTCCCGTTTATGGATGAAGATATGCGCTTGTTTTTCTCTAGTGATGGACACTTAGGATTAGGTGGTTTGGATGTTTTCTATTCTACTCAATCCAATGGAAATTTTACTTATCCTACAAATGTTGGCGGTCCTGTTAATACCGCTTCAGATGATTTCGCTTTTGCTTACTACAAAGGAAAAGAATCGGGTTATGTTTCATCTAATCGTGGAGGTCTTTCAACAGTAGATAATATTTATAAAGTAGATTTACTACAGCCACTTGACGAAACTTTATTAATGATTACTGCAGTTGATGCGGAAACCAATAAGCCGTTAGCTAATACGCAAGTTATTGTTTACGATAAAGATGAAACTGAAGTTTCAAGAGGTAATACAGATGAAGCTGGTCAAGTAGAGTTGTTAGTAATAAGCAACCAAGAGTACGATGTTCAAGGGAATAAAGATGGTTACGAAAGTACTTCCGTTGAAATTAGAGCGGAAGGCGAAAGTATGCCTGTTGACTTAGCGCTTGACATGATTGAGCCTCTAATTGCTGAACGAAAAATTGTTTTAGACCAAGTTTTCTTTGAGTTTGATAAGTCTGACATTAAACCATCAGCCGCTTTAGAGTTAGATCGATTGGCTGAAACACTTCAGAAGTATGATGATATTCGTATTTTAGTAACTTCTCATACAGACCGTAGAGGTCCAGCAGAATACAATTTAGGTTTATCTGAAAGACGTGCTAAAAGCACTGTAGAATACTTAGTTTCTAAAGGTGTTGATGAATCAAGACTTGAGTATGAAGGTAAAGGAGAATCTGAGCCAATTAATGACTGTGCTCAAGGTTGTACCGAAGAACAACACAGAGAAAATAGAAGATCTGAGTTTACTATTATAGAAGAAAAAGAAGGTGTAGAAACTTCTATAGTTAGCCCAGAAGAAGAGTAATAACTTATTTTATCCTTATATCAAAAAACCTTACACTAAGTTGTAAGGTTTTTTGTTTTTTGAGCCTAAATATTACTTTACTTTAAGTGTACTAATTTTTCAATTAATAGAATCATTTTTCACTACACAAGTTGGTTTTAGCAACATTTTAAAGAATTGTAATTTTATCCCACCACTTTAATCTCGTCTTCTTCTAACAATTCTTCTTGTCGGTAACGTAGAAAAATCTGGGCAATAGCAACCACATCCTTTTCACAATACGTAATAATTCGGTCTATATTTTTTTCTTCATAAAAGACTTTTGCTACTTCGCTTCCATCAATATCATCTTTGGGGGAAGGGACTTGCAAGATTTCTGTAAGTAATTTTAAAGAAGTATAATGTTTATAATCGCCAAACTTCCACATTTCTAAGGTATCTAAATGCGGGATTTCCCAAGGTTTCTTTCCAAATAATTGCAATTTATTAGGTAAAGCAATTCCTAAAATAATCATTCTCCTAGCAATGTAAGGAAAATCAAATTCTTTTCCATTATGAGCGCAGAGTAGGTGATAGGGCTGATAAAAATGCGATTCTAAAAGTTGTTTAAATTCAACTAATAACTCTTTTTCTTCTCCGTAAAATGTTTTTAGCCGTAGTTGTCGTTCTGTTCCATTCAACCTAAAATAGCCTACAGAAATGCAAACAATTTTTCCAAATTCAGCCCAAATTCCAGCACGCTCATAAAACTCTTTGGGTGTAAAATCTTCCTTTCTCTGATATGCCGTTTTATCAGCAAATAGTTGTTGTTTTAGTGTATTTAAATCGCTATAGTTTTCTGTCTCGGGAACGGTTTCAATATCTAAAAATAAGATATGTTCAAGATTGATTTTTTCTAACATGGATTATTATTTTTTTGAGTTCAACATTTGGTAAGCTTCTTCCATGTAAATGTACATGTCTTTTGGGAAGTTATTTATTTTTTCTTGGCTTCTTTGGTGGCCTAATCTTGTAATGATTATATTATCTTCAGGAATAGTAATTACGTATTGACCTAGAATACCACGCATGATAAAGCTTTGTTTGCCAAGGTGGTTACTCAGCCAAAATCCGTAGCCGTATTCAGGTGAATCTTCAAATTTAGCTTGGGTAGAAATAGCTGTAAATTTAGGGTCTAGCAGTTGCTTACCATTCCATTGGCCTTGATTTTTGTATAGCATTCCAATTTTACTAAAATCCCTGGCATTAGAAGCAATACAACAGTAGGTTTTTTCCATTCCACTATCTAATCCATCAAGTTGCCACAAAGCATGATTTTCCATTCCTAAAGGCTTCCAAAACGAACTGCTTAAATAATTGGAAAGCGGTTGATTGATGGCTTTTTCAATGACCATTCCTAAAAGTTGGGTGTTTCCACTTAAATATTTAAACGATTGGTTAGGCGCTTCAGTGACTTCTAAGCCCAAAATTAAATCGCGAATATTGTTGTCGTAATAAGCTTGGGCAGTCATAGAAAAAGGCGAATAGTAATTTTCATCCCAGTTTAAGCCTGATGACATGGAGGCTAAATCACCTACGCTAAGTTCTTGAGCAAATTCGCCTTTCAAATCTGGAAAAAAATCAATTACCTTTTGATTTAATCCTTCTATAAAACCGTCTTCAATGGCTTTACCCAAAAGCATTGTGGTGATGCTCTTCGCCATAGAAAACGAATTGGTTTGACTAGTTGGTCCATAATTTTCATCATACTTCTCGTACCATATTTGGTCGTCTTTAATAACAAGGAAAGCTACTGTACCTAAAGCTTGATTAATGCTATCTAATCGTTCTGTGCTTGAAGTTTGATTATAGCTTGGATGTTTACTTAATGGTTGCGGAGTGTCATTGTGAATGACGCGATTGTCAAAATACTTATGGTCATCTATAAAAGCCGTAGTGTGTCCAGTCATATAAACTACTCTTACACCTTTTAAAATGTAATTGTATCCAGTTACATAGAGGCCTATAAGCGCAATAGCAATAAAAATAAAAAATCCCCATATAACTTTTCTTAGGTTGCTCATTTCTTCAAATTTAGAATAAGTTGCTAAGTTAGTAATTTCTTTAATTCTTAGTTTTATAGTCTTTCTTTTAATCAAGATTAGAATTTACTAATTACTAAACTTAATTCTTTTGCTTCAACTCATTCAAACATTCATAAATTAGTTCGCTTTCATAGCCTTTTTGGTAGAGATAAGATTGAATTTTCTGTTGGTTTTTTAGAGTTATTTGACCTTGAAGTTGTTTTAATTTTTTTTCAGCTAGTGATAAACAAGTTTGGCAGTAATCACTTGGTTTAATTTCATCCATACACAAATTAATTAAACTTTGAGGGATGCGTTTTAATTTTAGTTGTTGATTAATTTTAGATTTTCCCCATTTTTTGTAATAAAATTTTCCTCTGATAAAACTTCTTGTAAATCGCTCTTCGTTTAAAAAACCTTCCTGTATTAAAAAAATGATGATTTCTTCCTGAGCAGCGGGAATCATTCGCATTTCATGGAGTTTCTTTTCCACTTCAAAATGGCAACGATCTTGATAAGTACAATATTTGGCTAGCCTTAATTTGGCCTCTTCAAGGGTATATGATTTACTTTTCTTAGAATAATCCATAGAAGTAATTTAGTCTTGAATATATTTTTTAGGAGTGGTTCCAAACTTTTTTTTGAATGCTGCTATAAAATGACTTGAAGTGCTATAACCTACCGCCAATCCAACTTCGTTTACATTATGTTTGCCGCGCTCCAGTAACTTTCGTGCATAATCCATCTTGTAATCCAAAAGAAAGGAATAAGCAGTATCACCATAAATTTCTTTAAATCCTTCTTTTAGCTTTTTTAAGCTTAAGCCTACTTCTTCAGCAAGTTCAACTAAGCTTGGGGGATTAACCATGCGTTGAATAATAATTTCCTTAGCTAGTTTTATTCGCTTTACATTATCTTCATCATCTAAAAAAGGACACTGCTCAATATCGGCTTCTTCAGGTCGATTAAAAAAAAGGCCTAACAATTCATAGGCCTTGCCTTTCAAATAAATTTCTTTAACAGAGGCATGCATGTTAAAATTTAGAATTTGACTTAAAACTACAGCCATAGCTGGAGAAATTTCACCCTGTTTGTAGTATTTTTTATCGCGATTTTCATCCGTTAAAAAGTCAATATAGGAAGCTTCTCTAGAAAAGAGTTCATGTAATTTTTTTATAGATACTAAAATGCTTACCATCCACGAATCTTGATATACCTCCAAATTGATTGGTAAACCACGTTCAGGATTATATAGCAATAATGATTGATCTTCAAGAATATCAAGGCTGTATTGTCCTTGGTTAAAATTAAATCTAATTTTACCCTTTACACAGAAATGAAACTGAATGTAATTTTCGTCAATAGGATGGGTAAAGCATTGATTATCTGATGAATTGTTCTTAATGTGCAATAAGGTAAAATCTTCATTTACTTCAAATAATTGCTCTGAACTTATAGCGACATTTTTTGCTTGATGTGTCATACGCATGCTTTGTTTTTATTTAGAATCATTCTAATTAGTTATTTTGTTAAGCCTTGGTATAAGGCAAATTTAGGCTAAATAGATGATATTTATCACAAATTCAAAGAAAAACCTTTTTTCAACACAAAAAGAACTTTGAGCGTTATTTTAAAATAAGCTTATGATATATTTTTGTGGCAAAATTATAATACATGCAAATGTATCAAGTATCAAATTTTAGAAGTTTTTTTGCTGTAGGTTTAAGCTATGAAAAGGCCGATGCATTTGTACGCGGAAAGTTTAGTTTAAGTTTAGCGCAAAGAAATGCTTTACTAGAAGATGCCAAAGCCAAGGGCTTAGATGCTGTGGTGGTAACTTCTACCTGTAATCGTACCGAGTTGTACGGTTTTTGCGATGAAGTGAGCACATTAATTGATTTACTTTGTGCGCATAGTTTGGGTAGTAAAGAAACTTTTAAGGAAGTGGGTTACATCTATAAAGATGATTTAGCAATTGCACACATGTTTAGAGTAGGAGGTGGTTTGGATAGTCAGATATTAGGTGATTTTGAAATTATTTCTCAAATGAAATCAGCTTTTATTCTTTCTAAAAAGCGCGAAATGTCTAATGCTTTTTTAGAACGACTTTTTAATTCGGTGATTCAAACTAGCCGAAGAATTAAAAATGAAACAGCACTTTCATCCGGAGCTACATCAGTTTCATTTGCTTCGGTTCAATATATTATGGATAAAATTGATTTTTCTACCACCAAAAATATTTTGTTATTTGGAACAGGAAAAATTGGAAGAAATACTTGTGAAAACTTAGTAAAGCACACACATAATAAAAACATCACTTTAATTAATAGGACTAAAGATAAAGCTGAAGAAGTAGCCGGAAAATTTAACTTGGAAGTTAAAGACTTTTCTGAGCTTCAAGCTGAAATCAGAAAATCTGATATCCTTATTGTTGCTACGGGAGCTCAGCATCCTACAATCACTAAGGAGCTAATTCACACCAATAAAGATTTACTTATTTTAGATTTATCTATACCTAAAAATGTAAATGATGACGTGAATGAATTAACTAATGTGAATTTATTACACATGGATCATTTGTCTAAGTTGACTGATGAAACACTTTCTAAAAGAAAAGCCTATATTCCTCAAGCGGAAGCTATTATTGAAGAGGTTAAAGCTGAATTTTATGAGTGGTTAGATACACGCAAGTTTGCTCCAACCATTAAAGCATTAAAAGAAAAATTTGAATTGTTTAAAGATGAAGAATTAGACTATCAGTCTAAAAAATATGAAGCTTTTGATGAAACACAAGCTAAATTAATATCAGATAGAATAATTCATAAAATTACGCGTAGCTTTGCATCACACTTAAGAAGCGCCAATGGCTCTACTGAAGATACGGTAGCCTTGTTAAATAAAGTATTTGAACTTGAAGGCTTAGAGAGTAATTAAATTTGCAGTAAACCCCTTTGATTTATTACATTTTATTTAAAGTATTGAATAAGAGTAAAAATAGTTGAATTTAAATTTGTTAGATAAATAAGATTGATTAAATTTGCACACTGAATTTTTAAAGAATAGAAAAGAGATGAAAGCAGGCATACACCCAGAAAATTATAGATTAGTAGCATTTAAAGATATGTCAAACAATGAGATATTTTTGACTAAATCTACAGCTGAGGCAAAAGAAACTATAGATGTTGATGGTGTTGAATACCCATTGATTAAACTAGAAATTTCTAGAACTTCGCATCCTTTTTACACAGGTAAAAAGAAATTGGTTGATACCGCTGGACGTATTGATAAGTTTAAGAACAAGTATTCTAAATTTAAAAAATAAAATTGCTTTTACATAGCATATATAAAAGCCCTTTTTTCAAAGGGCTTTTGTTGTTGAATAACAGTTGATGTTTTTCTCACTTTAAATGTTAGAAACAGCATCTTCAATAGCTTCGTTCCCTTCAATTACTTCAAAAGATTTTTTATTAGCAGCATCATCAGTTAAACATTCAATTAGAATATGAGCTACGTCAGCTCGTGAAATAGATCCGTAATCACTTAATTGCTTAGCCGTTTTAACCCTACCTGAAGCTTTTTCATTAGTTAATCCCCCAGGCTGAACAATACTGTAATTAAGTTCACTTTTTCTTAAATAATCATCAGCTTCTTTTTTAGCCCTAATGTAATGTTCTAAGTCGCCTGCTTTTTCGGGTTGATAGGTTCCAATACTGCTTAGCATAACAAACTTTTTGAGCTTGTTTTTTTCAGCATAATTCACCGCTCTCTTAGCTCCTTCTTGGTCAACACTTGTTGTTTTATCTGGGCCAGTTTT
>SL_7KL_010_BRINEDRAFT_10000396_pt1 | contig 20478 bp, 20 predicted proteins | sample SodLak_010_BRINE_FD_10663 | JGI IMG/M metagenome (IMG submission 10663)
GGTAGTACGCATGCACCCTTTGGTTAAAATATTATCTTTAACCAAGATAGGAATCCCATGTAGTTTACTTCTTCTTCCCTTTAAAGATTGTTCTAAATCTAAGGCTTTAGCCTCAAAGATTGCATGATGATTAAGATCGCCTAATGCATTCAAACGTTCATTGTGCTTTTTTATCGTTTTTAAGGATTGTTTTACAAGCTCTAATGAGGTTGTTTCCCCTAATTCCAATTGTTCATTTAGTTTTAATATAGTCTCCATATTGCCTCCAAATTTTTTCCTATTTAATATAATAAATCCAGCTTTTTAAAGCTGGATTTAAGGGTTATGAGAATTTGTCAAAGAAGACACTATCTTCAGGAATATCATGTTTTTCTAATACTTTAATACAGGCATCCAACATTCCAGGTGAACCACAAAGATATGCTTCATGATCTTTTAAATCTCCAGTTAATTCGTCTAATACGTCTGTGATTAACCCAGTTTTACCATCCCAGTTATCAGATTCTTCAGGATGGGATAAGGCTGGAATATATTCGAAGTTATCAAACTCTTTTTCTAGTGCTCTCATTTCATCGGTATAATATAAATCTTTTTTACTTTTAGCTCCAAAGAAATATTTTACTTTTCTAGGGAATCCTTGATCTCTTAATTGATATAAAATAGATCTTATTGGTGCTTTTCCTGATCCCCCAGCAATAAAGACAGCTGGTTTATTATTATCTCTTAGATAAAAGTCTCCATAAGGTCCAGTGATGGTAATATTGTCGCCACTTTCCATCGCTTTATGGACAAAGGTGGTTGCTTCACCTTTAGGAACATAACGAATGATAAACTCTATCTCATCTTTCTTCTTCGCATCTGATGCGATTGAATACGCTCTTACGGTTTCTAAACCCGGCACTTTAATTTGACAATATTGGCCTGGTTTAAAGTCCATTTCACTCGGTTCGATTAATTTGAAACGTGTCAATTTAATATCATGAGTCAAATCTTCCATATGCGATACTTTACTCTTAAACTCTTCGGCTGAAAGCATACTTTCTGGAATGGAAACTTTGACTTCGCCTCTTACTTTTATTTGACACGATAAACGCACATTATTTTTTCTTTCTTCTTCATTTAACCAAGGCTCTTCGGTTGGCTTAATATCGCCACCACCTTCATTCACTTGAACTTTACAAACCCCGCAGTTGGCTTTTCCCCCACATGCGGATGGAACAAAGATTTTTTGTGCACTTAATGCATCTAAAATGGTTGTTTCACCACGTATGTTAAACTTTTTTGTATTATTGACGCTTAATATTTTTTCACCGGTTGCACCAAGGAGTCGATCTGCTAAAATTAAAATTCCTGTAATGACTAATAATACACCGATGATAATAATTGGAATAAATGGGTTCATATGTTTTCCTCCTTATAATTAGCTAGCTACTCCGGTGAATCCAACGAATGCCAAAGCTAAAATACCTAATGTGATAAACGCAATTCCTTTGCCAGCTAAGCCTTTAGGAACATCGCTTTTCTTATCCATTTTCTCTCGTAAACCACTTAATAAGACAATAGCGATTAACCATCCTACACCTGATCCAAATGAAAAGGCTGCGGTTTCTACAAAGTTATATTGGTTGGTCACAAAGAATAACGAGACTCCTAAGACCGCACAGTTTACGGTAATCAGTGGTAAGAATATCCCAAATGCATTATGAAGCGTTGGGAAAAACTTTTCCAAAAACATCTCTAAGAATTGAACAGTTGCGGCAATTGTTATGATAAACACTAATAAATTTAACTGTTCAGTTCCTGTTTGTTGTAATAATAAGTAGATAGGATAGTTAATAATTCCTGTAATCGTTACAACAAAAACAACTGCATACCCCATCCCACGAGCGTTTTTTGTACTCGTTGAAATCGCGATTAAAGGACACATTCCTAAAATCATCGCTAAGGCAATATTATTATCTAAAATGGAGCTAACAAATACTTCAAATACGCTACCCATAATATCGTTCCTCTCTTATTTTATAGATCATCATACTGTTTCTTCCTCATAACTATTGGTTAGATCTCTTAACACCCAAATCAATAATCCTAATACGAAGAATCCACCTGGCGCAATCGCCATTACAACCCAGTTTTCAAATCCACTAGGCATAATTTGATAATCTAAAATAGTACCAAATGCGAGTAATTCTCTAACCGCTGCTATAACCACTAAAACCCAAGTATAGCCAAGTCCGTTTGAAAGGCCATCAAAGAATGTAAAGCGCATCGGGTTTTTAGCCGCAAATGCTTCTGAGCGTCCCATAACAATACAGTTCGTAATGATTAACCCTACATATGGTCCTAAAGCCCCATGGATAGAAGGAACAAACGCTTCTAAGAAAGCATCGACCGCAATAACAAATGACGAAATAATAACCATATAGGTAACCATTCTCACTCTTTGAGGAATAATATTACGGATGAGTGAGGTGATTAATGAACTCATTATAATAACGAACGTAACCGCCATTCCCATCGCAATCGCATTATCAACTCGGTTAGTTACTGCTAATGCAGAACAAAGCCCTAAGGCAGCGATTAAGATAGGATTACTTCTTGATACTCCATCGCGTGATATATTAAACCATTTAGTATACATTATACGTCTAGGATTCATGACATCACCTCTGAGAGATCAAGATTTTCAAATACTTCATTGTGTCTATCGTATTCTTCATTCATAATTGTTTGAAAGTTACTTGAAGTCCGTGTCCCACCAACAATAGCATCGACTTCATTTTCATCATCCATATCCGCATTTCTTGAAATGGTTAACGAAGGATATAATGATTTACCAACATAATTATCTAAATAATCACGTTGTTCGATTACTCCACCTAAACCAGGTGTTTCTTCTTGTTCTAAGATTGTAATATGTTTTATCGTTTCAAAGTCATCTTCTAACGTAACAACCCCAATAATAGGACCCCAAACGCCTTGACCTTCAATTCGGTAACTGATTGCACCACTTTCTTTGTGAACATAGAAAGTAAGGCCATCTTCTTCTATTTCTTCAACCGTATCATTAAAAACATCCGCTAAGTTTGCTTGCGTATAGGATTCATTGTTAGCGTTTAATACGGCTGAATATAAATTTGCTAGTTGATTTTGTTCTATTCGATCTGAAGTTGTTACCTCAACAGTAACCAATAATGCTGATGTGAAAGCACCCATTAAAACTACAAATATAATCATTTTTAAATATTGATTCATGATGATACCTCCTGCGTTTTAGCTTGAGGATCTGTATTACTTGATAATTTATTTTCATAATAACTATCGATATGAGGAGTAATAGCGTTCATTAGGATAATTGCAAAAACTACCCCTTCTGGGAACGCTGAAAACACTCTAATAACCACCGTTAATAAAGCAATACCAAATCCGTAAACGAATTTTCCACGATTACTTTCAGGTGCAGTGACTGGATCGGTTGCAACAAAAAACGCCGCAAACAAGAGTGACCCCACAAAATACCCATAAAAAGTATTAACAAACATATATACAAATGCATTGCTTATCGCTGCCCCTGCGGCGAGCTCTGATCCGAATGAATACATTCCTTGAATCAATGCGTAAGATGCTAATAGAGATGCCGTAATACGCCAATCCGCAATTTTAAGTATTAATAGGCCAATTCCTAAAACAATGATTCCTATCATGAATGTAGTCCCTAGCATTCCTGGCACATTCCCTAACAATAATTCAACAAATGACCAATTATCAGTGACTCCTTCATAGCCATTATTATAAATTACCATTGGTGTATCAGGTGTTATATCCCCCGTTTGAGGATCTAACCACTGAGTAGTCATAAATGGAATAAACGAAACCGATACAAAAATAATCCCTACTAATGCTGGGTTAAATACCGTTTTCCCTAATCCTCCAAAAATCATTTTTCCAAAAAATACTGCAAATCCTGAACCAATCCCTACCATCCAAAGTGGTGCATTTGGTGGGACCAGTATTGCAAAAATCATTGGTGTTACCATCCAAGAGTTATCTAGTGATTGTTTTCTTAGTGTTACGAACGCATACTCAATAGCAACTGAGACTGCATAACTTACTGCAACTATTAAATAAACTCTTGGTCCAAAAATAAAACTTGAAGCAATAACCAATATGCCCATGAATCCCGTTAAAATAAGCATATTTCTTAAAGAAAGATTGCTTGTATCATTTTGTTCCATGTCTTCACCCTTTCGTGATATTTACGACTTCATCGTAAAGACGTAAACAATGTTAATATTCAACTTAAATTATAGCATACTGTAGCCAATCTGTGTTTATTTTTATATATTAAAACTATCTAAACATTCGATAATATTACTAAAAAAGCCCCTAAAAAAGGGGATATTAACAAACCTTATATAAGAAAACTTTTTGTCAATGCACAAACTAGTTTTTCATGTATTTAGAATATGATGTGATATTTTATAAATAGAAAGAGATTATTTCACTCATAATTAATTTATTGGTGAATTCATTATATTAAAAAAACCACACATAATGTGTGGAGAAAATACTAAATTTGGAGCTAACGGGGCTCGAACCCGTGACCTCTAGCATGCCATGCTAGCGCTCTCCCAGCTGAGCTATAGCCCCTTAACAAAAATTTTACTAAATTCACCGTTTTATTGCAAGGATTTTAGACGTTTATTTTTGCGGTTTAACTGAACGGTCCCATAGACTCCACTTACAATCATAAACGCGCCAATATAATGATAAAAATATATCCGTTCATTTAAAAATATAGCTCCTGCTAAAACCGCAATAATTGTTGATAAATTTGCATAAATACTGCTTATATGTACTTCCAGTTTTGATAACGCATAATTTACCAAGAAAAATGCACCAATAGAAGCAATAACGCCTAAAAATAATAATGGAAGAATAAGTTCTACTTTAAGAATCTGAGTAAAATAAGTCGATACTTCCCCTTGAATGATGAGTGTAAATAGATATAACACATTAAAACTAATAGCGCCCATAATCATCATAAAATACGTAATCTCTTGGGCATTAAAATCAAGAGAAGCATTTCTAGATGCAATATTAAAAAATGCGGCTGATAATACGGCCATTAATAATAAAAATATACCAAATATTTGAATGTCTAAACCACTTCTCATATTAAATATTTGAATAAATATAACACCTGATACACTTAAAACAATAAAAAATACTTGAACCAGTTTAGGGCTTTCTTTTAATATTATAGACGATAAGATGGTCGCAAAAATTGGAATTAATGCAATCATCATTCCTGCTTCTGCACTCGTTGTTCGAGCCAAACCATAGGTTTCAAATAAAAAATACAAAACAGGTTGAAATATGCCCACAATAATAATGGGTTTTAAATTTTTATTTTTAAGATCAATTTTTACAATATTTAACTGCTTTAAAATCTCAATAACAATAAAAGCAATTAAGTACCTATAAGCAATCAAGCCTATAGGAGACATCCCTGAATCTAATACGGTTTTAGAAAACATAAACGTCAGTCCAAATATAACCGCAAAAGAAAGTCCTGCTAAGTGTGGTAGTTTTTGCATCGTATCATTCCTTTATCCATCAAACACCATTATACAAAAAATAATAGCTTTCAAAAAGAAAAATATGATATAATCCTAAAGAGTACAATTTGAAAGGAAAATATCATGAAAAAATTTATGCTTAGTATGCTTGTTTTATTTATGACTTTGACTTTAGCTGGATGTGTAGTGATAGAACCTAGCGAAATCGAAGAACACGATGATGATAAATACCAAAACAATCAACCGGAGGAAACTATGAAAGAAAATGCACTCGCAACAATCAAAGTAAAAGACCATGGAACGATGGTCATTGAGCTATATTATGAAACCGCACCAAATACAGTGACCAATTTTATAAACTTGGCACAAGATGGGTTTTATGATGGATTGGTTTTCCATAGAATCATAAGAGGATTTATGATTCAAGGTGGGGGTTCAAATCAACCAAGCTGCACCATCAAAGGAGAATTTGAATCCAATGGATTTAGCAATGATTTAAAACATAAAAGAGGCGTTATTTCTATGGCAAGAACGAACGTCAAAGACTCTGCCACATCACAATTTTTCATTGTGCACCAAGATAGTCCACACCTTGATGGTGAATACGCAGCATTTGGAAAGCTTATTGATGGTTTCGACGTTTTAGATAGTATAGCAAGTGTAAATACAGGATTTCAAGATCGTCCATTTGAAGATGTCATTATTGAANCTTTAACGGTAGATACAAAAGGAGAAACATACGGCGAAACAAAGTGTGTTTCATAAAAAAATAGTGTGTAAATTTGCACACTATTTTTTTGTAGGAAATAATGCCAATATTAATAAAAACACAAGGACAATAGCCCCTATTAATTCTCCAACTGAGTAAACTCGTCCGTATATTTCTACTAAATCACTCGGGATAAGTGATAGTGTTAAAAGTAGCCCGAAATATCTTGAAAATCCTGCATCTGCTAAACGTCTCATAACAAGTGCGATGAACGCTACTAAAAATCCGACTAAATAGATGACTGCCACTAAAGTAAAAATCGCAGCGACAGTCGGTTCAAGAATTAAAAACGTTATAATAGAGGCCATAATTCCTAAAACAATCAACATTCCAAATAAGTAAGCCCACCAAAACTCTCTTCTTGAACTATACCCCATATAATGGCCCCACCGTTTAAACATTGTTTTAAATGCATTAAAGCGTATGGTGTCCGTTTTAGATTCATGTTTAATGATTTCTTTTTGCATAGTCTACTTCCTTATCTTAGTATAATATTTGGTTTAACAGTGCTAAAGCAGAATCTTCTCCTTTTAAATACTTTACGATTTCATAGACAAATTCATACACTGCACCTGCCCCGCGAGCAGTAATAATATTTCCATCAGTCACTGCTTTTTTATCTTTTAAATAGTTTCCATTTAACGCATCTTTTTCACTGCCTGTAAATGCAGTGAAATTTTTATTATCTAACAAACCAGCTTGTCCTAAGAACCTAGGGCCTGCACATATTGCCGCAACCAATTTGTTCTCTTTGTGAAATGCTTTTGCTAAATCTTTAATTTTTTGATCGTCATCAACAGTTGCTTTAACATAAGGCCCACCAGGAATAACTATAAAGTCATAATCATTAACATTTACATCATTAATTGATAGATCTACCTTTACGTTTTGTCCAAATGAAGTAGTAATTTCTAAGGTATCATTTTTTGTGGCACTTACCATATTTAAACCACTTCTTTTTAATAAAGCATTTGTCCCTAAACCTTCAATATCTTCCATTTTATCAGAAAAAATAAATAAACCCTTCATGTTATCAACTCCTTATTACATTATACAACAAAAAAATTACATTTTAAATTGTTTATCCTAAAGAAAAAACCGACCAAATGGCCGGTTTTAACATTAATTTTTTACTCGAAATAGTCATTCAATTCTTCGATGCTATCGATGTCTACATAAGTAGGTACAACTAATCCGATACGAGCGCCTTCATAAGAAGGTGCATATTCTTCCCAATCATCCGCATAGCTATCTGAATATTGGCTATGTGTATGTGGTAACCAAGCATGTGGCATTACATCAATATTTCCATTTGCTAAATCTTGGAATACTGGTCCAGCATCTGCTTGAGTTAACTCTACGTCATAGTTCATTTCTTCTTCTAGTAATACTTGAAGGGCATGAGAAATGGTAATTCCATCTTCCCAAGCTACATAACCAACTTGGATTTCTTCACCATCGCCATCAGCGTCAGCTGGAATCCAATCACTCCACGTGTCTTCATTGTCTTCATACCATGCAAATGCTGCATCGTAATCAGAATCGTCATCGTCAGCTTCATTAAATGCTTCGATTAATGCACCAAACGTGTCATCATCAAAATACATGTTATCTAATAATGCTACAACATCTGGATGATCATCAGTTAGTCCATCGCGTCCAACTGGAACGATGTCTTCTTCAGCACCAAAGCTTCCTTCTGGATCTTCTAAGAATTTAAGATCAAATTGTGAGAATTTAAAGTGTGGTACCCAACCAGTTACTACAACCCATTCTTCATCTTGGATAGCAGATTCTAATGCTGATACCATTGCTACCTCACTTGATGTAAGTAAATCCATCTCTAAACCATAATCTTCAATCGCATTTTCAGCTGAAGTCATGATTCCGGCTCCACCCTCAATACCAACGATATCAGGGTTTGCTGCAAATTCGCTATCATCTGTGTCACATGCTGCTAAAGTAAATGCAGCTGTTAATGTTAATGCTAATGCAAATAGTTTTTTCATAATAATTTAATTCCTCCTAAAGAATTTTTATTAGTTTTATTTTGTGTTTCTTTGTTGCTAAAATTAATTATTTGCTACTAGATTCTCCCAATGCTTGAGTGACTCTATCTAAAATCATCGCAAGGACCACAACTGCGATACCACCTTCAAAACCTGATCCGATATCGAGTGATGTAATACCTGATAATACAGGATTACCAAGTCCTCCAGCACCAATCATAGAAGCAATAACTACCATTGATAGTGCCAATAATATAGTTTGGTTAATTCCCGCTAGAATTGTCGGTAGTGCAATAGGTAATTGAACTTTAAATAACAATTGTCTAGGGGTAGAACCAAGTGATCGTCCAGCTTCAACAACTTCTGCAGGAACTTGTCTGATTCCCAAGTTGGTTAATCTTACAACGGGTGGCATCGAGAATATAATCGTCGCGATGGCACCAGAAACAGTTCCTAAACCAAAGAAGATAACCGCTGGAATCAAGTAAACAAATGCTGGCATTGTCTGCATAAAGTCTAATGTTGGACGAATGAAATTTTCACTAACTTTTTCGTTTCTTGAAGCAAAAATCCCTGTTGGAATCCCTATAATGAGAGCTATTAATGCTGCAACTAAAACTAGTGATAAAGTTTCTACAGCGCGATCCCATAAGTTAATAGAATCTATTAATAATAGTCCAACGACTGAACCAACTGCAAACGTTAATTTCTTGCCAGAAGCTAACCAAGCTAAAGCTGCAATAATAATAATTGTAACAATAGCAGGTGGAAAACCTATAACCGCTTCAAATGAATCAATCAAGCTTGAAACAACAAAGCTAATTGCATCAAACAACCATCCTAAGTTGTCAGTCAGCCAATCAATTAATGCTTCAAACCATCTACCGATTCTAATACGGTAAAACGTTACTAAGATTGGAAGGTTACTCATCTTTATCAGCTCCTTCCTCTAATTGTCCGTGGATACCTGTGATCACCGAAACTCTTACAACGAGTCCTAATAATTTTTCACTTTCATCTACAACGGCAATTGGATATTTCGTTTTACTTGCCATTGGTAATAAGTCAGTAATCAATGTATCAGGTGCGACTTTGTAAATATCATCTTTATTGATAATAGATGATAAACTCTTTTCACCTTTATCTGCTAATTTTTTACAATCATCTACGGTGACAACACCTTTAAGTTTTTGCTTACTATCTGTAACAAATATACTAGATAATTGATTTTTTTCCATTTGTCTTAAAGCAGTTTTTGGTCCAGCCTTAGTATCAACTACACCGCGTGGTTTTTTCATGATTGATTCTGCTTTAATAACTTTAGAACGATCGACGTTTTCAACAAAGTTCTTCACATAATCATTAGCAGGGTTCGTTAATATTTCTTCTGGGGTTCCGATTTGTACAATCGTACCATCATACATAACAGCAATTCTATCTCCAAGTTTTAATGCTTCATCTAAATCATGGGTAATAAATATAATTGTTTTTTGAAGTTTATCTTGAAGATCTATCAGTTGATCTTGCATGTCTGTACGAATTAAAGGGTCTAGGGCACTAAACGCTTCATCCATTAATAGAATGTCTGGGTCATTAACAAGTGCTCTTGCTAACCCTACACGTTGTTGCATCCCACCAGATAAATTACTTGGATATTGTTCTTCATATCCTTCTAATCCAACTGTTTTTAGAACTTTATAAGCTCTTTCTTTTCGTTCTTCTTCTTCTACACCTTGAACTTCTAATCCATAATCAACGTTTCTTCTAACGCTTCTGTGTGGAAAGAGTCCAAAGTTTTGGAAAACCATTCCCATTTGCTTACGTCTAACTTGACGTAAACTTTCTTCGCTCATACCAACAATGTCTTCACCGTTTAATAAGATTTCTCCACTGGTTGGGTCTTGGAGACGGTTCAAATTACGGATTAACGTAGATTTACCACTCCCTGAGAGTCCCATAACCACAAATGTTTCACCTTTTTTAACCGCAAAGTTAGCGTTATTCACACCAATTGTATTGCCGGTTTCTTTTAAAATTTCTGCTTTAGTCTTACCTTGTTCACTTAATTCCAAGGCTTTTTTGGGTGAAGGTCCAAAAATTTTATAGAGGTTCTTCACCTCCAAGTGATTACTCATAATGTTTCCTCCGTTCGAATTTTAATCAATGCAACTTAGACAACTTTACAAATGTTTCGGGGTTGTCAGTCATGTTATAAATAAAACGCACGTTTCAATGTTAAAGTTCTTATCATCAAGTTGTCTAATTATTAACTATTGAATGCGTGCGTGTGTGCATTTAAATAAATTAACACAATAAAAACTTCTTGCGGCGTATGCAAGAACCTTTCACTTGATGCAAATTTACAATGCAACCGCATTTATATTCTTACTATACCATACTGAGAAATTTTTTCAACTTATACACTTATATGGGTTCTAGCCCTAAAAGAAAGGCTTGAACCTTGTTTTTTATTAAAATGAAAATTTTTGAAAACGTTTTTCTTTTATAGAAATCTTTGTTTTCGTCTAAAATTAGCCATTATATTCAAAAAACACCGCCATGATTAGGCGGTGCTTAGGAGGATATTAAGCTTTATTACGTGTATAAACATCAAATATTACTGCGGCAATTAAAACAAATCCTTGTACAATATATTGCATTGCTGAGGCAGTTCCCATTAACTGAAGTCCATTTCTTAGTGAAGCCATTACCAAGGCTCCAATAACTGAACCAGTTACTTTACCGACACCACCAGCAGCACTTACACCACCAACAAAAGCTCCAGCGATAGCTTCTAGTTCGAATAGTTGTCCAGCAGTTACGGTTGCTGAGCCTAATCTTGATGCAAACATGATTCCTGATACTGCTGATAAAAGCCCCATGGATCCAAATACAACCATTGTTATAAATTTAACACTGATTCCACTTAATTCTGCAGCTTCAGGATTTCCACCGACAGCGTAGATGTGACGTCCTAAAACCGTACCTTTCATAATGATATGATAAATACTCACCACACCAAGTACTATAACAAGTGTCCATGTAATTCCATTATGCGACGCCATAACAAAACTAATTAACATGATTAACAGTCCAATAAAGGCCATTTTTGAGATTAACATTTTTTGACTTAAAACACTGAAATTATATTTAATACGCGTCTTATGATTATTTAGTTCAATAAAAATATAACCAACAAGCGCCAATGCTCCGACTAATATACTAGTTAAATGAATCGCTTCAAGGCCAAATATATCTGGAATGGTTCCTCTTGATATGGCTCTAAAAAAGTTGTTTGGGATAATGATGGTTCCTGTTGCTCTTAAGGTTTGCTGAATCGCACCTCTAAAAATAAACATTCCTGCTAACGTCGCAACAAACGCTGGAATTTTCATATAAGCCACTAAAAATCCATGCCACATTCCAACAATTGTACCTATCACTAATACTAAAGGAAGCGCAATATATACAGGAAAGCCATTTGATACCATCATAATTGCTACCAATGCACCCATAAATCCTGAGACATACCCTATACTTAAATCAATATGTCTAATTATGATAACTAATGTAACACCAATAGATAATACAGCGATATATCCTGTTTGATTGACTAAGTTCGTTAAGTTATTTGGAGTTAAAAAACGCCCACCTGTTGAAATCGTGAAAAACACCATAATAATCGCTAAGGCTATAAACATACCATAATCGCGTATATTTTCTTTTAATAAATACGTTAACTCTTTAAAATATCCTTGTTTTTTTACATTTTCTTCCATAAAATTATCCTCCTATCTTGTTGCCATTTCCATGATTTTTTCTTGCGTTGCTTCTTTATGTGTTAAGCACCCTTCAATTTTACCTTCATTCATCACATAAATGCGATCTGACATACTTATGAGTTCTGGTAATTCACTCGATATAAACACAATACTCATGCCTCGATCAACCAGTTCGTTTATTAGTGTATATATTTCATATTTGGCGCCTACATCTATTCCTCTTGTAGGCTCATCTAATATAAGTATTTGCGGATCAGTATTCAGCCACTTAGATAAAGACACTTTTTGTTGATTACCACCGCTTAAATATGCAACCTTTTGTTCAGCACTTGGGGTTTTGATATTCATACTTTTAATATATCGGTTAGACACATTTACTTCTTCGTTGGTATTAATGAAACCAGATTTTTTGACAAGTGACCTTAAATTTACTAGTGTAATGTTTTGTTTGACATCTTGTTTTAGAATTAATCCATCGGTCTTTCTATCTTCACTCACATATGCTAAGCCTTGATTAATAACATCTTTAGTTCTTTTAAATGAAATAGATTTTCCATTTAAGAAAACCTCACCGCTCACAACATATTCTTTAGGGTTTCCAAAAATTGAGTGTGCCATCTCAGTGCGGCCTGCCCCCATTAGTCCAGCAAGTCCAACGACTTCACCTTTTTTAACATTGAATGAAGCGTCTTTAACAACTTGTCTGCGCAAACGGGTATTGTAAGCATTAATATTTTTTACTTCAAAAGTGATTTCGTCCTTCACTTGATTTTTTCTTTTCGGATAAACATCACTAATTTCACGTCCGACCATATGTTTAACCATCACGTTATTTTTTATTTCATCGTTTTCTTTTTTAAGGGTTGCGACACTTTTCCCATCCCTTAAGACGGTTACAGTATCAGCGATTTCTAAAACTTCTTTAAGTTTATGAGAAATCATAATTGAGGTCACTCCATGACCTTTTAATTCTTTAAGGAGCTTTAAGAGATTATTACTCTCATTTTCATTTAATGCGGCAGTTGGTTCATCTAAAATTAATAACTTTACGTGTTTGGAGAGCGCTTTTGCGATTTCAACTAATTGTTGTTTCCCGACCCCTAAATCTTTAACTTTCGTTTCTGGGTCAACATCTAAGTTTACACGTTTTAAAAAGCTTTCTGTCGTTTTTATAGTCTCGTGCCAATCAATAAACTTTCCTTTTTTTATCTCATGGCCTAAAAATACATTTTCATACACTGATAGTTCAGGGATCAATGCCAATTCTTGGTATATAATTGCAATCCCTTTTGCTTCGGAATCATTAATGGATTTAAACAGTTGTTTTTCATTCTCATAAAAAATCTCTCCATCAAATTGATCATGGGTATAAACCCCACTTAATACTTTCATTAGGGTTGATTTCCCTGCGCCATTTTCACCTACTAAACAATGAATTTCCCCTTGTTTTACATCAAAGCTCACTTCATCTAAGGCTTTTACACCAGGAAATTCTTTTGTTATGTTTTTCATTTCAAGTAGATTCTTCATAGTCTTTTGCTCCTTTAAAGGGAACAAAGTGGTGAAAAATTTCACCACTTATCTCCCAAAAATAATTAGTCTAAGTTTTCTAAATTGTCAAAGTCTTCTTCATCGTAATATCCGCTTTCGAAGATTACTTCACGAAGATTATTAATATCTACTGCGATAACTTCACTTTGAGCGGCTGGAACATCAATACTACCGTTATCGAATGAACCATCTGTTTCAGGGGTTTCACCGTCTAAGACAGTGATTGCCATGTTGATTGCATCATCAACTAAAGTTCTAACGTCTTTAAAGACTGTCATTGATTGTTCACCATCGATGATATATTGAATAGAAGGTCTCTCAGCATCCTGACCTGTAATAACATAGCTAGAAATGTCTGAATCGTCTCCAAATACATCCGCAATATTACGAGCTGTACCATCGTTTGGCGCTAAGATAAATACATCGCCTTTTTGATCACTAGACGCATTGGTTAAGTCACCTTCAGCTAATGAACGAGCAGTATCAAAGTCCCATTCAGTATTAACTTGACCGATGATATCACTCATTTGTGAGCGATCTAAAGATGCTACATCTTGTAAGTCTCTAGCTTCAGAAGAGTTTACAATTTCAAATGTTCCATCTGCAATAGCAGGTTGTAAAACATTCCATGCCCCTTCAAAGAATAAGAATGCATTGTTATCAGAAGCAGCGCCTGCATATAAATAAAGTGGATTTCCAGTTCCTTCAGCGTTGTCTACTAAATACTGAGCTTGTGCTTCTCCAACTTCAATTGAATCAAATGTCACATAATAATCAACAGCATCTGTACCTGTGATTAATCGGTCATAAGATATAACAGTAATTCCTGCATCTCTTGCTTCTTCAGCTGCAGCTGCTGCTGCATCCCCATCTTGTGGAGTAATAATTAATACTTCAATTCCTTGATTAATTAATGATTCTACATTTGAACGCTCTACTGAAGTCGATCCATCAGAGAATAGAATTTCAACAGAATAATCTGCATCTTCTAACGCTTCTCTAAAACGCTCTTCATCTTGCACCCATCTTGGTTCATCATTGGTTGGAAGTACAATTCCAACATCTACAGTTTCACCACTACAAGCGGCTAAAGTAAAAGTAATAATAAATGTTGCGGTTAATGCCAATAATTTTTTCATAAAAATAAATTCCTCCTTCATATTTTTAAAGCGTTTTCAGTTTATCTTATATTTTTATTTACAACAATGTAAAAAACGACTATCTTTTTGTGTTTTTTTACATAAAACAAAACCACACTTTTTAAAACAAGTGTGGTTTATGCGCTATATTAAGTGTTTTTTCATTCGTTTTTCATTTCGAAAGGTTGGTAATCAATCCATATGTAATGATTGTTTTCTATCGTGTATTCATAGTTTTCTAATGAATCGTTTTCTATTAAAAGGCTTGTCAATTGACTTATTGCGTGGGCCATTGTGACAGTATCTTGTAAAACGGTTCCATAATAATGATTGCTACGTAAATATTCATAAGCAACAGGCAAGGCATCAATTCCCACAACGGGAATCCAAGGATCGTTTTCGATATCAAGCGGTGCTTCTATATTTAAAGGTGGCATTTTTTCTAACTCTATCATTGCTTCAATGGCACCGATTGCCATGGCATCATTATTTGAAATGATTAACTCAATATCATCGCCGTAATCATCGAACAGTTTTAAAGTTTCTTCGTAAGCCTGGTTTTGCGAAAAATTGGCTACTCGGATATCTAAAAGATCAATTGGAAAATTTCTTGATTCTAAAGTATCTATAACATGCCGGGTTCTAATTTCTGCATCTTGATGCCCTTGTTGTCCCATTAGTATAGCACTTTTAACACGCTGTAAAGGAGCCAAATTATCAAAATGTTCCATGATCAAATCCGCTTGCATTTCAGCTGATTGATGCGCATCTGCACCAATGTAATAGGCTTTTTCATAACGATTTAAATCGCTTTGAAGGGGTTCGCGGTTTATAAAAATGAGTGGTATATCTCTTAATTTCGCTTTTTCTATAATTGAGTAAGCCCCAACTCTATCTACCATATTAATGATAATAAGCGGAGGATCATCATCAAAAATCGATTCAATAATTTCATTTTGAATGACTTGAGAATTTTGAGAATCATAAAGTTCAACACTGAAACTTTCTTGACCTGCAAGATCTATTTGATGGGCAAATTCTTGCATATAATCATCATCTGCATCATACACTACCAAAGGAATACTTTTTTCTGATGTTTCATCACACGCAGTCAATATAAAAAGCATTAACACTATCAATAAGCCTTTCATTTAGCGGCCTCCTTTATAGGAACAATCATTGTTACTTTAGTAAAAAGATCCATCTCACTGTCAATCTTCAAATCCGCTTTTGACCCAAAATGTAACTTTAAGCGTTGATAAATATTGGATAACCCAATCTTTGAAGGTTCATGAATATCTTTAGAAATTCTATCTTTAATGGCTGAAATTTGAGAGGGTGAAATTCCATATCCACTATTTTTCACACCAATATATAAAAATGATTCATCTTTGTTAATGACAATGTCAATCTTATTTTCTTTTTCCTCAGGATCGATCCCATGTAAAATTGCATTTTCTACTAAAGGCTGCAAGGATAATTTCAGCACTTCAAAATCCAGTAAATTGTCATCACACGTTATATGAAACTCAAACGTATTACGATAGCGTATTTTTTGAATTTTCAGATAATTTTTCACATGGGTGAGTTCTTCTTCTAGTTTAACAGTTGTGCTTTCTGTAGAGATGCTTAATCTGAAAAATTTTGATAAAGATGCGATCATCATTGAAGCTTCATTGGTTCGTTGATTTTCAGTGAGATAAAGAATAGAATCTAATGTATTATATAAGAAATGAGGGTTGATTTGGTTTTGCAAGGCGATAAATTGATTTTTTCTTTTGGCACGTTGTTCGGCGTACACTTTATCCACTAACCGTTTAATCTCTTCACTCATTTTGTTAAAGGTATCACTGAGCATCACAACTTCTTGTTGACCACTTATTTTAACAGGTTCTAAAAAGATACCTTCTTCAAACCGGTTCATATGATTTTTTAACTTTTCAATTGGCTTTGAAATCCGGTTTGAAGCCAACCAAGATAAAAGAGCCGCTATAATAATAGAAACCCCAAAAATTAATGTGACCGTGTATAAAACAGTTTGTTGCGTTTGGGCGATTGCGTTTGTATCAAAAAAAGAAGCCATCTGCCAGCGAGTATGGTTTAAAGTATTCACATTGCCATACATGTTCACCCCATCAATCGTTGTATGACTTCCACCGAGTATTTGATTGCGACCATAGTCTAAGGATTCGCAAGGATTATCTTCACAAAAGCCTTCGGAAGCATAAACCAGCTGTCCATATTCATCAATAAAAATTAAATGTCCATAATCTCCTAAATTGGTACGTTTTGCAAGTTGTTCAAATTGCTCCATCGATAAAGCCATTGTTAAAACTCCATCAGTTCTTGAGCCTTCGTCATAATACTTAATAGCCTTAGCAACATGAATGACGGTTTCACCGCTAGAAGGTTCAATTAAATCAGAGGTAGGTGGGGCAAAGTGAAACATATTTTTTTCATCCATGGCATTTAAAAACCATGGTTCTTGAACAATAGAGTTGCTAATCTGTGAAGGCTCTACCGTAGAGACAACAGAGCTCCCACTGGTTTCAAAAAGAGAGATTGAGACAATAAACTGATCCAAAGATTCCGATGTTTCTAATACATCATTTAATGCCTCTAAATCGTTAGTTTGTGTCTTTGATAAAATTTCAAGTTCTAAAAAGTGCGCGATATCTATGATGCTTTCCATATAGTTTTCATAGTTCATCAATATTTGTTTATTAATCTCTTTTGAGGTTGTTTCCACTAAATCATCACTGGTTGAAGAAAAACGCCAATAAGAAACTATATTGGACGTTAACAGTGAAAATCCTATAATTAAAATCGAAACATAAAGAACCATTTTACCTATTGATAATTTCTTAAGATAATTGAGCATTGCGGTACTCCTTAGGCGATTTGCCAACTACTTTTTTAAAGCTATGTGAAAAATGATACACTTCTTGATACCCTACATTTTCAGCAATTTCTATAATTTTCATGTTTGTTGTGAGTAATAATTCTTGTGCTTTTTCAACACGTTTTTGAATAATGTATTTATTAAATGGAATCCCAGTTCCTTTTTTGAATAACACGCCCATATAAGAGGAACTAATATGAAATTCTTGACACACTTTATCCATGTTTATTTTACTATCTTGGTAGTGTGTATCCACATATGCGATAATCTTTTCACTTAACTCGCTTGATAAATTCTTGGTTTTATTCTGTTGGTAATTTCTAATCTCGAAAGCAACGTTTTTAATATATGCCAATAAACTTTCTAAATCGTTAAAAGAAAATACTTTATTTAAAAAGTCTTCCCCTATTAAACGATTAATCTCAATCCCATTTGCGACAGATATTTTCATAATTAATCCACTAAGCTGAACGACGTAATACTTTGGGTCTATAAATGAATCGGTTTGTTTTTTAGCAAACTGTGTCAGTTTATTGAATATTTTATTTACCGCTTCATCACTATCAAACTTTAAAGTATACTCAATATTTTGAAACTCTTCATCGCTTATAAACATCCCTTTAGGTGTTTCTTCAGAAACATCAGAATAAAAAAGTAAATCAGAAGTGTTTAAATACTTTTCATAAGATAAAGCTTCTTTAGCTTCATGAGCGGCATTAGGAAAATCGTAAAATGATTTAAAAATATTACTTACCCCGATGGTAATCGCATCCTCAGTGAACTCTTTCGTTCTAAAAATGATTTCATTTAACGTATCTTCTAATCCGCGTTTTTCTAAAATATTATGATTAATCAAAATTCCCATACTATTAATCGTATTAAAATGATAAAACTGATTGTATTTATTTAATAGTTTATCGACTAAGTTAATAATAAAAACTCGTGTGTTTTGTAATTCTTTAAATGAAAGGGAAGCGTTAAATTCTATAAAAAGCAACACAAACTCCCCATGATTTAAGTCAATATCGAAAAGCTTAAATTTGTTAAGTGTTCCCTCCGTAATCTCATCTTCTTGCAGTAAAGCATTAAATTGGTTTTCAATTAACAAAGGGAGGGTTTCTTTATAAGTACTTTCAAGACGTTTTTCGTTATAAAACAATTCTTGGTCTTGGGCTAAAGATTTACTTAATTGTTTTAACGCTTTATTAATATCTTCAGCGGTAACCGGCTTTTGTAAAAAGGTAACGACTTCTAAATCAATCGCTTCTTTAGCGTACTGAAAGTCATCATACCCACTAATAAAAGCAACTTTAATTTTAGGATGCGTTCTTCTAATTTGTCTGGTTAAATCAATGCCATCACTATAAGGCATTCTAATATCACTAAAAACAACATCAATTGGATGGTTTTCAATGATGTCTAAAGCATCCAAACCATTAGACGCTTCGTGTGTAACTTCAAACGTTTCATGCATTAAGACTTGTGAAATAATTCGACTTCTCACACGTTTTTCATCATCCACCACTAAAATTTTATATTTTTCACTCATATAATCATTCCTCAAATAAAACGTAAATATATTTTACCACGTTTAAAAAAACGATGCATCAGCAATTCGTTATATCACAAAAAACGCCAAGTATAACACTTAGCGTTTTTTATGCTATTAAAATGTCGGTAACTCTAATAATTGATTGAGAATTAAGATAGTAATACCAACCACAGTACTTGATATACTAAAGCCAGCTAAAAAGACGTTATCTAATAAGGTATCTGATAGCCGCCTAATTTCACCACGGTAATAATAAGTCAGTAAATATGGACCAATAAATAATAAAATCGAGATAAGGGTTAATATTGAGGCTACTAAAATAAAGTTGATTAAAAATAAATAAATCACAGACCCTAATGTTAAAACAAACATATTAAGTCCAATAATCATGCTCATAAGAAATAAAAATGAGCGATCTTCAAATCGTTCTTTAAGGTTTCTTTTCATCGTTTCCACCCCACTTTTTAGCACTTAATTTTAACATGTTTCAAAATAGAAAGAAACCAATTGGTTTTATATGCGTATATGATTTCACATAGAGGCGCTTTTTAAGTATAATTTTTATATATTTAGACCAATATGTTAAAAGGAGTTAATTATGAAAAAATCATTACTAGAAATATGGGGAGATGTTGTTGAGGCNAAAGCATTAGTGTACTCNATNATTATCATCACCTCTTTAACTATGGGCGCACACTTACTTGCGCCTAGNGATAATGGAACATTAGGATTATTTATGGGAATCGGTGGCGCTGTCATTGGATTTTTTATTTGTGTGTATTTATTTAAGCCTCAAAGAGTTATTACTGAAGAGGAGGATAAATAATGGATGCATCTTTAATTATTTGGATGATTGGTGCAGCTGTGATGGCCGTCATGCTCTACACTTTTATAGGATTTATACCAGGTACAGATGAAACAAGTGTATTACTTCCAATTACACTAGCAATAGTATTAGCCGGCCTTGAACCAATGGCTGTGCTAAGTTTTTTTATGGCCGCAATTATTACTTTAAATATTACTAATACCATGCCGACTGCTTTGGTTAATCTTCCGGGTGGGGTTATGTCTTCTGCTATGATAGAACACGCCATAGAAATTAAAAAACAAGGAAAAAGTTCTCAAATCATTAAAAAAATGGCTGCTGCAAGTGCAATGGGTGTAATAATTAGTGTCCCACTTTCTTTAATGC
>SL_7KL_010_BRINEDRAFT_10000397_pt1 | contig 20466 bp, 22 predicted proteins | sample SodLak_010_BRINE_FD_10663 | JGI IMG/M metagenome (IMG submission 10663)
GCCCGCGCCACCTCCGCACGCCGCTGCCGCAAGGCCTCCTGCCGTTGCTGTCGCCGTTCCTGCCATTGCTCGTCGGCACGGCGACGTTCGGCCAGTGGCGTTACCGGAAAACCCGGCGCCTCGCGCTTCTCGTCCTCGGAGGGCTGCCCGGTCAATCGGTGCATGCGAGCTTCCAGGGCCTGACGTTCCTCCATCAGCCGGGCAAGCTCCGGCGATGCCTGGGCCGGATCGGGGCTGCCGCGGCCTCCGCTTGCCTCGTCCGCAGGCGTCTCGTCGTCAAACTCGCGCCAGTGCCTGGGTGCCATCAACTGCTCTGGGAATCAATCATCTGACGGATGCGTTCCTCCAGCAGGGCCGGCGCCGGCAACGGCACCAGCTTGGTGCGCATGACCGAACTGCCCTCGGCCGCATACTGATACTTGCTGGAAAAACTGGCACTGACCGCCGAGGCGCGGNCCCCGCCCGCGGCAAAAATCGGCAGGGAGATGCCGCCGCCGCCAGCCGAGAGCCGTGCGCTACGGCGGCTCTGCTCGGTCTCGCGGGACATGGAAATCGACAGTTTGAGCTCGATCACCGTATCCACGAACTGATAGAAGGTCGGCGTGAATCCCAGTTCCAGCAAGGTGTACGACTCGCCATCCGAGAACTGGACGCGCCGTGTACCGGCATCACTGCTGGATGAGGTGGTCGCGTTCTCGTCATCCAGTTCGACATCCTCACCCGCCATCATGCGGGCGATCTTGAGCGACACCATGTCCAGTTCGAGCTGGGCCTCGGCGATGCCAACGCCCAGGTTTCGCACCAGCATCGGGAAGGGTGCGTTCAATAGATCCGTCGCCACTGTCATGGGCTGTCTCCTTAACTCTCTTCCCGGGCCGCCAGATGCCGGCGTTCCGCCTCGATCATCATCTGCACCCGCTCTTCAAGCGCGGCAGGCGGCGGTACCGGCACCAGCTTGGTCCGCAACAGACTGGAGCCTTCGGCGGAATAGGAATACTTGGAGGAGTAGCTGGCATCCACCTGCGTTGTCTCGACACGACTGCTGCGCGACGAGGAACCGCCCGAGAACAACTGACGAAGACCCCGATGTTCGCCTTCGGATTCCGAATCGCGGACAGTTTCCGTTTCCGACTCGTCTTCGGTGATGGTCTCCGTCATCTTGATCGCGATCTTGACCTCGATGATGGTGTCGACGAACTGATAGAAGGTCGGCGAAAAACCGAGCTCCAGCATCGACACCAGGCTCGGAATCCGAACCTCCTCTTCCTTGTTACTGCCGCTGGCCGCCTCGTCGAGCATCTCCCGTTGCAGTTTTTCGACGCCCGTGGCTGATTCCGGAATCGAGTCCCGCAGCGCCTCCGCCTGGCCGCGGGTCATGAACTCGTGGCCGAAAAAAACCCGTGTGTCGTGGATCCTCGTTTTCGGGTTTCTATTGAACAACGAGGCACGGGTCTGCACGGTCTGGCGACCACCCATCATCTCGGCGACCTTCATCGAGCCCTCGTCGAGCTTGATCTGGGCATCGGAAATGGCGAACGCCATCTCGCGAATCATGTCCCCCATCGGCACATTCAGCAGATCGCGACCTATTGTCATATCGACTCTCCCCATCAGTCGTGAGCAGGATAGCGACGGCGGCGCAGACTCCGTTCAAGCTTCGCGCCTGAAACCGGCTACTCGTTTTCGGAATCCATATTCCGGCGCAGCACTTCGGTGAATGCCTCCGGCGGCGGCAACGACACCAGACGGGCCGAAATCGAACTGGTGCCCTCGCTGGACACCGAGAACTTGCGTGCATAGGACACGTCAACGCTCGCCGAGAAAAACCCGATGCCACCGACGACACCGCCCTCCGCACCCGCTTCGACGCCGGTTTGCCGCGTCTCGGCCATCGAGAAGGAAAGCTTCGCCTCCACCAGTGCCTCCGTGAAGGCGTAGAAGCTGGGCGTGAACCCAAGCGACAGCAGCGTGTAATCGCCGTCGCCGAATTCCACCTCCGTGGATGCCATCTCCCGGGCGATGGCAATGGAATTGCCGTCCAGTTCAGCCTGGGCCTGGGCAATGGAAGCGCCCAGCCGCTCGATGACCCGGGGCAAGGGTGCATTCAGCAGGGAACGCGTGACTTCTGGTGTCTTGCTCACCGGCTCAGTCCTTCAGAAACGCACGAATGGTGTCGAGGAATTCCGGCGGTGCCGGCACCGAGACCAGGCGCGCAGTAATCGAGGAGTTACCGGTGACGTCCAGCTCGAACTGCCGGGAATAGCGGACGTCAACGGACGCGCCGACGGCAACGGTCCGGTTACCGGTCCGCTGCCGCACCTCGCGCTCACTGCTCGTGCGGCTGAACTGCTCCTGCACCGCGACACCCTCGCTGGAGGTCATCTGGATATCCGATTGCGATGTGGTCACCAACTGCAGTTCAATCGCATCGGCGGCCGGCGCCAGATGGCAGACCCGGCCGCGGGCGTTGGCGACGACGTTGAAATCGGCCTCATCGTTGACCGCCCTGGCGAGGTTGTGGGCGAAGGCCTCCGGAGAATTCTCATCGGCCCCGGCCACGGCTTCACCGGACAGGTCAAACGGTTCACCCTCGATCGTTACCTTATCGCCACTGAGATCCGTCAGTGATCCGGCGCTGAACAGGCCGAGCCACCCGTTTCCGTCTGATCCGTCCTTGCGGTCGGGAGAAACGTCGGCGAGTTCGTCGTTTTCGGACTGGACGATGATGTAGGCTGCGGCATCTCCCGCCGGCGCGATCTCCACCACCCGGTCCGACGCGTTGTTGACCGGATTGTCCTCGTCCACGGCACGCGTCTCACCCTCACCGTCCGTGCTGATCCGACCCGCGCCAAGCTCCGGTCCGAAGGCCCGAATCACTTCCTCCACGGCCTCTGCCCGCTGCTTCGAAAGCGCCAGGTTGTAGGATTGCTTGTAGTCCTTGCTCCAGTTTTCATGCCCCGTTCGGTCAGCGTGACCAACCAGTTGCATGTTCAGCGCCGGCACTTCCTCGAGCAGCCAGGCCACGTTGTCCAGCATCTTGTGGTCTTCCTCGGGCACGTCGGCACTATCCAGCTTGAAGTGGACCCGCAACCAGGTCGTCTCAGGTGGCACGACCAAGGCGGTGTAACCGGACAGGTTCTCGATCGCATCACCCACCGCATCAGCGAAAGCCGCCAGATTGTCCTTCGCCGCCACGGTGACTTCATGCTCGTCGCTTAGCTTGATCGTGGTTTCTTCATTGCTGTCCAGTCGAATCAAACCACCGGGGTGGTCGCGGGCGATGAAGGCGACCGTGTTCTTGCCAACCGCGACTCGCTCCGGATCGGCATCGGTGTCGATGGACAACTCGCTCGGTTTGCGCAGCACACGAACCGCGTCGACCAGATCCCCCGAACGCAACTGCTCGGCCAGATCGCTGGCCCGATCCATGAAACCGGCACCGGAATCCGTCTGATAGGTCTGACCGTTGATCTGCAGACTGCCGGCGGAGGCGTTCTTCAACCGGATGTCAGCCGTTCGCAGGGAGCGCTCGGTGCGTGACCCGGAAGCCGTCTCGGTAGCGCTGCTGGAAGATGCGTCAACGCTGGAATCCCCCTGGCCGAAGGCACCCGCAACACCGAGATCGAATCCGGTTTCTTTCTCCACCCTCAGGCGAATGTTCAGGGAGCAGGACAGATCGGCATGCTGGTAATGGTAAAAGGCCGGACTGAATCCGAGTTCCATCAGGGACTTGCCGCCCAGGCCGTCGAGAGGTGCGGTGAAGGAGTCAAGCTGCTCGATGGAATTGCGATCAAGGTCTTGCTGTGCCTCGGCAATCCCCCGCCCCAGGGACGCAATGAAATCCGCGACACTGGCATCCGCCAGCACCTCACCCGGTGTCATGTCATCGTAATCTGCCATGATTCTCTCCTGCTCAGACCAGCCCCGCCGGCTTGCTCTCAACGCCATCCGGCAGCGGAATCGCACGCTCCGGGTCAACCCGTTCGCGGGTCACCACGAAATAGCCGTGGCGCTTCTGGGCATCCGCCAGATGCCGGTGGCTCACCGTCATGCCCCGCTCAATCCAGCCCAGCACCTGCGCGGCAAGCGGCAAACGTCCCGGGCCTGCCAGATCGAGGGCGCGACCCAGGGCGGATCGCGCCGCATTCATGTCCCCCGCCTTCATCTGCACTACGCCAAGGCGCTCGAGAATGGATCCGTGATCCAGGGCAAACAGCGGCCCCTCCTTGCCCAAGGCCTGGTAATGACGGTCGGCATCCTCGCAAAAGCGCAGGACGCCGTCGTAGGAACCGAGCGCCTCCAGGCTTTCCATGACGCATTGGGTGTAATGCCGGAAAAAGACCTCCGGCGCCCCCTCATCAACGGCCAGGCGCAGGGCCTGCTGGTAATGGCGTAGCGCTTCGTCATGGGCGCCCTTCAGGGCGTGGAGCTTGCCCTGCTCGGCGATCCCCAGATGCAGGGCCGCATGGTTGTCGGACGAATCGCTCATGCCACCTCCCGCTGCAATTCGACGGCGCAACCGGCACTGCGAAGACTGCGTGTAAGCAATTCGGCCTGGAGCGCCGGATAGGCCTCCCGCACATCGACGGGGCCGGCAGGCGGCACGGATGCGGCATCACAAAGGCCGAGTTTCCCCAGCAGTCCGGGCAGGTCGACGTCAGCGGGCGCCTGGATCCGCCGCAGCCGAAAGCGATCCAGCGTTGTCAGGCGGCCCCTGGCCCCGAACCCCTGACGCGCCAGGGCATCCAGCCGAGAAACCAGTTCCGACCAGCTCACGTTGTCCTGAACAACCACCGGCAATGCCTGCAGCACGCGGGGGGCAACGCGCTCAGGCACATCCGATAACGCAGCCAGTTGCCCGGCAGCCGCGTCGGACTCCGGGGCTGCCAGAAGTTCAATCTCGAACCTCGCAAATGCCTGGTCGATGATGGGCAGATGGACCCCGGCCGCATGCTCACGAACAAGCGTAGCCGCGGTCTCGGCACTAAGGTCGGTGGCGAGCAGGCCGGCCACGTCGCGCGCAGGGGCCGGGCAAGCGCGGAGCAACCGCTGCCGGAGATCGCCGGAGAGACCGGTATCTGCCAGGCAGTAACGGGCCCCGATCCGCTGCGAACGCAGCACCTGCACCGGCAGGCCATGCAATTCAGATGCAAGCAGGTCGGCGGTCACCGCCGACACCTGGCCGAGAACCAGTCCGGGGGGCATCAGGAGCAGTTCCAGCGCCTGCTGTGGCCGGGTTCCGAGGAATTCCGCCAGTCTGTCCGCGATCTCCGGCAGGCGTGTGACATCCAGCGGCGAAAGGGCGATATCAAACAGGGCGGGAGGCGGAGGTGGCGGCTCGCCGGTATCCTCGAGCCGCGCTTCGATCCCGGCGTCCTGCAGCAGCCTCACCAGCGACTCGGCCAGTGTCGGCTCAACATTGTCCATTAACACGGCGGGCGTCCGGTACAGAACCTGAGCCACCCGTTCAGGCGCCATGCCCAGACCCTTGGCCAGCGCCCCAGCCATGGCCGGACGGGCGCTTCCCACCGAATCGATCAGTATGCGTTGCCTTGTCGGCACCCCTTAACCCCCGATTGAGCCGTTATGCTGTCAGATAGGGAAAAACGGATTTCCGGCGGCGCGTGAGCGTCACTAATATGACCCTAGATCGCGACCGCCGGGTGTCAAAATTCAGTCCACGTTTTTGTGAGGTCTGTCATGTTTTGGAAAAGCGTCATAGCGAGTCTGCTGATCATGCCCTTGACGGTCAGCGCGGAAACCAGATCGGATTTGCAAGGGGCCGTGGAAAGCGAGTCCCGGCCGGCCGAGGAACGGGCGCGGGACGTGTACCGGAACCCTTATGAAACGCTGCGCTTTTTCGGAATCGAGCCGGACCAGACCGTGGTCGAGCTGTTTCCCGGCAACGGCTGGTATTCGGCCATCCTGAAGCCGTATCTCGCCGAACAGGGGCGATTCGTTGCCGCGCACTTCAGTCTGGAACGGGAGCCGCTGCCGCCGTTCTATGAACGTGTCCTGGCGGGCTACCAGGAGCGCTTCCCCGGCGCGGAGACCGTGCCCTTCAATCCGCCGCAGCAGGCCGAGGCGGTGGCGCCGGGCGAGGCAGATCTGGTGCTTACCTTCCGCAACATCCATTCCTGGCTGCGCGACGGCCAGCTGGATGATGTCTTCGCGGCGGCGCATTCGATGCTGCGTGAGGGCGGCGTGTTCGGCGTGGTCGGTCATCGCCTGCCGGAAGATCGGGAGCAGGACCCGGAGGCAGGCACTGGCTATGTGAAGGAAAGCGTGGTGATCGCGGCCGCCGAAGCCGCCGGCTTCCGTCTTGCCGAGAAATCGGAAATCAACGCCAACCCGAAGGATACGGCTGACCATCCGGGAGGCGTCTGGATGCTGCCGCCGCAATCGCGGGTGCCGGATGATGCAGACGCCCAGCACTACGCCGCGATCGGCGAGAGTGACCGTTTCACACTGAAATTCGTGCGCGACTGAACCAGGGGCCGCCGCGGTAGCCACCGCAGCGGCCCTTCACGGCCGAAGCAACGCAGGTCCCTGTTTTTAAAAGGAATAAAAATTCACTCTCCGGGTCTTGAAAAGACTTGCGATGCCCCTATTTTCCGTTTTGAGATGAGGACAAACCGGCAAGGGCCGGACATCGTTCAGGAGGTGAGTGACCATGTTTCGTGATCTCTGGCGGACAAACGATCCGCTGTTCGGTGACCTGGGCCGTCTGCTTCGCATGATGGAAGGCAACTGGGACAACGTGGGCAGCGCCGACCTTCGCTCGGCACCCCGTGGCAGCTTCCCGTTGCTGAACATCGGCGAAACCGATGATGCCTACAACGTCTATGTATTCGCACCCGGTGTCGAGGAGAAGGACCTGGAGATCAGCGTCCAGGACAATGTGCTGATGCTCAGCGGCACGCGGGCCGGCGTCGTCGAAGACGACAGCGCCACCAACCGCAACTGGTATCGCCGGGAACGTTTCAGCGGCGAGTTCAATCGGGCCATTACGCTGCCCGACGGCGTCGACGCAGACCAGGTGACGGCGAGCCTGAAGGACGGTGTGCTGACGGTGAGTCTGCGCAAGCGAGCCGAAATCCAGCCGCGTCGCATCGATATCCAGGCTGCCTGAACCGGGGGAGGTGATTGATCATGAGCGAAGTACAGAGAGTCGAAAATCGTGAAATGCAGCCGGAACAGGCTGCCAATCAGGCGGCGGAACAGACCCGGAACGATCGGGCCATCGTGCCGCCGGTGGATATTTTCGAGCAGGACGACGCCATCACGATTCTGGCGGATATGCCCGGTGTGAACACGGAGTCCCTCGGGGTCGAGGNCAAGGACCACACGCTGTCCATCGAGGGCGAGATTGCCGTGCAGATGCCGGATGGCGTATCGGCACGGTATGCCGATCTGCGGGGCAGTCGCTACGNCCGGCATTTCACGCTGGGCGACGAGATCGATACCGACGGCATCGAGGGGACCATCCGNCACGGCGTGTTGAACGTNCGCCTGCCGAAGCGGGATACCCACCGCAAGCGGCGCATCGATATCCAGGCCGCCTGAGCGCGACCAACCGATGAAGACCAGCGGGCGTCATCGCGACGCCCGTTTTTTTCGCCCTCATGCAACAGGCGGATAGACCCAAAGAGCAGTCGCGGCCAGCGCCCAGCCGATGAACGCACCCACAAGAACGTCCGTCGGGTAATGCAGGCCCAACACCACCCGCGACAGGGCAATCAGGATGACCGTCGGCAACAGCAACAGGACCAGTGCCGGAAACCAGGCAACGGCAATCGTCGAGAACAGCACCGCGTGCAGCGTGTGGCCGGACGGAAAACTGTAGCGATCCAGCGGCGCCGTGGCGCAGACGATGCCGCGGTGGGTGATGAAGGGCCGCTCCCTCACCATCGACTCCTTGAGCATTTTGTAGAGCAGCACCCCGACCAGTGCGGTCAGGCCCATCTGAATCGCCGCCTCCCGGCCCGGCTCACCCGGAACCAGCGCCAGGGTCAGCATCAGGCTGTACCAGAACAGGCCGTTGCCGAGTCGGCTGACGGTGCTGAACAGCCGGCAGGTTGGCGCGTGCCGGGAGCAGTTGTTCAGCCACCGACACAGATGGAGTTCCAGCGTATCGAAACGGGCAATGGTGCGAGCGATGGCCATACATGCCTCCAGCAGACTCACTCGATTGCTGCAGGCTAGGCGCGGAATGCGACCGGCCGATGGCGCTTCGCTGACGCTTCGATGACAACGCGCGCTGTCACGCCACCGTCATCTCCGACAGGCAGACTCTGACGGCATGAAAATCGCCCTGTGTACGGACGCCTGGGATCCACAAGTCAACGGTGTGGTAACCACGCTGCGGCAGACTGCCGAGGAGCTGCGGCTTTTGGGACATGCGGTCCAGGTGCTGTCGCCGAATGACGGGTTCCGCACGATGGCGCTGCCCGGCTACCCGGAAATCCGGGTAGCTCTGTTTCCGCACCGAAAGCTCTCACGGCAACTGGACGCGCTCGCGCCGGACTGCCTGCATATCGCCACCGAGGGTCCGATCGGTTTCGCGGCCCGACGCTGGGCACGGCGGCGCCGTATGCCCTTTACCACCTCCTATCACACACAGTTTCCTGAATACCTGCGAGCACGGGCACCCGTACCCCTGAGACTCAGCTACGCCTGGCTGCGCCGCTTTCACAATGCTGCCAACCGCACGCTGGTGGCGACACCGAAGATGCTGCAAACGCTGCAGGCTCGTGGATTTCGGCAACTCGGCCTGTGGACGCGTGGCGTCGACACGGAACTGTTCCATCCGTGCCGGCGCCGGGATCCGGGGCTGCCGCGGCCGATCTGGGTTTACGCCGGTCGCCTGGCGGTGGAAAAGAATCTCCCGGCTTTTCTGGATCTGGACCTGCCGGGCAGCAAGCTGGTGATTGGCGACGGGCCGGATGGCGCACGACTGCGAAGCCGGCACCCGGACGTGCATTTCGCGGGCTTCCGGCACGGCGAGGAACTGGCCGCCGACCTGGCCAGCGGTGATGTCTTCGTCTTCCCGAGCCGGACCGATACCTTTGGGCTGGTCATGCTGGAGGCCATGGCATCAGGGCTGCCGGTTGCCGCGTTTCCGGTGACCGGGCCGCTGGACGTGGTCGAACAGGGCGTCAGCGGCGTTCTCCATCAGGACCTGGCAATTGCCTGCGACCAGGCCCTGAGGCTCGACCGGGAGCGTGTGCGTGCCGCTGCCTGTGGTGTCGACTGGCGCGCGGCGGCGGAACAATTCCTGAACCATCTGGCACCGATTTGAGCCCCATGTCGCCATTTCATCGACAGTGGTTTCGGGTTTCCATCGGCGCATTTCTCCTCTGCACCTGCGGCCTCTCTCTGGCCGAAAACCGCTTTCAGCTACCACTGGGCTGGTCGGATCGGGATGGGCGCTATGCGGTAACGGCGCGGATTGACTTGCCGGGCGAGAGCATCGAATCACTGGAGCATCTCGTGGGCNAGGCCCGCGGTTGGTGCCGGGTTGCCCGTCTCGTGCCCGACGTCCGGGACTGTCGTGCAAGCGAAGACNCCGGGTCGCTGGTGCTGGAGCTGCGCAGCAATTCCGGAGACGGCGGACGCGAGGTGCATCATCGCTTCGACCACAGGCGCACGGCAGAAGGATTGGAGGCGCAACTCATTGCGCCAGCCGCGCCCCTGGGCGTTACTGATGCGGGGCTCTCGCTGGAAGCCAGGCAGAGCGATGGCATGCTCCGGATGGCGCTGACCTACGGCTACCGAAGCAGTCTGCGCAGCCGGATGGTAACCGGCGCCTACCTGCGGAGTGCGGCGGGCCGTCGCCCGGGCATCAGCCGGGATCCGGAGACAGATGAGCTGGTTACCGACCTGCGCGGCCTGATGGAACGCAATGCGATGCGCTACTTTCTGGCCCTGGTCGCCAGCCTGGAGCATGCGGATGAGCGCACCGCGGCAGAGGCATGGATCGATTCCGACGCGACTTTCGAGGCCGACCTGGCGGAACAGGAGCGGGACGCCTATCTCGGCAGCCGCGTCACCTCCGACGACATCTGATCAGCGGGCGGCCAGGCTGGTGAAGTTGCCGCGGTAGCGTTCCAGCTGAGATCGAACGGCATCCCGTTGCGCGGTTGTCAGCGTCGCGAACAGGGTCCGGCTGCACTCCTGCCAGACGACCCGCGACTCGATCCGGGCGGTTTCTAGCACAGGACCGCGCGCGGCGTCATTGAGCCACCAGTCATGCAGGAAGTGTTCGACGGCCTCCTGCTCCGGCTTCGTTTCCAGTAGCGTCAACAAGGCCTTTTCACGCGCTGCACGCCAACTCAGCCAGTCCGCCGTTACATCGGGCAGTCGTTGGTCGCAGCGCTCCAGATGTGCGCGTTGCCCTGCGCCCAGCGAACCGGCCCAGGCCTCGACCCGTTGCACGGTTCGCTCTGCGCGTTCCGGCGTCCGTTCCTCGGCGTATTCCCGTCGACCTTCCGCCAACTGCTCTGCAAGGTTTATCCGCTGCGATGAATCCAGACTTCGCAGGGTGCTGGCAGTCAGGGGGATAACGTCTGCCGCCTTCCGACGCAAGAGAGCTTCGCCATCATCGAAAAGCATCGCAACGGTTTCGTCGCTGGGTTGCGATTGGGCCAGCACTGTTTCCAGTTGATCCAGCCAGGCGATCATCTCAGGCAGGCGCTGGGCGCGGTGGAACTCGCGATAAGCCTGAATTTCCTCACGCAGCAATCCGCGCTGGTCAGAACTCAGGTCCAGGTAATTGGCAACCTGACGAGCGCCGAGCCAGTCGGCATTTTCATAGACCAGTTCGACCCGGCTGCAGGCAGTCAACAGAAAGGCCAGCAGGCAAAAAACCGGGATCAAGCGCCCAGACATCTCAGCATCCTCATTCAGGGAATCGATCCACTTTTCCTCGAGACCGCCAGTCTGACCAGAACGCCGTGAACGGGTTCGAAAGCGGTGACCGAAACGGATTCCGTGGCCGTGAACGGTTGCAATGGAAATATCGAGCGCCTTGCCTCGGGGAAAAATGCGGACTCCAACGCAGACGTGCGATTTGATCGGTGTTCCTCTGCCCTGGTTCGGAATGGACGCAGCAGATGGGGCACAGGGGATATCACCGATGCTGATCAAGAGCGGGACCGCGCCGTACGGGGTCCTGGTGACGGCGCTTTGTGCCCTGTTGCTGAACGGCGCGCTGGCCGAGCAGCGTCCCCTGCGCCTTCTCGGCGCAATCTACCTCGGCGACCTGCCAACGCTGATCGCCGACCAGAAGGGGCTGTTTCGGCAACAGGGTCTTGAGGTGGATGTCAGCCTGGGTTTCTCCGGCCGCGAGAATCTGCAGGGCCTGCTCGCCGGTGACGCCGACTTCGCCCTTATGGCACCAACCCCATTCGTGCTGCATCAACTCCAGGCGGACCGCACGGAAGACGCCAACGACCCCATAATACTGGCCAGCCTGGTCCATGCAACGCGCCTCGAGGCCCTGATGGTGCGGGATGACAGCGACATCCGGCAGCCCGCCGATCTGCTGGGGCGGCGCGTGGCCTTGATGGGGGGAACCAACGCCGAATACCTCTGGTGGCTGTTCTGCCAGTTCCACGACCTGGATCAGGACCGCATCACGGTGGTCGAGGCAACCAACCACACCGCCGGCACGCTGTTAACCAGCGGCGAGGTGGACGCCGCAGTGATCTGGCAGCCCTGGAGTCAGCTGGCGGCAGAGGCTGCGGATGTACCTTTGCGCATCCTTTCAGTGGGCGAGGGTTATACCGCCAAGTGGCTGCTGGTGGGCAGAAGGGACGTTGTCCGACAACAATCCGAGGCGACCATCCAACTGCTTCGCGCTTACATGAAGGCGCTGGATCTTATCGAGGAACAACCGGACGCTTCACTGACCCGCTATGCGGATCATGCGGGCCTGAGCCGGTCCACCGCGACTCCCGAACGGCTGCCCGTGTTCGGTCTCAGCCTGGACTGGTCGTTGCTCGCCGATCTGCAACAGCACCTTGAATGGGCCAGAGCCCAGGGCAAAGACGGGGCGGAACTGCCGCCAGACATCATCTCCTGGATCGAACCGGGACCGCTGCTCAGTATCAACCCCGCGGCAGTCAGCCTTCCCGGGGCCCGAAACCGATGAGCCTGGTTCGCCTCTCCAGTATCAGCATTATCGCCTGCGTGCTGGCGTTGCTCGCGCTCTGCCTGATCGGTATTTGGTCACTGGACCGGCTGTACGACCGGCGCGACGCCATGGACGACCTGATCGTCCTCAAGGGGCGTGCCGATGCGCTTTCCGTTGCCAGTGACAACCTGCTTCTGTTCAGGCCCGACCCGGCGATCTGGCGCGCGTTCGTCGACGAGGCCCAGGCGGTCCGGGACAAGCTGCTGGAGCCTGACGACAGGCAGGCCGACGCGCGCCGTGCCGCGCGCCAGATCGAGCAACTGCTGGAATCGCTGGAGAGCATCCATCGGCAGCAGTCCACCAGCCCTCCAGAGCCGGGGGTCGGGCCACTGGGCGTGCCCCGCAGAGCGCGGATCACCATGAATCAGGTGGCCGGCCACGGCATCGCCATTGACAGCGCGTTCGAACAGTTGCTGGCGCAACGGCAGCAAGACATCAATCGGGAAACCACCCGGTTTGTCATGACCCTGGCACTGGCTTCGGCCGCATTTGGCCTGTTTTGCATTTTCGCGTTCAGCTGGATGTACAGGCGACTGGCCGGGCCAACCCGCGCCCTGTCATTGACCATTCAGCAGCTTCGCCAGGGCGATCGCTCCGCCCGGGCGGCCGTCAGCGGCAGTGACGAGTTCGCCGAGCTCTCCAGAACCTTCAATCAATTACTGGAGGAACAACAGCAATCGGAACGCACGATTCAGCAACAGGAAACCGAACTGGCCGGGCAGTCACGCATGCTGACCATCGCCGGTCGGGTGGCACGTTTCGGTGGCTGGTCGCTGGATCTGCATACACGCGTGGTGAACTGGTCAGACATGGTGGCGGAGATCCACGGCACCGATCCAGGCTATTCGCCACCGGTGGAACAGGCCATCTCCTTCTACGCTCCCGAGCATCAACCGATCATCAGCGATGCCTTCAATGACTGCGCAACCCACGGCACCCCTTTCGACAAGGAACTACAGATCATCCGCGTCGGAGGCGAACCCTGCTGGATCCGCACTACCGGTGTCGCCGTGCGCGATGAGCACGGACAACTGGTGCGGGTCGAAGGCGCATTCCAGGACATCAACGAACGCCGGACCCTGGAGCTACGACTGGAAGCAGCACAGAGGATGGAGGCCATCGGACAACTCACCGGCGGTATCTCCCACGATTTCAACAACATTCTGACGGTGATCCTGGGTAACGCCGATCTGTTGACCGAAGAACTGGCCAACGCGCCGGCACAGCGTGCGTCCGCCGAGCGGATCGCGCAAAGCGCACAGCGCGGTGCTGAACTGACCCATCAGCTACTCGCCTTCGCCCGCCGACAGCCGCTGGATCCGGCGCCAGTGGACATCAACGCATTCATTGATGACATGCGGGATTTGCTGCAGCGAACGCTTGGTGGCCCGGTCCGGGTGGAACTCGCACTGGCACCCGCTCTCTGGCCGGCGCTGGTGGATGGCAGTCAGTTGGAGAGCGCCGTGCTCAACCTGGCAATCAACGCCCGTGATGCCATGCCCGACGGCGGGACGCTTCTGATTGAAACGGGCAACGCGGTACTCGAGCCCGACTACGCCGCCGCGCATGTCGATGTCACCGCCGGCGAGTACGTGCGACTGAGTGTCTCGGACCACGGATCTGGCATCCCGGCAGAAGATCTTGAACGCCTGTTCGAACCCTTTTTTACGACCAAGCAGGAGGGCAAGGGAACAGGCCTAGGCCTGCCCATGGTCTACGGCTTCATCAAGCAATCGCGGGGACACATCAAGGTGTACTCGGAGCCGGATGCGGGCACCACGATCAACCTGTACCTGCGCCGGGCCCAGGCAGACTCGGCATCGGACCCGGCGACGCCAGCGGATCCGGCTTCGCCGATCCGCGGCGGCCATGAGAGAATCCTGGTGGTCGAAGACGATCCGATGGTCCGGGATTTTGCGGTGCGGCGGCTTGAACGGCTCGGTTATGCCGTGGTCACCGCCGACAGCGGGCAACAGGCGCTGGATGTACTGATTGCGGGCAAGGCAGTGGACCTGCTGTTCACGGACGTGATCATGCCTGGCGGCCTGGACGGCGCCCAGCTCGCCGACAGGGCACGCCGGCTGCGGCCGGATCTGCCGATCCTGTTCACATCCGGTTATACCGAAAACGCCGCAATCCTCCACGGCCGCCTGGACCCTGGTCGGCAACTCCTGCAAAAGCCCTACCGGACCGCTGATCTGGCCGGCAAACTGAGGCAGATGCTTTCCTAAGACTACGAGACGGCGCGGTGGATGAACGCTGACGTATGCCATGACGCCTGCATAAAAATCCGGCGTGGGTCTGGCGCGCGTGAGCGGGTAGGATGCTCTCAGTAAACAACATGCTCGAATCCCGTTCGAAGAAGGAGGAATCGCCATGCGACCGATGGAACGCGCAATCCCCGCCACCCTGCTCCGTGGCGATGGCATCGGCCCGGAGATCATGGAGGCATCACTGGACGTGCTGGATGCCCTTGGAGCCCGCTTCGACTGGGATGACCAGCAGGCCGGGACCGGCGCCTATGAAAGGACAGGGGATCCGCTGCCGCAGGCGACGCTGGACAGCATTCGCAAGACGCGGCTGGCGCTGAAAGGTCCGCTGGCGACACCAGTCGGTAGCGGCTTCCGCTCGGTCAACGTGCGCCTGCGCGAGGAGTTCAAGCTGTTCGCCAACCTTCGCCCGGCACACACCTACGTGCACGGCGGCCGTTTCGAGAACGTCGACATCATTCTGGTTCGCGAGAACACCGAGGGCTTCTACGTGGGGTTCGAGCACTACATTCCGGTGGGTGACGACCCGCGGGCAGTAGCCGAGGGTACCGGGTTCAACACCCGCGAAGGCTGCCGGCGGATCGCCGAATGGACCTTCGAATACGCCCTGGAGCAGGGGCGCAAGAAGGTCACGATCGTGCACAAGGCGAATATCCTGAAGGTGCTGACCGGGCTGTTCCTGGACACCGCCATGGAGGTCGCCGAGCGTTACCGCGACAAGATCGAGGTGGAGGACAAGATCGTCGACAACTGCGCGATGCAGCTGGTGCTGAACCCATCGCAGTTCGATGTGATCCTCACCACCAATCTGTTCGGTGACATCCTGTCGGATGAAATCGCCGGTCTGGTGGGCGGCCTGGGCATGGCGCCAGGTGGCAACATCGGTGTAGATGCCGCCATTTTCGAAGCCGTTCACGGCTCTGCGCCGGATATTGCCGGTAAGGGACTGGCCAACCCCTCCGCCGTGCTGCTGGCTGCAGCGATGATGCTGGACCACGTCGGCGAACAGCAGCGGGCCGACCTGCTGCGGGATGCGATCGAACGGGTTATCGACGATGACGGTGTGCGCACGGGCGATCTGGGCGGCAGCGCCAGTACCCGGCAGTACACCGACGCCATTATCAAGCGGCTCCGGGAGGCCTGAGCGGAGGAAGCATGTCTGCAACAGTGCCGGAACAGTTGTTTGTTGCCGTGGATGGTTCGGACGGGGGGCGCCGGGCGGCCGCCTACGCCGCCGCACTGGCCCGGCGCGCAGATCTGCCGCTGATCCTTTTGTTTGCGCTGCCCGACGACCCACTGGAGATGTTCGGCAGGTCCGACGAGGGCTCGCTGCGGTATTTTCAGCCGGAGGCGTTCGAACAGCTGCGACAGGAGATGGCCCGTTCGGCGTTCGACGGTGCCCGCGAAGCCATCGGCGAAAACCAGTTGCAGATCAGCGAGGAGATCCTGACCGGCAAACCTGGACCGGCTCTGGTAGATCGGATCTCACGTCAGCCCGACAGCCTGATCGTCATGGGCAGGCGCGGCCTGTCCCGGGCCCGCGAACTATTGATGGGCAGCGTCACCCAGCGGGTGCTGCACCACGCGAATTGCCCCGTGCTGGTGGTGCATTGACGTCGTTCGTTGCCCCGCCGACAAAAGGCGGGGCCCCGCAGCGTTTTTTCAGTATCCGATGGCCGCGCCATCACCACGCGGATCGGCCCCCCCTTCAAGCAGACCGGTTTCCGGGTCGATTCGGATCGCCTGGGCAAGCCCCATATTGTCGTTCCAGTCCTCCACCGGCTTAACCGGCTGACCACGTCGCTTGAGCTCGTTCACCACCAGATCGCTGATGCGCCCCTCCAGCGCCAGATCCTGGACCTTCGTGCCCCAGGTGCGCCCCATCAACCAGCGCGGCGCTTCGATGGCCTGCTGCACGTCGTAACCGAAATCGACAATGCGTGAAACCATCGCCGCATGGGTCTGGGGTTGCCCTTCCCCGCCCATGGAGCCATACACCAGATAAGGCCGGGCGCGCCGATGGAGCATCGCCGGAATCAAGGTGTGGAAGGTCCGTTTCCCGGGCTCCAGGGAATTCGGGTGCGCCGGGTCAAGCGCAAAGAAAGAGCCGCGATTCTGCATGATGATGCCGGTATCTCCGGCGATTTCCACACTACCGAAATCGTGGTAGATGGACTGGATCACGGACACCGCCAGGCCGTCGGAATCGGTGGCGCAGAAGTAACAGGTGTCCCCGCCATCGCCGCCGGAACCTGCGGAAGCCTCATCCGGAGCGATACCCGGAGCCACCTCTTCCATGACCATCGCCCGCTCCGGGTCGATCAGACGCCGACGCTGCTCGGCATAACCCTTGTCCAGAAGCCGATCCAGCGGAATATCCAGGAAGCGCGGATCGGTAAGCCAGGCATTGCGGTCAGCGAATGCCAGTTTCACCGCCTCGGCCAGATGGTGCAGATAGTCTGCGGACGCATCACCGAAGCCCCGCAGGTCGAAACCCTCCATCAGGTTCAGGATCTGAAGTGCGGCAAAACCCTGGGTGTTGGGCGGAAACTCATAGGCGGTGTAGCCCCGGTAGTCCACCGAAATCGGGTCCACCCAGTCGGATCGGAAGGCAGCAAAGTCGTCAGGCCGCAGCGGTCAACCCAGATCGCCCAGCGCCTGGCAGATCCGTGCGGCGGTCTCCCCTTCGTAAAAACCGTCCCGGGGACCCTGGTTCGCCAGACGCTCGAAGGAAGCGGCCAGGGCGGGATTGGCGAGGCGATCACCAGCGCGTGGCGCGCGGCCCCCAGGCATGTACAGCGCCGCATTGGACGAGTACTCCCGCAACAGGGCTGAATCCTTCACGGTCCACTCCGCCAGGGAAGTTGGCCACCGGGAATCCATCGCGGGCATAGTGAATGGCGTCCTGGAACAGATCTTCCCAGGGCAGCTTTCCATGCCGCTGATGGACCTGCCACCAGCCATCAACGGCCCCGGGAACGGTCAGCGCTCCCAGGGCGCCACGGTGTGGTATCGCCTCGTCGTGACCACGACCACGGTAATAGTCGATGGTGGCCTCGGCGGCGGCCGGACCGCTGGCATTCAGGGCACTGACACGGTAGCCGTCGGCCGGGTCGGCAATCAGCCAGAAGGCGTCACCGCCGAGGCCGGCCATGTGCGGGTAGACCACACAGAGCACCGCATTTGCGGCAATCTCCGCATCCACGGCGCTGCCACCACGCCGCAGCATGGCCTGGCCGGCCTCGCTGGCCAGCACATGGGATGTGGCGACCATGCCCCGGGTCCCGCGGGTGAGTGGGCGACCGGCTCTCGGTCCACTGGAATGGGTCATACCGATTCCTCCCGGATTACTCAGGATTCACCGTCGGCGAACGACAGCCACTCACGCAGGCGCACGGCTGGCGGCAGAGCCGCGCCAATCACCACCAACAGAAGGCCCAGGTAAAGCATCAGACCGCTGTCCCCGGTGGAGCCGCCGCTGATCAGCGGCAGACCCAGCAGGAACAGGAAGGACGCGAAAACCCAGCCAAAGGTCAGCACCAGAAACAGGTCATTCCTGCTGACGCGGGCGATGCCGATGCGCAGGGAGTCAAAAGCGCCGGCCCGGTCGGCCACCAGCTTAGACGTGAGGAGGACTGATCTAACCCCGAGAGCGCCGGAAAGCGTTTCCAGCGTTCACCCAGGTGGCGCCTTCAGCCACCAGCAGCCGTCGCTTGCGCTCCACGCCCCAGCGATAGCCGGACAGGCTCCCATCCTGGCGGCACACCCGATGACAGGGAATCAGCACGGCAATGGGATTGGCGGCACAGGCCCCGGCCACCGCTCGCGCCGCTCGCGGCGAACCGATCCGCCTCGCAATCTCGGAATAGCTGGCGGTGGCGCCTGCCGGGATCTCGCGGAGCGCCTGCCAGACCCGCTGCTGGAATGCCGTGCCTTCGGGAGCCAGCGGCAAGTCAAATGCCTCGGCGGTAGCCAGCCCATCGACGAGACGCTCACGCCAACCTGTCAGCCATGCGTCGTCACGCACGAGACGCTTCCCGGGAAACCGCCGGCGCAGCTCGGCAAGCAACGCATCCTCTGTATCGCCAAGCAGCACTGCGCGGATATCAGCGTCACGGCCGGCCAGCAACACATACCCCAACGCGCACCCTGACACCGTGAAACGCAGGACTGCCTGCCCCGCCCCGTCCGCATTGAAGGCGTTCATACCGCCCATGAATCCATGAACATCGGCACGGGCATCGCCTCCAGTCGCTTCTGCGTCGAACAGGCTTCCTGTATGGCGCCAGCCTGCCGGGGCGCGAAGTGGGTTGCCAGCGCCGACTCGAATTTCTTCCTTAGCAGCGGAATCCCTTCCTTGCGGCGACGCCGGTGACCGATCGGGTAATCCACGGCGATGCGCTCTGTCTGGCTGCCGTCCTTGAATACCACTTGCACCGCGTTGCCGATGGCGCGTTTTTTCGGATCCAGGTAATCCTTCGAGAACTGCGTGTTTTCCGTCACCCGCATGCGCTTGCGCAGGGCATCAATGCGCGGGTCGGCGGCGATGCCGTCCTCATAGTCCCCGGCAGTCAGTCGGCCGAAGATCAGGGGCACCGCCACCATGTACTGCAGGCAATGATCCCGGTCTGCCGGGTTGTTCAGCGGACCGGTCTTGTCGATGATGCGGACGCCCGCTTCCTGCGTCTCGATCAGGATCTGATCGATCTCATGCAGACGATCCTTCACCTCCGGGTGCAGCGTCACCGCCGCCTCGACCGCGGTCTGGGCATGGAACTCGGCCGGGTAGGCGATCTTGAACAGCACGTTCTCCATGACATAACTGCCGTAGGACTGCTTCACGTTCAGCTTGCGGCCACCGAACAGCACGTCATTGAAGCCCCAGACCTTGGCAGACAGGGCCGAGGGATAGCCCATCTCGCCGGTGAGGCAGATCAGCGCCAGACGCAGACCCCGCGCCGAGGCATCACCCGCCGCCCAACTCTTTCGCGAACCGGTATTGGGTGCATGGCGGTAGGTGCGCAGACTGGAGCCGTCGATCCAAGCGTGGGACAGGGCGTTGATGACGTCGTCGCGGCTGCCGCCAAACAGGTGCGTGGTCACCGCCGCGGTGGCGATCCGGCAGAGCATGACGTGGTCCAGCCCGACCCGATTGAAGCTGTTCTCCAGCGCCAGCACACCCTGGATTTCGTGGCAGCGAATGGCCGCTCGCAGCACATCACGCATGACCAGCGGCGCCTCATTGCGCGCCATGCGCTGGCGACTCAGGTAATCGGCGGCGGCCAGCACGCCGCCCAGGTTGTCGGATGGATGGCCCCATTCCGCCGCCAGCCAGGTGTCGTTGAAATCCAGCCAGCGGATCATCGCGCCTATATTGAAGGCCGCCTGCACCGGATCAAGACGGTAACTGGTGCCCGGCACCGGCACGCCGTTCGCCATCTCGGCGCCGGGCACGACCGGCCCGAGCAGCTTGGTACAGGCCGGATAGCGCAGCGCCAGCATCGCGCAGGCCAGGCTGTCCATCAGCATGTAACGGGCGGTCTCGAACGCCACCTTGCCGCGGATCTCGGTGCCCGTCACGTAATCCGCGATCGCTACCAATTCCTTGTCAGGCTGTGGCCGCTTTGCTGATTTGCTCGCCATGGTCCGTCTCCTCTGCCAAGTGATGCTGTTCCGTCAGTGTAGGCAGGAAGTGGAAAGGAGGTCCGGGATCGGACCGAAAGCAAAGCTGTCGACGCCAGGGGGATCAGGATCAGGAGGGCCTAGAAACAGTCTTCGGGAACGCGCACCCAACCTTCCATCAGAACGCGGGCACTGCGGCTCATGGTGGCCTGCTTCACGGTCCAGTTGCCTTCGATCTGTTCGGCCTCTGCGCCGACGCGCAAGGTTCCGGAGGGATGGCCGAAGTGAACGGACTGGCGTTCGCCGCCGCCCGCGGCCTCGTTGACCAGTGTGCCTGGAATGGCGGCGGCCGTGGCGATGGCGACGGCCGCCGTGCCC
>SL_7KL_010_BRINEDRAFT_10000399_pt1 | contig 20447 bp, 20 predicted proteins | sample SodLak_010_BRINE_FD_10663 | JGI IMG/M metagenome (IMG submission 10663)
GTGTAGCGATTTGGAAGAACGTCGCGTTTTACACGATAGTCAGGTACATAGAAGGAGTGAATGACATCATCAGAGCTCATAACAAGCTTTACGGGCCTGTTTACCGGAACATTAAGCTCACCTATGCTCATGTTGCCGTTGTCGTAGTGAAATTCCCAAAACCAGCTTTTTGCAACAACCCGCACTTCGTATGCATCGTCCGGTGGGGTCGTTAAATTCATATAGCCGGTAAAGCCCCAGCCAAATACGATCATAACAAGTATAAGAGGAATAACCGACCAGGTGATTTCAAGTTTTGCGTTGTGGGTAATAACCGGAGTGACGTCATCTTCGGATCTTCTCCGGTACTTCCAGGAGAAGTAGATGATTGCAATGGTAATACCTGCAAGCAGGATGATGCTCGTTACATTAATGAAATGAAACAATGCATCCGTTTCGCCTGCGAGTGTACTCCGGGCAGGCGGAAGCATATATTCGGTGAGTCTATTCATTCCTGAAATTCAATTTTTGGTGGTTGTGAGGAACCGCTGTTGCGCCTCCACAAAATAGTTAGAAATATACCCAGAATCAGCATTGTAGCCAAGCCGCCAAGCTTCATTATGTTCATCGCAACGGGCACATAACTTTGCGACGACGGATCATAGGTAAAACAGTACATTATAGCCCTTTCCATGACAGATCCGATCTGACCGTCAGCCGCTTCGTAGAGAGCGTTTCGGAGATCAAATTCCCGCATACTCAGTCCATAGAGGTAGCGGGTAATCTTTCCTTCCGGACTCAAAAGCATAATGCTGGCGAGGTGAATATACTCGCCGGTTCTTTCGTCGTACTTATACTTAAAGCCGACAGCATCTGAAAGAGTTTTTATCGACTCTTCGCTGCCGGTTAAAAAGTGCCAGCCTTCATCCGCTCCTCTGCGTTCAAGGTCTTCCATAATTTCAGCTTTTTTTGAAGCGGCATGACCGGCATTCTCCTCCGGATCGATGCTGTATGAAATTATGGTATATTCGTTACCCGGGCTCCACGCCAGGTCGTGCACAACATTAAAGACCGCATCGAGTACAAGCCCGCACAGGGTGGGGCATTCGTAGTAGAGCGGATTTAAGAGTACCGGTTTACCATCTTTCATCAGTTCAGCGATGGTTACTGAGTCGCCATCAGACGTGGCGAAGGTAAGATCCATGGGAATGTAATCACCCAGTTTTTCTTCTACTCCAACCTCATCAAGTATAGCTGGCTTTTCCCTGTTTAGCTGGCCATATGCCAGATCCGCAATAAGAAACACTGAGAGCGTAATAATAACGTTCAGTGTATTTTTCATAGTTTAGCACCTCTATTCTGAGTCTTTAACAATTCTTGAAATCGCGCTGTCAATAGGCATGCGATAGATTCCTTCTTCGAGGTCTACAACTCCAAATGTATTCAATCTTTCGCGATCTCTTTCATGCAATCTTTCGATATCGTAATAGAGACTGCGATCTGCACTCTGCTGGCCAACTCCCTGAAAGGTGAAGTCGTACACAAAGAAAATTGCCACGATAAAGAGTACAATTACCCCTGTGCCGAAAGATGACCAGAAGAAGAGTGTTTTGTAGTTGAGATTGTCCGGTGTAGCGCCAAATTCGTAATCGTTTGCAAATTCGTCTGTAGCTAAAACGGATACTGACTCTTCATCCTCAATGTCAGGAGATGTAACGTTGGATACACCGGTTTCATGCATCCAATCTTCAATTTGTTCTACAGTTACACCATGTTTAGTTGCAAGATTTGCAATCGTACCTTTATCACCCGCAGAAGCTTCAAGGGCAATTTTAGTTTTTTCTTCGAGTGTAAACTTTTTTGATTCGTTGCTCATTTCAAAAAGAGAAATTCAGGATGTTATTGATGATAATGCTTGTCCAGCGAGTCAGAAAGCGTTGGATCATTAATAGGAACGATATTATGGCTTTTCAGCGTACTGAAAAAGAGACCCATAAATATTCCGCCAAGCCCGAGCAGTGTGGTGATATCGAGCCAGCTGATTGCAACTCCGCCGTGGTGAAGTACAGGCATTACAATCCAGTGCAGTTCAATAAGGTGCATTACAATGATCAGTACAGAAGTAATTATCAAAAGCGTTTTGTTGTGTTTACGATCGCGATTCAGCAGGAGTACAAACGGTATTAAAAACCTGCACACAATGAGGCTGTACGTGATCAAAGCCCAGCTTCCTTCAAGCCTGTGGTAGAACCAGAGTGTCTCCTCAGGAATATTGGCGTAGTAGATCAGAAGAAACTGACAGAAGGCGATGTAGGCGTAAAATACAGTAAAGCCAAAGAACCATGCACCCATGTCGTAAACGTGCGACTTAGTGATAGTATTTTTGAGCATTCCTTTTTTGTGAAGCCAAAATGTCATCAGAATAAGCACAGGGAAGAGCGCCTGAAAACTCATCGCAAAAAAGTAGACGCCAAACATTGTGGAAAACCAGTGAGCATCGAGCGACATCATCCAGTCGAAGCTGGCAAACGCTATCGTCAATGAGAACAGAAGAATACCCGGTGCGCTTATCTTACGCAGAAGTGCGGTAAGCCCCCAGTCGTTGGTTCGGTCCATATCAACAGATACTTTATGCAGTCTGTAGCCCAGATATCCCCAAACAGCAAAGTATATAAATTGACGAATAACAAAGAATGGCTCATTCAGGTAGGGGACTTTACCCAGCATTATCGGGTCGTCCATTACATACTCAGTATTGGTCCACTGGTAGAGAGAGGACATACCAAGCAGTATTGGGATAAAAAAGATAGCCCATATCCAGATTGTGGAAGAAAATGTTTCAGGTATGCGCCGAAGAACGGTTCCCCAGGAAGATTTTGTAATGTGATGTATCATCACCAATATCATGGATGCCAGGGCAATACTTGTAAAAAAAGTAAAGCTGGTCAGATAGGAAAAGAAAAACTGTTCTGAGTTCAGGAAATAACCCACAGCACTTGCTATTAATCCCACAATACCGACCCCATAAAAAGTCTTGGTGAAATCAAGCTGCGATGGTAGCTGAACAGAATCTGTTAATTTTGGACTGGTTGAAGCCATTGAATAAGGTCTTTCGCTGTTCTTTAGTTATCTGATTGTGCTTTGATAAATTCCACAAGTGACTGCAATTCACTATCCGACAGGAAGTCGTAGGCGGCCATTATATCATCATAGCCTTCCACAATTTTTTCACTTGGGTATACAATTGATTCGATTAAATACTCTTCGTCCGCAACAGCAGATGTGCCGTCTTCGAAGTTTCTTTCACTTCCATATAAACCTGCAAATGATGGGCCCACAAGCCGGGTACCGTCAAGGGAGTGACATGTATGGCATGCGTTAGCGGTATAAAGTCGCTCACCACGCTCAATAGAAATTTCCTCTTCGGAATCATCACCGCGTGCTGCTGCAAGCTCTTCCTGACGCGCTAGCTCAGCTTCATATTCTGTGCGAAGCTGTACGAGATCAATGTCGAACTGTTCAATTTCATTTTCAGGCACGTTTTGGCTGCGCTGCAGAGCTCTTATGTATGCAACAATCGCCCACCTGTCTTCGACCTTAATTTGCGTGTTGTAAGCAGGCATACTCCGGATTCCGTTGGCTATAGCAGAATAAAATTGACCGTCGGGCATATCGTAGCTGGCGCCTCTGTGGAACGTAGGTGCCGGAACATAGCCGTACTGCCCCGTCATGATAATTCCCTGGCCGTCACCGGTACCACCGTGGCAGGGGGCACAATAGATATCATACCGCTCTTTGCCTCTGTACATGAATGAGCGGGTTACATCCATTGGGTTTTCGGTTAGGTACTCGCCATTGTCGTCCGTTCCCTCAAAAAGAGCTGCATCATGCCTGAGGCCACCGCGAGACACCGTACCCTCAACTGGGGCACGCATGGCCATGTTATTTTCAAAAAACGGGTTTTCCTGCTGAGCGTTAAATCGGTCCTGAAACTGCATGTTTTGCTGCGGACTGATCGGAGGTTTCTCTGACTTTTGTCCGCGACACCCCATAAGCAGAAGTGACAGCAGAAGCAGGGACGCTATATGTTTAATTGACAATCTCATAATCTTAAAAATGTCTTCTTAATAGATAATCGGTTATATCAGGAGTCATCGCGAATTTCTTCAATGTTGGTTGCACCGGCATCAGCAAGCAATTTCGAAACCTTTTCTGTTTCAAATTGTGGATCGTCGGCTTCAATACAGATAAAAAATCCGTCGTCGGTCGCCTTTTTGAAATTTTCTGAGGTAAACAGCGGATGGTTCAGCTTGGGCAGCCCGTTTAAGAAAAACATTCCGAATACCGCTCCAAAAGCTGAAAGCAAAATTGTAAGCTCAAAGATTACGGGAATCCAGGCCGGAATATTCATCAGCGGCTTTCCGCCAATAATCAGTGGATAGTCTACAACCATCATATAGTAGATCATTGAAAATCCACCAATAAAACCAACCAGGCCGTGGCTTAATACAATCCACCCAAGCTTTGATTTTTGAAGACTCATAGCCTTGTCCATTCCGTGAATGGGGAAGGGGCTGAACGTATCGTACTTTTTATAGCCGTTTTTATTTACGGTACGTGCAATATCGATCAACTCTTTTGGATTTCTGACCTCAGCCAGAACTCCGTAAATTGTATCTTTTGAGGATTCAGTACTCATATCTATACAGATTCTTTATTTGGTTCAGGAATCTCAATCTTTTTTGGAGCATAATCTCCGGTTTCCGGGTCGTAGTTGTGCGGATCTGCTTCCGGCATCGCACCTTTCAGTTCAGCGACGGCTACCATCGGCAGGAATCGCAGGAAGAGAAGGAAGTTTGTGAAAAACAGTCCAAATGTACCAACATAAGTCAGTACGTCCCATATAGTGGGGGAGTAGTAGCCCCAGGATGAGGGGAGGAAATCTGTTGAGAGTGACGAGACGGTAATCACAAATCGCTCAAACCACATACCGATGTTCACAACAATGGATATAATAAAGGTAAAGGTCACGTTTCTTCTCAATTTCTTCGACCAGAAAAACTGTGGTGACAGAACGTTGCAGGCGATCATGATCCAGTATGCCCATGCGTACGGACCTGTGGCTCGAATAATAAAGATCGCTTTTTCATACTCTACCTGTCCGTACCAGGCAATGAAAAACTCCATAATATAAGCAAAACCAACCATGGAGCCTGTAACAAGGATAATCAAATTCATCTTTTCGATGTGATCATCAGTCATTATATCTTCAAGACCGTAGATTTTACGACAAATAATCATCAGCGTGAGCACCATGGCAAAACCTGAGAAAACAGCTCCCGCAACAAAGTAAGGTGGGAATATAGTGGTGTGCCAGCCCGGTATAATCGATACGGCAAAGTCAAACGATACAATGGTATGCACTGAAAGTACAAGCGGCGTTGCAAGACCGGCCAGGATCATGTAAGATTTCTCATAGTTCCACCAGTGACGGTTACTTCCACGCCACCCGAGTGCACCAATTCCATAGATTATTTTACCAAATTTGCTTTTAACCCGATCCCGAAGTGTAGCCATGTCTGGAACAAGACCTACATACCAGAAGAGAAGAGATACGGTAAAATAGGTTGATACGGCAAACACGTCCCAAAGCAACGGACTGTTGAAGTTTGGCCACATTGCCATTGAGTTGGGAACAGGGAAAACCCAGTAAATCACCCAGATACGGCCTACGTGAATGGCCGGGAAAATACCCGCACACATCACGGCAAAAATGGTCATTGCCTCAGCAAAACGGTTAATAGCCGTTCTCCATCCCTGACGAAACAGGAAAAGAATGGCGGAGATCAGTGTACCGGCGTGTCCGATACCTACCCACCACACAAAGTTAATGATGGCCCAGCCCCAGCCAACCGGCTGATTCAAGCCCCAGATACCGGTGCCTTCCCATATCAGGTAGGCGATTGAAAAAAGCAGTACAAACAAAAGAATGTTTGATAATCCAAAGGCCACGTACCATAGCGGAGGCGTAGGCCTCATATTGATATCCGTGATCAGGGAGGTGATGCTGCTAAAATCGTGATTCCCCTTTACCAACGCCGGTTCAGGAACGTATTCGTACGTTTTGCTCATGCTGTAATTGTTGCGATTAAATAACTTGGTTGAATTAAGCTAATTCAGAATTTGTGTTCCGTAATTTTCCTAAATAGGATGTTCTTGGGCGAACATTGAGCTCTTCGAGCATCACGTAGTTCCGCTCATTCATCTTATTCTGAGAAACTACGCTGTTTTGATCGGTAAGATCGCCAAAGCTGATTGCATCGGCCGGACACGCCTGCTGACAGGCTGTTTTAACAGTACCGTCAGCCGGTTTCCGGGAGCCGGTTTTAATTCTTGAATCGATTTTTGCGCGATTGACCCGCTGCACACAGTAGCTGCACTTCTCCATCACACCGCGGAATCGAATGGTTACTTCCGGGTTCATAGCCATTTGAATGACTTCAGGATCGTCACCGGTTGTTAAATACTCTTTGGTATAGTTGAAGAAATTGAATCTTCGAACTTTAAACGGACAGTTATTTGCACAGTACCGTGTACCGATACATCGGTTGTAGGTCATCTGGTTCATGCCGTCTTCGCTGTGAACCGTTGCCGCAACAGGGCAAACTTCTTCACAAGGGGCGAGTTCGCAATGCATACAGGGTACGGGCTGATGGTACACTTTTGGATTGTCCTGATCCCCTTCATAGTAACGATCTGTCCGGATCCAGTGCATAACTCTGCGGCGGCCAACCTCGCGCTTGCCCACTACCGGGATATTATTCTCGGCCTGGCAGGCTATGGTACAGACACCGCATCCAAAACAGGCGTTCAGATCGATTGCCATTCCCCACTGGGGCTGATAATCGGGGCCGTACTGTTCTGTAAACAGTGAGATCGGGCCTCTGTCGTCGCCAATCGCCTGGGCCTCCTTCATTCCGGGTACTTCAAAACCGTGAAAGCTTTCAAAAGATGAAAACTCCGGGTTTTCTCTGTACTCTTCGAGCGAGGCAGAACGAACCATATCACGCCCTTCGAGGTTGTGATGATCCTGTACGCATGCAATTTCGTATTTTTGTCCGGTTGCGCTTACGTCAGCCGGTCTGTGATAGGTGGCATCGGTAGTGCGAAGCGGGTAAACATTTACTCCAACACCGTCGGCAACACGTCCAATGTTTTCGCGGCCGTATCCGGTGTATAGAGTGATAGAGTCGTCGGCGTGGCCGGGCTGAATCCATGCTGCAATTTCAATCGTTTCGTCAGCGGCTGATATCCGTACAACGGGCACATCGTTGCTGCTGAAACTTCGTTCCGGATTTATGCCCAGCGCAACAGCTGTAGAAGCACTCATCAGGGCTACATTATCCCACGTAATTTTGGTCATGGGATCAGGCAGTTCCTGAAGCCAGCTGTTATTTGCATAACGGCCATCAAAAAGCGTTGGATCGGGTTTAATCGTAATTTCTATTCCTTCATGGATACCGGTCTCAAGAAGCGGGCCAATATCACTGCTGAAATTACCCGATAGTGAAACGGATGACGGCTCAAAACCGGAATCTGACTCCATTCCATCATGTAAAACCTGCTCCCACTGACGGGTAAAGTTTCCTGAAATAAATTCCTGCCAGGTTTCCTGAACAAGCTCGTGGCCTGACCCTTCTTCTCCGGTCAGAATGGTGTGCAGCACTTCAATCTCACTTACGCCATCGAAAAGAGGCATAATTTGAGGTTGAATAATGGAGCGCTGTCCCGTGTAGGAGTAACCATCGCCCCAGGCTTCAAGAAAATGGGCCCTGTTGATATGCCAGTCGCTCACTCGCGAGGTTTCATCTATATAATCGGAGAGATGAATTTTGGTTTCAATATTCGCAAGAGCATCCCCAAACTGAAGATCAGCGGGGGCTGTATATAATGGGTTTGTGCCTATCAGAACGGCTGTATCGTAAACGCCGGCTCTTGCCTCTTGCACTGCATCGGCAAAGGCATCGCGTGAATTTTCTGCATCCTGAAACGGCAGCTGATGCATGGTGACTGTAGATCCAATATTTCCAAGCGCACTGTTAATAGCTGCAATTGTGGCGTGAACAGAGGGTTTGAGCCCTTGTCCTGCGGTTAAAATGGATTCGCCGCGATTGTTGAGAAGTTCACTGGCAAGTGTATCAACCCACTCATGGCCACTCAAAGGATTTGTGTGATTTGCATATGCCGACAGGCCGCTCAGTTCACCCGATAGTCTGTTTGCAAGGGCAAAAACCATCGCTTCAATCTCTGAAGACTTGAGTCTCAGCCTGTGATCTGCGTAAGATCCGGTAATAGAATATGAATTTTCAATAGAATAGAGGCGCGACATATCATCGTCCGTACTTCGAACTTTACGAGCCGCTGTGAGGCGTCGGGCGTTCTCTACACTATTTTTATGCTCAGAAGGTGTCATGAAGTCGTCATCAAAAGAGATGACAACGGAAGCATTATCAAAGTGATTTACAGTTCTGAGTCGTTCTCCGAACGCGAGCTGAGCTCCTTCAATCCGGTTATTATCTCCGAACGGTTCATATGTAACCCATCGGGCATTTGGAAACCGGTCCAAAACCTGATCTTTTAGCCTGTGATAGGTTGGTGATGAGTTCGCTTCACTGATAAATAGAATATTACGGTCAGAGTCAGCGAAGTGTGATTCCGCAAATGTTCTGAACTCCTCATAGTTTACGTTCTGCCCGTCATGCCGTGGGTTTCGTGAACGATCGGGGTCGTACATTCCCAGAATAGCGGCCTGGTGATAAATACTTGTTTTGCCTGTGCTTGAAGGGTGGTCTTCATTTCCTTCAATTTTGGTAGGCCGTCCTTCATTGTTCTCAACGAGCAGACCGGTTACCGTATCCTGGAACGGCATACTTGTGGCATAGAAATTAGGTACGCCTAAAACTTTATCCTCAGGTTGTCGCGAGAATGGAAGAATTTTCTGGACCGGTTTACGGCATGACGCAAATCCGGCCAGTGCTATAGATGCTCCCATAACCCGCAAAAAGCTTCTTCGGGAGACCTGGTCAGTTAATTCGGATGCATCTTCCGGAAACTCGCGCTCAGAGTATTTCTTATACTCCTTGTTTTTAGCAAGCTCATTGAGGCTTTTCCAGTAGGTGTTTTCGTTTTTTTGTTGATCACTCATTCTCTGTGGAAAAAATTAAATTGAATTACGGTCGTCATTCAAACCAAACGGTTGTTTACGCAGACAAATAATTAATAATGGCAGGCCTGGCAGTAAGTAGGGGCTTTTATATTCTGTTTAGCAACAAGCTCTAGCCCAACTTCAAGCTGGTTTTCTACTTCGTACCCCATGGTTGTAACCTCTTCTACAGGCCGGACATGTTTTTCAGGCTCCCTGTGGCAATCCAGGCACCAACCCATACTTAGTGATTCAGCCTGGTAGACAATTTCCATTCTGTCGACCCTGCCGTGGCAGGACTCACACCCAACTCCCACATTAACGTGAGCGGCGTGGTTAAAATAGGCGTAATCAGGAAGCATGTGAACACGCACCCACTCGATGGGTTCATTGGTGTCCCAGCTTTCGCGCACGGGGGCAAGCTTATCGCTGTCCGTTTTAATTTGGTTGTGGCAGTTCATGCATGTTTGCGTCGCGGGTATGTTGGCATACTTTGATTCAGCAACCTGCGTGTGGCAATATTGACAGTCCATGCCAAGCTGGCCGGCATGCACCTGGTGACTAAATTCAACAGGTTGTTCAGGTGCATAACCCACTTGCGTAAATTCAGGAGAGAAGAAATACCAGACTCCAAAAACCATCGCGTTAAGTAAAATGATAGTACCGATAAGTATTCTGCGTGGAGCTTCATTGGTCCACTTTGGGAAAATCTGAGCCATAAAAGGTTTTAATATTACCTGTTATTAAAATAAATACCCATGTCCGACAATTAGTTGGACAGAAAGTACCGAAAATATAGAAATGTACATACCCAAGTCGAGAGAGCGACCGTATTTAAATTCGATCTAAATAAGATTCCATCCACGGCTTTATATTCTGACGTTGAGAACGTGTTTAAGATAGTACCCTAATCATATAAATGCCCAATAAAAGCACAAAAATTCTTACACGCTTCAGAATTAAAAACGCTTCATTATCTTCAATATCGAACTATTTTCAAAAGATATTGTACGATATGAGTTTACAACTTTGGCGAGACACTGCTCCATTGTGAGCGCAGATTTTTATTTTTGAAGAAACGAATGTGAATTTGAAAAATGTTGAAATTCCTATTGGCAGAATCATTAGTTTTGTGCGACAAATCGCCAACAGAAGTGTTTTATAAGTATGGATGAGTCTTTAAATAAGAAGCTAACGGTACAATTTTTAAAAGAAGTGAGTATAGGAAAAGCTATTGGCTTGATTTTATTGATCAGTGTAGCTGCTTTCCTGTTTTTGATCTGGCTTCTCTATTTTAAAGAGACAGCTGAAACGACTGCCACGTGGGTAGACCAGCTCCCGGCACTGAATGCTCTATTGAATAGCGTAAGCACGGTGCTGATTATAGCCGGGTTTGTTGCCATAAAAAAGAAGAATTACGTTACCCACATGAAGCTGATGCTGACCGCCTTCATCACATCTTCTCTTTTTCTGATCAGCTACCTTTTGTACCACAACTTTGTGGGGCATACTCCATTCCCGGGTGAAGGATGGATACGTCCGGTCTATTTCGCAATTTTAATTTCGCACATCATTCTTTCGGCTTTTGTGGTGCCATTGGTACTTACCAGCTACTACTTTGCTTTTTCCGGGAAATTCAGCACTCATCGAAAGGTCTCTAAATGGACTTTCCCGATCTGGCTCTACGTTTCAATCACAGGTGTGGTGATATTTTTTGTTCTGAATGCGTACGTCTGATTCTGAAGCGCACAGATAATTCAGCCAACATACTAAGGAGAGAATTAATGAAGGAGTGAAACTGCAGTTGAAGAAATCAAAAGTGAAAATAATAAACCGCCGGCTGAAAATGTATCAACCGACGGTTTTGTAAAATTGTATAGGCTAATTAGTATTATTCATCGCCCAGAAACTGTTCACCGGGTTTTGGTATTTTGACATCGGTGTCGCAATACTCCTCGGTAAACTCTTTGAACTCCTCCGGCTCTCCGGTCAGCACCGGAAAGGTTCCGTAGTGAATCGGCACAGCCAGTTTTGGCGCCAGCATTTCACAACAGATGGCGGCTTCCTGCGGACCCATTGTGTAGTAATCTCCCATGGGTGCGGCAACTACATGAGGCTGATAAATCTCCCTGTAGATTTCCAGGTCGCTGAAAATATTGGTGTCTCCCATGTGATAGAATGCAATATCGTCGTCGAACGAAAGAATTAATCCTCCCGCTTCGCCGGCATAATCACCCTGAAAAGAAGAGCTGTGATTTGCATTCACAAGAGTTACGGAAAAGTCTTCAAAATCAACCGACCCGCCTTTGTTGAACTCAATCCTCTGGTCTTCCGCCAGCCCGTGTTTTTTCAGAAGGTGAGACAGCTCAACTTGTGCAACCACTTTACAGCCCGTTTTTTTGGCAATATCCAGCGTGTCGCCCACGTGATCTTCGTGCCCGTGAGTCAATAAAATAACGTCCACATCATCCGGGTTTTTGAATTCATCCGGTGTTGTTGGGTTTTGTGTCAAAAAAGGGTCTATATATATGACGGTTCCATTTTGCGATTCTAGTCTGAATGCTGAATGTCCGAGCCACCATGCTTTGATAGTTGTTTCCATTAATCTCCTACTGTGTTTAGGGTTTTATTTCATTAATTTTAACAGAGTTATAAAAGTAATCGTTGACAAACACTGAAATGAATGGTATAAATAAGGTAGTACCGAATCAAAAAAAACTAACAGTTGTTCGGTCATCGAAAACGAATGCTAACATAACAAAAACTAAATCTAACTTTCTATGTCAGAACGAGTTAAAATCAATCCTGATAGCCCCAAACGCAAGCAAATATTTGAACTCGTTGACTCACTGCTGGATGGGGGAGTTGCCATGATACCAACCGACAGTCAGTATGCTCTTGTATGTGATTACCAAAATAAAAGCGGCATGGACCGTATTCGCCAGATTCGGCAAATGGGAAAAAAAGATCACCTTTCGGTTATGTGCCACAGTCTGGAGCATGTTTCCACATTTGCAAACCTTTCAGATGATAATTTTAAGCTGATAAAAAGGCTGATCCCCGGGCCCTATACGTTTATCCTGCCGGCAACCCGCGAGGTGCCTCGACTTCTTACCCATCCAAAAAAACGGACCGTGGGGATTCGGGTTCCAAACTATCCGATTTGTCTCGAAACTATCCAGGAACTCGGACGACCCGTAATGGCGATTACCGCAAAACTTCCAAATGTTGAAAATGGCCAGCCTGATTCGGGAGATCGTGAGCTATATCTCAGCAGGTTCGATAATCTCGTTGATTTAGTGGTAGATCATCAGCAGGAACTTTCTGGCCAGGAGACCACTATCCTTGACCTGACAAACGACAAGCCGGAGCTCATTCGGATTGGCCTTGGCATGAAGCTCCTCAGGGAAGCCATCGCACTGCAGGGCCACACTCTTGATGAAGAAGTCGGTGCCGCCTGATGGCATGATCCCCGAAAACCCCATTCAATCCTCGAAAAGCATGAGCATATTTGGATCGATTCGTAATTTGATGAGCAGTCAGCCGGAAGCGGAGACCCTTTGGTCTGTTCCGGAAAATGAGGGCGATATTGATGACATTCTTAAAAATTATGAGAAACCTCAGATCATCTACAAGCACAGCTATCGCTGCAGCATTTCACTTTTTTCAAAAAGCAGTCTCGATTCGGGGGCAGAAGACCTACGGCTTCAGGCCGACATTTACATGATAGATGTGGTGTCAAGACGTTCTTTGTCTGCTTATGTAGCTGAAAAAACCGGGGTGATTCATCAATCACCCCAGGTGCTTCTTCTGCATAAAGGGCAACCGTTTTGGCAGGCATCGCACGGTGATGTTCGCATAGAGAACCTGAAGGAAGCACTTCGAGAGTTGACAGGCAGTAGCAACTTAGCCTGACTTCACTGAGACAGCTTTTCAATAATCTCTTGGTGCTCGGGAAATGCCTGTTTGAGCATGTACGGATCACCCATCTCAAAATCTCTGAAATCAAATCCTGGTGAGACTGTGCATCCCGCAAGGGTGAAACTGTCCGGCTTGTTAACGGATACACCAAACCAGCTGCCGGCAGGAACAGCGTGCTGAAATTGCTGACCTGTATGAATGTCGGGCCCCAGGTAGAGAGCTTCATAAAGTGAGTCGGGGTGGATGATGTGGATCGTCAGGGGAGATCCGATATGAAAGTGCCAGAGCTCATCCGACTTAATTCTGTGGAAAGCGGAGGTTTGCCCGCTTTTCAGAAGATAATAGATAGAGGTCGAGTACGATCTGCCGCCGGGAAACTCAGAATCATCCGTACTGTTTGAAAAACTACTCTCTGAGCGATAGGTCTCTTTGAAATATCCACCTTCCGGATGTTCTTCAAGGCCGAGTGTTTCTATGATCATTTCCGGTTTCAAAATTGCATACATACGTTNGAATTGAAATTGAGTTTAAATCTATATCTGAATACGAAATGGGTATTTCTGCACGATTCGTTCATCTCACTTCAAATCGTGAATTTAAATTTCAGCGCAGTCGTAACATATTGAATGATGATTCTGTATAACTGCCCCGAAAACGCACAAAGCTATTAACCAAATGGAGAACAGAATGAGTTCAGGTTCCGGCAAAGCAAGACAGATCTATAAGGCAACATTTGAACCGAGAATTAAGACATATATTAATGTAACCGTGATTACGATTATGGTGTGCACCGTTGTGGGGATACTGCTTATCCCTGTATGGCTGATAGCCGGGCGCTACTACCTGAACCGGTATTTCGACAGCCTTCACTGCGAACTTACCACCAGGGCGCTGCATTTCAAAAAAGGTGTTCTGTTTACAACCGAGCGCACAATACCGCTCGATAAAATTCAGGATCTTGCATTTAAAGAGGGGCCTGTACTGCGATATTTTGGCCTGAGTTCACTCCTGATTGAAACTGCGGGACAAAGTGCTGCAAATTCGGTTGACATGACACTGACCGGAATCGTAGACTCATCTGAATTTCGTATGAAAGTGATGGATCAGCGTGATGAAGTGACATACAACCGTTCATCTGATTTTAGCAGCCCGGATGAACACGGCCATCCTCTTGAACCGCTGCTGAAAGAAATTTCTGAAACGCTGAAGCGTATTGAGAGCAAAGGATAGGTAAGAGTCCCCCGTGAAAGGGTGAGCAGGGGGATGATTTTCTGAGTTTTGATGTGCCCCAAACTTAGTTCTGAAACATAACTGCTCAACCCCCATAGCCCCCTTCTCCCACTGGGATTCCTGCGGGGAAAGGGGGACACTCAAGATTAAACTCAATATTGGACAAAAAACTATGGTTTCCAGGTTGATACCTCGCGGGTTCTGCCCCGAGATCATTCATTAAGTCTCTGCCTAGTAGGCCCTGCCCGAGGCAGTTCATTTTTTATATAGCGAAGTTCGATGTAAACTTTGAATCAAATTCTTGATTCTAAACCATATTAAAATCATATTTCGCACCTTTCTAAACTGAACTTTATACATAACTGATGCAGTCTGAAAACCAACTTTACCAATCGATCCAATGGAAGGATGATCAGCTTACGATCATCGATCAAACCAAACTACCCGGAAAAGAAGAGTATATAGAACTGAAAACGGCAGAAGACGTTTGGGAGGCGATTCGGGCTTTGAAAGTCCGGGGAGCTCCTGCTATTGGAATTACAGGGGCATATGGACTATATCTCGCTGTGCGTGGTGTTGAAACCGATCGCTTTGATGAATTTATAAGTGAATCAAAAAAAGCTGCGGACTACCTGAACAGCTCCCGGCCCACTGCTGTGAATCTATCCTGGGCACTGAGTCATATCCTTAAAAAGCTGGACGAAAAGAAAGAATTGCCGGTCTCAGCGCTAAAAGATCTGATCCTTCAAACGGCTATTGAAATCCACGATGAAGACCGGCAGCTCTGCAGGCAGATTGGCGAACATGGTCAGGAGCTGATTCCGGACGGTGCACGAATTTTGACGCACTGCAATACGGGCGGCTTGGCAACAGGGCAGTATGGGACAGCTTTTCGGTGATTTACCACGCGCATCAGCATGGAAAGGTTAAGCAGGTCTGGGTGGATGAGACACGCCCGCTTCTTCAGGGGGCACGGCTGACGACCTGGGAGCTGCAAAAAGCCGGGATTCCATTTTCACTGAATATCGATTCTGCAGCCGGCTTTCTGATGCAGCAAAACCTGGTCGACCTGGTGATTATTGGGGCTGACAGAATCACCGCCAACGGAGATGCGGCCAATAAAATCGGATCGTATAGTCTTTCGGTTCTTGCAAACGCGCACAACATTCCATTTTATGTTGCGGCTCCCTACTCCACCATAGATATGAACCTTGCCACCGGAGACCTGATTGAAATTGAGCAGAGAGAAGCTGCAGAAGTTACACAGGTCGGAAATTCTAAGACAGCTCCGGACGACATTGAGGTTTTCAATCCGGCATTTGATGTAACACCGCACCAAAATATTGCGGCTATCATTACCGAAAAAGGAATTATCTATCCTGATTTTGAGAAGAATCTGAGCCGGCAGTTTTTGAAGCCTGCATGAACCACGAACCGATATCACTTATACATAACATGATCATGTGGTACCGAATCAGGATTTAAATTGATATGCTGTAATGGGTTAGTTGTGAATATATAGTCCAAATGTATATGGTTCAGAANCGCTACGGAGCACAGTTNTTTTCGCTATTCATCTTACTTTTTTCCTATTCTCTATCCGCTGATCTATTTGGTCAGGACCGCTCAGCTCTNAGAGTTGTGGTGATCTCAAATNACGACGGCACGCCCGTTATCGGGGCAACTGTTATGCTATTCGAAGATGAAACGGACACNGCAGAGATGATTCATGCCGGTGCATCCAACAGGGACGGATTTCACGAATTCGACAGGGTTCAGCCGGGAAGCTATCTGCTGGAAGTTCGCTATGTAGGCCATGAAACGGTCAGGGAGATGGTAGACATCAGCGAAGGGGACAGACAGATCAAAAGAGTTTACCTGGACTACCTGCCTGCGGAGTTTGATGAGGTTATTGTTGAAGAGAGACGGGGAATATCTACAGGTGAAGTAGGCCTCAGGCGAATTTCTTCAACCGATATCGACAGAATACCGACACCCGGCGCCGGGGGTGATCTCTCCTCCTATATTCAGACACTGCCCGGAGTTGTAAGCGGTGGGGACCGGGGCGGAGAACTATTTATTCGAGGCGGGACACCCTCGCAAAACCTGATCCTTGTCGACAATCTGCAAATCATCAAGCCGTTTCATATATCCAATCTCTACTCCGCTTTCCCCACAGATCTGATTCAGAATGTGGACATGTACGCCGGTGGATTTGGCGCAGAATATTTGGGGGCCACGTCGGCAGTTCTAGATCTCTCACTAAGGCCGGGCAGTATGCGTAATTCCAGGGGCAGCGCTTCAGTCAGTCCCCACCTGGTAGCCATGCAGTACGAAGGGCCTTTCAGGAGAGATAATCAATCTATCATTATGAGCGGCAGGTTTTCGACTATTGAGCAGACATCGCAGCGTATTACAGGAGAAGAGGTTCCGATTAATTTTTACGATTTCACAGCGAGATACACTCTTCTCGGGGATGATCTGACCTGCAGTTTCACCGGGATCAGGACCTACGACAGGGGGGAGATCAACCCGCTTAGAAATATTGACCTGACGTGGTCGAACACCGTGGCCGGCGGACGGTGTTTCGGTTTCGATGAGCGGTTCAACTACCCGCTGGATGTTACCATTGGCTATATGACCTACAAAAACACTCAGCAATCAAGGGATGTAACAGAAATGAGTTCTTCCATCAGAGATATCTTTTTCAGGGTGGATCATAAGGAAGAGTTATTGAGCCAGCCTTTCGACTACGGCTTCGGGGTAAAGTTCAGGTCGTTTGATACCGAACTCGCCGAGCGTTTTGCTGATTTCAGATCAATATCTGCGGACCGGGCTATTGTTCACGGTTACGTTTCACTTGAATTTAGTCCGCTGCCGGGAGTGCGAATTCAGCCCAGCCTTGGATCTCAGATGACGCTTGAAACAGTTCCAACGTTCGAGCCGAGGGTAAGAGCGGCCTACGGATGGGGCAGCCGAAACAGTAAAGAGCTGAGTTTTGCTGTGGGAATCTACAACCAGGTAATGGAGGGAATTACCGACGAACGGGACGCGGGAACAGTATTTACGGTATGGCGTCCAAATGAGATGAACGAACCGCTTCAGCAGGCTCTCCATACCATTCTTGGTTATCAGCACGAAATTGGGCCGTTCAGNCTNAATCTTGAAGGGTATACAAAAACTCACAGCAATATACCGGTNTCAAAATGGACTCCTCTTGCANGGGTAGAGATTGAAACGGCACTTGCCGATGGGTTTACCTACGGTTTTGATACGAGGCTGCAGTTCAACAGAAGATCNTTNTACGGGTTNATTGGNTACGGATTTGCGGTTGTAGACTANGAAGCTGTATCGGGTGACCTTGGAGCCTGGGTTGAAAGTCCGGTATTCAGCTATNGGCCGGCACATGATCAGCGCCATAAACTAAATACAGTGCTCAGNTACAATTTTGCTGGCTTCAGGCTGAACACCGCGTGGGAGTTTGGAACAGGAATGCCATACACCAGTGTTTACGGGTTCGACCTTTCATTGCGTATCCCGGATCAAAACCCGATGACTCACCCCGGGCTGGCCCGCACACTTTTTTCAGAGCCATACGACAGGCGGCTGCCAACCTATCACCGGCTGGATGTTTCACTGGAGCACTCTTTTAACCTGTTTCCCGGGGTGCGTCTTGAAGTAGAGGTGGGGGCTATTAACATGTACGACAGGGAAAATATATTCTATTACGATCTGAATATACTTGAGCGGGTCGATCAAACTCCGCTGATGCCGTATATATCNGTCCAGGCTAAAATAAATTAATTCAAATAAAATGCTGAAGTTGTGATGAATAGTAATATGAAAAGATTGAGCTTCGGTTCCCGGTGGCTATTAATTTTGCTGATTTTACCCGCTTCGGGATTATTCGTTAACGGATGCGATAACAGTATTGAGCCGCTGGATGAAGAGAGAGGTATTTTCTCCATATACGGAGCCCTCGATATGAATTCGGATCTGAACTACATACGCGTTCGCGATTTAAACGTACCCATTCGCGACGGAGAGATCGTAGATTTTGAAGGGAGAGTAACACTGGAAAACCTGTCAACAGCCGAAACAGAAGAGCTCAGGGACAGACTTGTTGAATTTAGCGGTGTGTACGTATGGAATTTTGAATCTTCGATGCCGATTGAACCTGAAACAGCCTATCAGGTTGCCGCTGTAAGCCCGGAGGGCAGAAGAGTGACGGCTGAGGCAACAACTCCCAATTTTGCTGATGTTAATGTACTGAATGAGCTTCCGGACTGCACTACATCGGTAACTGTAAGGTTTGAGCCGCTGACTTCTGGGGAGATCAGGCCGGAATTTGGAATTGAATGGCTTGGACAGATCTTCTGGACTTCGTTCAGATCCGGACCGGCTTTAAAAAGCAAACCGGAAGAAGCACTTGAAATTCGCTTCACACCTCGCGAGCTAATCGAGAGCGCTCTTGATTTGAGAAAATGGTGCCATGAACTGCCGGGTAATACTGTATACGTCCGGTTCACCCATTTTGGCCCAGATTTTTTTGAAGATACAGTTTCCGATACGCTTCGGATTCCGGGCGGAGCAGGAAACTTCGGAGCTTACTATGAAGATTCCCACTCATTTAGAATTGATACCAGCAACGTTTGCTTTCCATTTTGTTAGGAAAGTAATCGTGGTTTTTCAATTTTTACCGGATCACATCAAGAACTTTGTCCGCCAACTGTTTGGCCTGTTTTTTTGTAGGCCCTTCGCTGTAGACTCGTACAATGGGTTCCGTATTGGATTTTCTGAAATGGACCCATCCCTCAGCAAAATCAATTTTCACACCATCGAGGGTGTTTATTTTTTCATCTTTAAAGGTGTCCGCAACTTTCTTCAGGAGTTCATCGGCATCCATTCCAAGGTCGGCGAGCTGAATTTTCTGCTTCATCATTTCGTAATTGGGGCAGAGATTCCCGGTAGTCTGATGCTTTTAAATCGCGCTCAGCAAGAAGCTGAAGTATCATAGCGGTACCAACAAGCGCGTCTCTTCCGGCGTGCAGATCCGGGTTAATTACCCCTCCGTTACCCTCACCGCTGATGACGGCTCCCTTCTCCTGCATCACTTTAACGACATTAATCTCGCCCACGGATGCACGGTGGCAGGTATGCCCGTGCTTATCGGAGATATCATCAGCCGCACGGGATGATGAGAGATTAGTAGCGGTATCTCCGGGTTTTTTCTCCAGCATAAAGTCGAAAGCTGCCACCTGCGTATACTCCTCCCCAAACAGGGCTCCGTTTTCATCAACCAGCGCCAGACGATCGGCGTCGGGGTCGGTAACAACGCCCAGGTCACAGCTGTTTTTATTTACGAACGCACAAATTTCTTCAAGGTGCTCCGGCAGTGGCTCCGGGTTGTGCGGAAAAATACCTGTCGGCTCGCAGTGCAGTTTGTGTACAGTAGCTCCAAGTGCTTCCAGCAGCTGGGGCAGCGCATAAGAACCTGCACCATTCACGGCATCTACCGCTACGGTAAAGTTTCGTTCTTTGATGACATCGGCTTTGATGTAGGGAAGTTTCAGAATCTCCTGGATGTGGTGGGTAATCAATTCCCGGTCTTCAATAATTCGGCCAATCTTATCGAAAGGCGCGTAATTAAACTCCCCTTTCTCTGCAATTTCGATCACCTTCTTTCCCTGGTCCGGATCGAGAAACTCACTCTTCTCATTCAGCATTTTTAATGCGTTCCACTGCTCTGGATTATGGCTCGCGGTTATGATCAGTCCGCCTTTTGCAGCATGCTTCAGTACACCCATCGCGACAGTAGGGGTAGGTACAATTCCAACTTTCACCACATCGCAGCCCACACTCTGAAGTGTTGCACAAACGATATCTTCGCAGATCTGCCCGGTTACCCGCGAATCTCTTCCAACCACAACCGTTCCGCCGCTGAGCCAGGTGCCGTAAGCGGCCGTAAAACGTACAATATTTTCCGGTGTGAGATGAGTGCCAAATATTCCGCGGATTCCGGATACTGAAATCATTAAAGCCATATGCTCAATTCCTGAAGTTGTCTGTTATTGATGTTCTGTTTTTCGAAAAGAGATGGGTTCTGACTGCAAAA
>SL_7KL_010_BRINEDRAFT_10000400_pt1 | contig 20406 bp, 17 predicted proteins | sample SodLak_010_BRINE_FD_10663 | JGI IMG/M metagenome (IMG submission 10663)
ACGTTTTATGTGATGGGGTTGTAAAAATCTCGAAATGATTCGGAGAGGTATGTTTTTAACACATCAATGCGTTTTAAGTGGCTTAAATGCTTTGAACAGACAAAATAAAAATGATATTTCGGCGCCGTAATATCCGTTAATACCCGTGTAAGATTTGCGTCCTCGAGTCCCTTCATGCCTGCGTAGCTGGTGATAATACCCAAACCGGCTTGGGCAGCATCAAACAAGAATTCAACCGAGTTCACCATCATGAAGGGAATACGTTTCTTATCCCGAGGCAATCCCACTTTCAAGGCCCACTGAACATCGGCATAAGGGTTTTGTTCTGGTCGTCCAAAGCTTAAAATTCGGTGGTAATTTAAATCTTGGGGTACGCGGGGTACGCCAAACTGGTTAAGATATGAATCACTCGCATAAAGCCCCGCCTGAAGGGTGAAGATATAGTCCTGATTTAGGTTGGGGGTGAAGTTGTCATAATCCCGGATGGCGACATCCACCTCCTGGGCAATCAGGTCGACCTTATCATTGCTGCAGATCAATTCAAACCGAATATCTGGGTAATCCTTGTTAAAAGCAATAAGCCGTTCTGCAAGAAAATTTGTTGCTAAAGCATACGTGGTACTAATGCGTATGGTTCCTTGAACTCCAGGTTGCTCATAGAGTTTTGCTTTCGCCTGCTGGACTTCCATAAACATTCTTTGGGCGGTTTGGTAGAGGGTTTGACCTTTTTGGGTTAACTCAAGCCCCCGGGGAAAACGATGAAAGATGGGAAACTGGAGTTCTTTTTCAAGGTTTTGAATTGAGCGGCTTAAGGAGGATTGGTTTAAACTTAATTGGTGAGCCGCTGCAGAAAAACTTCCACATTTTGCGACATAATAAAAGGTTTCCAGTCTTTTCCAATCCATAGATGTATGTAATCCCTTAAAAAAAATTAATAAAGAATAAACCAGATTCTTGTAAATAGCAACTCAGGATTCTTTTTTCGTCGAATACAACGAATTTTTATGGGCGGTTCATTGTTTTTTTTCGCTGTTGGGAAGGGAAGGGAAAGAAGGGGACCCTTCTTTCCCAATAACAGTAAACAGTTTACGAAGCCTTTAGGACATCTTCGCCCTGTTTCCAGTTGCACGGAGTGAGTTCTTTTGTTTGGAGCGCTGCAAGAATACGTAGTGTTTCTTCAGGGCTGCGTCCGACGGGAAGGTCATTGACGGAAACGTGACGGATGATCCCTTCAGGGTCCACAATAAAAGTTGCACGGAAACAGACACCTTCAGAAGCATCTAGAATACCGAGCTGTGAAGACAGATCCTTTTTAATATCCGAAAGAAGGGGGGTATGGATTTCTTTTAATTGTGGATGGGAAGATCGCCAAGCGTGGTGAACAAATTCAGAGTCAGTACTGACGCCATAAAGAACGGAGTTCAAATCCTGAAACTTGTCGCGAGACTGGTCAAAGCCAATAATTTCTGTGGGGCACACAAAGGTAAAGTCCTTTGGGTAAAAGTAAAAAACCTTCCATTTTCCTGCATCGGTTTCTTGGGTAAAGTCTTGAAAAGCCTTGGACAGCTCATTGGACACAACGCCTTTCATACGAAATTCGGGGAAACGATCGCCAATTGTTAACATGTTAAATTCTCCTTTTATCTTAGTGAACCGATAGCTGAATTGAATCAGCTTGTTCTTATTTAATCTCCCGTCCTGAGACGTTCGATCAGTTGTTTGACGGTTGGAACAAACCCATTGGCATAAAACGGATCATCGGCAAAACTATAGGCACCATGACCCGCAAACATGAGTTGGTTTTCGACATCCTCGCTGTGGCTAATGTTTTGTAAAGTTTTTTGAATGCAAAAGGAACGGGGGTCGGATTTTCGGCCGGTAGTCCCGGCTTCCCCCTGCGCCCAGTTGCTAAAATTACAGGCACTTAGGCATCCCATGCAATCGACCTGATCTTTATGGATTTCAGCTGCTTTTTCTGGGGTGACAAAGACGAGCGTTGAATCAGGTGTTTTTAAGGTGTCTGTGTACCCTTGTTGCACCCAGTCTTCGGCGCGCACTTTGTCTAAGGGCGTCAAGTATACATTTCGTTTTCGAGGGCCCACGGGAAAGGGGGACGTATGGTCCCCTTCGGGTTTCGTTAGATAAGCAACTTGACGCTGGCTGCGGCTTTCTAATTCTTGCAGAAAATCATTTTTCACAGCTGAGGAATAAAAGCCCGTGGGACTAAAGCGGTTGAGGAATATCTCTCCTTTTTTGAGGGTCACAAGCTTTTTCTTCCAGGCCGCAGAAATAGGGCTTTCCTGTGTAAGAAGAGGTCGTGTTCCCAATTGAAACGCAATGGGCCCTAATTCAGGGTTATCGATCCAATCGTCCCATTCACGAAGATACCAAACGCCTCCGGCCATAATAATCGGCACGTTATGAAGGTTAAAGCTGTTCATGACCTCTCGTAGAGCGCGCACTCGCTCATAAGGTGTTTCCGGCCGGTTTGGGTCTTCGCTGTTGGACAGCCCATTGTGTCCCCCAGCAAGCCAGGGATCTTCGTACACGACCCCCCCAAGCCATTCTGAAAATTTCCGATAGGATCGTTTCCACAAGGCCCGGAAAGCCCGCCCCGAGGAGACAATCGGGTAATAATAAATTTGATATTGAGCGGCAATTTCGGCAATTCGGTAGGGCATACCGGCGCCACATGTGACTCCATGAATTAGACCTTTTGTGCCCTCGAGTATACCGTTAAGGATGGGTTCGACGCCGGCCATTTCCCAAAGGACATTCATGTGAATGCGGCCATTTCCATTTGAGGTTTCATGGGCAACTTTGGCTTGGGTGATGCCTCCCTGAATGGAGTATTGGATTAACTCTAGGTTCCGTTCGCGGCGCGTTTTTCCGTGGTACACAACGGGAATGAAGTTACCCTGATCGTCATACGCATCCGCATTGACCCCTGAAAACGTTCCGATTCCTCCAGCGGCAGCCCAAGCACCAGAACTTTCGCCATTGGATACAGATATCCCTTTTCCCCCTTCCACAAGGGGGAGGACCTCTTTACCTGAAAAAAGAAGGGGTTTTAGCTCTTTCAAACTTTTCTCCTCAATGAGAGAGGGTCAGCTTATCGGATCGGTATCACCTAAATAGGCACCCTATCAATAGGTTTCCTATGGAAAGCTTAGGCTGTTCCTACATCCCTTTAGGCCTTTGCCCTGGAAATTCATTTCTGTTCGAAAATGTAACGCTATTTTTTTCATTAATCAAGTTTTCTGAAGGATTTTATTTACTATTGAGGGGCGGCAGGTGCGGTTCTTTGAACCCTAAACATCTTGGGCTAAGGCGGCTTCTAAGTAAGGGGTGAGGTCCCCATCCAAAACACCCTGGGCATGTCCCTTTTCCACCCCGGTGCGCAGGTCTTTGACCATTTGATAGGGATGCAAAACGTAGGAGCGAATTTGGTTTCCCCAACCGATATCTTTTTTCTCGGAATGAGAGGTTTGGGCTTGTTCCTCTTTTTTACGCAGCTCGACATCATACAAGCGGGACTTTAACATCGCCATAGCTTGAGCTCGGTTTTTATGTTGAGAGCGTTGTGTTTGACATTGGACAACAATACCGGTTGGAATGTGTGTGATACGGATGGCGCTGTCGGTTGTGTTGACATGTTGCCCGCCGGCACCGGAAGCCCGGAAGGTGTCAATGCGCACATCCTTATCCTCTACCTGGATATGAAAGTTTTCATCGACAACAGGGTAAACCCATACGGAGGCAAAGCTTGTGTGGCGCCGGGCTGAAGAGTCAAAAGGTGAAATACGGACTAAGCGGTGCACGCCACTTTCTTTTTTAAGCCATCCATAGGCTTGGTGTCCCTGAATTTGAAGGGTGCAGGAATTAATGCCGGCCTCTTCACCAACGCTTTCGGCGATCAACGTGACCTTGTAGGGGTGCTGTTCCGCCCAACGTGAATACATGCGTTGAAGCATCAAAGCCCAATCATGGGCCTCGGTTCCCCCTGCGCCTGCATTGATTTCCAGGTAGGCATCCTTTGTATCAGCTTCGTGACGTAATAAACTTTCAATACGCAAACGCTCTAGGGATTGATCAAGTTGGACAAGGGTGCGCTCTCCTTCTTCCAAGGCTTGGATGTCGTTTTCGTCTTCGGCAAGGTTAAGAAAGTCGAGGGTATTTTGAACATCGTCCTCGGCGGCTTGGATTTTTGTTACGATTTGGCTTAAGGAGTCCCGTTCTTGCAGCAGGATACGTGCCTTTTCCTGGTGATCCCAAAGGTGCGGGTCCTCTGCGGCTTGATTAAGCTCTTCAAGCTTATGCAAGGCGTGATCATAGTCAAAGGGACCTCCGGATGATCTTAAGGTTCGTTTGGATGGTGTCGATCGTATTTTTGATTTCTGTTTTCATTTTCAAGGTATAAAATCTTTTAATAATTAAACTTAACAAAATTCTCGTAGTTTGTGAATGTGTCTTGTATAATTTATCCTTATCAGAAATCTTAACAATACAAAAAGTGAAAAGAGAGCGCGCGTGCCAAAACGTATAGAGTACGATTCTTTTGGGAAGATTGGGGTTCCGGAAGATCGATATTGGGGGGCTCAAACCCAAAGATCCCTTGACAATTTTCATATTGGCCAGGATATGATACCGGCACCCTTGATCCGCGCCTTTGGGATTCAGAAGTATAGTGCGGCGAAGGCGAATCAGATATTAGGAAAGCTTGATGAAAAGGTGGCTTCTGCGATTATGCAAGCCGCCCTTGAGGTCCGTGAGCTTACTTTGCTCGAGCATTTTCCTTTGGGTGTCTGGCAAACAGGGTCGGGAACCCAAACTCATATGAATGTGAATGAGGTCATTTCCAATCGTGCCATCGAGATCATGCAGGGAACGATGGGATCGAAACATCCGGTTCATCCTAATGATCATGTCAATTTAGGACAATCATCAAATGACACCTTTCCCACCGTTATGCATATTGCTGTTGTCGAGGAAATACATCAAAATCTTGTGCCCGTGCTTAATGCGTTTGAAAAAAACCTGTGGGATAAGGTTGAAGACTGGAAAGATATTGTAAAGATTGGTCGCACACACTTACAAGATGCGACCCCCTTAACGCTTGGCCAAGCGTTTTCCGGGTATGCGACTCAAATTCAAAAAAGTCTTGAACGGGTCCATGCGGCGTTGCCCCGTCTTTATTGTCTGCCCCAGGGGGGGACAGCGGTGGGGACAGGGTTGAATACGCATCCTGATTTTGCGCAATACTGCCTTCAATCAATTAATGAGCAAACAGGTCTATCTTTTCACGAAGCCGACAATAAATTTGAAGGGATGGCCGCCCATGATGCCATGGTTGAATTCGCGGGGGTCTTAAATACAATGGCTGTGTCCGTCATGAAGATTGCGAATGATATCCGTCTTATGGCATCAGGCCCACGATGCGGTATTGGGGAATTAATCCTGCCGGCTCATGAGCCTGGATCGTCGATTATGCCTGGAAAAGTCAATCCCACTCAAGCTGAGGCCCTAACCATGGTCTGCGCCCAGGTCATGGGACACCATAGTGCTGTAACCATTGCAGCATCCCATGGTCATTTGGAGTTGAATACCTTTAAACCCATGATTGCAAATTGCCTTTTGCATTCCATCTCAATTTTATCCGATGCTCTCCGCTCTTTTCTGGAAAAATCATTAAAGGGCTTGACGCCAAATAAGCTGCGTATTCAACAGCATCTTGACAAATCGTTGATGCTGATTACAGCTTTAACACCCCATATTGGATACGATAAGGCGACATACGTTGCCAAAAAAGCTCACCAGGAAAACAAGACATTAAAAGAAGTCGTAGCCGAGCTGGGGCTTTTAAGCGAGGAGCTCTTCGAGCAAGAGATGGACCCCTTTAAGATGACACACTCTTAACCTTTAAACGGAAAGCGGTTTTGTACATGATACACTTTTACGTTCTTTTACTCGGTTTTACGGCCCCTGTACTGGGAGTTAAGGGAAGCCCCCCCAATGGTATTGTGCCTCCTCTTCAAGACGATGAAACCTGGGATGTATATGTTTCGCAGAAGTGGAAAGAAACATTGGGAGAAAATTCGGCGGACCAGACTTTTCATTCGGTGAAACATTTTTTCCGGTGGTTGGTTATCATGCTGATGCCCAAAGAAGAATTTGAAGAAAAGGGGGCGGCGTATATCCATAAAATGTCCCATAGAGATCTTCTGCACTATATTAAAACCCACAAGACGTCCCCAACCCACAAAAAACAGGAAGTTATTTTAAACATCCCCCCGTCATTAGATGGGGCATTTCGTTATTGCACAAAATATTTTTTTGAAAACATTCTGACGATTAATAATCTTGTCAAGATGAAGGGTTTGTCGATTAATATGGGCTTATTAAAGGACGAAGAGGTTAAAAATCTTTCGCTTCTAAAAGACCTGGAATATCTTGATTTGCGAGTCAATCATATCCGGGATGTCCATACGATTGCAACATTAGAAAACCTGAAAGCCCTGGCCATTAGTTTCCCAACCTCGGGACATCGAAACTTGAAGCCCTTAAGTCGCATGTCCCAATTGCGGGAACTTTATATTATCAATTCCAATCTATATCCTAAAGAGTTGGACCATATTGGTAACCTGAAAGACTTAACGGCTCTGATCATCGAAAATTCTCATATCACCTGTATCGAGAAACTTAAGGGTCTCAAGACACTTAAGGAATTAGACTTATCCCGGAACGATCTTGATGATAAGAGTGTGTCGGTTTTATCGGGGTTTAAAAATTTGAGAAATCTTAAACTTCGTTACAATAAACTGGGGGATGAGGGGATTCGAAAGTTTCCTTATTTACCAAATTTGAAAACGCTTGATGTGCGTGATAACTATCTTACAGCGGCTGGGAGGAGTTCGATTAAGACCCTTCAGGACATGTATGCCAAAGCCGGAAAAAAAATTACCATTCTGTGGAATTAAGGCATCTTCTGATCGTAAGGCTAGGGATGCAGGAAAATGCCTGAAAATAATTGCTGACTTTATGTCCGAAGCGCCATAAAATATCCTTAGAATATTCGTTAAAATTGGTTAAAATGTCCTCTTCAGTCCATGACGCTTCGATCGAAGACGTTTTACAAGACAAACATTATCGAGAGCCTCCACGCAACATAGAGGCCGAGCAAGCTTTGTTGGGAGGGTTGCTGCATAACAATAAATCCTATGAACAAGTTTCGGATTTATTAAAGCCCGAATTTTTTTCCGATGCCATGCATGGAGACGTGTATGAGGCGATTTCCCGTCTGATCGAACGGGGGCAGATTGCTGATCCGATTACATTAAGAGATTATTTTCATCAGAATGAAAAACTGAAGGAAATCGGGGGGGCAACCTACCTTGTGAACTTAGCCAATTCGGTTGTGACAATCATTAACATGAAGGATTACGCGCTGCGGATCCGCGACTTATATTTGCGTCGGCAGTTGATTCACCTAGGTGAGGGAGTGGTAAACGGCGCCCATGAGATCAAACTTGACATCGATGCTGTGGCGCATATTGAGGGTACCGAGCAAAAACTCTATGACTTGGCCACCCTAGGGGATACAGATAAGGGCTTTGTGCCCTTTACCTCGGCTTTGACCGATGCCATTAAAACGGCTGAAAGAGCCTATCGTCACGAAAGCAAAATTGTTGGGGTCACCTCGGGACTTAAGGATCTAGATAAGTATATGGGGGGGTTACATCCTTCGGATCTTATTATCCTTGCGGGACGACCCTCCATGGGAAAGACCGCCTTGGCCACGATCATTGGTTTTAACGCGGCCACGGCAAAAATGCAGGGACATATTAGTGGTGGTGGGGTCGCCTTTTTCTCTCTAGAAATGTCAGCTGAACAACTTGCCGGACGTTTGTTGTCTCAAGAGGTGGGCATTGCCTCAGATAAAATTCGACGGGGGGAGCTTCGAGACGAAGATTTCCCAAAATTTGTCGATGCGAGCCAAAAATTAGCCGAAGTTCCCTTTTTTATTGATGATACACCGGCCTTGACTGTGGGGGCGCTTCGTGCCCGGTCGCGTCGCTTGAAACGGAAACATGATATTGGTCTGATTGTGGTTGATTATTTGCAATTGCTGAGTGCATCGGGAAAAGCAGGCGAAAATCGCGTCCAAGAAATTTCTGAAATTACGCGGGGATTAAAAACGTTGGCAAAGGAACTGAATGTCCCGGTCATTGCCCTGTCTCAGCTATCACGATCTGTGGAACAAAGGGATGATAAACGACCCCAACTTTCGGATCTACGGGAATCGGGGTCGATTGAACAAGATGCCGACGTCGTCATGTTTGTGTACCGTGAGGAATACTATGAATCGCGTCGGGAACCCCCAGAAGGGACAGACAAGTATCGCGAGTGGCAAGAGAAAATGTCAAAAATCTATAACGTAGCCGATCTTATTATCGCTAAACAGCGACATGGACCAATTGGGACAATCAAACTGTTCTTTGATGGATCTTTGGCGCGGTTTGCGGACTTGGAGAAGGATCATTAATGGAGGGGATGGATCGAAGCGGATCTCCGCTGAATGTTCACCTGCCGCCAGAGGTCAATGGCGTGATGTCTGTGGATCTTCATAAAATTCACCACAATTACCAGACCTTAAAGAAGGCGATGAATTTTGGAACCGAGGTGAGTGCGGTTGTGAAGGCTGATGCCTATGGGTTGGGCATGCGTCCTGTGTCGAAAAAATTGTTTCACGCGGGATGCACGACTTTTTTTGTGGCCACGATTGATGAAGGCATTCTTTTGCGACAAGAGCTGCCCCGGGCGACGATCTATGTTTTTAGTGGCTTGCTTGCTGGGTGTGAGGCATTGTTTGATCAGCATACATTGATTCCGGTCCTTAATGATCTGGGACAAATCAAAAGATGGTCGCGATATGCCAAAAGCCAGGACAGGCTGATGCCGGCGGCCCTTCATTTTGATACGGGAATCGTGCGATTGGGGCTTTCAAAAAAAGAAACCCTTGACCTTATCCAGCAGAAAGATCTATTGCGTGGGCTGGATTTAAAACTGATTTTATCGCATTTAGCCTGTAGTGATCTTCCCAACCATCCTTTTAATGATGTGCAATGGGAAAGGTTTCGAAAAATTTGTCGCTTTTTCCCCAAGACGCCGAAAAGTTTTGCAAATTCCCATGGGGCGTTTCTAAACCCTACCTTCCAAAGTGATATGGTTCGGCCAGGAAAGGCCCTTTATGGTTTGCAGATGGAGGGGGGGAGCATCAGGGAAGAGTTTCGCCCTGTCATGTCTGTCTATGCCCGGGTCTTTCAAGTGCGTGAAGTCCAAAAAGGCGAAACGGTCGGATATGATGCCACTTTTACGGCGTCACGTCCTATGCGCCTTGCTGTTTTGTCTATCGGGTATGCGGATGGATGGTTACGGGCCTTGTCCAATAACGCAAGCGTGAGTTTCCAGGGCTTTTCAGCGCCAATGGTAGGGTTAATTTCCATGGATCTTGCGACCGTGGATGTGACCCATATCCCTGAAAGGCTTTGTTTTCCTGGGGGATGGGCCGAGATTGTTGGGCCGAATATCAACATTGACCAGCTTGCGAAAGGTGCAGGGACAACGTCCCGAGAACTTTTATGTCATTTAGGACAACGTTACCTACGAATTTATGAAGGAGACTAAAGTGCTTACAAAAATCGGCCGCTGTTTTTTACATTTTTTAACGTCAATAGGACGGGTGACCTGCTTTGCCCTTGGGGCTGTGGGGCAAGGGGTGCGACCCCCCTATTATGGACGTCAAATTTTATCAAATGCTGTGGAAATTGGGTATTATTCTTTGCCCGTTGTTGGGCTTACGGCTTTATTTACGGGAATGGTATTAGCTTTGCAAAGCTATACAGGGTTTTCGCGATTTCAAGCTGAAGGGACGATTGCCACGGTTGTGGTTTTGTCCGTAACCCGTGAATTAGGGCCTGTGCTTGCCGGCTTGATGGTGGCGGGTCGCGTTGGGGCGGCAATTGCTGCTGAGATAGGTACAATGCGTGTGACGGAGCAAATTGACGCCTTAACGACCTTATCCACAAATCCTTTTCGTTACTTGGTGTTTCCACGGATCCTTGCAAGCCTTTTGGTACTTCCTTTGTTAGTTTTGGTTGCCAATATTATTGGGGTTATGGGAGGGTTTCTTGTTGGAGTGTATAAACTCGGATTTAATCCTTTACGCTATCTGAGTCAAACCATCGAGTACCTTGAGCCTATTGATGTCATTTCAGGGTTGGTCAAAGCGGCTGTCTTTGGCGTTATTATCTCTGTTATGGGGTGTTACCAGGGGTTTCATTCCCGAGGCGGCGCAAAAGGAGTCGGGACCGCCACAACAAATGCAGTGGTCTTAGCTTCGATCATGATTTTATTATCAAACTATTTACTGACAGCTTTGTTTTTTACAGGAAAATAACGTCCCTGAGTTTGAATGTGCGGTGCTCAAATATTCTTGGGGTAAGATGCTTGGGCCACTTTGTGATCGTATCTCGGTCTAGGCTTCCCAGGCAAGGAGCCCCTTCCCCTGGGGCCTTACACAACGGTGCAGCCCCGGATGGGAGGCCTTAAAGTGGTTACAGGCCCCTTTTGAAAACGTTTTCCTGGAACATGCATCCACCTTGATTCGGTATTCTATTTTGTGGGTGTTTGGGCTTTTTTAAAATCTTCAGCCCGTTTTTTGTTGAGAGTCTCGACCACTTTTCCGCCTTGTCCATAATCAACGGAAAAATCAAGCAGGACGAGCATCCCAAGGTGCGGATCTTGCTCTTTTTGGCATAGATTTATGCGACGCATAATTTCTTTTTTCCCATTAATTTTCCGGTAGTCACTTACCACTAGGGTTTTGTTGAACTTATTCAAAATACGAAAGAGGGGGGCTTTCTTGGTGCCCTTTGGTACGGAAACTTCCGGTGAATGATTTAACCTCAAAAAAGGTTGAGAGTTTTTTTCCTTCATCTCACAATTGGGATATTCGTTATATTTCCATTGCGTGACCCGCATAAAGTCGTTCTGTTGCCCCCCAAAGTCCGTGGGGACGAACGCATCACTGGCGGATTCATAAAAAAGAAGAAGGCGTTTGTTCTTTGACCTCATTTCTCCTAGGGTTGGCCACTTTTCTCCTTTTTTTAGAGTATAGACATACGTGCTTAACCCAGCATCTTTGAAGAGGTCCTTAATCTTTTTCCGAATGTCCTTGGCTTTATACCCTGCCGTTCCGCTTTTTTTTGAGACCTTTTGAAGGTTGCTTTGGAGAATCAACATAAAAACATCACGGGGGTGCTGATCAAGTTGTTTTTTAAGTTCTTTTAACCATCTAAGGGCGGGATCTGGCGCCTTATTTCCCTTACGTTGCCATTTTGTTAACTTGCAATTGCTTTTGGAATTTTTCTCATGGCATAGGGCGATAAAGGGCCTCCCTTTTTTTTTCTTTATCAGAAATCCTTTATGCGGTTGATGCCAGTGAACAACGATCTTAGCTCCGCGGACGCCTTTTTCAAATTGTCTCTTCAGGTCACTTTTGTGTTGGTAATAGCGCCACCCTAGCTTTTTGGCAGCAAAACTATTATGGGCGCCAAGGTAAAATATTTTATTGGCCGGGAGCTTGCCTGGCAAATGTCCATTCCCCTTTGCGGCTTGCGCATTGGAATGACATATAAAGATGAACAGGAAAAAAGCGAGTTTTTTCATTTTTACACCATTGTTTTGTTTTCCAATTATCATGGAACCTTTGTCTTAAGACTTCGTTAATGGGCGGCCTCTGCTACTGAGTGGAGGGCCGATGATCCATTGCGGTGGCTTATGAAGGTGTCCCTTCCACCTTAGATATGATTTTTTGTACAGGTGATAATGTCTAACCGGTCTTTGTTGATTTTAAGGGTTTGGGTCCCTTTAAGGAGATCGAGGGCGCAGTCTCCAAATTCCTTTTGGCGCCACCCCTGAAGGATGCGACTTTGGTTACGCGTTGAAGGCATGAAAAAATCTTTGAGATCCGACATCGTGGCAATCAAACTTTTGGGGACATTTAATTGGTTTGCTTTGACCTGGAAAAAAAGGGATAGGAAAGACATAAGCTCGTTGGGAATATGAGAATTTCTACGTGCTTTTTGAATGTCGGACACCTCAAGATCGGATATGGCGTCATAGGCATCATAAGCGTTGTTTAGAAATGTTTTGGAGACCTGTTTCGGATAGCTTTGTAACCGCCCTGGAGCCGCCTTGGACATTAACTTCCCCAAGGACAACAAGGCTTCGGATTCAAGAATGCGGCCCCGGGGAACATTCTTTTTTTGGGCATGGATTTCCCGCGTTCTGGCTAAGGCGATCACTTCTTTTAAGTAAGGGGTTACCCCCGGGGGAAGACTCAATGATTTCCAGGAATGTCTGGGGAAAAAGGATAGGTTTTTTTCCTGGCATATCCATTGACAGTCTTCTTCGACCCAAGCGAATCGTCGATTCTTTATTAATCGTGCCTTTAGTTTTTCATAAATATGTCTTAAAAGGGTCACATCCTGGGCGGCATAGTCGATTTGGTCTGGGCGTAAAGGGCGTTGCATCCAGTCCGAGTATTGCCAATGTTTCGAAATATCTTTTTTAAGAAGATCTTTGACAAGATTTTTATAGGAAATAGAGTCGCCATACCCACAAAATGGGGCCGCGATTTGGGTATCAAAAAAGGGGGTTGGGAACACATCAAATAAGTGATAAAAAATTTCGATATCCTGGCGTCCGGCATGAAAGACTTTCATCATCGTGGGGTGAACCAAAAGATCCTTTAAGGGCTGCAGGTCAAGCCCTTCGCTTAAAGGATCAATTAATCCTAGATCTTTTGAGCCGGCAATTTGGATTAAGCAGACTTGGGGCCAGTATGTTTTTTCCCTTTGAAACTCAGTATCAATCGTTATAAAGTGATCAAAGTCATTTGCCAGAATGTTTTGGCAAAACTGACGCAAATCCTGCGAATTTGTGATAATCTGCATAAAATAACACGAATATAAAAGTTGGACCTATGGAAAAAGATACCGCAAAATTATCAACAATGCACCCCTATCGTACGCATCATTGTGGCGCTTTGCGTGTCGACGATGCGGGGAAAACTGTCCGTTTGTCGGGCTGGATCCACCGAAAAAGGGATCATGGAAACCTTTTGTTTGTGGATTTACGGGATCATTTTGGCTTGACCCAATGTGTTGTCGATACGGGCCACGAATGTTTTGCGGCATTAGAACACGCCCGGGTTGAAAGTGTGGTGATCATTACAGGCACTGTTGTCAAGCGGGACCGGGACACTGTGAACCCCCAATTGCCGACGGGGGACATCGAGCTGAGCGTTTCAGCGGTTGACATAGATTCCCCCGCTGAGCAAGTCCCTCTTCAAGTCAATAGCGATCAAGAATTTCCAGAGGAAACGCGTTTGAAATATCGATTTCTTGATCTGCGTCGTGAAAAACCGCATCGTAATATTGTGCTCAGATCAAAAGTGATATCATCGATTCGGCAACGTATGACGGACCAAGGATTCTTAGAAATTCAAACCCCAATTTTGACGGCCAGTTCCCCCGAAGGGGCTCGGGATTATCTTGTCCCTAGCCGTATTCATCCGGGGAAGTTTTACGCTCTGCCCCAAGCGCCCCAGCAATTCAAGCAAATGTTAATGATTTCGGGTTTTGATAAATACTTCCAAATTGCTCCGTGCTTCCGTGATGAGGACGCCCGTGCGGATCGATCCCCTGGGGAGTTTTACCAGCTGGATTTCGAAATGGCCTTCCCCACCCAAGATGACGTGTTTTCAGCCCTTGAACCTGTGCTTCATGGGGTGTTTACAGAATTTTCCGAGGGCCGAACCATAACAACCACTCCCTTTCCACGCATTCCTTTTGATGAATCCCTCTTGAAGTATGGCAATGATAAGCCGGACCTGCGGAACCCCTTGGTCATTTCGGATGTGACAGAGATCTTTGATAATTCAAATTTCAAAATATTTGCGCAAGCCGTTCGTAAGGGGGCGGTCGTGCGCGCGATACCGGCCCCGAAAGCAGCCATGAAGCCCCGTAGCTTTTTTGATAAAATGAATGACTGGGCTCGATCCCAAGGAGCGCCGGGATTAGGCTATATTCTGTTTGATGAGGCCGGGAAAGGGCAGGGGCCAATCGCGAAGCAGTTGACATCAGAGCAACGTGAGGCCCTGAAATCTGTCACAGGGGTTCAAAATGGCGATGCCTTGTTTTTTGCCTGTGAAGGTCCTGCAAAGGCCGCGGAATTGGCAGGTCTGGCCCGCACAAAACTTGGTGAAGATTTAGAGCTTATCGATCCCAATGCTTTTGCCTTTTGTTGGATTGTGGACTATCCGATGTTTGAATTTGATGAAAAAGAGCAAAAGATTGATTTCTCTCACAATCCTTTCTCGATGCCCCAAGGCGGGTTAGAAGCTTTAGAGACGCAAGATCCCTTAAACATTAAGGCGTATCAATACGATATTGTGTGTAATGGCATTGAGCTTTCGAGTGGGGCTATCCGAAATCACCGTTTGGATATTATGCGAAAAGCGTTCTCCATAGCAGGGTATACCGAAGATGACCTTGAAACAAAATTTGGGGGTATGTACCGTGCCTTACAATATGGGGCTCCTCCCCATGGTGGGTCTGCCCCGGGAATTGATAGGATCGTTATGTTGTTAGCAAACGAGCCAAATATTCGCGAAGTTATTGCCTTTCCAATGAACCAAAAGGCCGAAGATTTATTAATGGGGGCGCCATCGAACGTCAGTACCCCGCAATTACGAGATCTTCATATACGGCCCTTCCCAACAATGAAAAAGACGGAAGGTTAATCTTCATATTTAAAGAGACCTGTGGGCCCTTGTGCAGCCCACACGTCTTAGACACTTTGAACGCGTCCTTTTTTGTCGACTGTGTTCCTATCCGCTTTATTCCAGTGCCTCTCTTTAACATTCTTTCTTTTCATGTATAAAAATATTTTTTATTAAAAATAGAATAAATTTACTTCTTCTTAATCAAAATAGATTTTAATCAAAATATAGGGAAATAGACCTACGAATTGAAAAAGAGAGAGGTGTAATGTCACAAAGCACACAACACAAGCTGGATAGAATCCGTCCACCGCGGGTACAAATCACGTACGACGTTGAAATCGGAAATGCAATTGAAGTTCGGGAACTGCCTTTTATTGTTGGTATCCTTGCGGATCTTTCAGGTCATCGCCTGGAAGAGTTACCGAAAATGAAAAACAGAAAATTTGTCGAAATTGATCGGGATAATATCAATGACATCATGGATTCAATTCGACCACGGGTTGAACTGAAGGTCCCAGATATTATTGGCAACAAACCGGATTCAAAAATTGCCCTTGAATTGGTTTTTACAAACATGGATGATTTTTCCCCCATGGCCATTATTCGTCAATCCGAAGAAATTACGGATTATTATGAGCGACGTGTCCGTATCAATGACCTTCAAGGAAAACTTGATGGAAATGATGAACTTTTTGAAGCTTTGCAAAAAATGATGACGGATTCCGGTCATGCCGATACCCTGCGCGGAGAAATGGATGGAGATGACGTCGGCAGTACGACCTCGGAAGTCATTGACCAAGCCCACATGATTAAAGATGAATCTCAAAGGGCCGGGGCGGCCGCCATGCTTGGTGAATTCCTTGCCCAAATTCAAGGAGACGAAGACGTCGGGGATAACCCTCTTGTCTTTATCGCACGTAAGCTTAGTGATATGGATCAGAAGCTGTCCTTGCAGATGGATGAGGTTTTACATAACCCTGAATTCCAGAAGCTAGAAGGATCCTGGCGCGGTCTGAGCTATCTTGTCATGAATACCGAAACAGGCGAAAAACTAAAGCTGCGCTTGTTAAACGCTTCGAAAGGCGAGGTATTAAAAGATCTTGAAAATGCCGTAGAATTTGACCAAAGTCAGCTTTTCAAAAAGGTGTATGAAGAAGAATACGGAACCTTTGGCGGAAGCCCGTTTTCTTGCTTGATGGCCGATTTCAAGTTCGGTCGCGGTCTTCAAGACATGATCTTGTTAGAAAAACTTTCGAACGTGGCCTCTGCGGCCCATACCCCCCTGATTTCCGCTGCGGATCCCAAACTTTTTGACATGGATTCGTTTACCGAACTCGGCGTCCCACGGGATCTGAAGAAGGTGTTTGAAAGTACAGAACTCATCAAATGGCGTTCATTCCGTGAAATGGAAGATTCCCGTTACATTACCTTGACACTTCCGCATGTTTTGATGCGCTTTCCTTATGGCCCCGATGGTGTTCCCGTTGAAGAGTTTCCCTACACCGAAACGGTTGATGGCGCCGACAATAGCAAGTTTTGCTGGGGAAATGCTGCGTATACATTAACCCAACGCATCACAAACGCTTTTGCGCTCTACAAATGGACAGCAGCGATTCGAGGCGTCGAAGGCGGCGGTTTGGTTGAAGGACTTCCCGCCTATACCTTTAAAACAACAGATGGGGATATCGCCCTTAAATGTCCCACAGAAATTGCCATTACGGATCGTCGTGAGAAAGAATTGAGCGATCTTGGCTTCCTGTCTTTATGCCACGCAAAGGGTACGGACTACGCGGCCTTTTTTGGAGCGCAAACCGCCCAGAAACCAAAGGTGTATAATTTGGATGAAGCCAATGCCAACGCCCAACTTTCAGCTCGATTAACCTATATGTTAGCGGCCTCACGATTTGCCCATTATATTAAGGTGATTATGCGTGATAAAATTGGGACGTTTATGACCAAAGACAATGTATCAGACTACCTTAATACTTGGATTGCTCAATATATTTTAATCAGTGATGATGCCCCTCAAAATGTCAAGGCCTCTTATCCTTTGCGAGAAGCGCGGATTGATGTGTCTGATGTGCCAGGTCAGCCGGGTAAGTATCGGGCAACTGTCTTTTTACGGCCTCATTTCCAAATGGAAGAGCTTACAGCATCAATCCGGTTAGTTGCGACTTTGCCGCCGCCCGCCGCTTAATATATTTTAACCCAAAAGGAGACTTTTTATGTCTGATTTAAATAATCTAAAGTATCATAAAGTTCCATTTCGCGATAAATTTCTGTATATAGATCATGATCGGTATACACGTTACGTTGAAACACCAACGTATATGATTAAGATCGACGATCTTGTGAAGTCTGAAGTCGATAGTATGGAGAATTTTACGACTCTCTTTTATTATGATTTCCATCTGTTCAAGGCTTATGAACCCTGTACAAGCGGCGAACTCGGGCAGTCCGGGGCAACTCGTTTGGATGAGGTGGTCGTTGTGATTCGAAATGAGTCCTCAGCTCCGAATATTGGAGCCTACCTGTTTGACGGAAAGACGATTGGTGAGGTGAAGATTATACGCTTAAAAAAATCAGGAGATTCGCATAAAAAAGCTTCGGAGGCAAAGTTTGAAACCTGTTTTTTAAGTTACTATGCGCCTTTTCAGGAGCTTCTTATTCTTGGATTCCGCGCTGCGAAATTCAAATACACGGTGACTGGATTTAAGCAAGATGGATCTGAAAAGGGTCAAAATGTTCTGGAACATAATATGATTACGAACAAATAGGGATAGGTCCCATGAAAACCATCGGTGACCTTAATTTCCTTTCCCCAAGGACAACATTCTCTCTTTCCTTGTTTGACCAACTGTCGGATGATAATCCGACAGTGAACGAGGAAAGAGAGATCTTAAAAACGTATACCCGGGATGATTTCAAGGACTCCATTCGCCACGAGGTGTCTTCTTTACTCAATACGCGACTTACGGCAAAAGAAGAAAGGTTTCAAGAAGAAAACAAGTTTTTTCTTCCTTATCATTATGGCATTCGTGACTTTCAAAGTTTTGACCTGACAAACCCCTTAGGACGGGCTCGGCTTCAAAACCATATTCAAACATCACTCGAACATTTTGAACCTCGTCTTCGGAATGTGGAGGTAGAATTCGTTGCTAAAGATACCGTCAAACGATCCGTGAGGATTCAAATTATAGCCGATATTATGATTCAGGGGGACATAGAAACCTTTTCTTTTCCTGTAAGCCTGCAGGATTTACAAAAGTAGATCGACAAGACTTTTGACGTCGTTGCATGGGAATAAAAACTTTGAAATGGCCTAATTTCGAGGTAATCTATGCCTTGAGGGTTGATCATATGGCTTTTTTATGTCATGCAAAATGAAAATATTATAAAGTCGTAAAAGTGAATTCAAATACGCTGGTGATACAACCTTTGCCAGGGATTGGCGACATGCTTTGGCATTTGCCGATTTTAAGGGCTATTGGTGATAGACAGGGCGGACCCATTTCATTAATGACAAAGTCTTCCTCCCAAGCGGATCAGTTGTTTCCAAATCAAACCTTTATTTCGTCATTTTTATGGCTCGAAACCCTGGGTCTCAAGGATCTTATAAATCACCTTAAGACCTTTGATACCGTATGGGTTTTGCATCATAGCTGGCGGTACCCCTGGGCTGCTTACCTGGCTCGGGTGCCGCAAAGGTTTGGGTATGGTGTGGGTTGGCCAACGATCTTTTTAAACCAAGGTCGCTTTCTGCCAAAACAAGAAAACACCTGTTCGAAACTGGAAAAATGGCAAAAATATGCGGCCCTGAATGACCTTACCTTTACCAAAGAGAGTTGGTTTTTGAAATCTACAGACAGATCAAACCAGGATATCTCACGACGTTACCATCATATCCCCAAACCCTGGGTATCTTTGGGGATTGGGGCAAGTATGAAAGATAGGTGTTGGGCGCCTGAGTATTTTTCACACCTTGCAGATAAGATTTCAACTGTGAGTTCGGCAACTCTTTTTTTATGTGGCGCCCCGTATGAACATGAGCTGGCCGAAAAAATAAAAAAAGGATCACAGGGGAAAAACATTGTGAATGCAACCTCGATCGGTTTGAAGAATACTGTTGCTTTATTAAGCCAGTCTCAAGCCTTCGTTGGGAATGACAGTGGTTTGTTAAACTTAGCTGCCTGTCTGGGCATTCCCGCCTATGGTTTGTTCAAAACAGAAGATATATTTCAATATGTAGAGAATATATACCCCCTTGATCCCATTTCGACCCTGTCTCCCGATCAGGTTTTTGAGGCTGTCTCCCGAACGCTTCAGAAAAAAACCTCAAAGGAATTCTTTGGGAAGAGAGATTTCCCTTGAACCTTTTCTAAAGATCGATATTATAAGTGTCAGGCCCCTGTGGCGGAACTGGTAGACGCGACAGACTCAAAATCTGTTGTCCCTGCGGACGTGGGAGTTCGAGTCTCCCTGGGGGCACCACCTTAGGCTTGGTATAAACTCGACTTCATATGCTCTTTGCTCAGACTTTCCATACATATCGAAAAACGAGTATTTTTATCCTGATTGTTCTTGCTGTGGGCATTGCCCTTCAACAAGGGCGAATCAATGATATCCTGAGACAGGGGGTTTTAGAAGTCTATGTCCACATTATGAACCGCATTCCAAGACCTGAACCCGAATTTTTGCCCCAAGACTCAAGAGATGAATTGCGAAAGTGGAAACTAAAAGCCTTGAGTTTGCAAGATGAGAACAAACAATTGCGGTACCACCTTAACTTTGTCGAGCGACATCACTTTAAGCCTTTAACCACGCGCATTTTAAGCCCTTTTCTTGGGGGGTCAACAAAAAATTTGGTGGTAGGAGTGGGGGAAGACCGTGGTGTCCATGTGGGATGTCCGGTTATCAGTCCCCAAGGGCTTGTGGGGCGGATTTATCAGACCTCAAAACATGGCGCACGTATTCTCACACTCGTGGATCGCAGATTTCGCGTAGCTGTTCGTTTTTCATCTTCCGGAGCAGAAGCCATCCTGGAAGGGGATGGCAATACAGGCTTGGGGGTTCGACGATTTCGAAATCATCTTCGTCCCCAAGACGGAGAACTTGTTCTCACATCCGGGACAGGAGGCGTTTTTCCTGCCGGAATTCTGGTGGGAACCCACCGTGGGGATCGTTTGTGGGTTCAGCCTATCATGGCTATAGGGGATCTTGATATTATTGAGATTCTTCAGGAATGAAAAAAAATGTAGCCTTTGCAATCCAATCCTATGGAATCTTTCTATGCAGCGTGTTCATCGAACATGCGGGAATGATCGTTTATGGGGGGATTTTCCCCCTCTTTTCCCCCATTGTGACGTATTACTACTTTCTTTTTCGACCGAAGTCTTTGCCTTTTTATTTTGTCATTTTGATCGGCTTTCTTGTGGACTTTATAAGGGATGATTTCATAGGATTCCACCCCTTTTTGTATACTCTTTTTTATGTCTCGATTAGCTTTCAAAGATTACGTTTTGCCTCCTTTAGTTTTACGACCTTATGGGGGATTTATG
>SL_7KL_010_BRINEDRAFT_10000401_pt1 | contig 20380 bp, 16 predicted proteins | sample SodLak_010_BRINE_FD_10663 | JGI IMG/M metagenome (IMG submission 10663)
CCGCTCTGGTCTGCAGAGGCAGGCGCCAGCGCCGCCGCTACCGATGCCTGGTCCGGTTACCGCAGTGAGCCCATTGCCCTGGACGAATTGCTGGAGCATTGGCTGCCGGGACTCGAGACCGACGGCCATCGTGTCGGGCTGGACTGGTCGCCGGATCTGGACGGGGTGGAGGTGCCACCGCTGGAACTGCAGCTGGATCTGGAAACATCGATCAGCGCGCTGGATCCGGACCCGGATTGAGCTATTCGCCGGGCCGGTAGCGTTTAAGAAACAGCACGCACGCCGCCGGCACATGGACCAGGGCGACCCCGCTGACGAAGACCAGGACAGGATTGAGCTCGGTGGCCACGCCATAAATCCGGGCCATGACCCAGCCAAAAGCGACTCCGGTGGCAAGCAGGACGATGCGTGCAATCCGCAGCTGACGTGTGTTCGGCGTGTGGAACGGAAGCCTCAGATGGGCGTAGGCCATCGCCGGCAGCGTGACGAGGCAGACCAACAGCAGCCAGAAGGTATACATGTGAAGGACTCCGTTCAGTGGGTGGATGAATGACGCTCAGGGCAGCCACGCGCGGCTATCGACTGCGATTCATTGGCCTGGCAGCGGCATTGCTGCCAGCCTTGATTGTCGCCTGGTACGTGCTGACCACGGAACCGCAGACCCGTTTTACCGCGCTCGGTACCGGTGGCGTCACCGGTGTCTATTATCCTGCCGGTGGAGCCATCTGTCGGCTGTTGAACCAGCAGCGGGAGCGTCATGGCATTCGTTGCTCGGTGGAGTCCACCGCCGGTTCGATATTCAATCTCAACGCCCTGCGCCGCGGCGATCTGGAGTTCGGCATCGTGCAATCCGACTGGCAGCATCATGCCTGGTCGGGAAGCAGTGTATTCGCCTCCCAGGGTGCGGATCGTGATCTGCGTGCGGTGTTTGCACTGCATCCGGAACCCTTCACGGCGATGGCGCGTGCCGACGCCGATGTTGCCGAGTTTCTCGACAGCCGCGGTAAACGGGTCAACATCGGCAATCCCGGTTCGGGACAACGCGGTACCGTAGAGCGCCTCATGCAGGAACTGGACTGGCGCATGGAGGATTTCGCGCTGGCCTCCGAGTTGCCGTCACGAGAGCAGGCCGCAGCCCTCTGTGACAACCGCGTCGATGTGATCCTGTTCACGGTGGGGCATCCCTCCGGTTCTATCCAGGAACCCATCGCCACCTGTGACGCCCGCCTGATTCCGGTCCGCGGCGAAGAGGTCGAGAGGCTGATACATGCCAGCCCCTACTACAGCCATGCGACATTGCCGGCCGGGCTCTATCCGGGTCAGGATCAGGACATCGACACCTTTGGCGTGCGCGCCACCCTGGTTACCCGCGCCGGGGTGCCGGACGAGGTGGTCCACGCCCTGGTGCAGGCGGTGTTCGAGAACTTCGAGACCTTTCAGCGGTTGCATCCGGCACTGCGCCTGCTGACGCCCGAGGAGATGGTGACAGCTGGTCTGACCGCGCCGCTGCATCCTGGGGCGGAAGCGTATTTCCGGGAGCAGGGGCTGCTGGATAACGGGGCAGGCGAATGACGGCGGCCGATGGCGACACCGGCGGCCAGGACTGGCGCGGTAGCCTTGCAAGCGGTCGGCTGTTGAGCCTGGTTGCCTTGTGCTGGTCGTTGTTTCAACTCTGGATCGCGAGCCCGCTGCCGTTTGCGCTGGGCTGGGGTGTGGTGTCGGAAACCGAGGCCCGCTCGGTGCATCTGGCTTTCGCTCTGCTGCTGGCCTTTGCCCTGTACCCGGCGCGCCGCGGACAATCGGGTGCCGGTCTTGCGCTGCTGCCGATGCTTTACGTGGTCGCGGCTCTGGTCATTTTACTGCTTGCCGTTCAGTCGCTCGTCAGCGGTACCCAGTGGCTGCCCTGGTTGGGTCTTTCCGGTGCCCTGGCCCTTATTGCCAGGAGCCACCTTGTTTCCAGCGCCTCGCGTCTGCCCTGGGTGGATGGCCTGCTGGCGCTGCTCGCCGCGCTGACCGCGCTGTATCTGTTCTGGCAGCATGAAGCCCTTGCCGATCGACCAGGTCGCCCATTGACCATGGATCTGCTGGTCTCCGTGGTCGGTATCGGCCTGCTGCTGGAAGCCACGCGTCGGTCTCTCGGGCCGGCTTTGAGTCTGATCGCCGGTCTGTTTCTCGCCTTCGCCTTTCTCGGACCGTGGCTGCCTGATCTGGTTGCCCATCGTGGCGCATCGCTGAGTCGCGCCGCGTCACAGTTCTGGTTGTCCGGCGAGGGTGTGTTCGGCATCGCCCTGGGGGTGTCCACCAGCTTCGTCTTCCTGTTCGTGCTGTTTGGCGCTTTGCTCGAGCGCGCCGGTGCCGGGCGTTATTTCATCCAGGTGGCCTTTGCCCTGTTGGGACATCTGCGCGGTGGCCCGGCGAAGGCGGCGGTAGTGGCCTCGGGCCTCACCGGAATGATCTCGGGATCCTCGATTGCCAATACCGTCACTACCGGGACGTTCACGATTCCGCTGATGAAGCGGGTGGGGCTATCCGCCAACCGGGCCGGGGCGATCGAGGTCGCCAGTTCGGTGAATGGACAGTTGATGCCGCCGGTGATGGGCGCGGCGGCATTTCTGATGGTGGAATACGTCGGCATTCCCTACATCGAGGTGATCCGGCATGCCTTTCTGCCCGCGGCCATTGCCTACGTGGCCCTGCTTTACATCGTCCATCTGGAAGCGGTAAAGACCGGCCTGCGTGGCCTGCCGGCGCGGGCTGATGCCAGTTGGCGTGCACGGCTGATCGGCACGGGTCTGGTGGTCAGCAGCCTGGTGGTGCTCGCCGGCCTTCTGACGCTGCTGCTGCGCTGGCTCGAGCCCATGGCGCAGGGCCTGTCACTGCTGGTGCTCGGCGGTGGCCTCTTGATGCTCTATCTTGCGCTGCTCTGGCTCGCCGCCGCGCAGCCGGAGATCGAGTTCGACGAAACCCGGGAGTTACCTCCGTTGGGGCCCACGGTGAAGGGCGGTCTGCATTTCCTGTTGCCAATCCTGGTGCTGGTCTGGGCTCTGGTCATCGAGCGCTTGTCGCCGGCGGTATCGGCATTCTGGGCGGTGGTGTTGTTGGTGCTGATCTGTCTCAGCCAGCGACCGTTGCTGGCCTTGCTGGGTCGTCAGCGCCAGCGTTGCGGCGCAGCATCACTGGCCGGACTCCGGGATCTGCACGCGGGCCTGGTGGCTGGCGCACGCAACATGATCGGTATCGGGGTTGCTACGGCCACCGCCGGGATCATAGTCGGCACGGTTTCCATGACCGGCCTTGGCCTGGGTCTGAGTCAGGTGGTCGAAACGCTGTCCGGGGGCAATCTGCTGCTCATGCTGGCGCTGGTGGCGCTGCTGAGTCTGGTGTTGGGGCTCGGTCTGCCGACCACGGCCAACTACATTATCGTTGCCAGCCTGATGGCGCCAATCGTGGTTGAGTTGGGTGCGGACGCGGGGCTGATCGTGCCGCTTATCGCGGTGCATCTGTTCGTGTTCTACTTCGGCATCATGGCCGACCTCACCCCGCCGGTGGGTCTGGCCACGTTTGCCGCGGCCGGCATCTCGCGAGGTGATCCGGTGATGACCGGGGTGCATGCACTTCGCTACAGCCTGCGCATGATCGTGCTGCCCTTCATTTTTATCTTCAATACGCAGTTATTGCTGATCGGCATCGACTCGGCGCTGCAACTTGCCGTCGTAGTCTTCTCGGCCACCGCCGCCATGCTGCTGTTCGCTGCGGCCTCGCAAGGCTTCTGGCTGGTGGCAAATCGCTGGTACGAGACCGCCGCGCTGTTACTGGTGGCGTTTACCTTGCTGTATCCGGGGTTCTGGATGGATCGGCTGGCAGATCCCTGGGAACGACGCCCGGTGACCGAGCTGACAAGGCAGGTGGAGCAGACGGCCGATGGCGGCCACCTGAGGCTCTGGTTTGAAGGCCTCGATGCCGAGGGGCGTGAGGTGTCACGCCCTGCCATGCTGCCATTGGAGGCTGGCGACGATGTCGATTCCAGGCTTGAGGGGGCTGGATTGACGCTGGCGATGGAAAACGGACGGCTGGAGGTCATGGAAGTGCGACATGGCAGTGCCGCCGGGCGTGCGGGAATCGATTACGGCTGGCAGGTGGAAGCCGTGCTGGTGCCATCACCGACACGGCCGTCGGAGGTCTGGTTCCTGTTGCCGGCCGTCGGTCTGCTGTTGATTATCGGTCTGTCCCAGCTGCGGCGGCGCTCCCAAGTCGCAGACGCGTAGCCGCCCGGTGACGGGCTTGGATTCAGCGCCCGCCCACAGAAATACTGTATTGATCGCGGCCTTCGATCTTGGCCTGGTACATGGCGTCATCGGCGGCCCGTTGCAGCGCGTCCGGCGTCTCGCCATGGTCCGGATACAGGCTGATACCGATACTGATACCCACTTGGAAGCTCTGGCCATTGGCCTCGATCGGCGCCGCCAGGGCGTCCAGGGCTTTCCCGGCCACCGCGGTTGCCCCGTCGATACCGTCCACCTTGTTCAGCAGAATCACGAACTCGTCGCCACCATGCCGGGCGACGGTGTCGGAGTCCCGCACCACGGTCTTCAGTCGGGCCGCAATCTCCTGCAGTACCTGGTCGCCGCTATCGTGACCATGGGCATCGTTGATGGCCTTGAAGTGATCGAGATCGAGGAACAGCAAACCCATCTGTTGGCCGTTGCGTTGCGCCATGTTCAGGGCTTTCTGCATCTGTTCGACAAGGTAGGCGCGGTTGGCCAGACCTGTCAGGTGGTCATGCATGGCCAGATAGCGAATCTGCTCTTCGTTGATTCTTGATTGCTCCTCGGCCCGCCGGCGTTCGGTGATGTTATAGGCAAGCCAGAGTACGGCCGGCCGTTTTTCCAGATCCGCCGGCAGTGGATAAATGCGGGCCTCGAACCACTGCGTGCCGGAAGGGCCGCCGATGTCGTTCAGCAGATCGTTATCCTCGGTGCGCAGGGCGTACTCCAGTGTTACCAGGCGGCCTTCCTTTATGGCGCGACGTACGCCGCCGAGTGCATGGCGGCTGGTTTCTGCGTCCATCACGTCGTGCAACTGCATTCCCTTGAGGGCGGACCCATCGTGGTACAGGCGCCGCTCCTGGCCACCAAAACTCTCCAGGTACCGGCCCTGATCATCGATTACGAAGCCGCTGTCGGGGATTGCCGCTACCATTGCTTCCAGCCGACGAGAGACGTGTCGGATGCGTTGGCCCTGAGCAGTAAGTGCGCCGGCGGCGACACCGCCAATCAGGGCAAATGCCAGCCCCAGCACGCGGCGGGATCCGGGCGCTGCCGCATAGGCGGCCCAACCCGCGCCCGGGGCGACCGCCATTTGCCAGGACTGGTCCTCGAAGCGGATCTCCTTGAGTATCGGGTCGGCATCGAACACCGCGCCATCGCCGAAGAACAGGTCGCCATCGGCGCCCAGCCCGTCATGGCCGCGGAGGGCGACGTTCAGCCCGTCGAGTTCCGGCGATTCCAGTCCGGCTGCCGCGAGTACGCCGTTGTGGTCAACGGGAACACTTGCCGCGCCCCAGTAGCTGCCGTCATCGAGGTAAACCGGGCTGCGGAAAATCAGCGCGTAGCCACCCTGGATCAGGTCAACCGGGCCGGTGACCACCGGCCGTCCGCTATCAATCATTCGGCGCAAGCTGGCACCTTGTTGCGGATGGTCGAGGATGCGTAGCCCCAGAGCGGCCTCATTACCTTCAGGCGGGTAAATCCAGCGAATGACGTTGTCCGGGGCAAGGGTAATGTTGATAATGTGGCTGCCGGGCTGAGCCATCCGTTCAGCCACGGGTCGGAAGGCTTCCCAGCCTAGATCCGGGTTGGCACCGATGAAATGCGTGAAACCGCTGACCGTGAAAATCGTGCGGTTCATCTCGCTTTCCAGGCGCGAACGCAGCGCAGCGGCCTGGTTGCTCACCTTGGCCCGGGCCTCCTGTTCCGCATAGCCCTGATTCAGCCGTTCCAGTGCGAAAGCCGATAAGGCGATCAGCAGGAAAGTCAGTAAACCCGCGATGGCGGGCAGCATTCGCCCTGGATGCGGCATGCGGAAGTTCCGTCCCGTGGAGTCAGTTGGTCGAATTCCGGCACTGGTCTGTTGTGCCAGAAGCCGGATACATTACCGTGGAACCAGGGCCGTGCGAAATCTTCGTTGGCAGCGGCCGCCTCCGCCAGCTCGGGCGTCCACCGGTGCGGCATGACTCGGATCGTCTTTGACGACCTGCGACAGGGAGATTGCCTCAAGGTCGCCGGGTTTCAGGAGTATCGGCGGATGGATCGGAAAATTGCGTGTTGGCTTGCATATTCTGCCTGCGAAAACCGTAGAATGACGGCCAGCAGGCCGCCAGCACTGGTCTGCGAAGGTTGCGGCGACGCGGACCGTCACCGGATGATTTTTCACTCCTAGCGCTAGGGCAGGCCTTGACACAGTCACCGAATGAGCCGCATCGGATGTCGCCGTGTTCGCTGGCCGCGCTGCGCGAGGTGGTGGCCGGCATTCCGGTCCCGGCGGTCATAACGCGTGGTGCGGAACAGAATCTGGTGTTCTCGAATGCCGCATTCAGCGAACTAACAGGCTATTCGATAGCCGAGATCCCCGCTCTCGACGTCTGGTGGCTTCGGGCCTATCCGGATCCAGACTACCGACGACGGATCCGGGCAGAGTGGAACCGGCGCATTGCCCGGGCGATGGCCTACCGCACGCCCATCAAGCCCATGGAAGGCAGCATCCGAATCGATGGTGGTGAGGACCGATACTGTCGCTTTCATGCGACGGCGATTGGCGACTGCACTCTGGTGATCCTCAGCGACCTTACTGTGCTGCGGCAGACCGAAGCCAGTCTGATCGAACGCGAGCAACACCTGTCCAGCCTGATCCGTTCGGTGCAGGACGTCCTGTTCGTGTTGGATGCCGATGGTCGCCTTGTCGAGTGTCATGCGCCGAATGAGGGCGATCTGGCGGCCGCCCCCGAGGCCCTGACGGGAAGGCATTTCGGCGAGTTCCTGCCCCAGGCGCTGGGCGAGGAATTGATGCAGGGTATTGAGCAGGTGCGCCGCGACGGCCTGCCGTTCCGGCACGACTATGCCCTGACGGTGCCCAACGGTGACAAGCATTTCAGGGCCACGGTAAGCAGTCTGGACCCCATGCGGCCAGCACAGGCAGGTTTTCTTGCGGTGATTCAGGACATTACCGAACAGAAGGCGAAAGAGGAGGCGCTGCGCCAATCCGAGCAGCGTTTCCGGGACATCGTTGACACGGCCAACGGCATTGTCTGGGAGGCGGATGCCGACTTCCAGTTCACATTCATCAGCCGGCAGGCGGAAACCATGCTCGGTTATCCGCGCGAGGCCTGGAAATCCAAGGACTTCTGGCTCGAACACATGCATCCGGAGGATAGACTCTGGGCGCCGGCATACTGCGCGAGCGAATCCCGGGAGTTGAGGCCGCATGACTTCGAGTATCGTTTCATCGCTGCCGACGGCAGCATTCGCTGGCTGCGCGACCTGGTGACGGTGGTTCCGGAAAACGGTGAACCCAGATGGTTGCGCGGCATCATGGTGGATATCACGGAGCAGCGTCAGGCGCAGGATATACTGGCTTACCAGCAGCGCTTTCAGGGGCTGGTGGCTCAGATTTCAACCCAGTTGATCAATGCTGGGGACGCGTGTTTCGACGCCACGATGCAGGATGTATTGCGGCAACTCGGTGAGTTCTTCTCGGTCGATCGCTGTCATGTCACGCAGTACGATGATGAGGCCGGTTTCACGTCCCTGCTATGGGATTGGTGCGTCCCCGGCGTTTCCGTGCAGGGGGGCGAGGCCCAGCAGTATCGGACTGCCGACTTTCCCTGGTGGGAAGAGCGTATCCGGGCCTTCCAGCCTATCTCGATCACCGATGTGCGTGCGCTTCCGGAGGAGGCCTACCCGGAACGCGCTGCCCTGCTGGCCCGGAACGTACGTGCCCTGGTGTCATTGCCACTGGTCTCGCGTGAGCGGGTCATCGGTTACATGAATCTCGACGTTCTGCGCTCCGATGAACCGCTGCCGGAGCATCAGATTACCCTGCTGCGCGTTGTCGCCAGTGCGATCGCTGGTGCCATCGAGCGCAACGCTGCCGAGCAGACACTGCGTATTGCGGCAACGGCATTCGAATCCCAGGAAGGGATGTTCGTGATGGATTCCGGGTTGCGCATGTTGCGGGTCAACCGTGCATTCACCAGGCTGACCGGTTATGCCGCCGACGATCTGGTCGGCAACAATGCCGAGGCCCTGAGATCACCACGGCAGTCGCAACGCTTCTACGATGCGGTCTGGTCCCAGATTCGTCGGGACGGTGCCTGGCATGGAGAGATGTGGTTTCGCCGGCATAGCGGTGAGGAATTCCTTGCCTGGGTAACGATGACGGCAGTGCACGGTGGAGACCAGCGGTACACCCACTATGTCGGCACCATGAACGACATAACCCAGCGCAAGGCGGCCGAGGAGGAAATCGAGTATCTCGCCTTTTTTGACGCGCTGACCCAGTTGCCGAACCGCAGCTTGCTGCTGGACCGGATGCGCAAGGCACTGTCGGTGAGTGCTGGCAGCGGGCGGGGTGGGGCGCTGCTGTTCATCGATCTGGACAACTTCAAGCTGTTGAACGACACCCTGGGCCACCCGATGGGCGATTTGTTCCTGCAGCATGTGGCACGCCGGCTGCGGCGCTGTATCCGGGCCAACGATACCCTGGCGCGGCTGGGTGGCGACGAGTTCGTGGTCATGCTGGAGAATCTTTCCGAGGAGTCCGAGCATGCCGTGGAAGAGGCTCTCGCCGTGGCCCGCGGTATCCGGGAAGCGCTGAGCCAGCCGTACGATCTGATCGGTCGTGAGCAGAATGCGACCTCCAGCATTGGTGTCGCCATGTTCGATCACCCGGCGGCCGGGATCGAGGAATTGATGAAACGTGCGGACCTCGCCATGTATCAGGCGAAGGCCGAAGGTCGGGACACGATCCGCTTCTTCGATCCCAAGCTGCAGGCCACGGTGATGGAGCGGGCCGATCTGGAAACCGAGATGCACCAGGCTCTGCGCGAGCAGCAGTACCTGTTGCACTACCAGCCCAAGGTGGACCATGCCGGGCGGATCACGGGTGCCGAGGCGCTCATACGCTGGCGGCACCCATCACGCGGGCTGGTCGGTCCGGGCGCGTTTATTCCGGTCGCCGAGGAGATGGGACTGATCCTGCCCATAGGAAAATGGGTAATCCGGGAGGCCTGCGCCCAACTCAGCGCCTGGCGTCGCAATCCCGAGACGGCGGCACTGGATATCTCCGTGAACATCAGCGCGCGGCAGTTCAAACAGGCCGGTTTCGTCGATGATGTGCTCGAGGCACTGCAGGCGACTGCCGCCGACCCGCGACGGCTGGTGCTGGAAATCACCGAAAGCCTCTTGCTGGAGGATCTGGGTGACATCGTCCGCAAGATGGAACGGTTGAAAAGCCATGGTGTGGGTTTTTCGCTGGACGATTTCGGCACCGGCTATTCTTCACTGGTTTACCTGAAACGCCTGCCTCTGGATCAGCTGAAAATCGATTACTCCTTCGTTCGTGATGCCCTGGAGGATCCGAACGACGCAGCGATCATCCGAACCATCATGTCGCTCGGCGAGAGCCTGGAAATCGGCGTAATTGCCGAGGGTGTTGAAACCGAGGCGCAGCGTAGCTGGCTTGCCGGGCTTGGTTGTCAGGCATTCCAGGGTTTCCTGTTCGGGCGTCCGGTACCCGCCGATAATTTGTTCCCGTCTCCCGCCGGCAAACAGATTGAATACGAATGAGCGTGAACGATCTTTCCCGTCTGCGGCAGCAGATTCGACGGCTGTCCGAGGAGGTCCTGCTACCTCGTTTCAAGCGTGTAGATCGGAGTTTCAAGGATGACGGCAGTATCGTCACCGAGGCGGATCTGTCCATGCAGAACGCATTGCAGGTCATGCTGCGGCAGTATTGGCCGGATGTCCCTTTACTCGGCGAGGAAATGGCCCCGGAACGGCAGGCAGCGCTACTGGATGACGGTGAGTCGCCAGTATGGATCCTGGACCCCCTCGATGGCACGAGCAATTTCGCCGCCGGGATTCCCTTTTTCTCGGTATCACTGGCGCTGATCCGGAGCGGCCGGCCGATTCTCGGACTGGTGTATGACCCGATACGTGACGAGTGCTTTACAGCCGCAGAGGGGCAGGGCGCCTGGCTGAACGACGCGCTCTTGAGCGCGGCGGATACGGGGCTGCCGCTGGCGCGATGCACAGCCTGTGTCGATTTCAAGCGACTTCAGCCAGGGCTGGCTCGACGCCTGGCGGCAGCGCCACCCTACAGTTCGCAGCGGAGTTTCGGCTCAGTAGCCCTGGACTGGTGCTGGACCGCTGCGGGCCGGGTCCATCTGTACCTGCATGGCGGGCAGAAGCTCTGGGACTATGCTGCAGGTTGTCTGATTCTTGCCGAGGCCGGCGGTCACAGTGCGACTCTGGCCGGGGAGCCGATGTTCCAGACGAGCCTGGAACCGCGCTCGGCGGTTGCGGCATTGTCGCCAGGCCTGTTCGATGAATGGCAGGCCTATCTGGGGAAACCCTGATTTTGCTTGGTCGACGGTCCACCTGCGGATCGCCTAACAGCGGTTGATACCAGAGTTCTTCGCGTTCCAGCGGTGTTTCCCGGCCGAGATCCGGGTTGCCGAGTTTGATCACCCGAAGATCCTTTTCTGCCAGACGGGTTAGCGCCGGCTTGATTGCGGCGTGGTTCAGGAACAGTTCCTCGAAGCCGCCGTCGGCAATCGCGCGTTCCAACCCTGTGGAAATCCGCTGATGCAGATCCGGCCGATCCGGGGTGACGAAAAAGTAATTGGGCGCCCGGTACAGCAACAGCAGTTGCGGCCCGATCGTCAGTTCAAGGCGGTCGTAGATTACCGCTCGGCCCGGATTTCGGTGATGCTGCGCGGCACGGCGTCCACCCTTTCCCGCGCTAGCATCCGGAAAAGGCTGTGGAAATCCGAACTCGTCTGCACGCGCCGGCCGTTGGCCCTAAGAATGGCGGTATCCGGCCAGTCGTGGCCCTGATCCAGCGGATGTTGCTGCAGGTCCCTGAGGGTGTCGACCCCGGACATCTGCCCCTGCCTGTCGCGCCTGACCACAAGCACTCGCGCGCCCATCAGGCCACGCATCAGCGGGATGCGGACCGGACGCAGCACAGACTCCCGCTGCTGCGACGACATGACCCAGAGAATGTCGAGGTAGTCGCCGTCACGGGTCAGCCTTGCCGCACGTGCCTGGCTGACCCGAAACGGTGCCTGTTGCAGTCGCGCCGGGCCATGGTCGTCGACGTTTCTGTCCAGTGCCAGTTGCAGCAGCGCCAGTGCATAGGCATCGCGTTGATCAAAGCTGGTATCCGGCGGCATGTGTTGGATCGTCAGCGTCTCATCAGCCTGGCTGACGGCGCGGCAGGCAAGGGTTGCCAGCAGGCAGAGCATGGCAGGCCTCAGTCGACTTCGCAGCGCATGGAATCTGCGCTCATTCATGCTGCAGCTGCTCGCGCAGAAATGGCGCCAGATCGTCCTTGCGCATGGGGCGGGCAAGCAGGAAACCCTGCAGGTATTCACAGCCGATCAACTGCAGATGTGCCCGCTGCTCCTCGGTTTCCACGCCTTCCGCCACCACTCTCATGCCGAGCCCGTGGGCCAGCGATACAACGGCACCGACGAGTTGCAGGTCCCGGTCACGCAGGAACATGTCGTGGATGAAGGACTTGTCGATCTTCAGCAAATCAATCGGCATGCGCTTGAAATAGGACAACGCCGAGTAGCCGGTGCCGAAGTCGTCCACCGCCAGGGTAATGCCCGATGCGTGCAGTGATTCCAGTGTGTCGCGGCTGGTGCTCAGGTCCTGAAGGAAGACCTCCTCGGTGATCTCGATCTGGAGGGCCGTGGGGGCGAGTCGGTTTTCTGCCAGTGCCTGGTGAACCATTTCAGTGAATCCAGCCTGCATCACTTGCTGTGCCGAGACATTCACCGACAGTCGCAGGTCCGGTATTGCCGTCGACCGGCGCAGATCAACCAGATCGGCGAGGCCGCGCCGTAGAACCCATTCTCCGAGTGGAGCGATCAGGCCGGTTTCCTCCGCCATGGGAATGAAGGCGGCGGGAGAGACCAGCCCAAATTCCGGATGGTCCCAGCGAATCAGTGCCTCCACCGAGACGATGGTCTGGTGCTGACTGTCAACAATCGGTTGATAGAAATTGTCGAGTTGTCCCTCGGACAAGGCCTTGCGCAGGTCGGACTCAATGGTCAGCCGACGGAAGCTGAGTTGCGATAATGCCGGTTCGAAAGTGCGCAGTCCGCCGCGGTTACCCTGCTTTGCTGCGTGCAGTGCCGCATCGGCGGCACGGAAAAGGTCTTCCGCCGACTCACCGGCCGCCGGGTGGACCGCGACCCCGGCGGAAACCGAAATGAACAGCTCACGTCCCGCGTGATGCATGGGTTCGCGTACCCGGCTGAGCAGTTCGGTGAGTTGTTCCTCGACCGTCGACTTTTCGGGGCGCAGCGGTGACCGGAGGATAGACTCGTCACCGCCGAAGTGGCCGAGTTCCCAGTTCTCCGGAAGCAAACGGACGAGTCGTCCGGCCATCGCCTTGATAACCGCATCCCCTGCTTCATGCCCCAGACTGTCGTTGATCAACTTGAAATTATCTATATCGACGAATGCTAGGGAAGCACTGATTTATTCCCGCGTCTGCGCCCGAGATCGGCCCATCGGAATGCTGGCGCAGGGCTTTGGCAAGTTTTTCGAACATCGCGAGTCGGTTGGGCAGTTCGGTCAGCGGGTTGAAATAGGTGTAGACATTCAGCTGGGCCTGGGTCTGATGCAGACGTGTCATGTCCTCGAACAGGGCTATGCACTGCGGGCCGTCGTGGACGGTTATCTGGCGCAGGGAGAGTCGCGCCTACCGGAACTGCCCATCGCTGCGGCGGAACCGTACGTCGCCATGCCATTCACCGGTCTGCAGCAAGTCGTTCCAGGGCTGGCGACTGCCATGGACGACCTGAATCCGGTTTCCCATGCTGTCGGCGCGGCCGAACAGACAGCGTCCACGCAGGGATTCAGCCGGATCGCCGGTAATCATCTCGAAGCGCGGATTGACATAGTCCATGCGTCCCCGGCCATCCATGATGACGATGCCCGAGGGGCATTGTTCGAGGGCCTCGGCCAGCAGTCTGCGCTGTTTTTCCACCTGCTCACGCAGCACCAGATCGTGCTCGATCCGCTCGCTGGCAAAATTGAGCGCCCCGGCCAGCTCATCCAGTTCGTCAGGCCGCAGCAGACCGTTGGCCGGCGACCGTTCCAGTCTTATTCGTCGGTCCAGATGATGCAGGCGTAGCTGCGACGCGAAACCGGCGAGGGTCTGCAAATGGCGGGTAACGAGGTGGAAGAACAGAATCAATAGCGCGGCGGATACCAGGAAGGTCTTCACTGCCTGCGTGCCAATGATAACCGTCAGCCGATCAATCAGACGCGTGTGGATGCCTTCCAGGCTGACCTGGATTGGAAGCTTGCCGAGTTCGTGATGAATACCGTCATGGGTTCGATGCCGTATGGGGTAGGAGTAGCTGCGCCGGTGGCTATAGCGGCTGCGTTCGCCGAGGCGCATGTCCAGGTCTCCGGACAGCTCCACCTTATCGACGTGAGGCAAGCAAAGCAGACCGCGAAGCTGCAGCCGGAGCTGTCCTTCTTCCAGGCTCCAGAGACTGGCGCCCAGTGTTCGCGCGAAGCTTTCCTCGGCGCTGTCGATGCGCTGTTCCAGCATGTCTACATCCCGACGATAATCGAGCAGCAGTTGCCAGGCGGAAATGCTCACGGTGATAACGGAACTCACAAGCAGGGATGGCGAGTAGGAGACGAATGGTCAGACGCCGGGAGCGCAGTCCATCACCCAGAGCATGACGCGGCATTTGTTGCTCCGTTTGCTGATCCCCTCGCCAGGACTGATGGCCTCGGCGTCAAGGAGCCCCCTTCGTGCGGGCGTCTGTCATACATCCCAGGCACCGGAAAAGGGAAATCAGACTAACAGACGCGACATGCGGTCGTGTGTGACGAAGTCCGCGCAAGGGAGTAATTTGATACTCCTTCAGGCATGTTGCCGGGGACTCAGACCTCCATCGGGCCGCTGCGGGACATGGCCTGGCATCGGGTTGCCGGTCAGATAGCGAACGTCGCCGAGAAAGGCGAACAGGTCATTGAGCACCGAGAAGGCCTGCCTGCATGTGGTTTCCGAAAGCGGTCCGGCGAAAGGCCGCCAACGGTGATCCTCCAGAGCATAGGTGCGGTGATCAGTGGTTATCCAGCGCTCCGCAGGCATGGGTTGCCGGAGAAAAACCAGAAACTCGGCCAGTTCATCCGCGCTCAGATCACTCAGTGCCATCTGTTTCTCGACAGTGCCCCAGAGTAACAGCCGTCGCACATGGCGTTGGTAAACATCGCGGGATGTGCTGGGCTGGCGCCCCTTGTCGTTGAGCCACGCGACTAATGCGTCCCGGTCACTTTCTGCGACGATTCGCTGCGCCTTCTGCGTCCTCATGCGGCCGCATCGCCCGTCCGGAATCAATGGCCAGTGTGTGGGGTGGCCCCAGGGTATGGGGTAGGTGCCGCCGACCAGCGGCGAGAAACGCTTCAGGGCGCGATCGGCAGCCTTTTCGGATTGCTTTGCATTCACATCACCTCCCGCCTCCCCAGGCACCCGTTTTGTCAATGTCTGGCAGCAAAAGGTTCCGTCTGGCTGCCTTGATGCCAACGCTTCGACAAGCATCGATCCCGCGCAAAATGTAAGGTGAGCAGCTGCGAAAAGCTTTGTATCCTGAAGCGGAAACAGGCAAATGGGGGTCTGCTGGTGATTGGGGAGCGTTCGGTAGCGGTTTTTTACGATGAACGTGTGCTGGAGCATCGTCCCGACCTGGAGTCCCCGTTTCTTCCCGGGCGCCTGGACCGCCGGGTGCGCGAGATTCTTTCGGGGCTTGGCATCAAATGGGCCTACCCGGAACACCCGGGCCGGATAACCGCCATCCGGGACAAGCTCGAGCAGCAACCCATCGCCGGGCTGGAATTCCGTGGCGGCGCAGTGGCGACGCCGGAACAGTTGGCTCGCGTGCATGGCACCAGCTATCTGAACCGGATCGATCGCCTGCGCGGCCAAGCCGCCTGGCTGGACACCGACACCACTGCCGTATCGCCGGGCAGTGTGCTGGCAGCCGAGGTTGCCGCCGGTTCCGGAATCGCCGCGGTGGATGCTGTCTGTACCGGCGAGGCGCAGAGCGCCTTTGTCCTGACAAGGCCTCCCGGGCATCATGCCGAGCCGGTGCGCGCCCGGGGTTTCTGTCTGTTCAACAATGTCGCCGTTGCCGCGACCCATGCGCAGGCGGTGCACGGTCTGGAGCGAGTGCTGATCATCGACTGGGATGCGCATCACGGCAATGGTACGCAGGACATCTTCTGGACCGACCCCAGTGTGCTGTTCTTCGATATTCACCGCGGTGCTCCGTTCTATCCCGGATCCGGAGCACTGGAGGAGGTGGGGGCCGGGCCCGGAGAAGGCTACACGGTGAACGTGCCGTTACCAGCTGGCAGCGGCAACCTCGCCTACATCAAGGCGTTCGAGGAGATCCTTGCACCGGCCGCGGAGGCTTTCCGCCCGGACTTGATCCTGGTTTCCGCCGGCTTCGATGCGCATCGACTCGACCTGGCACTGAACGTCAGTTACGAAGGTTTCGCCGCCATGACAGGGATCGTGCAGCGACTCGCCGACCAGCATTGCCCGGGCCGCCTGGCCTTCATTCTGGAAGGCGGCTATCACCTGGAGTCGTTGGCCAATGGTGTGCACGCGGTGCTGGAGATTCTTGCTGGCGGGGTGCCGCCGGAGCCCGGCGTTACCGGTATCCAAGAGGTCGAAGAGGCCGCCGAATTCCATCGCAGCGCCTTCGAGGAAAACCGTTAAGGAACCACTGATTTATTCGCACGCCCTGTGTTGGCGTCCGCATTTTTTCCGAGACGAGGCGCGCTGTGCCGCGCCGCAGTCATTCTGCGGTCAAGCAGCGCAACACCACCAGGGTCCAAAACCGGTCTCGGGCGCAGTCGCGGAATAAATCAGTGTTTCCTTAAGGTCGGCGGGGCGCCGGCTCGCTTGTCATGAAACTGTCATCAAGTCGCAAGGCGAATAGGTTACCGTTCGGGATTGTTACAGGCGGATGACGGAGCCGGCCATGCGGATCCTGGCGTTCTACAGTTTCAAGGGAGGCGTCGGCAAGACCGGAGCTGCGGTCAACGTAGCCGCTGAGGCCGCAGCCGATGGTCTGCCGACCCTGCTGTGGGACATGGACCCCCAGGCAGCGAGTAGCTGGATACTCGGCCACGACGGAGGTCTGGAGGCCGGGGCGCGAAAACTCTTCACCGGGCGGACCCCCATTGGCCGGGAGATCATGCGCACCCCATGGGAGTCTCTTGATCTTCTGCCGGCTGCGCGTGGCTACCGTCACCTGGATGCCTTGCTCGCAGAGCAGACCGAGAAGCCGGAAAAGGTCCTTGGCGACCTTTTGCGGCCGCTTTCGGAGCGCTACGCCCTGGTCATCATCGATTGTCCACCGAGCTACTCGCGTCTGGCCGAGGCCCTTTTTCGGGTGACGGATCTGGTCGCCGTGCCGCTGGTACCTTCACCCCTGTCGGCCCGGGTCTGGCACGAGTTGCAGGAACATTTCCGCAAGAAGGAATTGCCGCGCAAGCGCCTGTTGCCGTTTCTGTCACTTGTTGATCGTCGGCGCCGTATGCACCGTGACCTTCTGGCATCGAAGCCGCCGGCCTTTCAGCGTCAACTGGACGCGTGGATCCCTTCGGCCAGCGTTGCCGAGCGGATGGCGGAGACGCGAGCGCCGGTGCGTGCCTATGCGCCCCGTTCGCCGGTGGCCGGCGCCTACAAGCGGTTGTGGCGGGAACTGGAGCAGCGGCTGACAGAGGTGTCGCAGCGCAACCGCCTCTCCTGATCAGCGTTTCCCGGGTATTACGCCATCAGTCTTCTGACAGGAAGCGGATTTCGCCGTACCAGGCCTCGGCGGTCTGGCCGGTATCATCGCAGTCGGTCATGATAGCAACTGCGTTGATCCGCTCCGGACTGCGGCCATGAAAGCGTTGGAAATCCTCGCGCACATTGCGGCGCTCGGTACGCCAGCCCTCGCCAGTATCCTCGGGACCGCGAATGGCGATCATCCGGGCCTGTGAAGCGTAGGCGTTTTCCCAGTGGTTGCCTGCCGCCTGCATGCTGCTCCAGACGTAGTTCACGGCGCGCGTCCGCCAGCGCAGGACGCGGTGCTCTTCAACCACATAGATTCGTGCTGGATAGTCGTCGCCGGCGCGCGTCGTTTCGTCGATGTCACGGAAGGTGTCATCGACCCGCCAGCGCCATTCCATGACCGGTGTCTCCCGCAAGTCGATTTCCTCGCGGTAGAACAGTCCGGATGCCGTCGCATCGTTGCAAACCGCATGCAGGGCAGCCTGCCCATCCACCTCGACCCGCTGATAGCGAGTATCACCCTGGAAGGAATGTCGGTCCCACTGGCTCAGGATGTCCCCGGGGGTGAATTCCAGCGCCATGGCGGCCAGTGATGTGGTGGATAACAGCAAGCCGGTCAGCAGACGCATGGGCCAGGGCCTCGAATCAGGGCTATACGGCAATGACCATGGATCGGTTGCCGCGTTCCCGGAGTCGACGGGTGACACGGGAGATGAGTTTGCTCAAGGCGCAATTGCTTTGACTTGCGTCAATATCGCGGAGCGGCACCGGCGTATCGTTTGTCTTCATCACACGGCACTGGACTTTACTGATGGCCGCAACGACGCCCTTCGACGCCGCGCTGTATCGCAAGTACGACATGCCCGGACCGCGGTATACCTCGTACCCGACGGCGCCGCACTTTACCCCCGATTTCGATGAGGCGGCCTACCGTGCCGAAGCCCAGGCCAGTAACGAGCGACTGATTCCCCGGTCGCTGTCCCTGTATGCGCATATCCCGTTCTGCGAGAGCCTTTGCTACTACTGCGCCTGCAGCAAGATCATTACTCGTCGTTCGGACAAGGCCGCGGTTTATCTGGATTACCTGGAGCGGGAACTGGCGCTACAGGGTGCGCTATTCGATCCTGATCGGCTGGTAACCCAGCTGCACCTGGGCGGTGGTACNCCCACCTATCTGAGTGATGCGCAGTTGCGACGGCTGATGCATGCGATCAGCCGCCACTTTCCGGTGGCACCGGAAAGGGCCCGTGAGTTCTCGGTGGAGGTCGACCCCCGGGCCCTGGGTCCGGAAACACTCAGTGTGCTGCGGGAACTGGGCATGAACCGAGTCAGCCTTGGTGTTCAGGATGTTGACCCGCTGGTGCAACGAGCCATCAACCGAATCCAGCCCGCGGAGCAGGTGGAAGAAACCGTCCGCCAGTCCCGTGAGGCGGGATTCCACTCCATCAATCTGGATCTCATCTACGGCTTGCCACATCAGACCCTGGCGGGCTTTGACGCCACTCTGGATGCGGTTCTACGCTGGCGACCGGAGCGACTGTCGATCTACAACTACGCGCATCTGCCGTCGCGGGTGAAGGCGCAGAAACTGATTCGTGCCGAGGATCTGCCGCCCCCGGCGGAAAAGCTGGAAATCCTGCAGCATACCGTGGAACGTTTAACCGAGGCCGGTTACCGGTTCATTGGCATGGATCACTTTGCATTGCCCCATGACGGCCTGAGCCAGGCCATGGAAAATGGGTCGCTGCAACGGAATTTTCAGGGTTATTCCACGCATTCCGAGTGCGATCTGGTGGCCCTGGGGGTCACTGGTATCGGTATGGTCGGCGACTCCTACAGTCAGAATTGCGTCCATCTGAACTCCTACTACCGCGCTCTGGATGCAGGCCGCCTGCCCGTTGTGCGCGGCTACCGGCTGAATGCGGATGATCAGCTTCGCCGTGCCGTGATCGAGGCCATCATGTGTCGCAGTTCCATCGCCTATGAGCCCATCGAGGTGGACTTCGATATCGATTTCCGCCAGTACTTCCATCGTGAGTTGGTGATGCTCGGGCCCATGGAAGCCGATGGACTGCTGCGACGGTACCCGGACCGCATCGAAATCCTGCCGGTAGGGAGGCTTCTGCTGCGAAACATTGCCATGATCTTTGATGCCTATCTCGGTCGGGAGCAGGCAGTGGTGCAATATTCCAGAACGGTCTGACGAGGCTCGGTGTCGGTTGGTGGGCGTCGCCGATGGAGCGGTCGAAGGGGAGCGCCAGGCCGTCGCCTTCATGCTGATGGAGACACCTCAGGGGTCCCGCCGGAGCGGCATCTCCCGGTTGTTGGTCAGTGCCTTCAGCGCAGCGACATCCTCCAGGCGCACTTCGCGGCGGTTTACTGTAATCCAGCCACCGTCCTGAAACCGCTTGAACAGGCGGCTCATGGTCTCGGGGGCCAGTCCAAGATAATTACTCACGTCCTGGCGCGACATGGGCAGCAGAAAACGGGTGGGAGACATGCCACGACGGCCGAAGCGATCGCCGAGACTGAGCAGCAGAATCGCCAGACGTTGCTCGGCAGTGCGGCGCGCCAGGGCCTGAAGCATTTCCTGCTCGTGGAAGATTTCCTTGCTCATCACCCGCAGGAGTTGGCGTTGTAATCCGGGAACCTGCGCGGCCAGCCCCTCCAGTTCCGCGAATGGGATCTCGCAGATACTGGAGGTTTCAAGGGCCATCGCCGTCGACGGATGGGTACCGAAACTGATCGCATCCAGGCCAAGCATTTCACCTGGGAGGTGGAATGCGGTGATCTGTTCCTCTCCATCCTCCGACAGAACGGAGCTTTTCAGGGCACCAGTGCGTACTGCGTACACCGCGGCGAACCTGGTGCCCGCCCGATAAAGAGCAGAACCCTTTTCCAGCGGCCGCCGCCGCTGGACAATTCCGTCCAGCGCGTCCACGTCTTCTCGGTCCAGACCGACGGGTAGGCACAGTTCGATCAGGCTGCAGGTCTTGCACACAGCCTTGATTTCCCGGAAGCGAAGAGGCTGTGAGCTGTCTGCGTCCGCCATAAATAAATGCCCTCCCTTTCAAGTGCCGGAAACCAAGGATCCTTGGCGTTAAGGAAAAACTGATTTATTCCCGCGTCTGCGCCCGAGACCGGTTTTTGTCATCTGGCAAGGCGCGGTGCCGGTTCGGTAGCCGTCGCTACCGGGCCGGTGGCGTAACGCAGCCAGAGGCCAAAACCGGCCGGGGTCTTCGACTTGGGCCGCATTTTTCCCGATTGCTGCGTTGCGCTG
>SL_7KL_010_BRINEDRAFT_10000402_pt1 | contig 20349 bp, 14 predicted proteins | sample SodLak_010_BRINE_FD_10663 | JGI IMG/M metagenome (IMG submission 10663)
GAGTTTTTGTCTTGATTTTGATTTTTAGAAACAGGCACCTGTAGCGAAGATATATAATAGATTTTATTAAGATTTATAGAGTAAACATCTGGTTGCACAAAAAGATGATTTTGTTTCTTTGTTTTTCTTTTTATTGTGCTCAAGTGATTTTTATTTACACGAAACTCAAATTCTTTAAAGTTTGTTTTTTTTTGTTTTGATTTATTTAAACCATCTATTAAAAAAGGATTCTTTATTAAAGTGAAAGTTTCAACCTTTTTTTTTAAATCATTTTCATGATAAATGTTCGTTGTAAATGGATGTTCAGAGACTAGATTTCCAGCTTTTTTCAAATGAGTTAATTTATTTGTTTTTATAAAAAATTTTGTCTTTGGAGTTAATATATTTGTGTTAGAATTTTGTTCAGAATTTGTGCTCTTCAGATTATAAGTATTGTACTTTTCATTTGTCGCGGAAACAAAGTTTCCGGGACAAATGTCGCCGTAAAAAATTGTTTTTTTTATTTTATTAATTGTATTTAAACGTTTTTGTTTTGACAAAGACATCTTGGCTGAGTTTAAGGAAATATTTGTTTTAGAAAGTGTAGAAAATTTACGCTGTAAATTTTCTTCAGTCTTGTTTTTTTCTAGTTGTTCTTGTCCAGTTGTCGTAAAATTTTTATTTTTACTTATCTCATCCGATTTACGTGCTTCCATCCAAGATGCATAGATTTTGGATGGAGAATCTAATTCAAATCCAGATCTTCGAAAACTTTGCAATGCATTCCCAAAAAAATCCATATGTTCGATTGTTAGAGTTTCAGAACAATAAGTTACGGATTGTAAGTTTCTTTTTTTAATATCTAATAAAATTGATAAATAACTAGGTGTTCCTTTTAAAAACCAAACATGTGTAACGGGTGATATTAATTTTATATATCCCAATTGATAACGTCGGATTACAGACCAAGTATATTCAACATCGCAATCAGGACAAAATTTTCTTACTTTACGACTTTGTTTTTTCTTTTTTTTTATATCTTCTTCATTTAAAGAATCTTTCAGTTCTAAAGGTTGATTTTGACTTACATCTATATCTGTTTCTACTGTAGATCGTTTTGCTGTTTTGTCTACTTTTCCACAAGAACATTCAAAATCTTTTAGAGGACCAAAAATACGTTCACAAAATAAACCGCCTTTCTGAGGCTTAAACGTTTTATGGTGTAATGTATTTGCATTTAATACTTCTCCATAAATTTTTCCATTGGGAAGCGTTTTTTCGGCCCATTGAAGGATTCTTAATGGCGAAGCGATTCCTATTGTTATTAGTTTTACTTCTGTAAATTTTGAGTAAGATGTGTATAGTCTTTTTTTAAAATCATATGCCGGTTTTTGGGAAGAATCAATTAAATTCGAATTCTGGAAAGAATTCATTATGAGAAAGGTTCTTCTTGTTTTTTTATCTATCGCAAAGACCAAATTTCTGCCAGACCACTCCGTTTTCTTTGAAAACGAGGCAGGAAAATTTTTTTTCTGATGTAACACCAAAGGATTTATAAATGAATGTAATCCACAATTATTTAAAGTGTTTTTCAATATAAATAAAAATTTATATTTATTGTTATGTATAACATCTTGAATTTATAAGTTAAAAACTTAATCTAAACAAAAGACATTATATGGGTTAATGATACTTAGCGTAAAATGGCTTATTTTAGCGTTATCAACTTTGACTATAATAAAAATTGAAAAAGAAAACAATTTATAAAAAAAGAAACAAGAAATGTAATAAGATCAATAATTAATTGATATCTTCTATAAGATATATCTTATATCTGTTGTTAAGGTTAATTAAATATTAATCCTTGTTTTTATATACTCATTATCCTCGTTTATAATTTGTCTACGTTTGAAAATTTTAATTTATCCCTATTCTGCTTCTCTCTATATATAAAATATACACATCCGCTCTATACAAAATACACTTTGTACATTTTAAATTATTTGTTTTAAAAAATCTTCGGAATGGCAGGCTTCGAACCTGCGGCCATGGCAAGAATTAACTTTATAGTTAATAATATTGTATAGATTGCTTTCTAATGCAGCACACTCTAATAGTCTAAATACTATTTTATATGCGCTAAAGTTTCAAATTAAAGAATTTGACTAATGCTATTAAATTAAATGTTCTTATTCGTTTTAATTAAATCTTTTCACCCTTATAGCTTTCTAGGAATGTAAAAAATGCAATTTTTTTCTCAATAAATAAAGTTTAAAGATAAAAACGCTAAAGTTTATTTATTTAAAGCTTTTATTATATGTTCATAAAAACTATAATACATAAAAAAAGAAAAAAGAAAAAAGAAAAAAGAAAAAGCAAAAAAGAAATAAATAGATAAGGTTCAGAGCTTTTGACTCTGAACCTTATCTATTTAATAACTTAACACAACTTAAAGTACAAGACCAAACAAGACGTAGAAGATGATACATTATAAAAGAAGAATCAGCTATAAAGTTATGATTTCCATTTAACCGTATCATAAAAACATGATTTGGAACAATTAGTTTATAAACAAAGCCTTCATAATTAATTAGAGAATCTTGATACGTTTTGTTACTTTCAGTACGTTTCCTATTAATTTTTTCAATATGTTCTGAATTCACTTTAGGGTGAGGATTTAACCTTAAAATTTTAATACGTTTAACCTCGTGATTTCGTACAATATTTCTACCCGAAATATGCTTTTCTTTTGGACGAAATGAAGAATAAGAACCAAATCCTGCATGAATGGCTAAACGTGAAACATCATTTGCTAGGCGAGAAGAAGTTGTATTATAACGTTCTTCTTTAATATCACCATCTGACATGTTTAAGCCTTCTAATAAGAAGCGACATTGCTTTTCGCTTAAAGTCCAGACCCAATCGGGTAAAAACTTATTGTAAGAACCTACACTGAAATTTTTTAAGAAAACATATAATTGACGATTATAAATATGATATTTAAATTCATTATTAGTTTCCGTTTCAATGTCAATACGCGTAATATTTGAATTTAATAATAAACCCAACTTCTCAAAAACGTGTTCAATATATTGGCGACCTATAGGTTTTTTCTGTGAAATAGTTACTTTACCATTGTCATCATTAATATTGCTATACGACGTAGTCCATCCGTCCCCAATGAAAAAACCGAAAAATTTTCATCAATATTCCATGTCGGGTTCCCAAGTCGGAATCATACCACTCACCAAACCTCCTGAATAAAGAGGAGCAGCAGGCAATACCATTTTTTGATCTGACCCTCTCCATTGACACGTTTTTCTGTAATATACATGACATTGATGAAGCAAACTTGACGCGCGTACAAAATCAAATGGTTTTTGTTTAAATGTTTTGCTTTTTTGAACAAACAGCATTTTATCTGGCGTAACCATTAAATCCACATATTGATGCTTTACTTTATATATAGGACCATTGTATTTTACTTTTTCAATTGATAATGACTGTATATATTCTAAAAAAGTGTTGTCTTTTAATGACGCGATTTTGTCATTTAAAGTTAAGTCGCCAATTAAAATCCATCCACGTTCAAAAGTAAGAACTTCCATTTCCTCACAAATTCCGTCCAAATATTGAGAACCACTCGAATTATTAGAATCTGCTATAGAAGATTCTTTTTGTACATTTAAAAGAATAGACGTATCTACTTCTTGTTCTCCTGATTCATAAACATTTTTGTTTTCTATTAGAATATCCGACGGCCGAAAGAAAACTCTACGAGTTTTCTCCCGCCTAGTTTTAAAAATATAACAAGTTATTAAATTTTTAATAACTTTTCAATAAATTTTCAAATAAAGGGTGAAACAACAATCATTTCTTTACATTGTTGGGTTTTATTTAACAATAGAAATCTATAGCAAACAAAACTTTTAAAATGAAAAAAATTACAAATATAAATATAACGTTATGGTTAACTAAACGAAGCTAACTCTTTTTAAATATACCATACAAAAAGAGAAACAATTTAAATGAATAAGATTACATCTTTGCTTTCTTTTTGATAAAGATATGTATACTATATCTATAAAAACAAAATTTTTTTACTCAGTTTAAATTGTTTCTCTGTTCTCTAAAAAGTCTGAAAGACTCGAAAAAAGACTTTCATTTGATTCTCTTGCGTTTTTTTGGATAATTGTAGTATATAGAATATACTAGCTTTATTGTTCTTGAGTATAATTTTTAATAAAATTTTTTATCTTTCTTATAATGAAAACGAGCCTTTTTAATTTGAGACGCTTTTTTATTAAAATTGTTTTTTTTTTTTTTTATTTTTATACTTTCCTACGTAAAAATGGAACAAAAATAAATTTAAGTTCGCTTAAAAACAATTTATTAAAATTTGTATAAGCCACTTATACAAAGATAATAGTATTATCTTATTATCTTATTATCTTATTATCTTATTATCTTATTTAATAACGGACATATTTCTAATTAAAGGCTATCACTTTTTATGTTTAGGGATGACAGGATTCGAACCTGCGACTTAATGCTCCCAAAGCATTCACGCTACCGGACTGCGTCACATCCCTTAAATATAGATTTAAACTATAAAACTATTATATCTTATATAATTACTATTATATCTTATATAATTAAATGTGTATAGAACACTATAAAAAAAACTATACCGAAAAGATTTAATCTGTACTTATTAATATTTGAACAGGCATTTTTCTGCATTTTAACCTCTGGCTGCGGCCATCTGCTCCCAAAGCAGATACGCTACCAGACTGCGCTACCGCCCCGCCCGTTAAAAATATATTAATATCTGAAATCATTATATCATACGCTAGAATAATTATTCTTAAAAAACTGAAAACTCAATGCATGGGCGATATAAAATGTATTAAGAAAAAGGGCAGATTAAAATGAATCTGCAAAGTCCAACACTTTAGTAATCACTTTCTTTAGTAATCACTTTCTTTAATTATTCGAACTGAAACTGCCAATTTAAATAGGTATTTTTCTTCAATTTAACATCTATCGATGCCATCTGCTTTCAAAACAGATACGTTACCAGACTACAATATGAATTCAAAGTTTTTTTTAATTATATTATAATTTTTGACACAAATAAATATAACATATTTTAAAAAGAACTACAACCGGCCAATCGCAAATTAAGAAAATGGTAAAAGTAATACATCACTAAAAATTGAGTATGTGATTATGTACTCAGCCTTTTGACCTATAAAAATTTATTGTTTGCAGTTTTTTCTTTACAGTTTTGTTTTTTTAGAAAACTAGTACCTGTTTCTCTAAAAAAATTTTTTAACGGTAAAAGTAATCCATTTTATCAACCGATAAATACGAAACTGTTTTGGCGTAATCAGTTGTTTGTATCATGAAACAAAGTTCGTTCTTTTTTTACCCAAGAGAGAAGGATTCTTTATTTAATAATTTTTTATTCATTAAAAGTCAATTTTTTGATATAATATAAGTTCACCAAAGGTTTTAAATATATTCTAATATGTTAAAGTAACAATACTCGAAAAATTGGATTATATAAAAAAACAAATATATATATATATATGGCACGCGCAAAATTTGAACGTAAAAAACCACATGTTAATATTGGTACAATTGGTCATGTAGATCATGGTAAAACAACATTAACAGCTGCTATTACAATGACATTAGCGGCAAAAGGCGGTGGACTAGGAAAAAAATATGATGAAATCGATTCAGCACCTGAAGAAAAAGCACGTGGTATTACTATTAATACTGCACACGTAGAATATGAAACAGAAAACCGTCATTATGCACACGTAGATTGTCCAGGACATGCGGATTATGTTAAAAACATGATTACAGGTGCTGCACAAATGGATGGTGCAATTTTAGTTGTTTCTGGTGCAGATGGTCCTATGCCTCAAACAAAAGAACATATTCTATTAGCAAAACAAGTAGGTGTTCCTAATGTTGTTGTTTTCTTAAATAAAGAAGACCAAGTAGATGATAAAGAATTATTAGAATTAGTAGAATTAGAGGTACGTGAAACTCTAGATAAGTACGAATTCCCTGGAGATGAAATTCCAATTGTTCCGGGTTCTGCTCTTCTTGCTTTAGAAGCACTTGTAGAAAATCCTAAAGTTAAACGTGGTGAAAATCCATGGGTTGATAAAATCTATGATTTAATGGATAAAGTAGATAGTTATATTCCTACTCCTGAACGTCAAACTGAAAAACCTTTCTTATTAGCAGTTGAAGACGTTTTATCAATTACTGGTCGTGGTACAGTTGCAACAGGACGTGTTGAACGTGGTACTTTAAAAATTGGTGAAAACGTTGAAGTTGTTGGTCTTAAAGATACAAAAAGTACAGTTGTTACTGGTTTAGAAATGTTCAAAAAAACATTAGACGAAACAATGGCTGGTGATAACGTTGGTGTATTATTACGTGGTATTCAAAAAAAAGATATTGAACGTGGTATGGTTTTAGCTAAACCAGGAAGTATTACACCTCATACTAAATTTGAATCTCAAGTTTATATTTTAACTAAAGAAGAAGGTGGACGTCACTCTGCTTTCTTAACTGGTTATACACCACAATTCTATGTGCGTACAACTGACGTTACTGGTAAAGTAACTTCTTTCTCACATATTCAAATGCGTAATCCTTCATCTGTAGCTGAAGAACATTCTAACAAAATGGCAATGCCTGGTGATCGTATTAGTATGGTTGTTGAATTAATTAATGCAATTGCTATTGAAAAAGGTATGCGTTTTGCTATTCGTGAAGGTGGACGAACAGTAGGTGCGGGTGTTGTAACATCAATCATTGAATAATAATAAAAAACGTCATTTTGTAAGTTGATTATAAATGAAAACGAACGAGAGAAATAAATATGAGTAATCTATTTTTTCCCCGTTTGTTTTCATTTATTCTATTCTCTTTTGTGTTTGAATTGATTGCCCTAAAATACAAACAAAACGAAAAAACAAAACGAAAAACAAAAACAAAACGAAAAACAAAACGAAAAAACAAAAACTCGAACAGTTTTTGCCCCGATCGTTTTTTACAAGTTTTTTTAAACCCTTTAGTTAAAATGAAAACAAATTTTTGTTACACAAGATAATATCTTGTGTATAAATAAAAAGAAATATATATTTTATGTATAACAAGTCATTACATAAAAAAGGCCCATAACTCAGTTGGTAGAGTGACTGCCTTACAAGCAGTAGGTCATCGGTTCGAGTCCGGTTGGGCCTAATATATTATTATTATAAAAGTGTTAGGATAAAAATCCTATTGATTCAGATGAAGAAACTTTGACGTAATTATTAGATATTTATTTGTATATAAATATCCAAGTCTATTCATAATTGTCATTTGCATATACATATTTTGTATATAACTTTATTTAGGTTTAATACCCCCAAGGGAATTCGAATCCCTGTTTCCTCCGTGAAAAGGAGATGTCCTAGGCCTCTAGACGATGGGGGCTTTTAATAATAATTATTATTATTATTATTATAGAACTTTAAAATAGAAATGTCAAATAACTAAGAACTCATTGGGTTGAAATTAACAATTAATTTTTTAGTCCTTAAATTTAAAGTTTTTTTAAAAAATTGTATTTCTAATTGTGCGAAGCAGACACTTTTAAAATTAGAATCTGTTCTACAATGAAGAATTTGATTTTTAATTTAGTCTATTTAAAGTAAAAAAATTTTGCCTTCCTTCTAGTTCAAAAAGTTAGATTGTTATAAATGAAAAATAAATTTACTTTTTTTAAGAATTCAGATATGTCAATAAAACAACGAGATGCCAAACTTCAGCTAATCTGAAGTTTGGACCATAGTAATTAATCTTAATTCCTATAAGAAATTTAATAATAGTTAGGATTAACTAAGCCTACTTTTATATAACTTTTAAACCGAAGTTACTCACAGTAGTGAAAACATTTGGCTAAATAAAGAAGAATGAATTAACCTTGTCGTTGTTTATGTTTAGGGTTTGTGCAAATAATCATTACAGTACCTTTTCGACGAATAACACGACACTTATCACAGATTTTTTTAACTGAAGAACGTACTTTCATAAAATTAATATTTATATTTTTATAGTGTTTTATATTAAAAAGCGTTTTAGAGACTATAAATTTTATCCAAGCAAAACTAAAACTTTTTCCTTAAAAATAGAAAAACAAAAAGCTGAAAAACATTTGATGCGAGTTAACATTTCTAAGCGTCTCCTTCTCTTTAAGCAAAAGAGATTTTCACGTTTCTTTGTAAACCTTACTAACAAATGAAAATAAACTAAATCATTACTTCTCTTTCACTCAAGGTCAGTTCAACTGAGCAAAGTAATAAATGAAGAAGAATTAGAAATCGATTTGCTATTAAAATTAATAGCAAATCGATTTCTAATTCTTCTTTAGAAGTACTCCAATAAAATGAACAAAACCATTAAACTGAGTTTATTTTCACTTAACTCTATTTTTGATTATTATAGAGGACCTGAAATACCTTGTTTACGAATCATTAAGAAATGCATTAACATGAATACAGCTGTTAATAAAGGTAGAACAAATGTATGTAAACTGTAGAAACGTGTAAGAGTTGATTGACCTACACTTACACTACCACGTAGTAATTCTACTAAAGGACCACCAACAACTGGAATTGCTTCAGGTACACCTGTTACAATTTTAACAGCCCAGTAACCGATCTGGTCCCAAGGTAATGAGTAGCCAGTTACACCAAAAGAAACTGTACAAACAGCCATAACTACACCAGAAAGCCATGTAAGCTCTCTTGGTCTTTTGAAGCCACCTGTTAAGTATACACGGAATACATGTAAAATCATCATAAGAACCATCATACTAGCAGACCAACGGTGAATTGAACGGATTAACCATCCAAAATTAACATCTGTCATTAAGAATTGAACAGAAGCAAACGCTTCTGCTACAGTAGGTCTATAATAGAAAGTCATAGCAAAACCTGTAGCTACTTGAACTAAGAATAATGTAAAAGTAATACCACCAAGACAATAGAAAATATTAACATGTGGAGGAACATATTTACTTGTGATATCATCAGCAATTGACTGAATTTCTAAACGTTCTTCGAACCAATCGTAAATTTTACTCATAATAAAATTATATATATATTATATTTTTGACATTACCATTAAGCTAACATTTTTTTAGGTACATGGATTATATAGTATATACTATATAGTTCATTCCTTTCTAGGCGAACGACGGGGTTTGAACCCGCGAATGGTGGAGTCACAATCCACTGCCTTACCACTTGGCTACGCCCGCCAATAAAAATAATTTTATTTAAGTTATTTATATAACTTACTCAATCTTTTGTAAAAAAGAGTATTTATTTAACAGTCTGGCTGAATTATAACATAGATTTTAAATGGATTCAAGTTTTTCTTTTTTTTAAATTCTCTTTAGAAGATAAATGTTTGCTATTTGATTCAACCTCGATAATTATTCGGGTAAAGTCCTATTACTATAAACCCACAACTCGACAAATAGTAAACGATTTGTAAAGGTAAATTAATAATATTTAAATAAGACAAATTCTAAGTAAAACTTTCTCGTGCCCAAAAACTGTGCGAAGCCCTGTCGGGCTTCGCACGACACAGAAGAGGAAATAAAAAAGTATAAAATTTATTTTTCTTAAACCTCATTTTGTTTTGAGTTGTTTGGAGATATTATTACTATTATCCGAATAGAAAAAATCAATAACAAGTCCCCATTTTATTTGAAAAGGGGGTCTCGCGGAAACTTTGTTTCCACGACAGAATAAAAAATTTCTATTCGGATAATAATGTTTTTCTTTTCGGATAATAATGTTTTTCTTTGAGAGAAACTTCGTTTACGTAAACGAAGTTTATTAACCCTTTAGATGGGGTCGTTTTATTAAAAAGAAAAGTTTTTAGTCTTTTACATTTTATTTTTTAGCTGGTGTTTTTGATGGCATTTTAACACCATATTTACTACGACTTTGTGCACGGTTTTTAACACCTGCAGTATCTAATGTACCACGTACAATATGATAACGTACACCTGGTAAATCTTTAACCCTTCCACCACGAACTAATACAACAGCATGTTCTTGAAGATTATGACCTACACCTGGAATGTAAGCAGTTACCTCAAAACCTGAAGTTAATCTAATACGGGCTACTTTACGAAGTGCAGAGTTAGGTTTTTTTGGAGTTACAGTATAAACACGTAAACAAATTCCTCTTCGTTGAGGACAAGATTTTAAAGCGGGAGCTTTACTTTTTGTAGTTTGTTTTTGTCGAGCTGAACGTATTAATTGTTGAATTGTAGGCATAGTTTATTTAGAATAATTAAGATAAGATAGACTTTAAAAGTTTATTTCTTTATGTATTCTTTATTTATTGTTATTAAAGCAAACTATTTTAATGTTCTTAAAAGTGAGTATGTACGCGTTTTGTTCGAGGCCGTAACACACTAGGCGGGAGAAAACTCTACGAGTTTTCTTTCGGCCGTCGGATCTCGAATAAAATCTTCGATTTTATTCAATATTCCTAAAATAAAGGCAATAAAGAAATACAGTAGAGAAATAGAGTTTATTTTAATTAAATAAATTCTTAACATTTTATGTAATTTTTTATTGAAATTTTTATTCATTAATGTTTTCTTTGAAATTTTTAAGTCCAAAAATACGTATTTATTCTTGTTTAGATTTCAAATTTGAATAAAAAAGGATAAAACTTGTATACTTTTGACCTTTTTTTATTTCTTTTTGTTATAAGTCTTTTTTGTTTTATAGTTTACTAAAACGGAAGCATAAAGAGAAAAAAGATAATAACTGAGTAAACAGAGAGAAAAGAATTGGTGCGAAGCCCGACAGGGCTTCGCACGACACTCTTTAATTTATTTTATAAATAAAAAGTCTTTTCCCTCTATTTATGTATCTGATGGACTTTGTTTCTTTTTAATTAAAAAGAAAAAACTAAAGGATCAGGAAAAAATTTGTTAATTTCAATTAATAAAACTGATGTAAAAATTGCCCAGCCTAAACCAACAATAGGAGCTGTTGATAAATATGTTGTAAAATCTTTCATTTTGAAGTTTGTTTTTTCAACCCAGCTAAAAATTAGCATTGATATTTGAATACTCTACAATTTTCATTGCACTTAGAAACAAAGAGTCTCGCAATATCACTACTACACAAACTTCGTTTTTCTATTGCATATAAAAATGAAGTGTGAAGGTTGAGTCTGCAAAGCTCATAAGTTTCTGTATTCAACAAAAAACAAAAAGTTCCGTAATAACTTTAATTTCAAGCTAAAACTTCACAGAGAGTATTTTCCTATTTTGAATATATAGAATAGATTTTTTTTTTCTTAGTTTATTGATTGGAGTAGATTATAAAATAAAGAAATAAAGGTTTATCTCTTTAATAGTTAAATTCGAATAAAATTTTAACAAAAGAAAACTTTATTAAGATTCAGAATAAATTTTAATGAAGAGTATAAAAGAATCATTAGTCGTGAGATTCTAGTGCTTCCCCAATATAAGCACCTGCTAAGGTAGCAAATACTAAAGCTTGAATAGCACTTGTAAAAACACCTAAAAGCATAATTGGAATAGGAATAATTAAAGGAACTAATGCAACTAATACTCCAACAACAAGTTCATCTGCTAAAATGTTTCCGAATAAACGGAAACTTAAACTTAAAGGTTTTGTGAAATCCTCTAACACGTTAATTGGAAGCAAGAAGGCAGCTGGAGAAACATAGCGTTTAAAATAGCCTAAACCTTTTTTCGAAATTCCAGCATAAAAATATGAAATTGATGTTAGTAGTGCTAATGCTACTGTTGTATTAATATCATTTGTTGGAGCAGCTAATTCTCCATTTGGAATTTCAATAACATGGTATGGAAATAATGCACCTGTCCAGTTAGAAACAAAAATGAATAAGAACATAGTTCCAATAAAGGGAACCCATTTTAAATAATCTTCTTCACCAATTTGTGTTTTTGCTAAATCACGAATAAATTCAGTTACAAGTTCAGTAAAATTTTGTAAACCATCCGGGGTTGGTTTTAATTTGCTGTTTCCTACTAAAGATAATGTTAAAAGAATGGCAATAACAACCCAAGTAGTAATTAAAACTTGACCGTGTAATTGGAATTCTCCTAAGTTCCAATAATAATGTTGTCCTACGGAAACCTCAGCAATTTCTAATAAAGGATTAATCATATATAATGTGTAATAAAGAGTCGAGTAATAAATCTAACAATTGAAAATGATAAAAAAAAGAAAAAAGAATTCACTTTAGCTTAAAAGTTAGACTATGTATTGAGAAAGAGAATACATCTTTTTTTTTTTCTCTTCAACGTTATAAAAAATCTTTAATAGTGTGAGATTAAAGATTCGAAAAAGATATAAAATTTTTTATAAAAATATACAATTCTGTGTTATAAAAACATAAGTAAGGTTTAAGAAAAAAGATAACAGTCCTTTTCAATCTCTATTTTTTTAGTCTTAATTAGATTAAAAAAATTAACTTGACGTACTGTACCTTTGTCAAAAAGATAGAGTAACTGTTTTTATCATATCGAATAAAATCTTTGATTTTATTCTAGATCTGACGGCCGAAAGAAAACTCGTAGAGTTTTCTCCCGCCTAGCGCATTTTGTTAGAGGCCGTAACGCGCTAGGCCTTCGGCCGTCGCATAGTTATTTTTAGCAAACCGACAAGGTAGCCTTCTTAAAGTTTTAAAGTTAGAAAGGAGGTTATATCTCTAAAAACGTTACTTTTTTCTTAGTGAGCTACGCTCACGCTATCGCTATATAAACTAAAAAGAGATTATAGCTAAATTAAACAAGACATATCTGTTAAAAAACAGATAGTAGGAAAACGAAGTTTTTGCATACACTTAAACTGAAAATTTTTTAAACTGAAAATTTTTGGGAGGGAAATTTTGGGGTATAGTCTTCTTTAAATTTATAAATATCTTCTTTAAGAAGAAGATTAAATAATGTATCCATTTTCAAGATACTTTTTGAAAATGGATACATTATCGTTGTATCTAAATTTCATTTTTACTGAGAAGATCCTAAACCTACGTAAGAACCATAAAAGAAAATAGTTAATAAACCAATAGCTAAAATACCTACAACTGTACCAACAAGCCATAAAGGAATACGTCCAGTAGTTCCAATGTTTGACATAATTTTTAGATTAAACCTTCAAAAGCCCAGTAAGGCCATAAATACAAAGCAAAATCACTCATTTTTAAACAAATATAGACATTAAACAATATTAAGAATATAAAAACTCGACAGTTTAAAGTCTTTTTCTAACGATAAACGTCTCATTCTTATAATAAAATTAGAATAAATAAATTCTATTTATTCCTTTATAATAATGGTGTTTTTTATTTATTCTATATTCGTAAAAATATAAAATGAGTCCTCGTTTTTGCTATTCATAATAAACTATTTATAAACTACTTATTTCTTTTACAATAAACAATAATTTTTCTAAAAGGAATATTCTTCTATTACTAGAAGATTTTATCTACATAAAATATATATAAAATTCAGTTTCTGTTTTCTTCAAATCAAATAAAAAGAATGTCATGGAAACAAAGTTTTAGGTGCGAAGACCTGTCAGTCTTCGCACCATACTGAATTTTTTTAAAAGCTTAGAATAGTATATAATGAGATTTAAGGGAATTTACATTTTATATAGCAATTAAAATATGAAATTGATATATAAAAAAACTGCCTTAAATTAAATAATTAAATAATTAAATAATTAAATAAAGAGTTGTTATTAGCTCTAAGATTCATAGTCATATATGTCCACTCTGGCCAAAAAGAGACAATAAAATTAATAGCGTTTTTTAAACATTTTAAAAACATAAGATTAAGCTAAAACGTGAACAAAGTTTACACAAATGTTTAGTTTTAACTGTTTTTTAACAATAAACAAATACAAACTTGCGTTAAAAAAATATATATTTATTTTTGTAATGCGAATAAAAAATACGAACACATTCGAAGTAGAGTTCTTTATTTATTAAGTTTTTTTTTTCAAAAAAAACTTAATAAAATAATGGAAAAATCCAAGATTGATTATAAAGAGTTTTTGTAACTTTTTTAANAAGTTATTTAAAATAAAAAGGTCTACTCAAAACTCTTTCTTGCTTTCAATGTATTATGATTTGCATATAATCAATATCTCGTTTTCGAATTTCCTGTCTGTCAAAACAATAAGTATCAAAGAAAAACAATTTATTGTTTTTCTTTTAGGAGAATGTATAACAGATATCTTTGATTTTGATCAGATTTACACGTTAAACTTCAATTACAAACTTTATAAAAAGAAAACTTAGCTCATTTTCTCTTGCAATGCATTACAAACTTTAAATGTTTTTGCTTTCGACGGAAACGAAGTTTCCTAATTCTTTTGGTCTTAACCCTTGAGAAGTCAATATTTAAGAAAGATTACAAGAGAGTTCTTCATTTTGTATATAACATTAACCAAAAATACGATAGTAGAGTCTATTTTTGGAAAAATAAATGAAAGTTTAATATTTAAACACATATAATTTATGCTTTTCTTTTTAGAATTGAGTTTTCTAGATTAGTAAACAAGAATAAATTGTTTATTCCTTTTTCTTTTTTAAAGTCCTGCGTGTTTTTAATTTCAATAATTAAGACTATATCAACATAATAATGTAATAGTGTAGTCTCATCATGAATATTTCGTAAAGTCAAAAAATCTAGATAGAAAAAGATTTTTTTTAGGGTAAATAGCTCAATAACAATAAATATTTTGAGCCTAATAACACACTTTTATATAGAAAGCTTATAAATGAATGGTCTTATGTTTTATAAAAATCGTTTAAAGATTGTAAAACGAATAAATTTTTAAGATTATTTATACAATTTCTTTTCATTTTTACAACATTCATTTATTTTCCAATAGGAATTGAAGTTACTTCGTGTCGCACCCACTTAACCAAATTAAAATAATACCTAATTGTCCAAAATGCGCACTAAAAACCTTTCTTGAGATTTCTTCTAAATCTGAAGTATGGTTATCAAAGTCATGAGCATCTGCATGAAGATTCCAAATCCAAGTAGTAGTATTTGGACCTTTTGCTAATGAACGAGAAAAATGACCAGGTTTTGTAGGGTAGATTTAAAAGAAAACCTCCCGTAGAACCGTACTTGCAGTTTTAACCGCATACGGCTCAAGCACTCTAAGAATGTCAGAATCATTCTAAAATTCGAAACGGAAAGTTTCGAGCTTTTATCAAACAGGTTACATTTGATAAAAAAATATATTTGGACTATAATCTTTCTTTTGTAATTTGCCATAAAAATCTAAAGTTGAATTTCGAAAAGTAAATTTTTATCTGCTTTAGGAAACGAAGTTTCCGTCACGTGCGAAGCCCGACAGGGCTTCGCACATATACAGATTTTTGGCAACCTTATTTTTGTTTTCTCATAGTGTCGTACGAAACTCGACAGAGCTTCGTACAAATTACTATTGAAAAATTTTAAAATAAAATAAAGTGTAATTCGTCTTTAACTTATAATATTATTATAACGTTTTTTATGTAGAATTTAATTGCAAAGGTTATTCACCTAAATGCACCAAAAAGCTACTAACGTTTTAATGTAACTCTTTTTTAAGGATAATATCTTGTGAAAAAACAATTTAGTATATCAAGCGTATTTTTTTTATCTTCGTCTAACAAATACACTACCAGTTTAAGGTTTATCCGTTTAATTGTTCAAACATTCACAGTCTAACAATTCTAAAACTAAAATGTATGTAATAAAAAATTATAGTTATTCATTTTCTTTTTTTTTTAGTTTTCCAAAGTCTATAAACTATCTCCGCGTTACGGCCTCGAATAAACGCGACGGCCGAAAGAAAACTCTACGAGTTTTCTCCCGTCTAGAAATTTTGCAAAATCTTTTTCTTTTGCTATATTTATAAATGCAATAAAGGTTTTTATTTAATAAACGATATGATGAATTATAAAAATTATAAAGGAGATGTACGCAATGACTATTGCGATTGGTACTTATCAAGAAAAACGAACTTGGTTTGATGATGCGGATGACTGGTTACGCCAAGACCGTTTCGTATTTGTAGGTTGGTCAGGCTTATTACTATTACCATGTGCTTATTTCGCAGTTGGTGGATGGTTAACTGGTACAACTTTTGTAAGTTCATGGTATACTCATGGTTTAGCTAGTTCTTACATTGAAGGTTGTAACTTCTTAACAGCTGCTGTTTCAACACCAGCTAACAGTTTAGGACATTCATTATTATTTGTATGGGGTCCTGAAGCACAAGGTGATTTAACACGTTGGTTCCAACTTGGTGGATTATGGGCATTCGTAGCTTTACATGGTGCTTTTGGTTTAATTGGTTTCATGTTACGTCAATTCGAAATTGCACGTTCAGTAAACTTACGTCCATATAACGCTATTGCTTTCTCAGCTCCTATTGCTGTATTCGTTTCTGTATTCTTAATTTACCCATTAGGACAATCAGGATGGTTCTTCGCACCAAGTTTTGGTGTTGCAGCTATCTTCCGTTTCATTCTTTTCTTCCAAGGTTTTCATTTTTAGTAGTGAAGTCACATTGTAAAATGTGATGAAAAACCTTAAAAACCGGGGGAAATCATGGGAAATCTGTATTTCCAAGGTGATGGCAACTTCGTTGTCTAACTGAAAATCCACAATCCAAATTACACTTTAGATTTTTCCAAAATAAACTTTTAGGTTGTTCCGTAATACACTTTAGGTTATATCATAATACATTTTATGATATTGTTAATATCAATACAATAACAAATACTTTGGTTATAACTTTACGACTACAGTCCTGTTCATTAAAAAGCTAACAGAATCGTTTATATAAAAGCTTTTTAAAAAGCGTTTTTCTTTGATTAGATATTAATAATGAATAGTCATTATAAATTTTATGCAAAATTTCAATTTAAATTCAGACCCCGTTTTCATTGAAAACGGGGGGTATCGCGGAAACTTCGTTTCTGCGACAGATAAAGAGAAAAAACTCGAAAACAATACCAGCAAAGAAAGCGCTACACGGCCCCACTCTACTAAAGATGACAGTTTAGATACAAGTCTTTCTGCTTACTTAAGTAACAGCTCATCCCAAGTATCTCCAATGGGGAGTGAACAATCTGACTGTTCACCACGTTTAAAAAATAAACGTGGTAAGGTTTATAAACGATCGTTAGAAACTCGATTAAAAATAAGTATAACTAACAAGGGTAAAAAACCTGTAAACGGTATAAAAAAAGGTCAAGTAGGGAAAGACCATCCATCTTACAGACATGGCATGGGAAAACAGAGAGATTCTAATCCTGAAAAACGAGAAGCTTGGATTAAAGGTGTAAAAGAAAAATCAAATTTTAGATGTTTTATAACCGGGGAAACCCGCAAAAATTATCTTGCTTGTCACCATTTAAACGCTTGGAATTGGTGTATAGAGGGAAGATATGACATCAATAATGGTGTATGTATTTCAAAAGAAATACATCAAGATTTTCATAGAATTTTCGGAGCTGGTGAAGTTACAACTGCGGATTTTGAAAGATATTTAGCACAGTATCATCAGTGGAACTCAGAAAATTTTCCTTGGAAAACAGAAAACCATGAGCCAAGCTTATCAGTAGAAGAAATAATAACACATAGTCGTTCTTCACGTGAAAAAAAGACAGAACAATTAAAAGAATTAGCTTATTCTTTAAATCATTCTGTGTTAACGGGTAAATACGAGAATATTCATTCTCGTTTTACAATCAAATGCAATAAGCATAATGAAATTTTTGAGACTACAGTACACAATTATAAACGATGTAAAAATGGTTTACCTTGTTGCGGTCATGAAAAACAAAAAACAAAAGCATTAAACTATAAACGCGATAACACAGGTAGATATAAAAAGTAAATCACGTCGAAGAAGTTATACTTCTTCGAGATCTGCGTAGGTTTTTATACAGAAAAAACGCGGAATAGTCCTTATTTTCTATTTCTTTTTATTTCTGACGGCTCAAAGGTTTAAGTGACGGAAACTTTGTTTCCTACCCTTTCGGGGCCGTCAGCTTCTTTTTTTTAGTTATTTATTTATTTAAATATTTGTGTTTATTCGTCTCTGATAAGAAGGTGCAGAGACTAGAGGTTATACCTCCACGAGTTCCTGGGATGCTTTAATTCTTTTCAATTGAAAAGAATTAAAGCATTATGATATAGTCCGATACTTCTCATTACTGAGAAGTGCATAGGATAAAGAGCCTATGTGTAACAGCATGAACTGGACACTTAACCCGTTCCACATGATGGGTGTAGCTGGTGTATTAGGTGCAGCATTATTATGTGCTATTCACGGTGCTACTGTAGAAAACACTTTATTCGAAGATGGTGATGGTGCAAACACATTCCGTGCATTTAACCCAACACAAGCTGAAGAAACTTACTCAATGGTTACTGCAAACCGTTTCTGGTCACAAATTTTTGGTGTAGCTTTCTCTAACAAACGTTGGTTACACTTCTTCATGTTATTTGTACCAGTTACTGGTCTTTGGATGAGTGCTTTAGGTGTAGTAGGTTTAGCTTTAAACTTACGTGCTTATGACTTCGTATCACAAGAGATTCGTGCTGCTGAAGATCCTGAGTTTGAAACATTCTACACTAAAAACATTCTTCTTAATGAAGGTATTCGTTCTTGGATGGCTGCTCAAGACCAACCACACGAAAAATTAACATTACCTGAAGAAGTTTTACCTCGTGGTAACGCTCTATAATCGAATTTTGTTCACTTTAATGTGGATATTTTCTAGCGCAGAAATAAATTTCTTCGTCAAAACTGCTATATTGAATAAAATCTAAGATTTTATTCAATATGGCAGAAACTCCAGTTTTTACTAAAAACTGGAGTTTCATGCTAAATCCTAAAAAGACTTAGCAATCTTTCAATAAAAAGAAAGGAGAAAGCTTAAGGACAAAATTCTTTTGTCTTTCTTCTTTCTTTTTTATTTCTATCTTGTCAATGAACGCTTTTAAAACAAAAAAGTTTACACATAGACAATGACAATACATACAGCGTAAATGATAGCTTTCAAACAGGATGTCTACTAGATAATCTTTGAAATGCGAAATTTTAACTATATTCTAGTTATATAATTATATGAAAATAAAAAACAAATGCCGGGGTAGCTCAGTGGTAGAGCAGAGGATTGAAAATCCTTGTGTCACCAGTTCAATCCTGGTTCCTGGCAATAAGAAAATCTCTATCTTTTAAGAAAAAATAAAATAAAAAAAATTATGTCTCATGTTGTAAAAATTTATGATACTTGTATTGGTTGTACACAATGTGTACGAGCTTGTCCTTTAGATGTTTTGGAGATGGTACCTTGGGATGGTTGTAAAGCTGCTCAAATGGCCTCTTCTCCTCGTACTGAAGATTGTGTTGGTTGTAAACGTTGCGAAACAGCATGTCCAACAGATTTTTTAAGTATACGTGTTTATTTAGGGTCTGAAAGTACACGAAGCTTAGGTTTAGCATATTAATTCTTTTAAAGATAAAATAAGGATGGATTTATCAATCTAATATCTTAAATTGAAAGAAAAGTTACTTAACCTTTCTTTGTTTGAAATCTACTACATAAAAGTTTTTAACACAAAAAACTTTAGAATTAATCAATCATAATTTCGAAGTAAATTAAACTTTTCGTTAAAAAAGAACAAAAAACTTTGGTCCGAAGCCCGACAAGGCTTCGGACCACACTTAATAAAAAAAAACTGTTTACTTAATTATACAACAGTAAAAATTGTTGTTTTAATGAAAAGCTCACGATTTTCTTCTTTGTCAGAAATAAAACATTTGTATATCGTATTTCTTTTTTTAATTGATTGTATCTCAAACAAAGAAAGATTTCCAAAGTATACAAATGTTTATTTTTTTTATGATTTTAAAATACAAATACGATTTTTATGGTTACAATTTCAAGTTATGTTGTATTATTAGTAGGCGCGTTAGGTTTTACCCTAACAATCTACTTTGGTCTTCTAAAAGGTGCAAAACTTATCTAGAAGGCAATTTATAATAAGATAAACAAAAATTAAAGTGTATTGAGTATACATATATTATGCTTCTCAGCTAGTAATATGTGCTCAATGTACTTTAATCTAATCAAATTTAAATTTTTTCCTTTTTTTGGTTAAAGTGAGTAAATATAAATCTATATTTAATGAAAACGTGTTTATTTAAAACAATTAAATAAAGAAATAAAGGAATAAAG